>Ga0210377_10000414_pt1 | contig 40825 bp, 29 predicted proteins | sample PLM4_65_b1redo_FD_155480 | JGI IMG/M metagenome (GOLD analysis project Ga0210377, IMG submission 155480) | Groundwater sediment microbial communities from an aquifer in East River, Colorado, USA - PLM4_65_b1 redo | ecosystem: Environmental > Terrestrial > Soil > Riparian zone | place: USA: East...
CCGAGCTGATCCGCTCGTACGTCAAGGAGTACGACGCCGACGCCGTGGTCATCCACTCGGTCAAGTCGTGCCGGTCGTTCTCGGTCGGCCAGGCCGACTTCCGCGAGGAGTTCACGCGCATGCGCGAGATCCCGACGCTGCTGGTCGAATCGGACCTCGTCGACCCGCGCTACTTCCAGCACGCCCAGCTCAAGAACCGCGTCGACGCCTTCTTCGAGGCCCTGGAGCACCGCCGCCTGATCGGCGCGCCGCCGGCCGCTGTCGTGGCGCCGGGGGGGATCCGCGCATGATCGTCGCCGGTGTGGATGTCGGTTCGACCGCCACCAAGGCGGTGCTGGTGGACGACAACGGCAAGGTGGTCGCCCGGGCGCTGAGCGACACCGGCGCGAACGTCGTGCGCGCCGCCGAGAAGGCCTTCCGCCAGGCGCTCGCCTCGGCCGGTCTCGAGGAGTGGGACGTCGGTTACACCGTCGGCACCGGCTACGGCCGCTACAAGGTGCCGTTCGGCAACGCCCAGATCACCGAGATCTCCTGCCACGCGAAGGGCGCCATCGCGCTCTTCCCCGGCACCCGCACCATCCTCGACATCGGCGGGCAGGACACCAAGGCGATCCGCATCAACGAGCGCGGCGAGGTGCAGGACTTCTGCATGAACGACAAGTGCGCCGCCGGCACCGGCCGCTTCCTGTCGGCCGCCGCCGACGTCATGGAGATGTCGCTCGACGACATCGGCCCGGCGTCGCTGCGCGCCCCGAGGGTCCTCAAGATCACCAACGTCTGCACGGTGTTCGTTGAGGCCGAGATCATGAACCAGCTGGCGCGCGGCTCGTCGGTCGAGGAGATCCTCGCCGGGGTGCATGCCTCGATCGCCGGCCGCAGCATCGGCCTGATGCGCCGTGTCGGCCTCGAGGACGAGATCACCTTCACCGGCGGCGTGTCGCGCAACAGCGGCATGGTGGCCTCTCTCGAGAGCCGGCTGGAGCGCAAGCTCAATGTGCACCCCGACGCCCAGTTCAACGGCGCGATCGGCGCGGCCCTGTTCGCGCTCGAGCGGGCGACGCACGGACATGACGGCGACACCGCCGGCGCGGCGCCCGCGGCGGGAGGTGCCGCATGAAGCTCCTCGCCGGAGTCGATGTCGGCACGCGCGTGACCAAGGCGGTGCTGATCGACGAGCAGGGCCGGGTCGTCGCCCGGGCCAACCTGCCGACCGGCCACGACCTGGCCGGCGCCGCCCGCAAGGTGGTCGACCGCGCGCTCGCGACGCTGCCGGGCGGCGCTGCCGTCTCCTACGTGGCTTCGACCGGGTTCGGCCGCTATCAGGTGCCGTTCCGCGACGTGCAGATCACCGAGATCACCTGCCATGCCCGGGGCGCCGTGGCCCTCGCTCCCGGCACCCGGTCGGTGCTCGACATCGGCGCGATGAACGCCCGCGCCATCCGTGTCGACGAACGCGGCCGGGTGCGCGCCTTCCGCATGAACGACAAGTGCGCCTCGGGCGCCGGCCGCTTCCTCGAGCGCGTCGCCAAGGGGCTCGAGATGGATCTGGAGGACATCGGCCCGCTGTCGCTGCGCGCCACGGCGCCGCAGTCGATCTCCAGCATCTGCGCCGTGCTCGCCGAGTCGGAGGTGATCAACCTCGTGACCCAGGGGCACGGTGTGGAGGACATCCTCGCCGGCACGCATGAGTCGATCGCCGGACGGATCGCGGCGCTCCTCCGGCAGGTCGGTGTGGAGCAGGAGATCGCACTCACCGGCGGCGTGACCAAGAATGTCGGCATGGTGCGCGCCCTCGAAAGCCGCCTCGGCCAGGCAGTCGTCGTGCACGCCGACGCCGAGTACGCCGGCGCCCTCGGCGCGGCGCTGCTCGCCTTGCGGCGGGTGACGATGCTCGCCGCCAAGGGGGCGCAGGAGCTTCGGCCCCAGAGCCCCGTTTCGCAGCTCCGCGAAAAATCTGCGCAATAGGCCCTGCATCATCTCTATAGGTGGCCCCCGGGCCGGGCCTTACGGCCCTTTGCCCCCGGGATCTCCGTCATCTCTCTGGCATGCTCTTCGCTGTTCGGCCGGCGGGGGGTCCGCTCCGAGGAGCGGGCCGGCTCCCATGAGGGAGGGCGGTTGATGGGTTCACCAGTTTCCAAAGAGGCCCTCGAAGGGAACGAGGCGGCAGCGCGCGTCGCCTATGCCCTGAGTGAGATCATCGCCATCTACCCGATCACCCCATCGTCGCCGATGGGCGAGCTCTCGGACGCCTGGTCCGGAGCCCGCCAGCCGAACGTCTGGGGGTCGGTACCGACTGTCATCGAGATGCAGAGTGAGGGAGGCGCCGCCGGGGCGCTGCACGGCGCGGTCACGATCGGCAGCCTCGGCACCACCTTCACCTCGTCGCAGGGCCTGCTCCTGATGATCCCGAACATGTACAAGATCGCCGGCGAGCTCACGCCGGCGGTGATCCACGTCGCCGCCCGCACCCTCGCCACCCACGCGCTGTCGATCTTCGGCGACCACAGCGACGTCATGGCGACCCGGCAGACCGGCTGGGCGATGCTGGCCTCCTGCTCCGTGCAGGAGGCCCACGACCTGGCGTGCGTGGCGCACGCCGCGACCCTCGCGAGCCGGCTGCCGTTCGTGCACTTCTTCGACGGCTTCCGGACCTCGCACGAGATCCAGAAGATCGATCTCCTCACCGAGGACGACCTGCGCCACATGGTCGATGACGCCGGCCTGCGCGCCCACCGCGAGCGCGGCCTGACACCCGAGCGCCCGTCGATCCGCGGCACCGCGCAGAACCCGGATGTCTTCTTCCAGGCGCGCGAGGCCGCCAATCCGTACTACCTCGCCTGTCCCGGGATCGTGCAGGCGGCGATGGACCGCTTCGCCGCGCGCACCGGGCGGCGCTACAACCTGTTCGACTACTACGGCGATCCGAAGGCCGAGCGTGTCGTCATCCTGATGGGCTCGGGGGCCGGCGCCGCCGAGGAGGCGGTGGACGCCCTCGCGGCCCGCGGCGAGAAGGTCGGCCTGCTCAAGATCCGGCTCTTCCGGCCGTTCTCGGCCGGGCACTTCATCGCGGCGCTGCCGCCGACGGTGCGCGCTCTCGTCGTGCTCGACCGCACCAAGGAGCCGGGCGCCGCCGGCGATCCGCTCTACCAGGATGTGCTCACCGCGCTGTTCGAAGCCGAGACGGACGGCACGTCGCGTTTCGCGAAGCGGCCGCGCGTGCTCTCGGGGCGTTACGGTCTCGGCTCGAAGGAGTTCACCCCGTCGATGGTGATGACGGCCTTCGCCGAAACCGACGCCGCCAAGCCGCGCAACCACTTCACCCTCGGCATCGTCGACGACGTGACCCACACCTCGCTGGCGTGGGACCGGCAACTTTCAGTCGAGTCGGACGACACCGTCCGGGCGGTCTTCTTCGGACTCGGCTCGGACGGCACGGTCGGGGCGAACAAGAACTCGATCAAGATCATCGCCTCGGAGACCGACCTGCATGCGCAGGGGTACTTCGTCTACGACTCCAAGAAGTCTGGTTCGACCACGGTCTCGCACCTGCGCTTCGGGCCGCGGCCGATCCGCTCGACCTATCTCATCGACAGCGCCCGCTTCGTCGCCTGTCACAACGAGGGCATTCTCGAGACGCTCGACGTCCTGGCGCCGGCGGCCCCCGGCGCGATCTTCCTGCTCAACACGGCGCACCCACCCGACGCGGCATGGGAGCGCCTGCCGATGGAGGTCCGCCGGCCGATCATCGAGAAGAAGCTGCGGTTCTTCGTCATCGACGCCGACAAGGTGGCGCAGGGGTGCGGCCTGGGGCGGCACATCAACATCGTCATGCAGACCGCCTTCTTCGCCCTGGCCAAGGTTCTGCCGTTCGAGCAGGCGACGGCCGCCATCAAGGAGTCGATCGCCAAGACCTACGGCCGCAAGAGCGAGCAACTGGTGACCATGAACCAGGCGGCGGTCGACGCCGCCCTCCCCGCCCTGCACGAAGTGAAGGTCCCGGCCGCGGCCGGCACGGGGTGGAGCCTGCGCCCGCCGGTGCCCGCGGCGGCGCCCGATTTCGTGCAGCGGGTGACGGCGCAGATCATCGCCGGACGCGGCGACCTCCTCCCCGTGAGTGCCATGCCGGTGGACGGCACCTTCCCGTCGGCGACGGCACGCTGGGAGAAGCGCAACATCGCGCTCGAGATCCCGATCTGGGACGAGCGCTGGTGCATCCAGTGCAACAAGTGCGCGATCGTCTGCCCGCACGCCGCGATCCGGGTCAAGGCGTATCCGCAGGCCGCGCTCGCCGCGAAGCCCGGCGGCTTCAAGAACATGACCTACAAGGGCGACGAGTTCCCTGCCGGCACCGCCTACACGGTGCAGGTGGCCCCGGAAGACTGCACCGGCTGCGCCCTGTGCGTCGAGGTCTGCCCGGCGAAGAACAAGACCGAGGTGCGCTTCAAGGCGATCAACATGTCGCCCGCCCCCGATCATCACGAGGTCGAGACCAAATCGTTCGACTTCTTCCTCGACCTCCCCGAGGCCGATCGCGCCGCGGTGAAGACCAACACCGTCAAGGGGTCGCAGTTCCTCGAACCACTGTTCGAGTTCTCCGGCGCCTGCTCCGGCTGCGGTGAGACGCCCTATGTGAAGCTCCTGACGCAACTGTTCGGCGACCGCTTGGTCGTGGCCAACGCCACCGGCTGCTCGTCGATCTATGGCGGCAACCTGCCGACGACGCCCTGGACCGTCAACCGCGACGGGCGCGGCCCCGCCTGGTCGAACTCGCTGTTCGAGGACAACGCCGAGTTCGGGCTGGGGTTCCGGCTGAGCCTCGACCACCGGCGCGGACGCGCCCTGCACCTGCTGGAGCGCCTGGCGCCGCGCATCGGCCTCGACCCGGCCACAGCACTGGCCGTGGCGCCGACCACCGACGAGGCCGGCATCGCCCGGCAGCGCGTCCAGGTGCAGGAGATCAGGAAGCGGCTCGGCGACCTCAACGACCCGGAGGCGCGCGAGCTTCTGGCCATGGCCGACGACCTCGTGCGCCGCAGCGTCTGGATCGTCGGCGGCGACGGCTGGGCCTACGACATCGGCTACGGCGGCCTCGACCATGTGCTGTCGTCGGGGCACGACGTCAATGTGCTGGTTCTCGACACCGAGGTGTACTCCAACACCGGCGGTCAGGCCTCGAAGGCGACACCGCGCGCCGCCGTGGCCAAGTTCGCCGCCATGGGCAAGCCGGCGCCACGCAAGGACCTCGCCCTGATGGCGGTCAACTACGGCAATGTCTACGTCGCCCGCATCGCCATGGGCGCGTCGGACGCCCAGACGCTGCGCGCCTTCCTCGAGGCCGAGGCCTGGCCCGGCCCGTCGCTGCTCATCGCCTACAGCCACTGCATCGCCCACGGCTTCGACCTGAAACTCGGCATGCAGCAGCAGAAGATGGCCGCCGAGTCGGGCTACTGGCCGCTGTTCCGCTACAACCCCGCCGAGGCGGCCGCGGGCAAGCCGGTCATGGTCATCGACTCGAAGCCGCCCAAGACCGCGTTCAAGGACTACGCCTACCGCGAGACCCGGTATCGCATGCTCGCCTCGATCGATCCGGAGCGGGCGGCGCGCCTGCTCAAGGAGGCGCAACAGGACGTCGACGATCGCTGGAGAAGGATGGAACAGATGGCCGCGCCGGCGCCCGTGGGCGCAGGCACGGGGAGCCGCCATGGATCTTGAAACCACCTACCTGACGCTCAAGCTCAAGAGTCCTCTCGTCCCGTCGGCCTCGCCGCTCTCCCAGGAGATCGCGAATCTCAGGGCGATGGAGGACGCCGGCGCCGGTGCCGTCGTGCTGCACTCGCTGTTCGAGGAGCAGATCGAGCAGGAGAGCCGGACCCTGCAGCACTACATGACCCGGGGGGAAGAGTCGTTCGCCGAGTCGCTGTCGTACTTCCCCGAGCCGAAGGAGTTCCGCTACGGGCCCGACGAGTACCTGGAGCACCTGCGCCGCGCCAAAGACGCCGTCGGCATCCCGGTCATCGCCAGCCTCAACGGCAGCACGCCGGGCGGCTGGATCGCCTACGCCCACAAGATGCAGCAGGCCGGCGCCGACGCCCTCGAGCTCAACCTGTACGCGATCCCGGCCGACCTCGACACGCACTCACATGAGGTCGAAGACCGCTATCTCGATGTCGTGGACGAGGTGCATCGGACGATCGCCATCCCGCTGGCGGTGAAGATCGGCCCCTACTTCAGCACCCCGGCCGGCATGGCGGCGCGGCTGGGGAAGGCCGGGGCCGACGGTCTCGTCCTCTTCAACCGCTTCTACCAGCCCGACATCGATCTCGCGGATCTTGAAGTGCGGCCGCACATCCACCTGAGCAGCCCGGACGAGCTGCTGCTGCGCCTGCGCTGGATCGCCATCCTGCACGGCCGCGTGCCGCTGAGCCTGGCGGCCACCGGCGGCGTGCACAGCCACGAGGATGTCCTCAAGGCGCTGCTGGTCGGGGCCGACGTCACGATGCTGTGCTCGGCGCTGCTGCGGCGCGGCATCCGGCACCTGGCGGACGTCCGCGCCGATCTCGTCCGCTGGATGGAGGAGCGCGAGTACGCCTCGGTCGAGCAGCTCAAGGGAAGCATGAGCCAGCGTTCATGCCACGACCCGACGGCGTTCGAGCGCGCCTCGTACATGAAGGCGCTCACCGGCTACCACGTTCCTGCGCCGGCGCGCTGATCAGATCTCCGGGATCTCCAACTTCGTCCGGACATGCCCCACCGCCACCAGCGTCGAGCGGATGACGTCCGGGCTCAGGTCCTTCGACCTCTGTCCCTTGCGGCGCTCGGCCTCGCGGGCGATGTCGCTGAGCGACAGGATGCCGACGATGCGGTCCCCGAACCCGAGCACCGGCAGCCGGCGCACCTGGTGCTCGCGCATGATCGCCTCGGCGGTGTCGAGCGCATCGCCCACATGGCAGGCGAACACCTGGCGCGACATGGCGGACGACACCGTCATGTCGCCGAGCGGCAGGCCTCGTGTGTAGGCGGCCATGCAGACGTCGCGGTCGGTCAGCACACCGACCACCCGATCGTCCGCATCGACCACCGGCACGCAGCCGCAGGCGTGGTCCCACATCACGCGCGCGGCGTCGTTGAGCGACTCCTCCACGCGGCACAGCTTCACGTCCCGGGTCATCACCTGTTCGACCTTCATCAGCCCCTCCCGGGCGGCGCGCCGGCCGCCCTTTCGTCTCGTCAAGCCGCCGCGGCCGGGTCTATCCGCCCGCCGGCGGGACCTTCACGATCAGAACGTGGCACGGCGCGCGGCTGACGAGCGTGTGCGTCACGCTCCCCAGGAACACGCGCCCGAGTGTCGTGACTCTCTGGAATCCGGCCACCAGCAGGTCGGGCCTCCACTCGTCGATGGCCGCGAGCAGCGACCGCTTCACACCGGGATCGCGCATCTCGTGGGAAACCGGGAGGTCGGGGCGGGCGCGGAAGCGCGCGACGACCTCGCGCATGCGCTTCTCGTAGGCCTCGCGCAGAGCCCGCAGGGTGCCGCGCGCCCATTCGGGGCTGGACTCCATGGGGTCGGCGAGCGCGGCGGCCGAAACCGGCAGCTCGATCACCCAGACCAGCCGCACCTCGCTGCCTGGCGGCCAGGGACGGGCGAGGACGGCGTCCACCGCCGCCTCCGCGCCGCGCGAGCCGTCGAAGGCGATGAGGATGCGCATGTGGACACCTCCCGGACAACAGGCTGCATCGTCCGTGCCACCGCCGTGTCACCGCGCGGCGGCCGACCCGGGTGCTGCCGTGGCGATCGCCGGCGTTGGTCGGTGCCTTCCGATCAGGGTGGCGGCAGGTTGCGGCGCACCTCCGTGATCAGAGCAATCCGCTGTGGAATCGAGGGGTTCGAGGCATCGCGATACTCGAGCCGGGCGACCAGGGCGCGCGAACCCGGAGGCGGCACCAGACGGAAGCGCTCCGAGCGGACCTCCCCGGGGCGCAAGCGCGTGTCGGTCCCCTCCCTCGCGGCGCGCAGGAATATCGCGCCGGCGTCGTCGAGCGGCTGTCCCTGCGCATCCAGCAGCACCCGCTGCCAGGTGCGTTCCTCGACCGGTCTGAAGGCCACGGCCGCGGTCTCGAACCCGACCTCGAGGACCAGCCGGCGCCCGGGCAAGCCACCTGGCACGCGATGACCCGCGCCGGCGTTGTTCACGCTCACGACCGCCTCGAGCGTCGCGCCGTCGAGCCGCAGCGCATCGATCGACAGGTCGATTCCGTGGTGCACCCACGAGCGCGACGTACCGCCGACGATCCGGTGCCCGTTCACGAGCCGCCGGCTCGGTCCTCCCGTTGCCCGCTCGGCGGTGGCGCCGGGGGCCAGCGGCATGTGGCAGTCCTGGCAGGACACCCCCTGCCCGGGCCAGTCGCTCTCCTTCCACTCGGACCAGGTGGTGAGGATCGCGACGCCGCTCGCGTTGACATGCTCGTGGCAGCCGGCGCACAACAGCGGCCCCGACTTGAACAGCGGCGAAAACCCGGTGCCGTGCCAGGGGGACTCGGTGTACAGGAAAGGGCCGCGCTTGAGCGGCCCCGGATCGAGGACGAACTCCACGCCACCGGAGCCGGGACGCATCTCGGCGACGGTGTGGCAGAAATCGCACGTCACCCCTTCGCGCGTGATCGGCATCTCGAGACCGAGATCGTGGGTGGCGCGCACCGTCGGGGCGTGGCAGGCGGCGCACCCTTCGAGCGCCTCCGGCGCGTCGCGCAGCCCGGCGATCGCCGCCGTGAAACCGGGCGTCGTCGCGGCGCGCGCGTGGGCGCTCTCCGACCAGCCGTCGTGGATCACCTGGTGGCAGCCGGCGCACTCGCCGGCGCGCGCGAACGGACCGGGCTTGACGAGGGGCGTCCGATCCTGCGACAGCGCGGGTGGGTCAGGAGTGGATGTGACCGCAACGGAGCAGACCGCGAGCAACGCCGCGGCGATGACGGACGCCGCCTTACGGCGGCGCAGGACAGGACGTGGTGTCGACATGACCGGCGCACCCCCGTATCGGGGCGGGTACCCCGCACGCCGTCGGGTTCCCGCTAGTTTTCCACCATGCGCACCGCGCCCGCGGCGGCGCGGTACGACTTCACCTTGTACTGGATCGTGCGCGGGCTGATCTTCAGGATGGCCGCGGCGCGGGTCGTCGATCCGCCGACCGACTCCAGCGTCTTGAGGATCGCCTCGCGCTCGATCTCCTCCATCGACGAGCCCGGCACCATGACACCCGTGGTCGGCGGCTTGGGCGCGGCGGCCGGGCGCGGCAGCTGCGGGAACAGATCGGTCCCCAGGAGCGGATCGCGGCTCAGGATGACGGCGCGCTCGATGGCGTGCTCCATCTCGCGCACGTTCCCGGGCCAGTGGTAGGTCATCAGGCCGGCGAGCGCCTCGTCGCTCACGCCGGTCACGCTCTTCTGGTTGCGGGTCGCGAACTTGCGCACGAAGAAATCGGCCAGCAGCGGGATGTCCTGCACGCGCTGGCGCAGCGGCGGCAGGGCGATCTCGATGACGTTCAGCCGGTAATAGAGGTCGTCGCGGAACTTCGCCTCGGCGACCAGCTGCTTGAGCTCGCGGTGGGTGGCGGCGATGACGCGCACGTCCACGGTCAGCGTCTGGTTGCCGCCGAGGCGCTCGAACATGCGTTCCTGCAGGAAGCGCAGCAGTTTCACCTGCATGCCGGCCGGCACGTCGCCGATCTCGTCGAGGAAGATGGTGCCGCCGGCGGCGATCTCGAAGCGCCCGGCGCGGCGCGCCAGCGCCCCGGTGAAGGCGCCGCGCTCGTGTCCGAACAGCTCGCTCTCGAGCAGGGTCTCCGGCAGCGCCGCGCACGACACCTTGACGAACGGCGCGTCGCGCCGGGGGCTGCGCTGGTGCAGGGCCTGCGCCACCAGCTCCTTGCCGGTGCCGCTCTCGCCGGTGATCAGGATCGACGCCTGGCTCGGCGCCACCTGCTCGACCAGCCGGAAGACCTCGAGCATCTCGGTGCTGCGGCCGATGATGTTCTCGAAGCGGAAGGCGTCGTCGACCCGCTCGCGCAGGATGCGCGTCTCGGCCATCAGCTTGCCGCGCTTGAGGATGCGCTCGAGCAGGTGCTCGAGCTCCTCGACCGCGATCGGCTTGGTGAGGTAATCCTCGGCCCCCTCGCGCAGCGCCTGCACGGCGCTGCGGATGGTGCCATGGGCCGTCATGATGACGACCGCGACGTCGGGATACGCCCGGCGCACGCGCCCGAGAAGCTCGTGGCCGTCGAGGCCCGGCATGCGGATGTCGGTGACCAGCACGTCCGGGGCCTCCTCGGCGACCAGCCGCAGCGCCTGCTCGCCGTCGGCGGCGAGCAGCACCTCGTAGCCGTCCTCCTCGAGGATCTGGCCGAGACTCTTGCGGGCCGCCTCTTCATCGTCGGCGATCACGATCCGGCCCAGCTTCTCAGCGCTCATGGCTTGGTCTCCTCGCGCGTGTCGTGCCGCTTCTTGCCCGCCATCGGCGGCTTGAAGGAGACCGAGAAGACGGTCCCCTTCCCCTTGTGACTCTCGTACGTCAGGTTGCCGCCGTGGGCCTCGACGATCCGCCGCGCGATCGGCAGGCCCAGGCCGCTGCCGCCGCGCTTGGTGGTGATGAAGAAGTCGAAGACGTCGAGGCCGGGATCGATGCCGATACCGGTGTCGGACACGCGCAGCACCGGCGCCCCCTCGACCGTGTCGCTCTGGACCGTCAGGGTGCCGCCCTCGGGCATCGCCTCGATGGCGTTGCGCACCAGGTTCATGAGGACCTGCTTGATCTTCTCGCGGTCGAGCTGCACCACCGGCAGGGTGCCCGACAGCGAATCGCGCACGGCGATGCCGCGCTCGCGCGCCACCGGTCCCATGAGGGTCATCACCTCGCGCGCGACCTCCTCGGGATACCCCGTTTCGAGCCGGACCCGATCGATCGACGACAGCTGCAGGAACTCCTCGACGAGCTGATCGAGGCGGACGATCTCGTGCCGGCTGCTCTCGACGAGACCGGTCAGCTCCTCGCGCAGCCCTTCGTCGACGCGCGACAGGCGGCGCGTCAGGAGCACGAGCTGCAGGCTGATGGCGTTGAGCGGGTTGCGGATCTCGTGCGCCAGGCTGGAGGCCAGCGTTCCGGCGGCCGCCAGGCGCTCGGCGCGCATCATGCCGTACTGCGCCTCCTGCAGCTTCAGGAGGGTCGTCTGCGCCTGCTGGAACAGGCGGGCGTTCTCGATGGCGAGCGCCACCTGCCCGGCGAGGGCATCGGCGAGATCGACCTCCTCGGGCCGCCAGTCGCCGGGGCGCGGCCGCGACGCGATCAGCAACCCTTCGAGCGTGTCGTGCCCGACGAGCGGCACCAGGATCGCCGAACCGATCGACCAGCGCCGCGCGAGACCGGCCTCACAAAACGGATCGTCCCCGGCGTCGCGGATCACCAGGGTCCGCCGCTGCCGCAGCGCCTCGAGCGGCGCCTTCGAACCGATCGCCCGGAAGTCGGCCGGCGCGCCGACCGTCAGACCGTCCATCGGCTCGCCGGTCAGGAAGGCGAACTTCAGTCCCTCGGGCGCGTCGCCCAGGAAGATGGCGCAGCGCTCGACGCTGAGCAGGTCGCGGGCGTAGTTGCCGGCGGCGCTGAGGACCGTGTCGAGATGCAGGCTGCCGCCGATGGCGCGCGCCAGCGACACCAGCGCCCGCGCCTCGGCGTTGCGGCGACCCTCGGCGCGCGCCGCCTGCGCGCGGTCGACGGCGAGGCAGACGTGCCGGCCGACGGTCTCGAGAAACTGCAGCTCGTCGGCGGTGAACAGCCGCCCCGGCAGGGAGGCGATGTTCAGCACACCGAGGATGCCGCGCTCGAACTTGAGCGGCACGCAGGCATGCGTCATGGTGCCGAGCCCGGCCACCAGGTGGGGCAGGCGCGGGCAATCGAGGGTGTTGCGCGCCTGCATCCGCTGGCCGGTGGCATAGACGTCCTTGCACAGGCACTCGCCGATCCCCTGCTCGCGCGCCTGGCAGAGGAACTCCTCGGCCACCCCCCGCGACGCCGCGATCGTAAGGCGCCCCTTGCTGTCGGCGTCCCAGAAAATCCAGCCGGAGCGCAACCCGAGCTTCTCGAGGATGAGGTCGAGGGCCGACTGCAGCATGCCGTGGTCGTCGCGCTGGTCGCGCAGCCGGCGGGTCAGGTCGCGCAGGATCTCCAGCTCGATGTTGCGCTTCTCGAGACGCTCGCCCTGGTGGCGCAGGTCGTCGAGCATGCGGGCGGCGCCGATCGAGCCGGCGACGGCTCGGGTCGCGTCGAGCGCGAAGGAGCGGGCCGTCTGGTTCCAGGCCCGCGGCCGGTGCAGCACCACCGCCCCGAGGCGGGAGCCGTTCGACAGCAGCGGGATCACGACGCGCCCGGCGTCGCCGGGCGCCGCCGACTCGCGCAGGTCGTTCCCCTCGAGCGGCAGGCGGGCGCGGCGGACCTCCTCCTGGAGGTCGCCGGAATCGCCGTACGCCGCCGCCACCCGGTCGAGGGCGCCGTCGCTGATGACCAGGAGCGCGCCGGCGGACCCGAGCGTGCGCGCCATCAGCGCCAGCACCTCGGCCCCGATGGCCTCGGGGGCCGCCGGCTCGGAGGTGAGACGCACCACCTCCCCCAGAAGCCGCAACCCGTCCGCCTGCTCGAAGCGATCATCGGCCATCGCCCTGAGCCTATGAAGGTCGGCGCCCGTCGTCAAGCCTCGGGTCTCCGCGTCACACCGCTTGCGGCCGGCGCCCGGCGCGCCTCGGCGAGGCGGCGCAGCAGCGCCGGGTGGGCCGGCGTCCCCTTCAGGCTGAGCAGCACCCGCCGCGTCGTGCCCCAGTCCGTCCAGCCCGACCCCTCCAGGCGGACCACCCCCAGGTCGCCGGTGCGTTCGAGTATCGACCGGCTGAAATTGGCCGGCTTCATCAGGCGGTAAATCAGGTCGCGGATCGCCGCCTCGCGCGGCCCGCCGATCTCGGCCGCGTAGGCCGTGAACATCGCCGCATGGTCGGGCAGCAGGTGTCGGGCCAGGTTCCAGTACGCCGGCACCGACCCCACCATGACGAACGTGTTCCACAGCGCCCCCGTCGCGTGGAGCCGGTGGGCCAGCTCCTCGGGCGGCTTCTCGACGAACGCCAGGACCCGCCGGACCTCGTCCGGCTCGTCGTCGTCGACCTTGGGGTCGGGGACGATCCAGCCGTATTCGACCTCCGGCCCCGACGGCACCGCGCCCAGCAGGAAGATGCGCATCGGGTGACGGCGCGCCGCGCCGGCGGCCCGCCGCACCGCGGCCAGGAACGGCGCCGGATCCTCGACATGGTGGTCGGAGGGGAACACCGCCAGGAGCGCCTCGGGGTCGTGCGCCAGCACCTGCGCCAGGGGCAGCAACACCCCCGGCCCGGTGTCGCGGTTCTGCGGTTGGGCGACGATCTCGATCCCGTCGAAGGCGGCGACCTGCCGGCGCGCCAGCGCCTCGTACTCGGTGCGCACGACAACCACGGTGCGCGACGGCGGGACAACCGGCCCGATGCGCTCGAGGGTCTCCTGGAGGAGCGAGCGGCGGCCGTCGATGACGGCGAACTGCTTCGGCAGGTCCTCGCCGTGGATGGCGCGGGTCAGCTCGAGCAGGCGGCGCCCCTCGCCGCCGGCGAGCACGACGCCCCACAGCGTCTCTCCGAGGTCCGGCGTCATGCCCGCCCCCCCACATCCGTTCGTTCCGACGCAGCAAAGGCCGTGCCTCCAAATGGCGGGATTGGCGGGGTCTCGGGGCATGAATCAACCGTCCTGCGCGGCTTCCAACGGCCCGCCGGCGCAGGGGTTGCGCCGCTGCCGTCGCCGCACCCGGCGCGCCCGCAATTTTTTGCCCCGCGCGGGCCGGCGCCGGACCGCGCCGGGCGGGCACTTCACGCTCGACGGCGGTTATCCGCGTGGCACACGGTTTGATGTTCCCTGTCAGCGCGGAGGAGTTCTTGAACATCCTGGTTCTCAACTGCGGCACGGCGAGCGTCAAGTTCCAGGTCGCCGCCGTCGACCCGGAGCGGCTGACGATCGACGGCCATCACAGCCTGGCGCGCGGCACCGTCGGGCCGGTCGGTGGGGAGGCCGAGCTCCGGGTCGACGTGCCCGGCCGGCCGCTCGAAAACAAGTCCGTATGGCCCTCGACCCACGAGGCGGCCGTGCGCCGGATCATCGAGTGGTGCCACGACGCCGGGCTCTTCTTCGACGCCGTCGGCCACCGGCTGCTGCACGGCGGCGAACGGTTCACCCGGCCGACCCTCATCGACGAGTCGGTGATCGCCTCCCTCGAGATCCTCCAGGAGCTGTCGCCGCTGCACAGCGGCCCCGGTCTCGCCGGTGTGCGGGTGGCCCGCGCGGCGTTCAACAGCGACATCCCGATGGTGGCGGTCTTCGACACCGCCTTCCACGTCACCATGCCCGAGCGCGCCTGCCTGTACGCGCTGCCGCGCGATCTCGGCCGCCGCCTCGGTCTGCGGCGCTTCGGCTCGCACGGCATCTCGTACCGCTGGCTGGTGTCGCGCTACAGCCATCTCGCCGGCATCCCCGAGAGCCGGGCGACCTTCGTCGCTTTCCATCTTGGCGAGGGGTGCTCGGCGGCCGCGATCGCCGGCGGCAAGTCGATCGACACCTCGATGGGCCTGACGCCGCAGGACGGCCTCATCATGGGGACCCGCAGCGGCGATGTCGATGCCTCGGTCCTGACCTACCTCGAACGCACCCAGGGGCTCACACCGGAGGAGCTCGATCACCTCCTCAACGAGGAATCGGGGCTCAAGGGGCTGTCGGGACTCAGCCACGACATGCGCGTGCTCATGGGCCGCGCCAAGGACCATTCCGGGGCGCGGCTCGCCGCCGACACCTTCTGCTACCGGGCGCGCAAATACCTGGGCGCCTACATCGCCGCCCTGGGGGGCGCCGACGCCGTGGTCTTCAGCGGCGGCATCGGCGAGAATCTGCCCGCCGTCCGCGCCCGCATCTGCGAGGGGATGGAATGGTGCGGCCTGGAGATCGACCCCGAGGCCAATCGCCGCACCGTCGGGATCGAGGGGGAGATCGGCGCCCGTCGGGCCCGCCTGCGCGTCTTCGTGATTCCGACCGACGAGGAGGCGGTGATCGCCCGCGAGACCGCCGCCTGCCTGCTGCAGATGGCGGGTTATGGCCGGTCGTCCCTGCGGACGGCCCGGATCTAGGAGTGTGTCCGAGGTGACGGCTCGCCGTCCCCTGCCCCTCGCCCGGGTCGCCGGTCTCTTCGATCCCGACCGCGGCCTCGGCGTCTCCGAGGTCGAGGAGCGCCGCCGCCGGCACGGCCACAACGACATCGCCGAGGCGCCGACCCGCGCCTGGCTTGATCTCCTGCGCGACACCCTCTCCGACCCGATGATCGGGTTTCTGCTGGCCACCGGAACGCTCTATGCCGTGCTCGGCCAGGTCACCGAGGCGGTCACCCTCCTGCTGGCGATCGTGCCGCTCGCCGGCATGGACGCCTTCCTGCACCGGCGCACCCGCGCCTCCCTCGAGGGGCTGCGCCGCCATCTCGCCAGCCGCGCCACCGTGATCCGCGACGGCGGCTCCCTCGAGGTGGCGCTGCGCGACGTGGTCCCGGGCGATCTCGCCGTGGTCCACGAAGGGGAGTGGTTCCCGGCCGACGGCGTGCTGCTCGCCGGCGACGGGCTGCAGGCCGACGAGTCGTCGCTGACCGGCGAATCGTTCCCCGCCCCCAAGCGCCGGCTGGCGGCGCGGCCCCAGGACGGCGACGAGCCGGCGGTGGATGGCGAACACTGGGTCCATGCCGGCACCCGCCTGCTCACCGGCACGGCGCGGCTGCGTGTCGTCTACACCGGCGCCGAGACGATCTACGGCGGCATCGTGCAGTCGGCCGTCGCCGGCCGGCGCGCCCCGACACCGCTGCAGATGGCCATGGCCCGGCTGCTGCGCTGGCTTCTCGGCGGGGCGGTCGCCTTCTGCATCCTGGTTGCGGGGGTGCGGCTGGCGCAGGGACACGGCTGGGTCGATGCCGTCGTGAGCGCCGTGAGCCTCGCCACCGCGGCGCTCCCCGAGGAGTACCCCGTCGTCTTCACCTTCTTTCTCGGTGTCGGGGTGTACCGCCTGGCGCGCCGCAAGGCGCTGGTCCGGCGGGCGGTGTCGGTGGAGAACATCGGCCGGCTCACCTGCATCTGCTCCGACAAGACCGGGACGATCACCGAGGGGCGGCTGCGTCTCGCCCGGGTCGTGCCCGCCGCCGGACTCGACGAGCGCGGCGTCATCGAGGTGGCGGCGCTGGCCTCGCGCCCCGGTTCCGGCGACCCGCTCGACACCGCGATCCTCGCCGCGCTTGCCGTCGGCGCCACCCGCACGGCCGGGGCGGCCGACCCGCCGGCGCGGCTGGCGACCTTCCCGTTCACCGAGGGCAGGCGGCGCGAGACCGGCCTGTTCCGGCGCGCCGATGGCACCCTGGTGGCGGCCACGAAGGGGGCGTACGAAGCGGTTCTCGAGGCCGCGACGGTCGATACCGCCGGCCGCGCCTCATGGGACGCCACGGTGATCGCCCTGTCGGAATCGGGCTTCAAGGTGATCGCCTGCGCCACGCGCGAGGGACCGATCGACACCGGGCCGGGGCGCGCTGACGGAGCCCCGGCCGCCGCGCCGGCGAGGGGCGACGGTGCCGTCGCCGAGCCATCCGGCGGATTCCGGATCGCGGGCCTGCTGGCGTTCGAGGACCCGGTCCGCCCCGGCGTCGCCGAGGCGATCGACCTCTGCCGCCGGGCGGGCATCCGCCCCATCATGGTGACCGGCGATCACCCGGCGACGGCGCGCGCCGTCGCCCGGACCATCGGTCTCGGCGGCGGCGAGCCGCGCGTGGTCTGCGGCGACGATCTCGAGACCGGCGCGGCCGGCGGCCCGGCCGGCGGCGCGATACTCGACCCGCCGCCGGACGTCATCGCCCGGGCCACGCCGGCGCAGAAGCTCCTCCTCGTCCGCGGCCTGCAGCAGCGCGGCGAGCATGTCGCGGTCACCGGCGACGGCGTCAACGACGTCCCGGCGCTCACGGCCGCCGACGTCGGCATCGCGATGGGAGAACGCGGCACACGCAGCGCCCGCGAGGCGGCGGCGATCGTCCTGATGGACGACAACTTCGGCACCATCGTGCGGGCGGTGGCCGAAGGGCGGCAGCTGTTCGCGAACCTGCGCCTGGCCTTCGACTACCTGCTGACGATCCACATCCCGCTGGTGCTGTCGGCGGCGCTCATCCCGCTGGCGGGGTATCCCCTGCTCTACCTGCCGATCCACATCGTCTGGCTCGAGCTGCTGATCCACCCGACGGCGCTTCTGGTGTTCCAGGAGGTGCCGGCCGGCGAGCCGCGCCCGCGCCGCCGGGCCGAGCACTTTTTCTCGAGCATCGAGACGGCGCGCATCGTCGCCACCGGCCTCGCGGTGACGACGCTGGTGATCGCCGGGTTCGTGCGCGGGCTTCAGGAAGGCGGGGCGGAGCATGGCCGGGCCGTGGCGCTGGCGGCCCTGACCACCTCGGGAACGGCGGTGATGCTGGCGCTGACCCGGCTGCGGACCCGACCGGCGCGTGTCATCGCGGCGCTCGGGACCCTGCTGTCGGTGGCGCTGATCCAGATCCCGTGGGCCGCCGAGCGGCTGCACCTGATGCCGCTCGACCTGGCCGACTGGGCGATCGCGATCGCCGGCAGCGCCGTGGCGGTGGGGCTGCCCTTCATCGCCACCGCCATCGCCGTCCGCGTGCAGGCGCGTGCCGGCCACGCGGCCGGGCGCCCCGGCGGCTGAGCCGCGCGTCCGGTTTTACGGGTGCGGCTTCTTGATGATCTCGACGTTGCAGGGGGCGTGGGTCACGAGCGCGTGGCTGACGCTGCCGAGGAAGAAGCGCTCGAGCGCCGTCGCCCCGTGCGACCCCGCGACCACCAGATCGGCGCCAAAGGCCTTGATGGCATCGAGCAGGCTGCGGTTGACCGCCCCGTCGCGCAACTCGACCCCGAGCTTGAGATCGGAGCGCGAGGTGAACTTCGCCGCCGCCTTGTCGAGCGCCTCCTGCATCGCCTGACGCTGCGACACCCGGATCTTCTCGAGGACCGGGCCGTAGAGCTCGACACCGATCTCCGGGGGCACCGGTGCCGCCTGCTCGAGGACCGTGACCAGCCGGACCTCGGTCCCCGCCGGCCAGGGGCGCTTCACCACCTCGTCGACCGCATGGTCCGCCGAGGGCGAGCCGTCATAGGCAATGAGGATTCTCATGGCGGGACCCTCCTGCCTCAAGGGTACTCCAATCTGGGGTAGAATCGGCCGCCGGAGAGGTACCGAAGTGGTCGCAACGGGCCCGCCTCGAAAGCGGGTTGGGGGGCAACCTCCACGTGGGTTCGAATCCCACCCTCTCCGCCACTTCCCGCCTGTTGACGGTGCATCGAGCGACAGTCGGCGAGGCGCGGCAACCATGACCCGCTGGTTCACCGGAATGGCACTCGCAACGACGTGGCTCGCCGCCTGCGCGACGACCCCGGCGCCTCGGCAGGCTTCGGCGAGTCTCGCCGGCACGTCGTGGCAGCTCGTGAAGTTCCAGGGTGGCGACGACACCATGCTGACCCCCGACGACCGAACCAGGTACACCATCGGGTTCGGCACCGACGGTCGGCTGAGCACGCGCATCGACTGCAATCGGGGTAGCGGCACCTGGACGTCGGCCGCGCCCGGCCAGATCCAGCTCGGTCTGCTCGCGCTCACACGGGCCATGTGCCCGCCCGGTTCCCTGCACGATCGGATCGTGAAGCACTGGGACTACATCCGGTCGTACGTGATCAAGGACGGTCACCTTTTTCTCTCGTTGATGGCCGACGGCGGCATCTACGAGTTCGAGCCGCCCCTCTCCGCCGCCACCTCGTCGAGCGCGCCGTCGAACCGCGGCGCGACCCGCCCCCAGAGATAGCGCTCCATCGCCGCCGCGAGCCGGTGGCGCAAGCCGCCGGGGCCGCCCGCGCCGCCGGGACCACGCGGGTCACCCGGGTCGCAGCCGTCGGTCGCCGGCCGCCGCGACAGGATCGCCGCCAGCCGCTCGACGAGGTCGGCGGCGTCCCGGTACAGGCAGTCGCGATGGAACTCCTCCGGGATCACCTCCGGGTACGAGAGACGGTCCGGCAGGAGCGGGCGGCAGCCGAGACGCGCCGCTTCGACCATCGCCATCCCGAAATTCTCCTGACCGGCGGTGCTGACGGCGACGGTCCCCTGCCGCAGCCAGTCGAGGTAGGCGGGGCGCGATTCGGCGAAGCCGTACTGCACGACGCGGTCGCCGTAGCGCTCGCGCGCCGCCAGGAACTCCTTCGGCACCACCTGGAAGTTCTCGCCGAGCAGGGCGAGGCGGAACTCGACCCCGCGCGCCCGCACGGCGTCGAGCGCCGCGAAAAAGGCGGGTGGGTTCTTGTCGAACTCCCAGCGGTGGTTCCAGACGACGAGGGGCGGGAGGGTCGCGTCGAGCGGCCGCAGATCCGGATCCCCGGCCGGCAGGTCGACCCCGGGGTGCAGGACGCCGGCGCGCGAGCGGATCGCCTCGACGACCCATTTCGGGCGGCACTCCGGCATCATGCCGATGAAACCCGGCAGGCTGGCGAAGAAGGCGTCGTGCTGGAACTGCGAGTTGAACAGCACGCGCCGCGCCGCCAGCGCCGTGGTGATGTCGGTGAAGCCGAACTGGTAGTCCATCGACTCGCCCGGCGGCAGCGGGTACGACAGCTGGTTCTCGTGGAAATAGGCCAGCGCCGGCGGGCAGGCCGATCCCCACATGGCCCTGAGGTCGGACAGCGACATCAGGTCGGTGACCACGAGGGCGTCGAAGCCCCCGGGGTCGGCGACCTTGCGGGCGAAGTGGAGCGCCGCGCCGCGCATGCGCCACTTCCAGAAGCGCGCCGGCATCGTCACGAGGGTGAACGAGTGCCGCGAGTGGCGCGCCCACGCTTCGGCGAAGGCGCGGTGCGACCCGCCGTGGAACGGGTTCAGGAACAGGACCTTCATCGCTGCGCCGCCCGCCGCGAGGGGCCGCCTACGGCTTGACCCGCACCGGCGGCGCCGGCTCGCGCAGCAGCTTCACCGGGCTCTTCTCGAGCAGGCGCAGCGCCTCGGCGACGGCGCGCTCGAGCTGCGGGTCCTTGCCGGCGGCCATGTCCTTCGGGGTCACTTCGACCGAGATGTCGGGCGGCGTGCCCTCGTTCTCGACATCCCATTCGCCGTCGAGGTTGAAGAAGCCGCCGCGCGGGACGGTGATCACCCCGCCGTCGACGAGCGTCGGGTAATCCCAGATGCCGACCAGGCCGCCCCAGGTGGTCGTGCCGACCAGCGGCCCGAGGTGCTCGAGCCGGAACAGGTACGGCATCATGTCGCCGCCCGAGCCGGCGTACTCGTTGATCACCATCACCTTCGCGCCCCAGATTCCGGAGAGCGGCTCGGTCCAGGGGACGCGATCGCCGACCGGGTTGCTGAAGTAGCCGCGCAGCCGCCGGGCGGCGATGTCGATGATGTAGTCGGCGATGAAGCCGCCCTGGTTGAAGCGCTCGTCGAGGATGGCGCCCTGCCGGTCCTGCTGGGCGAAGTAGTAGCGGTTGAAATAGTTGTAGCCGCCGTCGCCGGTGTCGGGCAGCCAGACATAGGCCAGCCGGCCGCCCGACAGGCGATCGACCATCCGGCGATTGTCCTCGACCCAGGCGCGGTTGCGCAGCGCCCGCTCGCCCGGCACCGGGACGACGGTGACGGTGCGCGCCCCATCCATCGACGGCTTCGCGTTCACGGTGACCTTTGTCTGCCGGCCGGCCGTGCCCTCGAGAGCCTGGTACGGGCTCGCCGGCGGTTTGATCTCGCGGCCGTCGATCGCCAGCAGGTAGTCGCCTTCGCGCACGTCGATCCCGGGGGCCGACAGAGGCGCCTGCAGATCGGGATTCCAGTTCTCGCCGGTGTAGATGCGCGCGATCCGATAGCGGCCGGCGTCGATCGCGAGGTCGGCGCCGAGAAGCCCGACCGGGGTGCCCGGCGGCCGCGGGGTGTCGCCGCCGGACACGAAGTGGTGCCCGACGCCGTGCTCGCCCCCCATCAGGTTGATCAGGTAGCCGAGGTCGGTGCGGTGCCGGACGTCCGGCACCCAGGCGGCGTAGCGCTCGCCGACCGCGTTCCAGTCGGCGCCGTGGTGGTTCGGGACGTAGAAGAAGTCGCGCTCGAAGCGCCAGGCCTCGCGGTAGATCTGGGCCCACTCCGCCGGCGGATCGATCGGCATCCGCAGCTCCATCTTCAGCGCGCCGTCGCCCGGCTTCGGGTCGCCGTCGGCCGGGACGATCCCCCAGCCCGCGGCCGACCGGTACAGCACCTTCTTGCCGTCACCCGAGACCTCGAAGTTGCGCAGGTCGGCGAGGAATGGCGCCGACTTGCGTTTGGCGAGATCCCAGCGGTGCAGGGTGAAGGTCGGCTGCGGGTTCGCCGGATCGGGGAACGGCAGCGGCGCCTCGGCGACGAAGACAACGCCCTCGGCTCCGGCCGCGAGCGCCAGGTAGTTGCGCACGGGGATCGGCAGCGCCAGGATGCGCTGGCCGATGCCTTCGAAGTCGATCGTGACCGGCGACGGCGCGTCCTTCTTCGCGTCGGCGTCCTTGTCGCCGCTCTTGTCGCCGTCCTTCCCGCCGCCCTTGCCCGCCGTCTTGCCCGCGTCCTTGTCCCCCTCCTTGCCGGCGGCTTTGCCGTCGTCGGCCGCCGGCTTCTCGTCGTCGCTTTCCGGCAGCAGCGGCGACGGCAGGTCGCACGCCAGCACCGCGAAGTAGACGCCGCGGCGGAACGGCCGCTCGAGCGACGACAGGTCGAGCCAGCCGGTGTTCAGCGCCAGATCGGTGCTGGCCATGAAGTAGAGGTACTTGCCGCTCTTGTCCCACGCCGGCGCCACCGCGTCCGACAGACCGTCGGTCACCTGCCGGGTGCGGCTGTCTTCGAGGCTGTAGATCATGATGCCGCGATACTGGTTCGGGAGCTGCCGCGCGTAGGCGATGAAGCGCGAGTCGGGCGACCAGACCGGCACCATCGATCGCTCCGGGTGCGCCATGCGGTCGGTGTCGATCACCGTCGCCTTGCCGGTGGCGACGTCGACGATGTACATGCTGCGACCGGCGTCGGTGAAGGCGACCTTCTTCGAGTCGGGCGACCAGGCGAGATCGTAGAAGAAGGTCGCCGGGTCGATCGCGATCTCCCGGGGCGCCGCCTGGCCGTCCTGGTCGGCGATGTAGAGGCGGTACTCGCCGGTCCGGTCGGAGAACCAGGCGACCTTGGCGCCGTCCGGCGACCAGGCCGGGGTGCGGTCGGCGGCGCCTGGATTCCGGCTCAGGTTGCGCACGTTCCCCTTCTCGCCCGGCACGGTGAAGATCTCGCCGCGCGCCTCGAAGACCGCCCGCGCCCCGGTCGGCGACAGGCCGGCCGCGACGACCTCCTCGGCGACATCCTTCCACTGCGGCAACGCCCACGGGAAATCGCCGTTCACCGAAATGACGAGCTGCTTCGACGCGCCGCCAGCCAACGCGCCGCCGGCCGCCGTGCCGCCCACGGGGTCGAGGGTGTGGATGTAGCCGCCCTGCTCGTACGCCAGCAGCCCGCCGCCGGCCGACAGCCACTTGACGTCGTAGTCGTCGTGCTTCGTCAGCGCGCGCACCGTCCCGGAGGCGGGATCGAACTCGTGGACATTCATCCGGCCATCGCGATCCGACAGGAAGTAGAGCCGGCCGCCGAGCCATGCGGGGTGCTGGTTCATCGACGGCGGGCCGGGCACGGCGCGCACCGAAAGATCGGCGAGTGTCAGGATGCGAATCGGCTGCGCCTGTCCGCCGCGGTAGTTGCGCCACTCCTCCTGCCAGCGCTCGTGCTCCCACGCCATCTGCCGGCCGTCGGCCGCGTAGTCGCCGCGGCGCGCGGTCGGCAGCGGCAGCCTCTCAGGAAGCCCGCCCTCGATGGCGAGCGTGAACAACTGCCGCATCTGGACATTGTCGCTGCCGAACGGGCTCAAGCGTCCCGAGGTGAGGACGACCCGCCGGCCGTCGGGCGTCCAGCCGCGCGCTTCGTCGACGCCCGGATGCCATGTCAGCCGGCGCGGCTCGCCCCCTTCGGCGGGGATGGTGTAGACGTCGGTGTTGCCGGCGTACTGGCCGGTGAATGCCAGCCACTTCCCGTCGGGCGAGAAATGCGGGTCGGATTCGGCGCCGGGCGACGATGTCAGGCGGCGCGCCTCGCCGCCGTCGCGCCCGACCGTCCACAGATCGTTGGCGTAGACGAAGGCGATCGCGCGCGCGCCCACCGCCGGCTGGCGGACCAGGCGGGTCCCGGCGCCGGCGCTTGCGGCTGCGGCACCCGCGATGGCGGTTGCGCTCGCGGCGGCGACCGGCGCGGCGGCGACCGGCGCGACAGTCGCTGTCGCGGCGTTGGCCGGCGCGGCGATAACAACGATGGCCGCGAACCATGGCGCGGCGGCCCCCAGCACTCTGCGGCGAGTGACCGATGTCATGTGAACCCCTCTCCCATGTCGTCTCAGTTCCAGTGCTTGACCCGCGGCCAGAGATCGGCCAGCGGCATCTTAAGCCCGCGAGCCACGTAGATCGGCCGATTCTCTTCGGCCATGCCCCAGGGGTGGTGATGGCGCCCGACCTCCTCGACCGATGCGAAGTCCTCCTCGAGATCGTCGCGGTCGCCCTGCAGGACGATCACGACCTCGCCGGTCGCCCCGCGCGGTCCCCAGAAGAAGTAGGTCTGGTGGCCGCTGATCGCCGTTGGCAATCCGAGCGCCGGGCCGAACAGGTTGATGGCGCCGGCCTCGCCGTAGTTGTTGGCGAAGATCGCCGCGCGCGCGCGGTCGGCGGGCGGGAGGGCGTCGTAGATGCGCGCCACCTCGGAGACCAGCTCCGGCCAGCCGAACTGATCGCCGAAGATCTGCGGCAGCGGGCCGTCGTGGGCGCGTTCGGTCTTCGGCGGCGCGAACCCGAGCGCCTCCGTGTAGGCGACGTAGCGCGCCGGCTCGAGGATCGGTAGGCCAATCGGCGCGGTCACCGCGCCCGCCGCGACGACAACGGCCACCGCCACGGCCTGCGGCCACAGCCGCCCGGCGGTGAGTCTCCAGGCCGCGAGGCCTGCCTCGAGCGCCACGGCGCCGGCGGCGAACAGCATCGGATAGATCGGCGCGAGGTAGTAGTTCTTCCCCTTCATGACGACCATCAGCGTGGCGAGGAGGACGTAGAGCCAGCCGAGCAGGCGATAGCGGCCGCCTCGCCCGGCGAACAGGTAGACCAGCCCCGCCAGCCACAACGGCAGCAGCACCGGGTGCAGCAGGATTACTTGTTGTCCGAAGAAGTCGACGGGGCCGAGGGCGACGTTCTTCCCCTGGCGGGCGACGTTCTGCAGATCCTCGAGTGTCGGGAAAGCGTGCGCGACCTGCCACGCCAGGTTGGGCGCGAACAGCACGAGCGCCGTCGCCGCGCCGGCCCACGGCCAGGGTGTCTTGAGCCAGCGGCGCTGCGGCGAGAGCACCAGGGCCGCAGCGAGGGCCGCAAGGAAGAACACCGTCGAGTGCTTGTTCATCAGCCCGAGCCCGGCGAGCGCCCCCGCCGCGACGAACAGCCGCGGCCGGCCGGTGTCGATGATCCGGACGACGGCGTAGACACCGCCGATCCAGAAGAGTGGCTCGAAGGCGTTCATCGACAGCAGGCTGTCGACGCCGAGGTTGATCGGGGCCGCCAGGACCGCTATTCCACACATCGCCTGCCCGAACCGCCCGGCGCCGAGTCGCCACGCCAGCACCATGGTCAACGCCACGAGAAGCGCGCCGGCCACGGCCGGGATCACGCGCAGGGCCGGCAGCGAACCCCCGAGCGCCAGCGCCAGGCGGGCCAGGAGGCCGATTATCGGCGCGTGGTCGACGTATCCCCAGTCGAGGTGGCGGCCGCAGTCGAGGAAGTACAGCTCGTCGCGGAAGTAGCCGTAGCGCCCCGAGAGGGCGACGTGGATCAGCAGCTTGGCGCCGGCGAGGGCGGCGATGAGACGGCGGTTGGGGGCGGCGGCCGTCGCGGGTGTACTGCGCCCGGCCGCCGAAGCCGCCGGACCGCGGTCGTTCACGGCGCCCCATCCTCCGGCCGGGCGATCCCCTCCACCAGGATGATGTCGGCGATCGCGACGCTGCGGCGCAGCATCATCGGCCCGCTGTAGTCGTCCGACTCCCACCACGCCCGGGCGCGCTCGATGCTGTCGAACTCGAGGACCACGAACCGCCGCGGTGTGTAGGTGCCCTCGAGAACCTCGACGCGCCCGCCGCGTGCGAGGTACCGACCGCCGTACTTCGCGATCGTCGCCGGGACGACCTTGACGTACTCGGCATAGCGCTCGGGGTTGGTGACCGTGATGTTGACGATGACGTAGGCGGCCATGGTTCGCGATCCTACCCGAACGGGGCGCCGGTGGGGGGGGCGCTCCCCGCGTTCCCGTCCGCCGCCCGATCGGCTATTCTCCGCCCGTGGACCTGACCCGCTTCGAGGCACTGACCTTCGACTGCTACGGCACCCTCATCGACTGGGAGCGTGGCATCCTCGATGCGGTGCGTCCGATCCTGCGGCGACACGGGATCGTCTGCGACGACGACTGGCTGCTCGGTCTGTACGCCAAGGCCGAGGCGGGCGCCGAGGCGGGGCCATGGCGGCCGTACCGCGAGGTTCTCGGCAGCGTCATGGAGCGGCTCGGCGCCGAGCTGGGATTCGCGCCCGACGCCGACGAGCTCACCGTGCTGGCACGCACGCTGCCCGACTGGCCGCCGTTCGCCGACACCGTCGAGTCGCTCACCGCCCTCGCCCGCGGCTACCGTCTCGCGATCGTGTCGAACGTCGACGACGACCTCTTCGCCGGGACACGGCGGCGGCTCGGGGCCACCTTCGAGCTCGTGACCACCGCGCAGAAGGTGCGGTCGTACAAGCCGGCGCCGGCGCACTTCACGGTCACGCTCGACCGGCTGCGGCTCGACCCGGGGCGCGTGCTGCACGTCGCCCAGAGCCTGTACCACGATATCGCGCCGGCCCGCGCGCTCGGGATCGCCACCGCCTGGGTCAACCGCCGCGCCGGCCGCGCCGGTTCGGGAGCCACACCGCCGGCCGAGGCGCGACCGGATCTCGAGATCTACGACCTGAAGGCGCTGGTGACGCTGTCGGGGCTTTAGGGAGCGTCGCCCGCAAGACCGTGCCTCGTGCCCCTCCAACAAAATCTCAAGAAGTGCTTGACACCGCGCTCGTATTGCCGTAATTTACACCTACCGCGATGAACGCCGCCCCGCGTCGCGCGGAGGCCGTCAGCCATGCCCGCCGTTGCCGCTTCCCCGGCGCCCGCCAATGTTGAGGTCGTCCGTCTCGCGCCCGACACTCCGCTCGTCCCCGACGACCTGCTCTCGCCGCCGTGGCGCAGCGACTCGCGCGGCATGCTCCGCGACCTCGCGGCGTTCCTGCTCGACCGTCATCTGCGCCGCCTCGCACGGATCCGCCAGCCGATCGATCTCCGGCTGGCGTCGCTGCTGCACCGCGTCGAGGTCTCCTCCGGATACCTGGCGCTCGGATTCGCCCGGATGTCCGACTACGCGAGCGAGCGACTCGGTCTCCCCGCGCGGCGCGTGCAAACGTTGTTGGCCCTGGCGCGCCGTCTCGAGGGTCTCCCGCGGCTCGCCGCCGCCTTCGAGGCGGGCCGCGTCTCCCTGAGCCAGGTGCAATTGTTGCTGCGCGTGGTGACACCCGAAAATGAGGCGGACTGGATCGCCCGGGCCGAAGCCACGACGGTGCGCCGGCTCGAGTCCGAGGTGCGGGCCGCGGAGATGGTGACGGCGGCAGCAACAACGGCAGCATCGCAGGAGGCGGCGACTGCAAACATCGGCGAGGGGGCGCGCGCTCCCCTCGATGAAGACCCGTCGACCGCGGGCGAGTTCATCGTCTTCACCGCCCCGGCGGGCGTGCGCTCGCGCTGGGATCAGGCCCTCGATCTGGCGCGCCGGTCCTCCGGGGCGGGCGACCCCGCCTGGCGCAGTGTCGAGTTCATCGCGGCCGAATATCTGTCGGGTGTCCCTGACGTCGCTCTCGCCCTGGCGCAGTCGCACGCGGGTGCGGGCGGCCGGACGGGCGGCGCTGATGACGCCGACTCCGGCGACTCTGCCGCCCCTTCGGGCGAGGGTCCAGGGGACGATCCGGCGTCCTTCCCCGGTGATCGCTGCCCCTCCACTGGCGGCCCGGGCGAAGGCGCGGACACCGAGGGCGTGGAGCTGTTCGAGGAAGTGCTCGCGGCGCTCGCGGCGGACCCGGAGGCTGGATCGAGGGGCTGCAGGGCGTCCGGCGGCATGCCATTCCCGGACGATGGCCCGCGGGTCGTCCTGCCCGAGTCGGTCCGCGACGACCCCGCCGACTCCGTCCGCGACTGGGACGCGAAGCTCCATGAGCTGGTCCGCCTGCGGCAGAGCGTCTCCTGGAACCTCGGCCGGCTCCTGAGGACCTTCGCCGGCCGGAGCCTCCACCGCGAACTCGGCTTTCTGTCGTTCTCGCGTTACTGCCGCGAGCGACTCGGCCTCGGCGTCCGCCGTGCCTGGCAGCTCATCGCGCTCGATCGGCGCCTCTTTCTGCTCCCGGGCATCACCCGCGCCTACCGTGGCGGCGTCCTTTCGTGGGTTAAGGCCTCGGCGATCGCGCGCGTCGCCACCGAACGTACCGAAGACCAATGGCTCCGTCTGGCCGAATCCGTCACCGTCCGCCGGCTCCTCGACGAGGTCGCACTGTCCGAAGCCGGCATCAGGCCGTCGGGGCCGCCCGGCCTCGATCCCGACGGTCGAGTGCAATTGTCGGCGCCCGTCCGGCCGCGTTCGCCATCGACTTCGACCGCCACACCAACAGCCGCGAGCCCGGACACGACGCCGGCCCCGGAATCGCCCCCTTCCGACCCCGGCCCGCCGACGCGCATCCGGTTCTGGGCGCCGCACGAGGTCGCCTCGCTCTGGCACCAGGCCCTCGCGCTCGCTCGCCACCTCGCGGACCGCCCGATCAGCGACGGCGAATGCGTCCTCGCCATGCTCGACGGGTTCGTCGCCACCTGGAGTGTGCGCGCCGACCCGGCCTGGCAGCGCCGCTACCGGATCTTCGAGCGCGACGGCTGGCGCTGCCGCGTCCCGGGGTGCACGGCGCGGCGCAACCTGCAGGTGCACCACGTTCGCTTCCGCTCCCGCGGCGGCTCCGACGACGACGCGAACCTCGCGGTGCTGTGCGCCACGCACCACCTCCAGGGAATCCACCGCGACCGCCTGCGCTGCCACGCGCTTCCCGACGGCTTGCTGGCCTGGGAGTTCGGTCCCGACCCCGTGCGCGGCCCGCTCGTCGCCTACGTCGAGGACGTCCTGTGGGCTGCCGCGCGGGCGGCGGTGTCGGCACACACCGCGGAGGGGGTGGTGACACCGGGCGCCGGGCGCGAGTCGGCGGCGGACGACGGGCGCGGATGCGTGGCGGCGGATCTCGGGTAAGGGGGATCGATCCATGCACGGGGCCTGCGCTCCGGACGCTCCGAACGCGCGGTCTTCTGCCTCAGGCCGCCCTGCCCTAGGCCGCCTGGCGCTCCGTGGCGGGCGCCGCGGCGCCGCCGGGCGCGCCGTGGCCACCCTCCCCCGCCGCCGCCCCCGCGGCGCCGGGCTTGAGCAGCGCCTCGAACTTCTGCTTCTCCGCGGCGCGGGCGTGGGCGTCCTGCGGGGTGATCTTCCCTGCCTTGACGAGCGCCAGCAGCGCCTCATCCATCGTCTGCATGCCGGCCGACTTCCCCGCCTGGATGATCGAGTAGATCATCGGGGTGTTCCCCTCGCGGATGACGTTCGGCAGGCCCGGCGTGCGCAGCAGCAGTTCGATGGCGCTGTGGCGCTGTTTGCCGTCGGCGCCGGGGATGAGCAGCTGCGACAGGATGCCGGCGATCGACTCCGACAGCGTGATGCGGACCTGCTCCTGCTGGTCGGCCGGGAAGGCGTCGATGATCCGGTCGATGGTCTTGGCGGCGTTGTTGGTGTGCAGGGTGCCGAACACCAGCACCCCCATCTCGGCGGCGGTGATCGCCATCGCGATGGTCTCGAGGTCGCGCATCTCTCCGACCAGCACGACGTCGGCATCCTCGCGCACGGCGGCGCGCAGGGCCGGCGCGAAGCTGTTGGTGTGGGAGCCGACCTCGCGGTGCGACAGGACCGACTTCTTGTTCTGATGCACGAACTCGATCGGGTCCTCGATGGTGACGATGTGCCGGGCGTAGGTGGTGTTGATGCGGTCGATGATGCCCGCGAGGATGGTCGACTTCCCCGACCCCGTCGGTCCGGTGACCAGGACCAGACCCTGGCGCAGGTGCGCCAGCTTCTCCACCGCCGGCGGCAGGCCGAGCTCCTCGAGCGGCAGGATGATCTCCGGGATCATCCGGAACACCGCGGTCGGGCCGTTCTCCTGGCAGAAGTAGTTGACGCGGAAGCGCGCCACGCCCTCGAGGCCGTAGGCGAAGTCGAGGTCGCGCGACGTTTCGAACTCCTCCCAGCGCTTCGTACCGGCGACGGCGGCGAGCAGCCGGCGCATGGCGTCGGCGTTCTGCACCTGCCAGCCCTCGACCGGCTCCAGCCAGCCGTTGCGCCGGATGCGCGGCACGAGCCCGCTCACCAGGTGCAGGTCGGACCCGTCGCGTTCCTTCAGGTACCTGAGCAGCTGATCGACATCCGCCATCGTCTCTCCCGCGGGCAGGCGCTCAGGCCGCCGGACGCTCAGGCCGCCAGGCGCCTAGGCCGCCAGACGCTTCGGGTCCTCGCAGTGCCGCAGCGCCTCGTCCTTCGTGATCGTGCCCGCTTTCAAGAGCGCCGCCAGCGAGGCCTCCATCAGGCACATGCCGTGCGGCGCGCCGGTCTGCAGGGTCGACAGGATCTGTACCGTCTTCCCTTCGCGGATCAGGTTGCCCACCGCCTTGTTGCACAGCAGGATCTCGAGCGCCGCCACCCGACGCGATCGGTCCGCGGTCGGAAGGAGCCGCTGCGACACGATCGCCTTGAGGGACTCGGAGATCATCGCCCGGACCTGCTCCTGCTGGTTGGGCGGGAAGACTCCCAGGATCCGGCTGATGGTGCGGATGGCGTTGTTGGTGTGCAGGGTGCCGAGCACGAGGTGCCCGGTCTCGGCCGCGGTCAGCGCCAGCGATACCGTTTCGAGGTCGCGCAACTCGCCGATGACGATGATGTCCGGGTCCTCGCGCAGAGCCCCGCGCAGCGCGCGCGCGAACGACTCGGTGTGGCGGTTCACCTGGCGCTGGTTGACGACACAGCGCTTCGACGTGTGGATGTGCTCGATCGGATCCTCGATGGTCAGGATGTGATCGCGGCGCTCCTCGTTGAGGATGTTGACCAGCGCCGCCAGCGTGCTCGACTTGCCGCAGCCGGCCGGCCCCGTCAGCAGCACCAGGCCCTGGTGGTAGTTGACCACCCGCGCCAGCGAGGCCGGCAGTCCCAGCTCATCGAGCGTCGGCGGCTGCGGCGGGATGACGCGGAAGACCCCGTCGGTGCCGCGGTGCTGCCGGTAGATGTTGGAGCGGAACCGGCCGACCCCGGCCAGCATGTAGGCGAAGTCGATCTCGCCGTTCGCCTCGAAGACGGCGCGCTGCTCGGGGGTCAGTGCCGCGAGGAGCATCGCCTCGGCCTCGGCGGCCGGCAGCGGCGCGCCCTCGTCGGCGACCAGGTCACCGTGCAGGCGCAGCTGGATCGGCGATCCGCTGTGGATGTGCAGGTCGCTGGCCTTCATCTGCACCGCGCGCGCCAGCAGGGCGTCGAGGCGCGTGGCCGGCGGCACCGGGTTGGTCGTCGTGCCGGCGGCGCGCCGGGCGGGCGGCGCCGGTTTCGGGGCCGGGGCCGGACGCGCGGCGACGGACTTGGGCGCCCGCGTCGTGCGGGGGGCGGCGGCCGCGGCCGGCGCGGGAGGCGACGCGGCCGGTGACGCGGCGGGCGCCGCCTGCCGGCGCGCGACGTACCCCTTCTGGTACTGGATCAGCTTCTGCAGCTGCTCGGCGGTGATCCACCCCTTCTGAATCAGCACCTGGCCGAGTGGCGGGCCCCCTTCGTTGCCCTGCAGGCGGGTCGCCTCGGCGAGCTGGTCCATCGTGATGAGCTTGAGATGGACGGCGATGCGGCCGAGCAGGTGCTCGGTGTTGGGGTCGGCCATGCATGGGAATCTAGGATTCGACCGGCGGCGCGGCAAGCCGCCGCGGGCCGCCGGCGGACTCCGCCGGCCGCCTCTGGCGACCGCCGATCACAAACTCGTACCGCCCGCGCGCCCACCTGTCCGCCTGTCCGCCTACCGCTTCAGGTGCTTGCCGAACCAGTCGACGTGGCGTTGCAGGCGATCGCGCAGGTACGACGGCGTGTCCAGGCCGTGATACTCGCCGGGGTAGATCACCAGCTGCGTGTCGCGGCCGAGGCTCCGCAGCGCCTGATACATCTGCTCGGTGTTCAGCAGCGGAACGTTGAAATCCTCTTCGCCGCACATGAACAGGGTCGGGGTGACGATCCGGTCGGCGTGCAGGAACGGCGACGACAGGCGGATCCACAAGTCGAGTGTCTTCCACGGCGGCCCGAGTTCGGCCTCGTACTCGCGGATGTACTGGTCGGTGCCGTATCCGGCGAGGATGTTCGACATGCCGGCGCCGCTGACCGCCGCCTTGAAACGCTGATCCTGGACGATGACGTAGTTGGTCAGGATGCCACCATACGACCAGCCGGAGACGCCCAGCCGCGCGGCATCGGCGATCCCCTGGTCGATCAGGTGGTCGACCGCGGTGCGGACATCCTGGCCGTCCTTGTTCCCCCAGTCGGCGTAGATCGCCTTCGAGAAGGCCTCGCCGCGACCGGACGAGCCGCGCGGGTTCGGGCCGACGACGACGTATCCCCGGGCGGCATAGACTTGCCACGAGAAATCGAACTCGTTGGCGTACTGCCCGACCGGGCCACCGTGAATGTCGAGGATGAGTGGATGGCGCCGGCCGGTCTTGAAGTCGGCCGGCTTCACCAGGAAGCCGTGGATCTCGGTGCCGTCGGTGCTCTTCCAGGCGATCTCCTCGGTCGTCGCCAGGCGCAGCCCCTCGAGCAGGGCGTCGTTGCGCTTCGAAAGCGGGCGCGCCGTCCCTGCTTCGTAGGCGAACACCTCGGCAGGCGCGTCGGCGGTCGCGTTCAGCACGGCGACCCGGCCGCCCGGCGCCAGCGTGAAATCGGCGACGGCGCGGCGACCCGCCAGCAGCCGCTCGATCCGACCGCCCGCCGCCGGCACCCGCGCCAGGTGGACGCTGCCGTCGTCCTCGAGCAGAAAGGTGATCGAGGCGCCGTCGGCCGACCAGGCCGGCTTCGTCATGTTGCGGTCAAGATCGGAGATCAGCAGACGGCGCGCCCCGCCGGCGCTCGGGATGACCGCCAGGTGATAGCCGGCGTAGTAGATGTCTTTCAGCGGCCCGCCCTCGAGATAGGCGATCGACTTGCCGTCCGGGCTCCAGACCGGCCGGCTGTCCCACGACGGGTCGCCGTCGTCGATCTGGTTGTCGGTGAGCCGGCGCGGCGCGGCCCCCGCGCGCGCGTCGATCACGAACAGGTCGTAGTTGTCGTCGCGGTCGGGGTCGGGGCTGCGCTTCGACACGAAGACGATCTGGCGGCCGTCGGGCGACCAGTTCGGCAGCGCCTCGTCGTAGACCCCCCTGGTGAGCGGCTCGGCCTTGCGCGTCTCGATGTCGAGAAGATACAGGTGGCTGCGGATCGCCCCGAGGTATCCCTCTTCGTCCTGCTTGAACTGGAAACGGTCGATGACGATCGGCTTCGGGGTCTTCGCGGCATCTTCCGCGTCGCCGGTCCCGTTGTCTGCGTCGTCCGCATCATCCGCGTCGTCCGCGTCGTCCTCCTCGGTCGCCTCGGGGTCGGGGTCGTCGGCCACCAGCACGATGCGGCGGCTGTCGGGCGACCAGACGAAGTCGCTGATGTCGCCCCCGAGGTCGGTGATGCGCTGCGCCTCGCCCCCGTCGCGGCTCATGAGCCAGATCTGCGTCACGCCGTCCCGGTGCTCGCGCCGCGACCTGAAGGCCAGCCAGCGACCGTCGGGCGAGAAGCGCGGCGTGTTCTCGTTCGCCGGCCCGTAGGTGAGGCGGATGGTCCGCTGCCCATCCCAGGATGTCATGTAGAGATCGTCGTCGGTCCGATCGCGCTTCACGTCGACGCGCGTGACCGTGTAGGCGACCCAGCCGCCGTCGGGGGCGATCTGCGGGTCGGCGACGTCGACGAGGGCGTTGAAGTCGTCGAGCGTGATCGATCGCTTCGCCCCGGCCGCGCCGGCGTCCGCCGCCAGGGTCGCGGCCACGAGCAGCGCGAGAAGGGGACGGGGGATGGCGCTTGCGCGGGCGGCGCGGGCACCGAAGGCGGCGCATGCGTCGCCCCGGGAACGACGGCATTCGACGACGGGCGGGTTCACGGTCCGCATCATGGTCTCCTCGGCTGACGATTCGGATGCGGATTCTCGTATGCCGGCACGCGCCGCCGCAAGTGGGCACGTGGGATAATCCCGCCCCGGCGCCCGTGAAGGAGACCGTGATGCGGCTTGTCCTGCTGAGCAACTCCACCAACCACGGCGGCGGCTATCTCGACCACGCCGCGGCCGCCATCGCCGGGCTATTCCTCGGCGCCCGGCGCATCGCCTTCGTGCCGTTCGCTTTGCAGAACCAGGCGGGCTACGTCGAGCGCGCCCGCGAGCGGCTGCGGGCGTTCGGCCTCGACACGGCGGGCGTCGAGGAGGGGCCCGCGGGGCGGCGGGCGATCGAAGAGGCCGACGGTGTCTTCGTGGGCGGCGGCAACACCTTCCGCCTGCTCGATCGGCTGCAGCGGTCGGAGATGATGGCGCTTCTCGGCGCCCGCACCCGCGCCGGCATGCCGTACCTGGGGTCGAGCGCCGGGACGGTGATCGCGGCGCCGACGCTGCAGACCACGAACGACATGCCGATCGTCCAGCCGGCGTCGTTCGCTTCACTCGGGCTCGTGCCGTTCCAGATCAACTGCCATTACCTCGACCCCGAGCCGGACTCGACCCACATGGGCGAGACGCGCGAGACGCGGCTGCGCGAGTTCCTCGAGGAGAACACCGTGCCGGTGGTCGGCCTGCGCGAGGGCTCGTGGCTCGAGGTCGAGACGGCGCCGCTGGCCGCCGTCGGCGCGCCGCCGGTGCTGCGCGTCACCCTCGCCGGCCCGCGCCCGGCGCGGGTCTTCCGGCGCGGCGCCGAGCCGGTCGAGGCGCCGCCCGGCCCGCTGCCGGCCGCGTTTCTCAAGGTGTAGGATTGGCGGCCCCGCGGCCCACCCGGGCCGCGGCACACACGGGAGGAGACACCATGCCGACACGGCATTCGAGCGCGGAGTGGGAGGGCGGTCTGAAGAGCGGTTCGGGCACGGTCAGCGTCGGGAAGGGGATCTTCGAGGGAAAGTACTCGTTCCCGTCGCGGTTCGAGGACGGCAAGGGCACCAACCCGGAGGAGCTGCTGGCGGCGGCCCACGCCGCCTGCCTGAGCATGGCGCTGTCGGTCGGGCTCGAGCGCGCCGGCACGCCGGTCGAGCGCGTGACGACACGCGCCTCGGCGACGCTCGAGAAGGTCGGCGAGGCGTTCCGGGTCACGAAGATGCGCCTCGAGGTGCGCGGGCGCGTCCCCGGCCTCACCGCGGCCGCCTTCAAGGAGGCCGCCGAGAAGGCCAAGGAAGGCTGCCCGATCAGCAACGCGTTGAAGGGGAACGTCGCGTTCGAGCTCGACGCCCAGCTCGAGGGCTGAACAGGTCCGCGCGCGGCGCGCCGTTCGCCGGGCCGGCCCTTCAGGCTTCGCGGCGCGCCGCCACTCCCGCCACCATCGCGCCGTCGAACTCCCCCTCGCGCCGGCGCACGATCGCGAGCGGCGCCACCAGGCCGTTCAGCTCGCCCGGCTTGAGCAGGAAAAGCGGGTTGGTGGGGCGGCCGCGCGCCGCCTGGGCCTCGGTGAAGGTCTCGTAGATCAGGACGCCCCCCGGCTTGAGCGCCCGGCGCAGCGCCGGGAAGAGCGGCCGGTGCAGGTAGTGCACCACCAGGATGACGTCGTACCACCCCTCGCCCAGATCGACCCCCGCGACCTCGAGATCGCGCGTCTCGGTCTCGATCGGCAGGTCGAGGCGCGCCGCCCGGTCGGCGAGGGCGGCGATCCTCGCCGGATCGCGATCGACGGCGCGCACCGCGAACCCCGCCGACGCAAGCAGGAGGGAGTGCCGGCCGCTGCCGCAGGCGAGGTCGAGGACGCGCGGCGGCGCCGACGGGGCGTCGCGCAGCAGATCGACGTTCGCGAGCAGCCACGACGACGGCCCAATCGTCGCGTCCGGGGGGCGCGGCCCGAACTCGCGTTGCCCCGTCCATTGCGACATCCCGCCCTGCAGATCGAGCACGCGCGGCACGCCGGCGGCAGCCAGCAGGCGCGCCGCCATGGCGCTGCGCACGCCATGTTCGCAGCACACGAGGATCGGCGGCCCGTCGTGCGGCAGGGTCGCCGCCGCGGCCGCGACGAGATCGACGGGCAGCAGGACAGCGCCCGGGATCGTGCCGAGCGCGGACCACTCGTCCGGGTTGCGCACGTCGAGGACGCGCACCGGGCCTCTGGCGACGAGTGCCTTGGCGTCCTCCTGGGTGACCGTCTCGTGGGCGGCGTCGGGGCGGTGGGTCATGGGCGGTGGGTCATGGGCGGTGGGCCATCGCGAAGCGCTCAGCGCAGGTCGATCCGGGGCAGGTTCACGGGTGTCAGGGTACTCTCCCCCTCGACGATGCGCCAGCCGCGGAACATGGCGACGTCGCGGAAGACCTGCACCTCGCCGGACGCCGGCCAGCGCACCTCGATCTCCTCGATCGCGGTGGCGTTGCCGAGACCGATCTCCTCCTGCAGGCTGGCGCCGCCGAAGGTGCTGCCCCAGTGCACGTGCCGGTGGATGTCGCGCCGCCCCGCGGGGGTCAGCACGCGCACCCGGATGCGGGTGCCGATGGCCGACCGGTTCGACCGGCGCCCCTCGAGGCGCAGCGTCACCCAGGAGTTGTCGTTGCCGGGGTTGAGGAAGAAGTTGGCGTGGGCGATGTCGGCCTCGTACCAGCCGCCCATCTCCGAGAAGAAGTCGATGTCGCCGTCGTTGTCAACGTCGGCCGGAGCAATGCCGTGCCCCTTCTGGATGTTGCCGACGCCGGCGCTCGTGGTGACGTTCTCGAAGCTTTTCCCCCCGACACTGTGGAACATCTGGTTCGGCACCAGGGACCGCAAGTTCGGTTCGCCGGTCCCCAAATAAACATCGAGCCAGCCGTCGCCGTCGAAATCGGCGTAGTTCGATCCCATCGGCAGCGATGCCCGGTCGAGCCGCACATCCTTCGTCACGTCGGTGAAGGTGCCGTCGTGGTTGTTGTGGTACAGGCAGGGGTCCTCCATCTCGTGCGGCAGGCCGAGGAACTTCGAGACGGCGTCGTTGAGATCGACCCAGTGGAACGAGGCCGCCATGATGTCGAGCCAGCCGTCGTTGTCGTAGTCGAAGAACCAGGTCGGGAAGGAGAACTTCGGGCGCTCGACACCGGCTTCGCGGGTGACGTCGGTGAAGGTCCAGTCCTCCCCGGCCGGGCCCGGCCGCCGCCGCGCGCCGTCGTTGCGGAACAGGTGGTTGGGTCCGTTCTGCACCGAGACGTAGATGTCCTGCCGGTCGTCGTTGTTGTAGTCGCCGAAGGCGACCCCCTTGACGTAGCCGAAGTCGGCCGGCCCGAGGTTCACCGTGGCGTCGCGGAAGGTGCCGTCGCGCTCGTTGTGCCACAGCTCGCTGGCGTGCGGGTCGCCCTGGGTCGATTCGTTGCCGATGACGAGATCGAGCCAGCCGTCGTTGTCGTAGTCGCCCCAGGCGCCGGTCTGCGTCGGGCGCAGGGTCAGGATGCCGGCCTCCTCGGTGACGTCGTCGAATGTGCCGTCGCCGTTGTTGCGCAGCAGCGAGTTCGGGAATCGGCCGCCCTTGCCCATCCAGCCGCCGCGCAGCACGAACAGATCGGGCCACCCGTCGTTGTTGTAGTCGGAGTGGATGACATTCAGACCGCCCCACTCCCCCGTGAGCCCGGCCGCCACGGTGCGGTCCTCCCAGGTGCCGTCGCCGCTGTTGTGGAAGAAGCGCATCTGGTCGCGCACCCCCATGGACGACACCACGAGGTCGAGCAGGCCGTCGCCGTCGAAGTCGTCGAAGATGGCGCCGCCGGCGTGCTGCATCACGTTCAACCCGGTGGTCTCCGAGATGTCGCGGAACCGGCCGATGTCCCCCTCCGGCTCGAAGACCGCCGGCGGCACGAGCCACCGGCGGGGCACCTTGTCGGGCCATTCGCCGAGCGTCATGTAGGCCAGGTTCAGCAGCCAGCGCACGCCGATGTCGCCAGGGTCGAGCTCGAGCGATGTGGTGAATTCCGCGATCGCCCGGCGCGAACCCTCGGGAAGGACATGGAACCCGCCCTTCCGGATCGGCACCAGGCACGAGGCGCCGGTGTGCCGCGCGACGCAGTTCTGGGTCTCGCCCATCCGGAGATAGGCGAGGCCGAGGAACTCGTGCGTGCGCGCGTAGGGCGGCACGTGCGCGGCGATCTCCGGCGGCGGCCTCAGGAACGGCAGGATGAGGTCGATGGCCTCCTCGATTCGCCCCGACTTGAGCAGCTCGTCGCCGAGATAGGTGATGCCGGTGATCTTCTGGTGCAGATCCTCGATGGCGGCGACCTCGAGCTTGAGGCGCGCCGCGCGCGGCGTGTTCAGGAAGACGTTGCGGGTCGGCTCCATGGTGCTGATGATCCGGTCGAGCCGGGCGTTCATCCGCTTCGCCCCTTCGCCGCGCGGCAGCTTTGCGATCTTCGGGAACGGCCCCGTGGACGGGTTGTCGACGACGAAGGCCGACCCGGGCGCCGGGCCGCCCACGGTCCCGGCCCAGCCCTGGCTGTCCGACCGCGCGGCCGGCGCCGGGACGGCGGAATCCGGCGGCTCGGCAGGGCGGGCGCAGCCGAGCGCCAGCCCGGCGGCCACCCCTGCCGCAAGCGCGGCACGGCCCGCGCGGGTGCTGCCGAAACGTCGTCGCATCGCCTTGTCGGGGAGCATCGGGCCCCGATTATCACCCACGACGGGCGTCCCGGCACCATCCTGGTGGGCTGGAATTGCTTATTGGCGCTCTTCGAGCGTGCGTGTCGCATCGATCCGGGACCTGATCCGCTTCAAGCGCCTGGCGGGCCGTTCGCAGGACCTCGCCGACATCGAGCAACTCGAGGCCGTTCTCGAGCCGAGGAAGCAGGGCCCTTCATGACCGGGACCGCCACCCCCCGATCGCTGGCACGCCACCTGGGACGACGCCCGGAAGCAGCTTCTCGAGCCGGCCTATCGCGCCGGAGCCCTGGGCAGGAAACCGACGACGAACGGTTGAATCCGGGCGGGTCTGCCTACGACGCGCGGGCGAGCCGCGCTTCGGCCTCGGCGAGGCCGCGCCGCATGTCCTCGGCGAAGGGCGAGTTCGACGCGTACTGCAGGAGGAAGGTGAAGATCTTCGCGGCGTCTTTCGGCCGGCCCTCCTTGTGGAGGCGCTGGTCGGCGGCCTGCAGGAGACCCTTGATCGCCTTGCGGTCGGCCGGGTCCATCGTCAGGGCCAGGCCGTAGGCCGACACCGCCCGGCCGAGATCGCCCGACTTCATGAACGACGACGCCACGGCGTCGATCTGCTCGTGGTCGAGCCCCAGCTCCTTCGCCTGCTTCCAGAATGTCGCGAACAGCTCCGCCGCCAGCGTCACCTGGCCGCGGGCGATGCACAGGGGCATCGCCCGGCGCGCCAGGTCGAGCGCCTCGGCGGCGCGGCCCGCCTCGTGCAGGCAGAGGGCAAGGGCGTGCATGACCGGCGCGCTCGGGGCGTGCTCGGCGTGCAGCTGCGTCAGGTCGCCGAGGGCACCGTCGCGGTCGGTGGCGAAGCGGGTGCGCGCCGCCGCCGCGCGCTCGACCGCGTCGGGGAGCGGCGGGCGACCGGAGTCGTCGGCCACCTCGTCCGCCTCGACCGGAGCTCGCGCGATCGCGGCTCGCGCGATCGGAGTTCCCGCGACCGACGCGCCTTCCATGATCGCGCCCCCCATCCCCCTGGCGCCGCCGTGGACGACGCGCGGGGTGAATCCGGCCATGACCTGCGATGCGCCGGGATCGCCACCGGCGGGCGCCGTCCCGTAGACCGGGTTCGTGTGCTCCTCACCGAATGCGAAGAAGCCGCACAACCGCCCGAGCAGGGTGATGGCGAGGCCGCACATGTAGCCGAAAGCGAGGGCCGCGAACAGGATGCCGAATTCGCTGGCGGCCGAGAAGCCGAGCAGCACGAGTGGGATGGCCAGGATGATCATCATCCCGACGCCGCCACCGTGGATGGCGTAGATGACGTAGAGATCGGCGAAGCGCCCCGCGAAGGCCGCCCGCCAGAGATCGGCCGAGAAGATCTGGCCGAAGCGCTCCGCCCGCACCGCGACGATCAGGAAGATCGGCGGCAGAAGGGTCAGTCCGAAGAGGATGAGGACGAACGCGGCGATGACCGGCTTCGAGGTCAGGATCGCCAGGATCGGCAACGCCAGCGTCATCCCGCCGACCGGCGCCGCAGGTGCGCCGGGGAATCCGCCTCCCGATCCCATCCCCGCGGCGGTCTCGAGCGACGCGCCGGTCACCGCCTGCCACAGGCCGAAGGTCATCGGCACCATCCAGAGCACGTTGAGCACCAGGTAGCGTGCTGCAACCATGATGGCGACCACCCACGACCCGCCCGCGGTCGACAGGATCGTGCCGCGGAACTCGCCGGACAGCCCGTTCAGGGCGAAGCGCGCCAGCGCCAGCGCCACGATGACCTGCACCAGGATCTGGGCGAGCGTTTCGTTGCCGATGAAGGTGAAGATGAACGAGACCGCGACGACGACGGCGCCGAGGATGAACGATGTGACGGCGGTGCTGAACGAGGTCGCGTCGCGCAGAACGCGCCCCACGATGCCGCCGAACGTCGTGACCCCGCTCTCGTTCATGGCCTCGACTCCGAAAGTCCGGCGCCTATATTTAATGTCGCCCACGGGGCCGCGCCACCCGACCCTGATTGATCACGGCCCCGGGCAGGGTCGCACGGCCGGGGGATCACGAAAATGTTCCTGAACGCGCTGCGCATCCGTCTGGGGCTGATCGCCGCGGGCATCATCATTACTGCGGCCTACATGCTGTGCGGCGGCTCGCTCCTGCCGGGGAGCGAGGCGCGCATCCTGATCGAGTTCGGGACCGACCCCGATCAGTTCGCCGGCCTCGACGTCGAGATCGACGGCGCCGTCGTCGGCAAGCTCGAGCGCATCGGCCAGGCGACCCGCACCGCCTTCCCGGTCGAGCCCGGCACCCACCAGGTGCGCGTCGTCGGGCCGGCGTTCGACAGCCGTCCGGTGCCGATCGAGGCGCCGAACCCGGGGCTGAGCACGATGGTCCTGCTGGAATACGGCGAGTCGCCCGACGGGCGCCCCGCCCTCGTCCTGCACTAAATCCCCCCTCCTCCCCGGGGCCCGGCGTCCCGGCCTGCCCGCACCCCCACGGTCCCGGCAAAGTCGTGACTGCTCGGGGCGAGGTGGTCGACCGGGTGCGTTTGCCGGGGGCTTTGGTCGTGGTGATCCGGCCAGATCTCGGCCGCTGGGGACTCGGAGG
>Ga0210377_10000415_pt1 | contig 40817 bp, 31 predicted proteins | sample PLM4_65_b1redo_FD_155480 | JGI IMG/M metagenome (GOLD analysis project Ga0210377, IMG submission 155480) | Groundwater sediment microbial communities from an aquifer in East River, Colorado, USA - PLM4_65_b1 redo | ecosystem: Environmental > Terrestrial > Soil > Riparian zone | place: USA: East...
TGCTCCTGAATATGAGCCTGAACAACTCAAAGCTGAGTTTAGCAAGGATTTTCAATATTGATTTCTCCCGAATATTCCCGTAAAATCAGTTTTCGATATTCATTCAGGGAGCTTATATAAGTCATTGAAATTAAACAAGTTCGAATTTTTGAGCAAGACACCCATAAGAATGTGCGAACAATACTGTACGTTATCAGAGGGTAACATAAACGATTGATTTGGCAAAGGTTAATTCAGCTTTCCGATCCGCGTATGAATAAATGTACCCTACGCGATAAAAAAAATAGGAGAGCCGCCTAAACAGCTCTCCTTGTGGGCCGGCATCGCCGAGGATACGGTGACTTCAGCAGAACCTCGTCAAAGGACTGGAGCACCGAGCGGTGCCGGTTTTCTTGATGGCCAGGAGGCCTCAGCGAGTATTTAGGAAATCACGCTAAGTATATCGATACTCCCAGCAGAGAGGGTTATGTCGCTACGTCTGCGGCTCGGTACTCAATCCGCATGATCACACAGCCTCTTGAGAGGCTGCCGTGCATCCAAGCTTGGGTGGGTCTCGGTGGGTCTTCCACCATTCGATGGTTTCACACAGGCCCTCGTCGAACGGCGTCTGGGCTTCGAAGCCAAAGAACTCCTTGGCCCGCGAGGTATCCAGGCAACGCCTCGGCTGGCCGTCCGGCTGGGTCGCATCCCAGATAATCCGGCCCGCAAAGCCCGTCAAATCTTTGATTTTTTCAGCAAGCTCCTTGATGGTGATCTCGAAGCCCGCCCCCACGTTGACCGGCTCGGGCCCATCGTATTTCTCAGTGGCCAGCGCGACAGCCCTGGCCGCATCGGTGACATACAGGAACTCACGACTGGCCGAGCCGGTGCCCCAGAGAACGACCTTGGGCCAACCTTCATCGACCGCCGTACAGAATTTTCGAATCAGGGCGGGGATGACGTGACTGGTCTGCAGGTCGAAGTTATCGCCCGGGCCGTAGAGATTGACTGGAAGCAGATAGATGCCGTTCAATCCATACTGCTGACGATATGCCTGCAGCATCACCAGCAATGCCTTTTTCGCAACGCCGTAGGGCGCATTGGTCTCTTCGGGATAGCCCTGCCAGAGGTCTTCCTCCTTGAATGGTACGGGCGTCCATTTGGGATAGGCGCAGATCGTGCCGATTTGGACAAATTTCTTTAAGCCGCGAATTCTGGCCTGCTCAATCAGGTGCAAGCCCATCGCCATATTGGCGTAGAAGAACCGCCCGGGGTTCTCCCGGTTCGCCCCAATCCCACCGACCTCCGCCGCCAGATGGATGACCACCGTGGGCTTCATATCCTCGTACATCCGGACTACAGCAACTTGGCTGGTCAGATCATACTTTTCTATTGACGGGACCAGAAGGCTCTGGGCCGGTACGCCCCGGCTTTTTAGTTCATGCTGGAGATATTTGCCCAGGAATCCCGCTCCGCCGGTGAGAACAATCCGTTCTTGTGTCAAATCCATCGCTTAGCTCTTCCAGGCTGCCCCGTTGTCGGCAAGCAGCCGCTCTTTTCGGGCGAGCTCCATGTCTGCATCGATCATCATGGCAACGAGTTCCTCGAAGCCGACCTTAGGTTCCCAGCCCAGGACCTGCCTGGCCTTGGAGGCATCGCCACAGAGCACATCCACCTCCGCCGGCCGGCAGTAGCGAGGGTCGATCTCGACGTACTTTGTGTAGTTCAGTTGGACGCGGTCGAAGGCCAATTCCAGAAACTCACGCACAGAGTGCATCTGGCCGGTAGCGATGACATAGTCGTCGGGTCTGTCCTGCTGGAGCATCAGCCACATGGCCTCGACATAGTCTCCGGCAAAGCCCCAGTCGCGCCGGGCCTCGAGATTGCCCAGGTAGAGCTTTTCCTGCAGCCCTTCCTTGATCCGCGTTGCGGATCGCGTGATCTTGCGGGTAACAAAAGTCTCTCCGCGGCGCGGCGATTCGTGATTGAAGAGCATGCCGTTGCAGCAGAACATGTTATAGCTTTCGCGGTAGTTGATGGTCTGGTAGAAGCTATAGACCTTGGCGCAGGCATAAGGGCTTCGCGGATGAAAGGCGGTTGTCTCTTTCTGGGGGACTTCGGCCGCCTGGCCGAACATCTCGCTGGAAGAAGCCTGGTAGAACCGCACCTGTAGCCCCGTATCGCGGACCGCTTCCAGGAGGCGGACCGTCCCGATGGCATCGACCTGAGCGGTATAAACCGGCTCGTCGAAACTGACGCGGACATGGGACTGGGCGCCGAGGTGGTAAACATCGTCCGGCTTGATTTGCGCCAGCAGCTCCCGTAGGCGAGCGCCGTCGGTCAGGTCCGCATAGTACAGCCGCAGCCGCGCCTGCGGCTCGTGCGGGTCGCTGTAGAGATGATTGATCCGGCCGGTATTAAAGGAGCTTGAGCGGCGGATCAGGCCGTGGACCTCATAGCCCTTTTCGAGCAGAAACTCAGCCAGGTAGCTGCCATCCTGCCCGGTAATGCCGGTAATCAGCGCCTTCTTGGTCATTAGACAAGCTACGCATCCATTTTCTTAGCAATTGCTTGGGCGCAAGGTAGAATAAAGATCTGCAAAGGAGTTTCTGGCGTCTCGCCAAAACCACTTCTTCGGGAAGATGATCGGGTAATGCCGTCGCAATTGTATTTGGCCTGTCAGTATAAGGGAAAACATCTATATAGTCGAACAGCCCTGACCTAAACAACTCTGCGTTTTTGTGAAAATCCTGTTTGGTCTCACCCGGAAAACCTACGATAATCTGTGTCTTCATGAAAATACCAGGGTTGGCTGCACGAATTTTTTTTATCGCCTCCAAGTAGTCTTCGGATGTATATTCCCTGTTCATGAGCTTGAGGATATTATCACTTGCGGATTGAATGGGCGATTCGATATAGCAGATTTTGTGGCTGGCCAACAACTCACAAAATCGAGAAGCAGATGGGATTAACCACCTTGGATTAACATTTCTCAACCGGATTCTAAATGATCCTGCAAGATTCAAGAGCGTTTTGAGCAAATCAAACAGGTCGTTCCCCCGGTCTTTGCCATAGTCGCCTATATCAGTTCCTAACAGAGCGAAGTCCGCATATCCCTTAGCAAGTCCGCTTTTGAAATCTTCGACAACCATTTCAATTGGGCGACTACACACTTCACCTCTCGACCGTTTGATAGAACAATAACTGCAATTTCCACAACAGCCGGTTGATATCTTTATGGCGTAAGTCTTCTCGTCCCAAACATCTATCTTCTGCTGAACATAGGAGTTGTACTTACCAAGAATCCACGCACAAATACCAGATAGTTTCATCATGGAAAAGCACTTCCATATCCCACCCTTTGAGACCGATTCACCTATGGATTTCTCTACAGAACGGCGATAGGCCAGATTCAGCAAATCCCCGTTCTTTCTCCGATATGGTTTATACGGGAAGTTGGCCTTAATGTCGGAATCGACATTTTTCAGGAATAGTAGATCATCAATCTCTTCAGACAATTGTGTATCATCTCTTTCTCGACTTAGCAGCTCGGGTCTCACCTTCGAGATACAACCCGTCACAATGAGCTTAGCTTCCGGATTCTTGCGTTCCTGGATGAGCTCAATAAGGTGGCGAGTCTGATCTTCCTTGGTCTGCATGACCGAACAACCCAGAAGAACGACGAGGTCAGCCTCCGCCACATTGTTAGTAAGGACATATTTGCTCTGGTTGTCAAAATGCTTTTCAAGCATGGCAGCATCGAGAAAACTCTCGTGACAGCCATTTGACAACACATAGACTCTCTTTCGGCCTATAGGGTGACAAACCGATCTTGTTATCTGACTATTCTTGGGCATTTCTTGGTTTGAGCTGTATAGAAATCTGCGTATCTTGCGACAGAAGCAAACAACATAACACATTCCTTGCGATTTGGCGCGATCTCCGCAGGCTGGAAACCTTTATTTAAAAAAAGGTAACCTGTTCTTCGGGGACAATGGGCCCTTGCAATCCAAGCGGGCTCAATTGGGACTATCTTGTCGGACCAAGAGCACCTCTGTAGTTGTTGGGACTATGGAGGCATTGGTACAGGACTTTTGCAAGGAAGACGAGGCTGTTGACGTTTCGACGCCACATTCGCCTGGGCTCCTTGGCCAAACGGTAAGCCCACTCAACACCCGCCCTTCGCATCCACTGCGGAGCCCATTTGACCCGACCCGAATGGAAATCGAAAGCAGCGCCAACCCCGATCAACGCTGATGCATTGATTTTTCCCGTATGCTTTCTCATCCACTTCTCCTGCTTGGGTGACCCCAGACCGACCCAGACGATGTCAGGTCTGCAACCGTCGATGTACTGAATGACTTGGGCATCTTCTTCCGCGCTTAGCCTTCCAAAGGGTGGACAGTACGATCCCGCAACCACTAATCCTGGAAACTGCTCGCTCAGCTTGTCGGCAAGCAAATCGGCTACGCCAGGCAATCCTCCATAGAAAAAGTGCCTCAAACCTTCGCTCCTGCCCCAGTCACACAGCCTGAGCATCAGGGTCGGTCCGCTTACCCTGCCGGAATGAGGATAGCGCAGGAGACCAGCAGCCACTATGATGCCCACTCCATCGGGCAACGTCAAATCGGCTCTTGTTGTCGCCTCTTTCAACTCAACATCGCGGTGGCACATCAAGACACTATAGGGGGGCGTCAGAGTTATATAGTGACGTTCGGCATGACGCTTCCACTGTCCAATCATGTTCATAACCGCGCGGTAATCCACCAGATCAAACGCTACATGCAGGATATTGTATTTCCCGGCCGCAAGACTTTGCTGACTCTCCGCAATTGTTTGGGATTGTGTCTGAATCATAATTCCCCCTTTCCGCGCATCTTGCAGCCGGCGGTTATGGAGCTTGTACGGGGACAGGCCGCCATTGGCTGCGAAACCAATTGGTTAGTTGAACTCACCAGCCTCGTCGCATTAGCACCAGGATTGTCTCGGATCACTTAGGCGTTGTTCCCTAAGGCAGACCATAGGACATACTGCTGGAAATCGGAGTGACGACCCGACGAACTGCCAATCGCTTCACACAAGGATGCCGACGCGATAAGACACCACCAACATAACGGACACAGACAGGACGGCTGCCTTCCGCGCAGTCGCAGTCTTATCGATGCAGCTTAGCGGGGCAGACGATTCGCTATTCCCAACGGCCAAGGAAAAGGCCATTGCCCCCCGTGCCCACATACATGCGAGTGGGGTCATACGGGTCCAACGTGATGGCTATCACATTCTTGTTCGTCAGTCCTTCGTTGGCTTCGACCCACGTATCGCCGCCATCGTAGCTGATAACTACACCCCGGCCCACCGCATTGTCATGATAGGGATAGCGTGTTGTCGCGGCATAGATGATTCTCGGATCCGACGCGCTGATTCGAACACAGAACACGGCTCTGTCGTCTAACACCTGTTTCCACGTCTGACCGCCGTTTTTACTCCGAAAGACACCTCCGGGGGATGTTTCTGCAAGGGTCCCGCTGTAATACTCGCAACAGCCGACAAACATGACCCGGGGAGATCGAGGATCAATGGCGATACTCCTGATGTCTGGCAGTTCGACGTTCCGGTTGACCTTCCGCCAGCTTTCCGCACCTTCATCCATTAGATACAACCCTCCCAACGGATCTTGCTTGCTCCACTGTTTCGCAGCATAAAGACGCTTCGGATGCTTCGAGTCGAGTACGATATCAGAGATGTTAACTTGCTGCTGGCCGAAACCATCGTTCAGCGGACTCCAGCCTCGGCCGCCGCTGGTGGATTTATAGATGCCATTTCCATAGCTGACCACATATAGTGTCCGTGAATCAAGCGGACTGTCAACGTCCAGAATGACCAGACCCGCAGCACCTTTTGGCAACCCGTTTAGCCCGAGGCCTGTGGCGTCCCAGGTGGCCCCGCCATCTCTTGTCACAGCGACGCCTCCTTCGGCCGCATCAGGTTTACCCTCGGAACACCAAGCCAGGAATTCTTGCCGCGGGTCGCACACGACGCGCGCCATGTCCCCGGTCGCGGACAAGCCACTGACCGATTGTCGCCAAGACTGCCCCTCGTCGTCGCTCACCATCAAGCCAATATCGGCGTATCCGCAGTACATCTTGGCGGGTCGGAAAGAGTCTATTGTGATCTCATATAGACACGTTACCTCAAGTCCATTGCCCTGCCATCGGCCCTGTGGCAGGGCCCGGGTGTAGAGCTGCCTCCAGTGCCCGCCACCATCATCCGTGCGCATCAACCTCCCACTGTCACCGAACATTATCGTATTTTTCTGCAGCGGTGAGATTGACAGACAGTTGATCGCAGCTCCCCAAAAATTGATCCAACCCTCTATGTTGGGATCCTCGTCGCTTGGTGTGCAGAGTCTCCACCTGCGGCCGCCATCGAAGGTTTCATAGAGACCCCCACCCCACCACGAGTCTGAACCTACATAAAGGTGTTCAGGATTCTGCGGATCCAGGGCCAAGCGACTATAGTTGGTGGTCTCTTGCCATGCACCGCCCGGGGAACCAACAGACTGCATGAGACCTTCATTCCTCTCGGCCCACGTCCGGCCACCATCGTCGCTTCTATACACACCTCCACGCCACGGTATCCGGCCTGGCGTGCTCCACATGACCGCATACATCACGTCACACTCCCGCGGATGTATAGCGAGATCGCGGCAGAACAGGTGCGGCAGCCCGTCATTTCTCGGCTCCCACGTCCGTCCGGCGTTGGCGCTTCGGAAGATTCCCTGATTGGTTGCAGCAAAGAGTACGGCCGGGTCATCGGACCGAATTGCAAGCTGGCAGATGACAACATCACCGGCTTTTTGAGCGATCCCATTCAGAAGTTCCCAGGCCTCGGCGCCGTTGACGGTCTTATAAACGTGTCCGCGGCCGTCGCTCATCTCCCTTGTTACACCGATGCCGGCATAGATCGTCTGGTTGTCTGTCGGGTCCATCACGAGAGAGCTGATGGGCGCACTGTGCTCGTACTCTCGCAGCTCAGGAAAGCCGCTCCGCTTTGGTACCCAGGACATCCCACCGTCGATACTCTTGAATACGCCGCTTAACGTACCCAGATAGATGACGTCGTTTGTAGTTTGGTCCACCAGAATTCGTGCCACATAGTAATCTGTCAGGCCAGTGTTCAGGATCCGAAAGGTTTTGCCACCGTCGGTTGACCGGTGGTAGCCGCCAAGGTCACTTCCTGCGTGGATCGTCTCGAAGTCCTGAGGATCCAACGTGACGGACAGAATTGCGCCGCCGCCGCCTGGACCGACATTGTGCCAGGTGAGTGTCTTGGCTGCTATCGTGCCAGCACTTATCAGGTAAACACCCGAGAGAAGCGTTAGGAGGAACATAGCTTTGACGCTGTTCGTTCCCACATCCCTTATATTCTTAAGAATCCAAACGATCATGTCTTCTTTCCAACAGCGTGCAATCGGCCGCTAAGCCTAATGCACGTCCTAAAATGATGACTCCTCGAATAACTTCCATGAAGCAAAACCGCACCACGAATCAGACCACCCCTTTGCCGTATAGGATCGGCGGTCCAACGTTGATAGCCTTCTTATAGACCGCCATGAGACGTTCGTAGTATTGTTGGGCTGAATAGTCGCGCCGGAATTTATGGCGACCTGCATCGCCCATACGCCGGCACAGATTCGGCCTGTCCCAAAGATGCTGAATCTTGTCAGCAAGCTCGTTTGAATCTCCAATCCGAAAGAGCAAACCTGTCACTCCGTCGTCGACAACCTCGGACAACGCGCCGATCCTGGAACAGATAACGGGCTTACCATAGGCCTGAGCTTCCACGGCAGTAAGGCAGAAAGTCTCATACCACAGGCTGGGTACGACCACTATGCGACTCAAGTTGTAAAACCGTGATAGCTCTCCGGAGCGGAGATGCCCTAAAAAGCGGCAATTATCGGGCGCTTGCTTAAGGGCATCAGGCATGTGATTGTAATTTCCCGCTACACGAAACTCAATGTGCGGACATTTCCTGGCAGCCTCAAGGAACACACCAATTCCCTTCTCTGGACTGACTCTGCCGGCGAATCCGACATACTCGCCCGCAGAGCTCATATCGGGCTCGTCGCTAAGCTGGACCATGTTGGGTAAAACAACCGTTCTATCCTCCGGGTAGCCTTGGGCAACTAATCGCTGTTTCTGAAAACATGTGAGGCATGCATAAACAGATATATTCGCACGATAGAACTGTCCCTTTCTGGCAACATAAGTTCTGAGCGCATACCCCAGACTTTTCGGCAGATTACCTTCACAGTTTCTCAAGATACACCAATACTCTCGGCCACCAGCGCACTTCTCGCAAATACACAGATCGGTTTTAGACATGTGTAGGCCATTGGGGCATACCAGTCGGTAGTTATGAACGTGCATCACAACAGGAATATGTGCTCTGCGACATTCAATTAACACAGAGGGAGAAATCAATGGAAACAGATTATGAATGTGGACGATATCAGGTTTGCTCTCATTCAGAAAGGCTCGAAAAGCCCTCATTACACTGAAGTTGAAGATGCCGGAGAAGAATGCACGTGTTTGCCCCAGAACCATGCTGCTGATCTCCGCACTGCTTTTCATGAACAGAGTTACATGGTGCCCATGTGCCGCGAGAAGAGCGGCAATATTTTCAACAACAGTCTCCTCGCCGCTATCGGCAGCGTATCGATTGTGCACTAAGGCCAAGTTCATACATCGGCGGACACGTGGTGAGGCTGTCCATTCTCAATAAGAGAGGGGAACCCGCTTTCGGGGAGAAGAACGGTTCTCTACGGCTGTTCATTCTATCGTAGTCGAACCGACATCGTCATTCGCTCTACGCTTTACCAACGACCTCTGCAATGCCAAGGTCACGCGCGCTTGCCGCATACGTGTTCCCACGCCATGCGAAGCCTATACGACGCCCCGCGCCATGACAATGTCGCACCATCTCGACTCCCCGCGTTTCGAAGCATCCTGACGAGCTGCTTGGCTCTAAAGGACATCATAAACATGGCACGCATCCTGGCCAGCTCTTTGCCGGAGAGCTCATCTGTGCGCATAACGATGTGACGACTGGTATATTTTCTCCAGTCGTAGGTAAGTATTAGTTGTTTCTCCCCAGCCATAGCAAACAACTCCGTTCCGGGATACGGTGTGACGACACTACAAAGTATGTTGTCACAGTCCAGGCGCATGACTAACTCAAATGTCTTTCTGATGGCGGCCCTGGTCTCTCCCGGCAGGCCTAACAAAATGAAAGCAACGGCAAATATGCCCTCGCGAACGGTATTCTCAAAACCTTCACGAATTGTCTTAATGACAAGGCCTGGTTTTCCAATTTTCTCGAGCAGAGCTGCGTCCCCCGTTTCCACACCGTACTGGATACGAACGCAGCCGGCCTCTCTCATCTTCCTGAGCATAGGTGGTGACACTTCATCTATCCTGGCCTCAACCAACCAACCGACGTCAAGGCCCTTTTCTGTGATCAAATCGCAGATGCTGTTGACCCTGCTGCTGCTCGCCGTGAATAGCTGGTCCCTGAATATGAAAGCTTTCACACCAAAATTCTCCCGCAGAAAATGCATTTCCTCCACTATTCTGGTGGGTGATTTGAGAACCAGTCTTGTCCCGTATCCTAAGGGATAGGGACAGTAGGCGCAGCAGTAGGGACACCCCTTTCCGCCAAGGATTGGAAAATAATTTGTGCGTTCCCCTCGCAATCCCATGGCTTCTATCTTGTACTTCGAAATGGGCAGCCTATGGTACACTTCCAAATCCAGATCATTTAAGGATCCATCCGTGTGTCCCTTGGGAGATGGGATATCTACGATATCGGACTGCGATTTGCTCCTGTAACTGAAAATGGCACCCGGAATCTCCAGGTCAGGGTGGATGGAGCTCTCCTCCAGGTGTTTGAGAAACATGAGTATCGCCGTATGATAAAAGGGGTATTCGCCCTTCACGAGCAGGTCCACCCCACTTTTTTCCAGAATCTCACGGGCCAAGGGGGCACAGACAGGCCCGATAGCGACCAGTTTGGTCTTGGGTAACGCCCGTTTTATCCCCGCAAGAATATCACAGTCTCCCCAGATAGAAGGCAACGAGAGCATGGCAATAACTGCGGCAGGGGCTTCCCGCTCTACCCAGTCTACGAAGCTCGCCAGTGTGAGTCTCTCTGCCTGACCGTCAAGCACCTTAATTTGATAGCCGTTCCGAAGCAGACTTGTCGCCAGATAGGGTATGAAAGTGGGGAGGAACACGTTAGAGGAGTGCCCATAATCTTTCCTCAGAACGTATTGTGCCGTACCATACGCTCCCGCCGTATCTCTGTAAACATCCATTCCTGGAGGGCTGGGAAGATTTAATATGACTACTACCGAACGTTCCACGGCGTGTGACCCTCTTTGTGTACTATAGCACCGAAGCACAACTTAGCGGCGGCCAAAGTCGGCACAGGTCATCTCTGAGGTTGACCAGACTGTATTTCTCCGCGATGGACAGAGACACCGGATTCGGCCTGTCCCATACCAGGGTTTGTGCCATCGCGGAGGCGAATTGTCCCGGGTCACGATTCGAAACGACGAAACCGTTTTGGCCCTCCACAATCATATCCCTGGCCCCACTGACATCGGTCGAGACTACCGGTAGCCCACACGCCAGACCTTCAAGCATGGCGACGGACCAACCTTCTTTGTACGACCCAACGACGAGCACGCTGGCCGCGTTCAGGTATTTGACCACTTTGCCCGACGGTTGAAAACCAACGAGCAAGACTGAGCCTGCCAGATCCTGCTCCAAGATAGTTTTCTCCAAGGCAGGCCGATCCTCCCCATCCCCCACAAAGATCAGGCGCGCTGCGGGATGCAACCGCCGAAAGCTGTGGAATGCCCCAACTACTAAATTCCATCCTTTGACACCATTGATCCTTCCGCAGGTGACCACGATTGGTCCTGGTCCATCAAGTCCGAGCTTTTGGCGCACCTCTCGAACGGACAGCGGCGTGAAGGCTGCCGTATCCACTCGCGTCGGAAACGGCGTGATTCGGTCTGGTCCTAACAGCCCCTTGCTTCTGCGCGCAAAACTCTCAATGGCCGGTCCATCAGCGCAGGCCAGAATAACGTCCGCACGTTTCAGGGCCGAGAAAAGTTTCACATCATACAGTCCCGTAAATGGTCTGGCCCAGCGGTATCTTGCCATCCTCAACGGATTGGCATCCCCGGGAATCATGTAGCAGATGCTGTCCCACGGCCAGCCATGGATAGCCATCAGCGTCTCAGGTGACTGCGTGAAAGCATATCGGATACCCAAAGACATGATGGCCTTTCTATGTCGGATAATGTTCAGCAACGCCGTAACGCGAGCCGGAACCAGCGGTTTGCTGCTGGAGACGGTGCGCCGCCCAAATGCAAAGAAATAGTAATCCAGTCCATTGAATCGCTTGTTCACCCACTGGCCAACCGGTGTGCCGTCCGTCGAGACGCCCACGAGGGCCAGGCGGTTCCCAAATGCCGACATCATCTGTCTGCAAAACGACGTTTGCCCCCCGACCGGGAAGTCCGCAAAATTGCACGGCTCAAAGAGAAGTACATCCGGCATAGTCAGCCCCACCGCTGAATTGCACAGTGCCAGCCCAGAATCCTAATGCGGCGTAAATCATGGCAAAGGTAGGATCAAACGCTCCCCCCGTCCCAACGGAAATAAGACCCAGAACCGCCAACGCTGAGAGTACGCCGGGAAAGGCAGGACACGCCGCAGCGTAAACGTTGATTGCAAAGTTGGCAAGCGTCAGATACCACCAACCTAACCCAGCCAAACCAATTATCCCGAACGCGTAGGTTATATCGAGCCAGTCATTGTGACAACCGATTGTGTTTCCAAAACGTCTGGACATGAGATCGCGGATGCTTCCCATCCCCTCCCCCAGGATGTTCGCCCAGAGAGGCCGTTCCAACATGTGTTCCAGGGCGATACCCCAAAAGGAATAGCGTCCGGATCCGGTACCTTCAGAGGGGTCCAGATCTTTGAACCGGGCGACCAGGTCTGCGCCTGGGGCGCTGTGAAGCACCGCAAAAGCAAGCGCCGCAAGCAGAACCAGCGTACACACGAACTTTCCAAAATGCATGCTTCGCCAAGGCTTGAAGTTGTACAGCAAGATCAGAACAATGCAAGCTACCGCCGCGATGATATCGGTTCGTCTCATCGTGAAAAACAGCACCACAAGCAACACGATCACGCCAGAGATTGCATGGCCGCAGTTCGGGAAGAACCTTAGAAAAACCGGCAGTGTCGATACGATGTGAGCAGAAGTCACCGCCGCTTGGTCGATGACGCCCGCGGTAGCGTAGACGCTGTCATAGGCCGACACGGTCCGTCCGCCAATTAGGCCAAAAACCTGAGAGACAGCCATCGTGATGAGCACCGCCCAACCCGACATTGTCAGCCAACCTTCACTACACAGCCCTTGTTCGGCGAAATGAAAAGCGCTCGCGAACACCAGTGCAAGGAAAACCAGTCTTACAGCAAAGACAAGGTTCTCGTAGGGATAAGAACTCAGAATCGATGTCAGGGCAGCATAGATCGACAGGTACATCAGAGGCCGAATGAGAAAATGCTCGAGAAGACGAAGACGCCCAACACGAAACAAAGACGCGAACATCGCAATGCAGAGAACTCCTCGAAGCGCCTGTGCCAAACTGAGGCTGCCCGTTTCTGCGTTCGGGGATCGTGCCAATCGATAGACGAAGGTGATTATCGGACCGGCAACCACAGCCAATGTACAAGGCACGATCTGCCAGGCCCATAGGCCATTCAGAGTCTTGGCGGTCGTCACGCTCTGTCCGGAGACCGTATTCATACTCTATGCCAGATTGCAGGCCAAATTCTCATGCTCTCATAGTAGAAGAATCAGCTCGCCCTTGTTACCATAGGGGTCTGGCGAAGTGAGGTAGCCGCCACGCCCCATTTAGACAGGCATTCAATTCAGTCAAGACAAGCCTGTTTGGGCTCAAGATGACAGTGACGCCGACGTGTAGCAAGGAGTGTGAAGCCCAACAGGGCGACTTTGCCATGGTTACCGAAGTCTTCTTTGAATGCCGCGACACACACTCTCTCTACGACTTCAATGATTGGTCCGTGAGCCGTATGGCGACCTCGCCGCCGTCAGGCACGACGTCGTACTGCACCAACGTGCCGGTCTGATCATCTAACAGTTTGTATGAGATAGGCATCTCAGCCTGACTGATAGATTCAACAAAGTAGTCGCCAATGCTCGTCCTTAGGGTTAAGGGCACTATATAGGGATAGGCCAAACCTACTTTAAGGGACACTTTAATTGTGTTGGCTTCTGCATCATAACGTGGTCGCACAGTAGCAATAGATCGTTCGCGAATATAGGACGCCACATCTCTAACAGTATCAATCCATAATACTCCTGCGTCGCGAAGAGTCACCACATACTTCACGAACGTTGAGAATTCTTCAGCGGTAGGCACTCCTTGAACACCAACTTGACCCACTTGGTGAAAGACCCCTATCGCCCATGTTCTGCTGGCAATCGCCCTGTCAACACATTCGTAATGATTATCGCCGCGAGATGACCATTTCAGGTCTAGAGGATTCAGCTCACTCCAAGAACCCGAATTCGTTGTTATTGGTTCGCCGTCCCTCGCAAACTCTACGTATTGACTTACTATTGCCTGGATCCTTTCATTGGTCGCCGAGTATGGATATGCCATACTGACTATATTGATTCCGTATCTCCTGAAGAAAGACTGATTCAGTGCCATTTGCGCATGGACATCCACATCATTTAAGTCGGTCAGAGAAAGGTGATTATATGTGTGAGAACCTATTTCATGTCCTGCCGCGGCCATATTGAGCACGTGGGGAACATGAATGCCTCCAACCACACTGTACGACGCTTCAACCGAACTTCCTATTAAGAAGAACGTGGCGTGAATATTATGCTCATTGAGGACTGGAAGGGCATATTGCCACTGATTGAGTATGCCATCATCGAACGTGAAAATATAGGCTCCCGTTGCACCACCTCTAAATTCCGTCATATATGTATCGGCGAGAGCTCCTTCACTTTTTACCCCATGACCAAGCAGAAGGAGAAAGTTTACCATGACCAGCTCTCGCAGGTGCTTGATGCTTCTGTTGCTTACACACATGGTTGTTGAACGCTCCTTAGATACACCGTTTCTCTCTTTCATATCCTCACCTATTCAATAGATCTATTCCTGACCGTGGGAATCGGCTGCCCACAGTACACGCTCAGTCGGGCCGTCGTGGCCGATCACTTCTCTTCCCGGCCCGCAGAACACAAATCGCGGCAAACGCTACCACTCCGCCCATTCGCTCAGGATGGTAGCGTAACACATATAAATCAATGACAGAATGCATGGAGGTATGTGCAAAAACACCCACATGCAAAGCCACCGCAGGCGCCCCAAAGACTGCCTTCTCAGATCGCGCAGAAGCACTCTCGCGTATGGCCCATTCCCCCGCAATCCATATAGTCTGATGGTGGCAAGCTGGTATCTTCTGACGTAGCGACGTATGTCTTCTTTCCTCTTGCCAGGAATTCTCGCGTCCGCTTCAATTTGAGAAAGGCTTTCCTTCATCAATGAGAGCCCACGAGTAGGCAGAGTCTGACATGCGCTTCCCGCACAACCATAGTGATACACAGCGCAGACCTCGCGCGAATAGGCTATCGAACCGTAGGCAGCTATTCGTAGCCACATATCGGCATCTTCCCCCAGAGCAACACCCTCACGGAAATAGCCGACCTCTTTAAACTTCGCCCGAAGTACAGCCACCGCGGATGACCATACTGGAGCATGGTGGGCGATTTGGAAGTAATCTTCCAGTATGCCCGTAGGGCCATCGCAGGACTTGGCCGGAGCAATTACGTCCCTAACCGATCCCGTTGGCATAACGATCCTATAAGCCGTCGCATAGGCCCCTGCCCCCGGGTACTCCGCTCTCAGCTTCAGGACTGTATCCAGAAACGTTCGCATCCACTCGTCATCGGCGTCCAGGAAGGTCATGAGTTCCGACCTTGCCTCTCGAATACCTCGATTTCGAGCGGCCGAGACTCCGCCGTTCACTTGGTCTATCAGGCGGATCCGCGGATCTCGGATTCGCCTCACAATCTCCGGCCCCTTGTCCGTGGACCCATCATTCACAACCACGACCTCGAAATCGTGAAAGCTCTGGGTCAGAACGGAATCAATAGCCCGCAACACGTAGAGTTCTTTGTTAAACAGCGGGACGATCACACTAATACTCAGATTGCTCACGGTATTCTCCCTAAGTGGCTATCGATTGCAGGTGACACCGGCAAAAGGGCGTTGCGAGCACCGCCATCTCTGAAACCTCCCAGACGGCCGCACACGGGCTGAACGATCCACGGAACTGGCAACCCTCGTCTTCAATACTCCCTATGCCTGCCTCTTCCTCGATTCAGAGAACGATTTCACCTTAACCGCGCCCCCTCGGGAAAGCCTTATGCCCGTTCCTCTTTCGAGAAACTCAGGACTTTCTGCAAGTCAAAATAGTAATGATAAGTACTGGCAAGCACAAACTCAAAGGCCAGCATGTCATCCTTCTTTATGACAGAGCGTCTCAATACGACAGAGCTGTCTTTCTGCATACTGCGCCTTCTCCTGCCCTCCACACCGATGGCTGAAAATGATGTCTTGTAACCGCACTCCAGGGCCAAGCTCTCAATGACCCCATTACTCTTGCTGAAGGGATATGCCGTATAGGCTATCGGTACTCCTAATTTGTCCTCTAAGATCTTCTTGGACGTTTCTAATTCGTTCCTGGCTTGCTCTTGTGTCAATGCCGTCAGGTCTCGATGGGAGTGACTGTGAGTACCGAACAGTATTCCATCCTTCTGCATTGCAAGAACCTCTTTCCAACTCAATAAGGGCTCCTGTGGTTGGGTCCATTCACTGTGCCTACCGACATGCTGCGTTGGAAGAAACACGCTAGCCGGAAACCCGAATCGCCGCAGAATCGGCATAGCATGTTGATACACGCTTCTATACCCATCATCAAAGGTTATCGCAAATGTCTTGGATAGTTCTCTTCGATTGCAACTCTTCAAGCACGTATCAATTTCATCGAGCGATATTGCTCTATATCCCTCGCTATGAAGATATTCCATTTGATGGAAAAACACCTCAGGCGATACCGAATCTTCCATCTCTGAATTGTCGATGGAATGATACAACAATATCGGCATTACTTCCTCAGGAAGAAGCCCGCTTAGAGACAGCAGCACACGCTTTACTGAATTCTTGATGATCGTCCGGGCCTGCACAGTATAGCCTTGATACTATTTTGCCATATATATGGCTGATCACCCGTAACTTCGTTTCTGCCACCTTCTCTTTACTGTATGGATATTGATTCCTTCAGGGCTCTTTGCTCCCTTCGTACCGGGGGCGCGAAACGCACAGTTCACATACAGTGGATCTCACTGTCAACACATACCGAACCAAGAGCAGCCTGAACCTCGTGACCACATTCAGCAGAAAGAGAGGAACCATGTTGAGCACGCGCAGTCTAACATAGGATGCAGTGACACCGTAGTGCGTCCTGTATAGACGCAATCTTCGCCTGGCGACGTCACGGGAACCTCTATGCAGAACGTGCTCAATACCCTTGGCCAATTGCCTCGATAAATACTTCATTGCTTTCTTTTTGATGAAAGGGTCGATGTCCTGGGCTCTCTTCAATTCCAAAAGAGAGATGTAGAGTGGAGAAGTCTTGCTTGTCGCTGCAACATGACATGCATTGTCGGGTTGATAATAATGGTATAACGCGCAGAGCTTCTGGGAGCAGGCAAACTTATAACGCAATCCTATACGAAACCACATATCCAGATCTTCAGCCAATTTATGGCCGACCCGAAAAAATCCGACTTTATCAAAAACAGCACGTCGTACAGCAATGTTCGATGACGTCCATGTGCCGGCTCCGCTGCGAAGCAGGTCAAAGTAGCACCCACATCTTTCGCTCCCTCCCCTTATGGTCATTTTTCGGTAGGCATGGTTGCCGTCCTTGAGCAGGAGATAGCCCGTCGCGTAAGCTCCCGCATTCGGGTAGCGATCCGCCAGTCCAACGATCGTTTGCAGAAAACCCGGCAACCATTCGTCGTCCGCATCAAGGAATGCGATAAGTTCAGACTTCGCCTCCTTGATGCCTCGATTTCGGGCCGCTGAGACGCCGGCGTTTTCCTGGTCTATGAGACGAATCCGCGGATCTTGCATTTGCCTCACCAACTCTGGTCCGTGATCCGTGGACCCGTCGTTTATGACCACGACCTCGAGGTCCTGAAACGTTTGAGCCAGAACCGAGTTTATGGCCCTGCACACGTACGGCTCTTTATTAAACAACGGAACGACCACGCTAATACTTGGGTTACTCACGTCCTTCGCTCCTGGTTTATCTTAATCGCCTGCGACGATTCGCCGAAGCTCGCGACCGGCTGCTATTGCCTGGTTCGATATCTCAGTCATCTTACCTGATAGACAGTCCCGGATATCCCGAGCGTCCTTCAGAACACGGCCTGCTGCTCTCGACACCGTGTCCGGCGTCATCTCCGTCGACCCCACCACATAACGGGTGTGGCCGAACAGCATTTCGTTTATTCCCCAGGCTTTCACGCTGTACGCCAAGCTCACTGTCGGGACGGACGTTGATAATGATGCAATTGTAGCATGGGTGCGAGCCCCAATGAGACAGCAAAGCACCGATATGACATATTTGGTCTTTGCCGCCGAGAGAGTTTCGGGGAGAATCCGTACCATACTGCCCGGTAGTTGCGACTTAATGCGGCTCAGGAACGCGTGGTCATTGCTGTGCGGTGATGTCACGTGAGGAATCAATACGACCGGAAGATCATGGATTCTTAACAGCTCACGCACGACTTCGATTGCCACACGCTGCCATGCCTCCGTATCCCCATTCGTGACGTACTTCGCCATGAGTGGACTCAGATTCAAACCGATCGCTCCTTCAGGCAAATCGAACCCCAGATCCGAACCATTGACCGGCTCAGGATCCATTACAAAAGCAGGGTCCGGCATAAGATAGACATGTGCGGCAACTCCATGTTCTTTAAGATAGGACATAGACCTCTCTTCCCTGACAAAAATGGCTGTCACTTCGCGTCTGAGATGTTCATGGATAACCTTGGCAAAATCGGGTCTCTGCTCGAATGGTCCTATCGAAGCCCCCCAGATGATCAAGGGCTTATGCTGTGCAAGCACATACTTTCCAAGGTTCACATACATCCGTGGTATGCCATAGTCCAGGGTGTAGTTATCGCCGCCAATCGACAAGGCGGCTTTAGCCTGAGATATATCTTCCTGAAGAGATCCGAAGCGCAGATGATGCCCCAGTGAAGGGTACAGACGATCTGCAGCCTGGACCGTGAGCCATTTGGCCGTCAGCCGCCGCATCGGCGAGAGCGGACGATGAACAACATCAGGATCGGTCTCCGTCGGGGCAAATGGAGTATCACTCACATCAAAGTTCGCGTTTACGAATTGACAATCACCGAAAGCGCTTCGTACTATCTTCACTGTGCCGCGAAGAATAGCCTCGCACCCACGATTAAGATACGACGCGTTCCCGACAAGAAGAAATTTGCTCTGATAACACATGGTGTGTTCTTTATAAAGAATTGATGAGCCATCCTTATTCTAAACTTATCGCCATTCCGCATTCTCACGAATCACTTTTGCCGGAACTCCGGCTACCACGCATTTTGCTGGTACATCTTTAGTCACTACCGCGCCAGCGGCAATAATGGCGCCATATCCGATGGTGACTCCCTTTAAAATCACGGCTCTCTCTCCGATCCATACGTGCTCGCCAATGTCAACATCCTTTGCTATTTCGTAATCTGTGCTTAGAATTTGGTGAGCATCATAATCACGTATAATCACATCACGCGAGATGACACATCCGTTGCCAATAGTGATGCTTTTCGAACATACAATCTTCACTCCGTCATTACAGAATCCGTCATTTAGTGTCAAGACAGCATTATCCAGCACACGAATATCCGATCCCTTGTAAACGATAAATGCACCGTTAACTATAACTTTCGATTGTTTGCCGACCCAAAACCGTGTTTCCAGTTTTGATTTTCGGAAATTCTTCCATCCCAAAGAGAGCGTTCCGTCAAATATTAACAATGCACTATCGTCCACTGCAACTTGGCAATACTTTGCTGGAATAAACATCTTACAATGACGCACATTCGCATGTGTATTTTTCCGGAGTAAATTGATTTTGCAGAACTGCGACCAACACGATGCTGAAAATCCCATGTGTCGCCAGGTTCCTCGAAATATTCGCCATGCCTTCTTGGTCTTGTCAGGGAACAATACAGCCATCTTCCTCAGACGTTTCGATACAGAACAGTACTGTCCTGACACTTCAGTAAAAGACATAGAATTCAAATTGCCACAAAATGGTCACGCCCTTGTTCTTGCTCAAGCGACGGTTTTGAATCCGGATTTTTGGCAGAAACTTTATTGTTCCGCCGTTCCCGGCAGAATAACAACAAGGGAGTGCGAAACAGTCTTTTTTTGAGATAGCTCTGCACAACGGAATATAGAGCGAGTGGAAGCCAGGACTGTAATTGTATTTTACGACTTCCATTCTACATCTTTTTGTACGGCTCTTGCCGGATCAGCTAACACTAACGTGTTCGGTTTCACATCTTTAGCCACCCACGCACCGGCACCGATAATAGCCCCGTCACCGATAGTCACTCCTTTCATAATCATCGCTCCCTGCCCAATCCACACGTGGTTCCCAATAGTGACAGGAGCGGTCTTTTTGTAACCAGCCGCCAGGATTTCATGACCTCCATCGTTATCTCGAATGACTACGTCACGCGCTATAATTACATCATTGCCAATAGTAATGTTGTCCATACATAAAATTTGAGCTCGCTGGTTTATCGTAGCATGTCCGGCGAAAGTCAGCCTGCCCCCGTCAAATACATGTATTTCTGTTCCATAATAGACTACTATACTGCCCCTCTCTATTCTTATGGCTCCATTTCCTTCAACGGCAAATCTCGTTTCCATCCTGGAACCTCTTATTCGCCTATATCCAATGAGCATTGTGCCTTTAATGGCTATTTGAGCTTGTTTATGAATATCCATGACAACATGTCGTCCAGGAAATATCAGCCAGCCCTTACGGGCCTCACACTGGGTGTTTCGTCTGAATATATTTATCAAGAGAAACTGCGTATAGGGTCTCGGGTGAATTCCCATTTGAACAACCATTCGGCGGATAGACCCTATCCTTTTCCTCACCTTTGTGGATAGGGGCCTATCTGAAGGGTAATACTTTTTCGCCACGGCATCAAAAGCAAGCGTATCTACGTCTTTGTAGTATTGGCACCGATCGATTTTCGGCAAAGCGACAGAGGTCGTCACGGCCGGATTTCCGGGCAACACATCTGGTAATGTCACTTCCTTTGACACTATTTTATCTTTTATCGATTCGAAATACGTTATTCCCTTTTGCGTACTCAGCAATACTGCTGATGTCCCCATGTTATCATCCATTGCCCTTTCGACATTCTCAATGCCCCAAAAGTCACCAAGTGTTATATCGCTAATGCGTGGGAATCCTTTATATTTACATTCGTAGCAAACAGGGCGACAGTAACAATGAGCCTCAATAAACCCACGGACAAAATCATCGTTTCGCCCTTCACGCAAGTATGTTCTTCCATTTGAGAATATTGCTTTAATGGCGAGACTCCGCCAGCCTAAGTCCTTATTTTTGGCTTGAACCGAAATAACCTTAGCCCCATATTGCCGTTCGACCGACTCCAAATACTTGCGAAATATCTTAGGTGAATTTATTCCTAAGCAAATAAAGTCCACAGTAATGAGCTTTTCATACTCTTTACGAAGGTAAAGACGCAAACCTGCCATTTGACATGGCGTCCCACATACCAATACCTTTTCGCCTTCAATGAGTCTCTCTTCTATCTGCTTAAATAAGCCGGTCATATCACTTTGAAAATATTTTGAACCACGAATGCGTACTATATCTTCACGATTTTTACTGACTATATGCCTAGCCGCAAAGTCCTCCGTATAAACAGCCCCTCCAACATATCCACCCCTGTCATACATTTCATTCGCCAAAGCTGAAAACAATCCACCGGATGTGCTTTCCCTGCGAAGTTCATAATCCTTGTGATAAGCTGCGTAAACTATTGGGTCTTTTTTTCGACCATTTCTAAGCTCATCGACATGTAATTGTGGACACGTTTCTTCACACAATCCGCAATTACTGCACAGCTCATGATTTACTGCAGGATACCAAAAACCTTCAATATCGGTTTTCAGTTCTATAGTTTTGTTGCCACAGATATCCACACACGCAGAGCAACCACAACACTCTTCTTGTCTTTTTATGTTAATCATGTTTGAGGCAGACGTGCTACCGACCGGCTCGTGACTGTCACAACCTCCCGTGTCACACTTCGCACGTGAATGCGCCGTAACTCATTGTGTAACCCTACTTGGTCAATATGCAGTCTATCATTCCCCCAACGTTTTTCCACGAAAGTATTTCTTCCGAAGTAAACTTGGTGTCGAAGTGCTTTTCAACGGCAACAACCAATTGAATATTGGTTAAGGAATCCCATCCCTCCACGTCTGTCGGTACTGTGGCTTCAGATAGACAAACAGGACCGTTATCGATGATTTCTTCAAATATGACATTCAATTGATTTATTATATTTAGTCTATCCACAGTTGCTCCTGGTTTTCTTATATACTCAAGTTGATTGGCTTCTTGGGGGGTGTGAGTTGAACGCAGTTTGCCTGTTTTCAAGAAACGACGGGACGCTCTTCGATAGAAGCTACCCCTGTGAGAAAAAGAATGCTGTTACATATTGCCCGTCGCTTTCCAGAATTCCCTAAGCCGCGTTCAATCATGGATGAAGTTCACCGACTGTTTGATCACCGTTGTCACACCGAGACGGCCTTGGGCAAACACAGCGTGGCTATATCCCCTGTAAGGTTAGCACAGTCTCCATTCTTCGTTTTAGAAAGATCGCTGCGCCGCAGGCGCCCACAAATTGCGGATGCGGCGGAACAAAAACTTTCTGTTTCAGTGTTTCAGACAATTCGTCAACCATGCCGGCGTTCAAGGCAAGACCGCCGACAAATGCAATTGTTCCATCCGAAAACGAATTGAGCTGAGAAAACAGGCCCCGTACCTGCCCCGAAATAGTTCGGTGCAGTGCCCTGATGATATCTTCTTTTTTCTCACCTCTGGCAATACAGGAAATGATTTCGGACTCCGCAAAGACGGTACAGGTCGAGGATAGTTTCAGCACTTTATCCGATTTTTGCGACAATGGCCCCAGTTGTTCAATTGGAACACCCAGTGAAGCCGATGTCACCTCAAGAAATTTACCCGTTCCGGCGGAACATTTGTGATTCATCATAAAATCAAGTACTTTGCCGGACTGATCGATAACAATGACCTTGCTGTCCTGTCCGCCGATGTCAATCACGCATCGAACAGTCCGGTCTATAGCATAGGAGCCAACCGCTAAGGCCGTGATTTCTGTAGTGACATCGTCACAGAATGTGACCTGTTTTCGGCCATAGCCCGTTGCAATGATCCCCCCTATTTGATTTCTATCAATCTGACAGCGATTTAACAGCTCATCGAAACATGCCCGACATGACGCATCGATGTCAGCCCCTCGCTGAATAACATCCTGAAATGCCATTGTTTCAGCGTCGTTGACCAGGGCCAGTTTAATGTACGAAGATCCCGCATCAATTCCCAGGTAATAACTCATAAAACCCTCAAAGCATCACGAAACGATTCAATGCGCAACTTGACCTGTTCATCGGAGTAAAAACTTGGATTGGCCATGTCTGATTCGATGGTCACTGACGGGATGGATAGCTGATGCAGTTTCTTTCGTAATGGATTGATATCCGCCAATGCACGGCGGCAACTGCGGTTCACATGGCAAATGACACCATCGATTGAATAGTCCGCAATCAAATCAGCAACTTCTTCAACTTTTCGCTGAATCGACCGGTTCAGATACGTATCGCTGTAAGCGGCGGCCAATGCTTCCATATCGCTGGAATCTTCCGGATAATTCAGGGACCACCATAACGTGTAATCATTTAAGATAATATGAAATTCATCGTCGAAACTGTGGGGAAACTTTTTTGGTAGAAACCACATCGGGTAACCATGCCACAACAATCGAACAGCATCAGCCGTGTCCTGTTCGGCCGTCTGAGAATACTCGCTCAGCAAAGCGTCATAATAGTCATACGCTTGTTGTGTTCCCTTGGCCACCACAATCGGAAACAGAGCATCGATGATTTTATGGGCTTCAATTCTTGCCGGCCTTGCTTTATTCACCTCATGCACGCTTTTCCACAAATGACAGGTCTTTTTACTTTGTTCGATTTGTTCGCTAAGGACCGAAGTGTTCAAGTCATTTCCGGTATGACCTTTGACAAAATCAACTAAGACCTTGTATTGCAGCGTAATATAATTTACAAGTGACGGCTGGTCATTGGCGGCGGCGGGATAGTCAATAATAAATAATGGAATATTCCTTTTTTGGGCCAACAGCTTGAACCACAACATCGTTGTTCCGCACTGGTTATTGGTGGCGATCAGCATATCCGGCTGGGGCAAGCCTTGAAGCGGAAGCTTTTCGTAATGTTCGGCGCCAAATGACAAGAGCGAATAGGAGCATAAATCCTGGGAAAAGGCCTCCATGCCAGACGCCTGAATCATGTCAGTGCTTTTGTTCGATGCCGCACATACAACCGCATAACTCTCCGGATAAAGACACACCAATCCCATCGCCCTGAGGATTTCCACCGGGGTAAACGCTGTGATATACGCGATCGGCTTACCCTCTTTTTGGGCCTGCGCCGCCGAATGGTAGTACTCCGTAAACACTTTTACCCGGATAGATCGGCTCGATTCCAAGTTAGCCCTCTCCTAACATCTCAATGAACGACTCTATTCTCAACAGGTCGCGTTCACTGACCGCCGCTCTGTCATGTTCGACTTCCAGCATCAGGGCATTGACCTTCATCTGCTTCAGAATTTCCAGCTTAGCAAGATAGTTGTGAACATGGGGCTCACAAAATTTCTGGTTGATAAAGATAATGCCATCCGGATTCAGGTCCGTCACTCTCCGACGAAAGAACCGCTCGTCGTCATGGACATCGCTATTGATCGTAGGACTAGGCCCGGATCGCAAATATCGTTTCGCCATATTCTCATAGAGATTGCCCTCCAGGTCGACATCCAGGCCAAAATATCTGGAACCATTTGTGACATCATCAGCTACAATCGATGCTCCACACTGTTCGATCGTCTCCAAAAGCTCTAAATTGTCAACAAGTGGCCCTATGACCATAATCCTTCTGTGGGCCTGGCGTTCTGCCGAACCGGCTGAAAGACCTTCGGTCATGATCTGCTGCAATATCTGGTTGTATTCATCGCGGTCCATGATCATCCCAGCCGTCACTAATGCGATTCTGTCAGAACCTTTTAGAAAGGGTGGTTTGCCATCGGGAGATGCGTACAACTTCCTCAGCAATTGACGGGTCTGATTATAGTGTTGGATGCGATCGGCCAGTTGTGAATCTGTAAAGCTCAGACCAGAATCATTTCTTAGAATGTCCGCCAACTTCTTGATCTGTTGGGCAAAATAGCGAACCGAATGATCGTCCACCTGAATAGGGTGAAGCAGAACATAAATGGGCGGCAGTGTCAGATTGCTCTCCCACATCTGCTGCAAAACCTTTAGAGAATCGCATGAGTTTGGGAAGATCACATTACTCACAAAAGACAACGCACCCGATTCCGCTGCCGCGAATATATCTCGGGCAAAAGAGCACACCGGGGTGTACAGCGACTGGCCGTGATGACTTGATGTCTCATAGCGGCCGATGATTCTGAGCGGATGAAAACCCACTGCAGCAATGATCTCTTCCGGGATGTAATTCGAAAAGTAGCCGGATACCCCTCGCGTCTTGCTTTGGATATCCCGCAAATAAGCCGCCCGACAATCCGGTTGCGAAACCAAGCATCTACATTTTCTGAGAATTTGCTGAGTCTGCATTCTTACTCGTCAACAGCCCTTGTGTTGTGCGACTGAAAAGTACAGGAGCCCACCCTTATGTTACATGCGCTGAACGGTTCCGCTTTTGATCCGTCGAGACAGCGGTGATATAAAACATTTCCTGGCGCGATACAAGGAAGTGTCAAGCCGCCACAAATTATCGTCTTGGATAAACCCGTAATTAGCGAAAATGTCTTTTACTATAACATTCTTGGCTGTTGGTATATACTCTCCCAGAATAGTCCGGCAACCAATGCTGTTAGCGGCTTCCACGACGTTATTCATCACAAAACTTTCCATGCCCCGGTTAAACACGCGACAGCTCATAAACCACGAATCTATAAAAAGCTCCGAAGATGTCCTCTTTTCCAAAATCACTGCACATATCAATCCATAGTCACCATAGTTATCATCGAGTGAAAAAGCCAAAGTGACATAACGCCCTGAGCTCACAATACGTCCGATATTATTTTCTGTGTAGCGTACCGTTCGCATATTGAACTGATTGGTTCTTTGTGACAATTGTGCTACACGAGGAATCGAATACGAATCGAATGTCCTCATATCAGAGAGCATATTCAATCCTTTGAGAAAATCATCTTCATTAGCAGAAGACTCTTGCGCCATAGCTCTTTCTGATGCTTTCTGATACTGCTCAGTGCGAATAACATCTTCCGAAGAATATGATGCGGTCTCAAATAGATTAAGGGTATATAAGTACTCCAGATAGTCTGCGGGATCCTTAGGTAGATCGGGCACGGTTATATTGGGGATACTGTTCCGTACCATATTGCGCTCAACAGGATTGTCATCTAAGAATACCATGGAATCAAATCCGATATTCAGTATTTGCTGAATGCGTCTTATGTTATCCGCCTTATTCTCCCAATTGGCCATGAAGACAGCTATGTCCTTCATGCGAAGTACCATATCAAAATGCTTCTCAAAAGGCTCTCTGGCAACAGACGCCGTGTTCTTGCTGCAAATACAAACGATAATGCCACGCTGTTGTAGCTTCTTCACCCAATGCTGGAATTCAGTAAATGCCTTGCCAATACCTAGCTCTCCAATTTGAATATTGTCAAATCCATCGTCACCAATCACACCACCCCACACCGTATTATCCAAATCCAGTATGAGACACTTTTTGATCTTACCTTGAATGGCAGAAATTACTTTCACTACCGATCCGGCAACAGCCGGAATCGCATCAATACTCAATACCATTCCACTATTAACATAAATTGAAGGAGAAAATAACTGATCACGCCCTACTTTATTCTGAATTGTAGAGATATCATTGATAAACAGACTCGAATGCGCAGCAGCATATTCGGCAAGCAAATAATTTAGCTTTCGTTGCTGATAAATGAAGGAGGAGCGTACTTTGTTTGCAAAATTTCCGAATACACTGTCATCTTCTTCCGGATAGTTGAAATAGATTACGTTTATTTTGACTTTACTTTGCAGAGTATCAATCAACTGACGTATGCGGCCGAGTTGGATATCAGCAAAATTAGCTCGTTCACTAGTCACTGTTTTGTTATATTTTTGCAGCAGCTCATGACCCGATTCAAATATCACAATGATGTCCGGTCCAAATGAGTAAAGCTCCGAACTGAGGTCTAATATCTGCCTATCTACCTGACTAATATCAGCCTCATAGACGATAAAATCGAACTGGTGGTCATATCCTGCACCTCGAATCGCCTGCACTAATAATTGTGTAGCCGAGTCACCTAAAACGGCTAACTTCAATTGGGCAAAACCACCAAAGTCTTTTTTTAGGTTCTTTTTTAATTCATTGAATGTCATGCCTTTGAACACCCTTAAGAACCATCCTCATACAAATTTAACTACGCGCCAGACGAGTGCCTTGTAATGGCAAACCAGCATAGCCCTATTGCTGCGGAGGTCGAAACCAGGAGCGCTGCACCAGCTCCATTTGCTCCCATAGGCGGAATAAGCAGAAAGCATGCTACAATGCTGACTATTCCACCTGCCAGAACACTCGCGAAATATGCCTTTTCCAGTCTGGTCGAAACGACGAACTGCGAAGCCACCAGTCCGACCGCATAGACCAGCATATAGACGCCCATGATTCTCAGCACACTTGCCGCAGACACATACTCGGGCCGAAAAAGGGTCTTCATAATAGTCTCCGGGAAGCAGATCGTCACCAGCGCAACCGGAGACGCCGTAAGCATCATGACACAGACGTACTTTAACAGGAACCGATTCCTTTCTTTCGGTTGAATGCCGTCTCTTGTCACCAGCGCCGTCATCGGATTTCCGATGCGAGCCACTTGGTTCAGAAGCATCGTCGCAAGGCTCACCATCTGCCAGGCCGCTGCGTACCCCCCGAGATCGGCTGTGCCTCGGTAGTGTTTCAGGACCAATTGATTAAGACTGACAAATGAAAGAGTGCTCACGGATGCAAGCCATATTGTCAGGTTCCCCTTGGCCATTCTTAGCGCGGCCAGGAAAATCTCGCCCCTGGACGCAGGAAGGCGCAGTCTTGCCATAGCCCAGCGGTGTTGGAGAGTAAGGTAGCAGATGACAGAACCCATGGTGGCCGCGCCTATCGACGGGATGCCAAGTTTGGCTGGCGATATAGTGATGATGGCCCAGATCGCAGCGAAGTACAAACACCTCTGAATGAGATTGTAAACTGCATGCCTGCTCATCGCACGCCAACTATCATAGACAGGCTGCAGATCCATCGACATCATCGAGTTGGCCACGATTACAAGCAACAGGCCCCAGGATATGTCGCTTCCCGCCCCCGCTGCTATCTTCCACGTCACAAGCACCACAACGACAATAGCGAACAGCAGCCACCTAAGAATGAGGCTTGCGGCGACAAGCTCTCCAAACCTTCCAGGGTAATGGATAAGGTCCCTGACGAGCGTCCTGTCAAGCCCGAATCTTATGAAGACTCCACCATAGGCCGCGATCGCCAACCCGTATGCGATAAGCCCAAAATGATATTTACCTATAGTGTTGGCGATTTTGACTTGAGTCAGAAAACCAACCGTTGCAACGGCGAAGTTAACAATAACCAGTACCGAGAGGTTCTGCAGATTCTGCCGTTGGGACCGTAGTAAGCGGGTCATCCGGCGTCGCAAAGTCACTCCGCCTTGTGACGAATGAATCATTCTTGATCCTTCGCTATCAGGTGTCGCCGTCAAAACAGTCTCAGGCGGCTCACACGGGTACATTGTCAATCAGTGATCCCAAATAGGTGGATTCACACGGCTGCAATATCGACCACGGACGTTAGCTATTTTGCCATCCCATAATGCAGTACTCGTCAATTAGTCTGCCGAACAGGGTGGCTCGATGGCCGGCGGATTCATATGAGCCGTTGACAGAGATGGCTATCTCGAATTCGTAGGATGTCCCGGAGCCGTTCCCGTCAAGCGGGACGGTCATAGTGACCACCTTTGACAAATCCGGCCGGGCTAGGCCCGTTCGCCATACCTCCGTGCGGACAGTTCCGTCTTGACTGCAGGTCTTCAGTGACAGCCACGCAAAATCCATTCCTTTGGCGGCTTCGCAAACCGCCGCCCACCGCTGATCGGGGGTGCGGGCGTCGTAAAAATAAAGCTGAACCTCCTCAAAGCTCGTCCGCTCCTGCTTGTGCTGGCTGGCCATCCGATACTTGTCCTGCAGTGCGAATATGGTTTTCCGCAACCGAACGGAGCCGACGGCGCGGAACACCAGCAGCAGCATCAATAAGATGCACAGGAACACTACGACAGAGGCTACATCCCGAGTAATCATCATGAACATGCCCAGCCCCGTAAATGCCAAGGTCATGACATATATGGTAACAACTACGTGACGTTGCCGAAGCCCCAGATCAACAAGTCTGTGATGGAAATGTCTTCGGTCGGGCGCAAACAACGAACGGCGCTCCAGGAACCGATGCAGCATGGAAAAGAGCGTATCGAAAATAGGTACTCCCAAAGCCAGGAAGGGCAGAGCAAGGCCGACCAGCGCGGAGGACTTGGTGGAGCACAGCACGCTGGCGGACGCGAGTGTAAAACCTAAAAACAGGCTGCCGCAGTCACCCATAAAAATCTTTGCCGGATTGAAGTTAAAGAACAAGAAACCGCTTAGACTGCCGAGCAACGCGATCATCAGGACCGCCATAACCACGTTACCTCCGTAAACGGCAAAAACGGCAATCGCTCCGCAGGCTACTGCGGAAATCCCCGCAGCCAGGCCGTCCAGACCATCACTAAGATTGACGGCGTTAGTGATGCCGACAATCCAGAAAAGTGTCAGTGGATAGCTCAGGGAACCTAAATGCAATGTCAATTGCTCAGTGATCCCAATCGAGGAGATTCGTACATCTGCAATGCACAGCGCGAAGGCTGCTAGTAATTCGGCCAGGAACTTGAACCGTGCGGGCAATCCGTTGAGGTCATCAACCAAGCCGATCAGGAATACGAACGTTGCCGAGCAGAACAGAATAGTCAACTGCAGTCGCATATCGCGAAAGGCGTCGCCAATTGCGTTGTCCAGGAACAGTACGGCAATGAGGAGAGACACGGCCGAAAGAAAGACAGCCACGCCTCCAATGCGCGGTATGGGCTGGGTATGGACCGTGCGGACTCCAGGGCGATCGAGAGCTTTGATCCTGTGTGCGACTTTAATCAGGACCGGCGTAACCACCAGGGCCAGAAAAGCAGAGCCAAGATATACGGACAAATAAGTCTTCACGTGTAACGGTTAAATCTCACGCAGACTCCGTCCCCGTCGGGCACACCCAACGAGGTTTCACGCCGAGTCAACCTTCCTCTGCGAGCTGCAGGAGGTCGACTGGCAGCCTGCTCCAACACATCCGGAGCGGCCCTAACGAGTCGGATTATTTTCCAGCACCGCCCCCGGTAAGACAGACAGATCCGCAATGAGCTTCTCCGCCGCCTTGAACTGCGGACGCAGACGCAGGCAGATCCTTGCCTCATGAATCGCGTCTGGTATTCTGTCCGCCTCTGCAAGTAATTGTGCCAGCACAAATCGCCATTGGACCTGGCCATAATCCAACGCCAAGGCCCGCCGGTAATATTCCATGGCTGCCTCGTTGTCTTTCTCTCTGGTGTAAATGCTCGCCAAAGAGGCAAGTGCTGAGGCTGGAGCATCAGGGGCAGAGCATCTGTCCTTCAGCAATTCGACAACTCGGGTTCGTGCTTTTCCGACAACATCTCTGTGCTCTTCAAGACCCGTAAGAGCATTGGCGACGTGGCTTAGCCAGCCGATATTGTCTCCGGCTATGGCGACGGCCAAATCAGGCCGGCTCACATCGTTAACATACACGTCGGAAACGGGGCTGAAAAATCTACCGTCAAGCGCAATCGCTCTACTGAATTTTTCAAATGAGGCGCCAAACTGTTGCTCTTCAGCGTCGAGAAGACCGGTTACGAAGCAGGCCACGGGGTCGCAGGGCGCAAGCTCAAAGCCCTTTCGAATATGGTTAGCGCCGTCGGGGTCCTCAAGCACAAATTCTTCAAGTTGACCAACAACACAATAAGTCACCCCGTAGGTCGGGCAGAGCAGACGCGTGTTATGAAGTTCATAGACGATGCGGCGTACGAACTGCATTGCCTGTTCGGGGATCACAACTGCACCGGTATTCGGGTCGGTTGCACGGCTTATAGACTTCCAACGGTAAACGTTCAGCCAGTGTCGGTACTTGACGTTGTCGCGCTGGTAATCAGCCGCTTTGGCAGCATTTGAAATCAAGCCTACATATTCCTCATCGCTTGCCTGCCAGTTTTTTACGGTTATGCTCTGCTCAAAGGTCAGAGCCTTTTTCCAACTGGCTTCAGCAAGGCGGGCGCTGTTCGCACCGAGCAAAATAAAGGCCCAGGCTCCGGACACGCTAACCAGTACAGCCACACGCAGAATCCTTGAACCTCGAGATGCTCCCGCCGCTCTGCCGACGGGATCGTTCGGCTGTCCGATACGGGACAAACTGAGCAGAAGCGCACAGGATACCGCGGAGAGCATCGCATTTGCCGGCAGATGCTGACCGAAATCACTCAGGCTGTGCACCATGATTGCAACGAGCCCGAAGCCAAGTCCGTAGGCCGCCGAACGGATCGGTATGGAGGCACTTCTTATGTCGCGAACATAACATGCCCAGACAAGAATCCCAAAACAAAGTAGAGTTGCCATGCCCACAATGCCGGTTTCTTCTGCAGCCTGGGCGTACTCGTTTTCTGCATATGCAGCAAGAGCCGGCGTCGTCGAGCGGTCGAACATTGGGTAAACCACTTCGTGCGTGCCCTGACCGGTCCCAAAAACGGGAAACTTGGCCCAGGCAAGTGATATGTCTTTGACGATTTGCCAGCGACCTCCCTGAGCTTGATGTAGCTCCCGGAGGCTCGCCAATCGGTCATAGACGGCATCAAAACCTATGTACAGCACACAGATAAATGCGCCCAGCGCCAGCAAGGCTATGATCCAACCCTGGCCTTTAAGAGACCGTCGCGAGCTGAGGACCAACGTGGTGAAGCCTGCGCCAACGAGCATACTGATCATACCGCCCCGGCTCAGTGACACGAATACCGTCGCCGCACCAACAATGGTCATGGCCACCAGCAACCAGACTACCCTGGCCGACGGAGAACCCAGATATTCGAAGACCGTCGCAGGAGTAATCTTCATCCATGTGAAGGCTTGGTGGATCCGTACCAGAAGAAGACCAAGGGCTGCTCCGATAGACAAGTTCATGAACTGGCCGTAGTGACTGTGGTTGACAAACGGACCGGAGCAGGCTTTGCCGATCCCCGGATCCACGAGCCAGTATATTCTTCCGTTGCCAAGAACGTCTTGTACAAGTGCCAGCGCGGCGATACAACCACCGATGATCGCTATTGCTGCCAAAAGTCGTTTTACCTGCTCCGGGCGGCGGAACACGTTGACAATCACGATGAAAACTGCGGCTATAGCGCATATTATCCGCAGATCATGCTTTGTGGCATGGGGGTAGAAACTGATTGTCATCGACGCAAGTAATTCACTCGAATTTGGCAAATCGCCCAAGAGGTCTTTCTTAACCGCCACGGTATTCGGCGAAATGGCCTCTACGATGCCGGCTGGCAGAGAAACAAGTTGAACCGTCACGAGCAGGACAAACAACGCCACCGGGACGTACAGCCAGGACCAAGCGAAACATGCGTCTCTATCCACGACAAGCTTCAACAGAAAACAAACAGAAATTGCCGCTGCCAGGGCTAAGACGACCTCCTCGCTCCAGGCGTGCACGGCTCCAAGCGCAAGAGGTGCAAATACCAGAAGCGCTATTAGAAGCCACTCAATGGCCTTATCGAACCTGCTCAAGGGAGTATCAATAATATCGAAATTTGCTACACTATTTTTCATCGGGTCGTCTCCTGCTGATCCGGGATTAAGGCGGGAAGTATATCTTCTCCAGTTATCGCCCTTGACGGATTCTCAATGCAAACCAGATGAGCCATGTCGTCGCCCAATTTTGCGCGGATGGACTCGAAAGCCGCCTTCATGCGGGGTCTGCGCACGTTCAGATCGTGTGTGTCAGTGGCCACAAGGCTCACCCAGCCCGAACTCAAAAGGCCCCACGCCGCTCGTTGAAGGTACGGCCCAAAATGACCTGATAGGCTCGACGCAGTTATTTGTAGGTGCGTACCGTGGGCAAGCCACCTGAGCAAGACGGACGGCTGCGCGCTCAGTGTTGCGATTCTCTCGGCATGGGCCATGATCGCCCCTACCCCCATGATCGAAAGCTCCACCAACAGAGGTTCAACGTCGATAAAGATCTCGTGTGGGATCTCGAGAAGGACATATCTGCCGCTGTCGGCGAGTGTCAAGACCCTGTCCGCCTCCAGAAGCCTGCAGATCCTTTCATCAACGCGAACCTCGGCTCCTGGGACGATCTCAAGTGGAATATGGTTCTCTTCAAGCACAGCAGTCAAATCACGGACAGCCTGCCTGACTTGCCCCGCTTCGTTACTGGCATCAAAGCGGCCCAACTGGTGCGGTGTCGCGACTACGGTCGTGATGCCTTCTGAAACAAGCATCCTGCACAATTCAATGGACTCCGCCATCGTATGAGGGCCGTCATCAAGGCCGGACAAGCAGTGGCAGTGGATATCGGTGAATTCATCCCCTTTGTATAAGTCGAGGTGGCTGTTCTCTCCATGAACCAAGTTTTTTCCAGCAGAGTCTGTCATTCGCCGTCCTTAGTGAATCACCTTTGAATTCAATCAGAATCTTTCACGGCTTGCACGCCGGGTCCTTCTTCTTGTGACCGTCCCCGTAGTAGTATCCGTAGGAACCGTAGTACCCATAGCGGCCTTTCTTGGAAACGTCGTTCACAACCACCCCGAGGACGTGCGCGCCGACGCCTAACAGTCCATGCCGAGCCTGCTGGCTGGTCTTTTTCGTCGACTTTTCAGCCCTCAATACCAGAATGGTGATATCACAGATGGCGCCAAGAATGAGGGCATCCGTCACAGGCATTACCGGCGGTGAGTCGATCACGACGCGATCATATTTGTTTGAGAGAAGCTCCAGGAGCTTCGCGAAAGAATCACTGTTCAGTATCTCAGCAGGATTAGGCACCTCCGGCCCGCACGCCAACAGATCCAGACCTTGAATCTCGGTCCGGTGAATAGCATCTTCCAGTCTCACTGCCCCGGCAAGTACACTGCTAAGCCCTCGATTCTCATGGTCGAGCCCGAAGACTCTCCGCTGCATGGGCTTTCGGAAATCTGCATCGAGGATGACGACCCGTTGCCCCGCCTGTGCCATCGCGATAGCCAGATTGCTGGTCAGGGTCGTTTTGCCGTCCGCCGGTGTTGGGGAAGTGATCAATATGGTCTTTGCTTGACCCTTGGGCGCACTAAAGAATACGGCTGTGCGTATCGTGCGATAGGCTTCCGCCCAATGGGATTTTGACTCAAGGTAGGTCTTTTGGCCCCGGGTAACAATGTTTTCCCTTCGGGACATGGATGGCACCACGCCCAGGACCGGTATATCCAGAACCGCTGAAATCTCTTCTGCCGAGTGGAGCGTCTGGTCCATAAAGTTGCGAAGTACGCCCAAGCCGCTCCCGAGCACAAGGCCCATCACCAATGCCATGGCCATGTATCTTGACTTCTGTGGCTCTGATGGTTTGTCCGCAGGCCGCGCATACTCCAGAATAGTGATATTGAGAACTCCAACATCTTCCGTAACGTTGAGTTCCTTGATACGATCGCCAAGAATGTCGCAATCCTTCTTGGTCTGTTCCCAATCCGATTCCAGCAGCGTGTATCGAGCGAGTTGCTGGTTGAGCTCGACGGCCTGCTGGCGCTGCTCTTTATAATACCCCGCAATTTGGCCTTCCCTTTCTTTCGCAGCGAGGTACTCCTGTTCCGCCACGGCAACCTGATCCCGTGCAAACTCCTTGTCCAGCTCGGCGATCTGCGACTTGAGGTTCGCAATTTCAGTATCCAAAGCCTTCACAGCAGGATGGTCGGGCGTTACCTGTCGCAGACGATCTGCAAGACGATCCTGCAACTGAACGAGCTTGGATTTCAGGTCCGCTCCCTCAGTGTCTCTGGCGATGTAGGCGCCCCTGGCGCGTTGTGCATCAACGAACTGCTTCAGCTTAACAGGGTCGCCGGTCATGTCCTTGGTGGATTCATAGACCGACTGGCCGTAGATGGTGTTCTTCTGGGCCTCATTCAAGGCCGTGGACCACCTTTCAAGCTCTTCGATGATGATATTGCCCTGCCTGCTCTCAAGGTCCAGCCCCGGATTATCATTCTTGAAGTCCGCGAGCGCCTGGAGCTTCTTCGTGAGCTCCTTGCCGCGCTTGTCCTTCTCGGTTTGAAGGATTTTCAAGACTTCCGCCGAGGTGCTCTTCTTGCGCGTCGCATGGTACGTTATGTAGGCGTCCACGACCGCATTGACCACCTGCGCCGCCTCGGCCGGATAAGGTGAATCGAATGATACACTGAGGATGTCGTCTCGCTTGCCCACTGCAATCCGCATCGCCTTTTTCATATGTGAAATGGGATTATCAACCCCGGAAAACGTCTGCATCTTTTCTGTGCCTGGGACGCCGACAACAGCGGTCAGAATCGGAGTGGACGTGAGCAATTCGGCTTGGGTGTAGAGATAGTTCTTTGACTGCGTCATGACGCCCTCTGCCATCTCAGTGAAGATCTTCGGACCGCTCTGCTCGACGTAGATCCTGGAGGTGCTCGTATATATAGGCGTCGCTTTGGTCACATAGATCAGACCAGCCGTCAGAGCCGCGACCGTGGTTGCCAGCACAATCCATCGGCTGCGCCACAGGATCAGGGCCAGACTCTCAGACATCATCCCCACAAGGGGAGCCATCTCTCCGGGGAAATGAGTCTGCCTCGAAGTTCCGTTGTTCTGCTGCTGACCTATCACGTCGCGCATCTCCGTCGGCTCTGGTCAAAGACCGTCCCATTCATTCGTTGCCGCGTCATTCCCACAAATCGTTCATGCTCCAATACGTGCCGATATTGATCCTGAATATTCTGTCCAGAAAAACCGCCGTGCGCGTTCTTGGCGTATGCTCGACCGCCACAATATCGCCCGGCTTTATCGAGGTGTTTGCGGCATCCGTGAGCCGTGAGCCGTCCATAATCGGGAAAACCACGCTGATAATCGTGCCGTCTGCCTTCAAGCGATACATGGTCGCGTAACGGGGATCGGCGACTTCATTGAGGCCCCCTGCAAAGGCCAGGGCCTGCGCAAGGGTGTACCGAACGTCAGGCGGATACGGAAAATTGCCCGGCCTATTGACCAGCCCCATGACGGTGAAAAGTGGCTGCTGTAGCCGTTCAACTATAATAGTATCCCCATCTCGCAGCGCAACATCTGCGAAGGGAATGTTATACCCCTTTACCGGCAGCATCAGGGACTCAGGTTCATTGGGTGAATTATTAGAGGTCTTTGGAGTACTTTCCGGGCTGTTCTGTCCAAGAAGAGTCCTGTAAGCCTCCTTGCCGGCTTCACTCATCTGTTCATACAAGCTCGGCTGCGAAGCTGCAGCCGGTGCGCCACTATCCGGTGGCGTCATGGCCTCTGTGGCGGCCAGCCGGACCGTCGGGGCCATATGCGCGTACATTCTTCTGTCGGCCAGTCCGGCTCCTCCTCGCTCGTACCCAGAGCCGGGTTTGAGCAATGCCGCCAGCGCGCAAAGCCTTTCGTCAATTTCAAGGGTCGAGACCCGTGGCTCTCTCGTCGCCAATCTTTCCAGAAGAGTCCGCCGCTCGATTTCTCGGGTAACATCCAGATGTTCGGTGAGCAGGGTCCTGCCTGCCGGGTCCCTGATGACCATGTCACCTACCGTGCTCCAAGCGGTCATCTGCCTGAAACTCAGCCGGACGTCAATCTGCTCAGCCGTGCTGTCGTCGGGTCCGGCTTGTCTTCGCTGAAATAAGGCCTTTTGGACAGATTTCTCTCGACCAGCGAGAGACTCGTTCGGATGGACGATGCTGATGCAGGCTGCCCCATCATCGACGATGCCTCCCGCTTCCATCAGCAGTGCTACCAGTGACATTTGGTTGCTCCGCAGCGAATAAACGCCCGGTTTCTGAACCGCTCCGGAGATTGATACTTGTACTGTCTCGTACTCCAATATGCGAGTGAACACAGAAGGACAGGTAACGGCATAGCGAGGATAGTACGCAGCAATCACATCGGCTTCGATCTGGGACAGGGTTCTTCCTGATGCTGTGATATCGCCGACGATCGGAAGCGAGACGCTCCCGGTTTCATTCACCCGGCATACGTACGGTGCGGCCTGCTCTGTCCGGCCCGAATCCTCGGCAGTAACGATCTGCAGAATGCCAGGCATGGTCAACTCCAGGACGTCACCGGGCACAACACGGTATGGTCCTCCACCAATCTTCGCCCTGACCAAGCGATCCATATCCACGGTGGGGCGCACCGGACCGGTATTCTCGAATTCAAGTAATTGCCTTGTCGAAGGCAAACGTACCTCGTCACTGCACCCGACAAGATAAGGGCAAAACAATATAGCTGGCACGGCGAAGAAAATTGCCCGGACTATTGATATGTGCACACGAAGCACTTTGGATTTTGCGAAGTTCACTTTGTTTGCACCCCACATCAGTACCAGCAAAGGCCGTAATCCGCAATACGCCAGTGTGTTCGGCTCCTTCTCACACAGCGGAGACATTCTCCTTGATGACCCGGCGACAGTTTTTGAACCTGCTGTCCCTCTCTACATCGCTTCGGCTCAGCTCCTAATATCAAATCGTTTATCATCTCCGAAGTCAGGGATAGTTCAGCGCGCAGACACTCTTGCCTGGAGGCAACAATGCCTCATTTACATACGGATGACCGCACTCAACGCACCCCGTACAGCACGCCCGTCCGTCCTGACCTGAGCACGCGGTGTTACATTCATTTCAACTCAGGCCAGGAGGAACGAACGGCGGACCTACTAGTTGTTGGGAGGTCGACAGGGTGATCGCACCGGTGGTCTGGGAGGTATCACAGGCGGCCGCTTACCGTTCCCATTGCCGTTGTTACCATTGCCGTTGTTACCAACACGACTGCCCAACAGGACAGGCTGGTTCGCAGGGCGGTCAGGCACAACCGCGATCCTGGTCAGCGTGAACGGATCGAATAACATTATCACGTCCGATCTGTTCTTACCTGAATCACTGTCCGCGGGGGCTGCGCGTGCCAGGGTTCCAAGCCCTGCCACAACGAGCAAAGCAGCTGCTCCTATCACAATGGCACACCCAATTCTTACATTTCCCATTTGCATCTCCTTCGCAATTAGACGTTTACTTACTGTTCATTCCAGGCATCGATAGCCAAATGTTTCTGTTTGCTGGTATTGAACTGCTGCTGCATGTTGCACGGTCTTGGTAGCCTACTGGAATCCGAGGTCGGCGGGGAGTACATTTCCGGCCTGAGCAAGGTACGCAGCGTCCCCTGTGGTCGCAGCGGCACAGAACAACTCCGATCTCCCGTTGCCCACAATCACATAGTCGGGGGTCTTCGCTTCAGGGTCCGACTTCGCGAAATACAGCTCCAACTCACCAAGAACGGTCAGCATCTCTCCCGCGTAGACATAGTAGATCGAGCCCTCTTGCGAGAGAAGCTCCCACACCTGACCATCGGAAGTTACACCACCGGTAAGCGCTTCACGGGCAGAAAGAATGGCCTGCGCAAGGTTCGGCCCATCAGGCTCGGGACCGGCCTTCGAAGTAGTGATGAGCCCAAGCGTGCCATATATCGTATCTTCCGTATAGCCGCTGCTTTGAGATTCAGCTAAGCTGCTGTTACCATGATCAAACCGCCAGTAGAACTCGCCAGTGCCCGGCTGACCATTGGGAACCTGGTGACTCAGGAGAAGCTCGGGCAAGTCATCCAGCCTCTTCATGTTCCAATAAGGATCGCCGTTTCCGAACGGATCGATCAGTGTCTGATCAAGTGGACCGGTCTGGGCCAACGCCCATGTGGCGGCGCCCAATGCCATGACCGGAAAGACACAGGAGTCGTCAACGCGAGAGAGCCAACTGATCAATCCCTGCCGCCATATTTTCTTGTCCTTCGCATCGACATAATGGGCAGCAACGACATGGTTCGCCAGGTAAATCACAACCGTAGACGGATCAAGTCCGGCGTACAAAGAAATGTAAGCGTTTGTACCACCCTCAAGATCATTCTTGATTGCGGTGTAGAAATTGCTGACCGTGGACCGCCAAATGTTGTTGGCAGGGTCCTTCGCGATAGCGCTTAAGCGCGTTAATGCCAAGGCTTCGTTATCGTAGAGATTACCTTGCGACTGCCGGAGGATGTAATTACCACCCAATTCAGCAGAGGCCTTGTACGTGCTCTGGCCGGTCGCCTTGTACGCCTCTACCATTCCCGTCACAATCGCTCCTGTGAAGCCGGACTCTTCGGGCCAACTGCCCATGTAAACACCCTCCTTAACCTGCTCGACAACCAGTTGATCCGCGATCGCCGTGATGGCCTGATCCATTGTCAGAGCCGATGCGGCATTCGGTAAAGATACAAGGACCAGAAGGAAACTCGTCAGTGACTTGCGTTTACTCATACTTACACCTTTGTGGTGCCATACGTGGAGCACCTCACTATTTATCAGATTCTCATGTCCCTGGCTGCACGGTGATCATATCTTCTTACGCCAAATATTTTGGTAAATGTTCATTGGCTTGCAGAGCTCTTTCGACCGGTTCCTTCTTTGCGGGCAGCGCAACGAGTCCCATGGCAACTCCCAGCTTCAGCAGCTCGATAACGTTCCGGGTGCCGAGTTTCTGCGTCAGTCCGGCCCGATGGGCCTCAATCGTCTTCACGTGCCGATTGGTCTTTTCGGCGATTTCCCGGTTGCTCCTGCCCTCCACGATGAGCCTGAATACCGCCATTTCCTTCGGAGTCAGATTTCTGACGGCATCAGGAAGGACCTTGCGGCTCTGCTGCAGTGCCAATTTGACCTTTTGCATAAAATACTCCTTTCTGAAGGGTTTCTCGATGAAATCGACAGCTCCCCTTTTGATCGCTCTAACGGCCGTTGGGATGTCACCATACCCGGTGACGATAAGAATGGGGACCCATGGAGCATGGTCCTTCACCTGCTCCAACACTCGCAGCCCGGTCTTCCTGGGCGTCTGAAGATCGACAATCAGCAGATGACACCTTTGGACACACAACTGGACAAGGCATTCGGTGACAAGGGAGAAACAGCGCACATACAGCCCCGAGGTCTCGAGCATCTCTCTAACGAAGGGGTCCACGTGGGCAAGAAAGATACATCGCCGCGAATTATCAGCTCTCGTCACTGCCACGGATGTCCCTCGATGCTACAAGGCTGTGTCACTCAGTCATCGCTGCTCCGTTAAGAAGAAGCGAGGGACACGCACCAAACTGGTCCTGACAGCGGCGCCTCATGCGCCTTTTCCCGGATGGCAGCTTTCCGTTGGCCACCACCTGCCTCTCTGATGCATGATTTTCATTCTTCTTCCGTACTCTGTCTATTAGGGTAATTACGTATTTTGAAATGGGCTAATTGGAGATGATGGGTAAATTGGAGATGATGGGTAGAATAAGCTGGTATAATTCACCCTCTTCTTGGCGGCAGTCAAGAACTAATGACCGCACAAGTACGGAACTTCGTAAACACGTCGAGTGATTCTTAAGGTGTTGAATAAGCATGGACCAATAATATTGGCGTTGCGCGCAAGTTTATCAGGGTTTTGTGCAGACAAGGAAGTTGTACTGTACCGTCGCCTTTAGCACCTTCACTGCGATCGCAAGCAGGCGGCCAAGAGCGGCTCCAGGCTACCGTGCGCAGTATGCCATCGGCAAGAATGAGACCGTAAGGTCTCTAAAATAGGAGGTGGACGCGGTAAACAGACCGTCCGGGATGACAGGGGCGCTCTCGCATCTGCGCCCAGTCGACAGTGACAGTCCCGAATGGCATGAAGATAAGGTCATCCAGTTGTCCTCAACAGAGCTTCCCGCAGTTCATGTCTTGGCTTGTTTAGTCGGTCGTATTCCTTGGGTCTGCGTTTGACGGCACGGGGCTCAATGCGGCCGGG
>Ga0210377_10000416_pt1 | contig 40746 bp, 35 predicted proteins | sample PLM4_65_b1redo_FD_155480 | JGI IMG/M metagenome (GOLD analysis project Ga0210377, IMG submission 155480) | Groundwater sediment microbial communities from an aquifer in East River, Colorado, USA - PLM4_65_b1 redo | ecosystem: Environmental > Terrestrial > Soil > Riparian zone | place: USA: East...
TCTTCCTTCTCGGTGGTCTTCTCCTCGACCTTCTGCTTGTACTTCTCCTCCGAGTCGACCATCTCGATGCCGAGCGAGTCGAACAGGAGGAACATGTCGTCGAGGTCTTCCGGCGAGTGCATCTCCTCCGGCAGTACGTCGTTGACCTCGTCGTAGAGCAGGTAGCCCCGCTCCCGACCGAGGTTGATCAGGTGCCGGACTTCCTCGTATTTTTCCTCGATGCCCAAGGGGGCCTCCTTAGTCAGGCCGAGACGCCGCGCAGTGCCTCGATCTGCTTTTTTAACGCCAGCTTGCGACGGAGCAGGTCGTCCATCTCCGCCGGGCCGCAGCTCTCCAGCGATCTCTGGATGTCGGTCATCTGCCGCGTGATTCGTGCAGCGCGCAGCGTGTTCAGACATCCCCGCCCCGCATCCTCCGTCATCGGCGGATGGGGTATTGCCGCGATCCAGGTCAGGACGTCCTTGGCGTCATCGCCGACCTCCATCCCAACCCTTGGATACGTCACGTCGTCACCCTTCTCGGCGAGCCGCCGCACGGCCCGCACGATGTCCCTCACCCTTGCCGACGACAGGTCGGCCTCGTTGATCTCCGGCAGGAGCGCCTGGCGCACCCCGCCATCGTCCATCAGGGCCCGCACCAGGCCCGCCTCAGCCTCGCTCTCCGGTCTCCGGGTCGACGAGAGCGCCGCGGTCGCCCTGCTCCCCACGTCCTTGCGCCGTTCGCGGACGGCCTCTTTCAACTCCTGCAGCACCAGCCGGTCCTCGATGCCGAAGACCGACGCCAGCATCTCGACGTGCCCGGCGCGGCGCACCGGGTTGTCCAGGCGCGCCAGGAAGGGCAGAACCTCGTTGAGCGCCTGCACCTTCCCCTGCGAACGACTCACGTCGACCCGGCCCGCCACCTCGCGGGCGAGGTACTCGATGTACGGAAGCGCCTCCTTCAGGCGTTCCCGGTACCGCTCGACCCCCTCCTCGCGAACGTAGAGGTCGGGGTCCTTCCCCGTTGGCAGCGCCACGACCCGCACCTCGAAGCCGTTCTCGAGAAGCGTCTCGAGCGACCGCCTCGTCGCCTGCCGGCCCGCGGCGTCCGGGTCGAAGTTCACCACCACCTGCTCGGTGAACCTCTTCAAGAGCCGCACGTGGCCGGTGGTGAACCCGGTGCCGAGCGTCGCCACCGCCTGCGTCACCCCCGCCGTCTGCAGGGCGATGGCGTCCATGTACCCCTCGACCAGGACCGCGAACCCCTCGCGCCTGATCGACTCCTTCGCCAACGGCAGGGCGTACAGGTTCTCGCCCTTGTTGAACGCCGGCGTATCGGGCGAGTTCAGGTATTTCGGCTCGCCCTGCCCTATCACCCGGCCGCCGAACCCGATCACCTCGTCGGCCAGGTTCACGATCGGGTAGATCACCCGATCCCGGAAGCGGTCGTAGGTCCTTCCGGTCTCCTCTTTGCGGGCCAGCAGGCCCGCTGCCACCGCCAGCGCCTCGCGCTTGTCGCGTGAGGCGCCGGCGGATCGCAGCAACGTATCTTTGAAGCCCGTCCAGCCTTCCGGCGCGTAGCCGACGAGAAAGCGCTCGGCGACGTCGCGATGCAGGCCGCGCGCGGCCAGGTACTTCCGGGCCCGCTCACCGGCGGGCTGCATCAACTGCTCGCGAAAGAACGTCACCGCCTCGCGATTGAGGTCGACGATCTTCTGCCGCTCGCTGCGCTCCCCGCCCGACCGCGGCGCGGGAAGCGTGACTCCATAACGCGTCGCCAGGGACCTGAGCGCTTCGGGGAAGTCGAGCTTCTCGTACAGCATGAGGAACTTGAAGACATCCCCGCCCGTGCCGCACCCGAAGCAGTAGTACAACTGCTTGTCCGAATCCACGTAGAACGAAGGAGTCTTCTCCTGGTGGAAAGGACAGAGCCCGCGCCAGCGTGCCCCGCTCTTCTTGAGCGCGACGTATCCCGAGACGACCTCGTGGAGGTCGGCCGCCGCCCTCACTGCCTCGACGGCGTCGAATCGGTCCGCCGAAGACACGTTCAGCCCTCTAGTCGTTGAAACGTCTTTCCTGGGCCAGGCGCTTCAGAGCTTTCTTTCGGGCTGCCAGGGCCTTGATCTTCCGCTTCTGGCTCGGCTTCAAAAAGTGCTGCCGCTTCTTGAGCTCGGAGAGCACTCCCGACTTCTCGCACTTTCGCTTGAAGCGCCGGAGCGCGTTCTCGAGCGACTCGTCCTCGCGAACTCGGACGAGTGGCATGTCACATCCCTCCCTTCGAACCTTCCTACGGACATCGGCCCTCCAGCCTCACGCGGACCCACTGCGACCCGTCCGTGCGACGCCGGAAGGCACCAGGTACAATCTCTTGAAAATGCCGCCGAATCGTGGATAAAACGTGATTCGACAAGGAATTACCAAACATCCCGAGACCAACGCGGTCGTAATATACGGGCCGCTCGGGCCGATGTCAAGGAACCGGGGTCGAAAAGGTAAAAACGGGGTGACGGCTGACCAGAATGGGGACAGTATTCCTAGCAGCTATCAAGCCATGTCCTGTGAATGACTTTAACTACTTATTATTTATCGAATTTATGACCGCGGCGGCATATCCTGCGCCGAAGCCGTTGTCGATATTCACAACCAGGAGCCCGGTCGAACAGGAGTTGAGCATGCCCATCAGGGCCGCCACCCCCTTGAGGCCCGTCCCATACCCAACACTGGTCGGCACCCCTATCACGGGCACGTCCACCAGCCCCGCGACCACGCTCGGAAGGGCCCCTTCCATCCCCGCCACCGCCACAATGACCCGGGCCTCCCGGAGCTTGTCCTTCTGGTCAAGCAGGCGGTGCAGGCCGGCGATCCCGACATCGTAGGCCCTTTCAACCTGATGCCCCATCACCTCGGCGGTCAGGGCGGCCTCTTCGGCCACCGGGACATCCGAGGTGCCGGCGGCAAGGATCAGGATGCCGGGGCGGCGACGGCTCCTGTCAGGGGTGCCCAGGGTGATCGCCCGGGCGTCGGCATGGTAGCGGGCGGCCCGGTGGCGGGCACGGACCTTTTTGTAGACCTCCGGCCCGACCCGGGTCACCAGGACGGTGTGCCCCCGGCGGGCCAGCCGCGCCATGATCGCCTGGATCTGCGGCACCGTCTTCCCCTCGCCGTAGATGACCTCGGGATAGCCGCGACGCAGGTGGCGGTGGTTGTCGACCTTGGCGAACCCGAGGTCCTCGTACGGCAGGTCCTTCAGGCGGCGCAGGGCGGCATCGATGGAAATCGTCCCCTTGCTCAGGCGCTCGAGAAGGGTGCGGATGTGGCGGGCGTGCATAGGGTTTCGCGGCGGCTGGGGCCGCGGCGACGGCGGCAATTATATGCCAGCGGCGCATTCGATCCCGCGCGCTGCGCCACGCTTCGCTGCGCCACGCTTTGCTGCGCCACGCTTCGCTTGACAGCGCCCGGAGCGCTTTCATACCATCGCGCCGGCCATTCCATGAACGCTCGAATCACTGGAAGATCCGATGACATCCTCACCTGACAAGCGCCGGCACCCGCGCGTCGCCCAGCGTCTGACCGTGCGCGCGGCCGACGGAACGGACGTCGCCCTCGAGACCATCAACCTGAGCGCCGGCGGCCTGTTCTGCACCTCACCCTCCTGGGTCGCGCCGATGACCCGCCTGGCCCTGTCGCTCGAACTGCCATCCCCGACCGGCAACGGCGACGGCGACGCGGTTGTGAGCGGCGAGGCGGTGGTGGTGCGCACCGAGCCCACCGCCCCCACGGCGGCGCACGCCGGCGGCTATCGCATCGCGCTGTTCTTCTCGCGCATGGACGACGACCACCGCCGGACCCTGCAGACCTATCTGAAAAGCCGGTCGGCTTGAAGCGGTTCGTCGTCGGCGTCACCGGCGCGAGCGGTTCGCTCTGCGCGCGCTCGGTGCTGCGCGAGATGACGCGCCATCCCGATGTCGGCGAGATCCACGTCGTGCTCAGCGGCTACTCGATTCGCACCATCAACACCGAGCTCGGCTGCCGGGCGCGCGACGAGGCCGCCGGGCTGAAGGCGCTGCTCTCCGCGGGCGGCGCCGCGGCGCCGGCGGCGGGGGGCCGGCGGGCGGCGCCGGGAACCGGGCGGGCGGCACCAGAGCGGGCGGGCGCCGCGAAGATCATCCTGCACCGCGCCGACGCCATGGAGGCGTCGATCAGCAGCGGGTCGTTCCCGACCGACGGGATGGTCGTGGTGCCGTGCAGCGGCGGGACCCTGGCCGCGATCGCCAACGGGACCTCGGCAAATCTCCTTCAACGCGCGGGCGAGGTGACGCTGAAGGAGCGCCGGCCGCTCGTTCTGGCGCTGCGCGAGACGCCGCTGTCGCTTGTGCACATCGAGAACATGCGCCGGGCCGCGCTCGCCGGCGCGATTCTCTACCCGCTGATGCCGGCGTTCTACGCCGGCCCGCGCACCCTCGACGACATCGTCGAGCAGTTCACCGCCCGCATATTCGATCTGATGAACCTGCCGCACGGTCTCGGCAAGCGCTGGGGCACGGCGCGCTGAGGCCCGCCGTGCCGGCCGCCCCCCCCGCCAGCGCGCGCCGCCCCCTGGGGTCCCTCGGGGCGACCCTGTCGATGATCAAGTTCCAGCACACCATCTTCGCGCTGCCGTTCGCGCTCACCGGGGCGATCCTGGCGGCGGGCGGCCGGCCCTCCTGGCGGACGATCGGCTGGATCCTCGGGGCGATGATCGGGGCGCGCAGCGCCGCGATGGTCTGGAACCGCATCGCCGATCTCGAGTTCGACCGGCGAAACCCGCGGACGGCGGCGCGACCGCTGGTCACCGGCGAGCTCGGCCTGCCGTTCGCCTGGATCTTCCTCGCGGCGAGTCTCGCCCTGTTCTACGTCAGCGCGGCGATGCTCAACCGCCTCGCCTTGATCCTGGCGACACCGGCGGCGGTCGTCATCCTCGGGTACTCCTGCGCCAAGCGCTTCACCTGGGCCACCCACCTCGCGCTCGGTGCGGCGCTCGGCATCGCCCCGATCGGGGCGTGGGTCGCGGTGACCGGGCGCCTCGGCATGGCACCACTGGTGCTGGGCGCGGCGGTGACCGTCTGGGTCGCTGGGTTCGACATCCTGTACGCCTGCCAGGATGTCGATTTCGACCGGCGCGCCGGGCTGCATGCCGTGCCCGCCCGCTTCGGCGTCCCGGCGGCGCTCGTGATCGCGCGTCTCCTGCACGTCCTGACGGTGCTGCTGCTGCTGGCCCTTCCGGCGTTCCTGCCGCTCGGCGGGCCGTGGCTCGCCGGCGTGGCGGTGGTCGCCACCCTGCTCGCCTGGGAGCACCGCCTGGTGCGCGCCCATGATCTCAGCCGCATCGACCAGGCGTTCTTCAACGTGAACGGGGTCGTCGGCTTCGTCGTCCTGGCGGCTGCGGTTGCCGACCTTGCGCTGCGTCGCTGATCGGCGTTCCTGATCAGCGCCCGGCGGGACGCGGCAGGCCGGTCAGCAGAAGGTGGAGATCGCGCACGTTGGTCGCCGTCGGGCCGGTCACGACGTCGTCACCCAGGCGGTGGAAGAAGCGCCAGGTCTCGGCGCGCGCCAGCGTCCTGGCGGCGTCCAGCCGCAGGGCGGCGGCGCGGTCGAGCGTCGTCGCATCGACGTACGCGCCGGCGGCGGGCGACAGGCCGTCGACGCCGTCGCTGCCGGCGGCGAGGAAGGCCCAGCCGCGCACCGACAGGTTGCGCATCCTCACCGCCAGACGCAGGGCGAACTCCTGCGCCCTGCCGCCCAGACCGATGCCCCCTGGAGCTGTGCGCGTCTCACCGCCGAGCACCAGCAGACGCAGCCCGGCCGGGGCGCCTTCGATGGCGCGGGCCACCAGCTCCACCGCTTCCTCGACGGGCCCGGTGATCTCGGTCGGCATCGCCTCGGCCGCCAGACCTCGCGTCAGCCCGGCGCGCACGGCGGCGTTCCTCAGATCGGCGTTCGACAGCATCAGATGAGCCCGCGCCCGGCGGAAGGCGGCGTCGCGCGGCTTGGGCGTCTCGGGCAGGCGCCCGCGCCGCAGCGCATCGAGAATGCGGTCCGGCAGCGCCGGCGCCAGTCCGTGGCGATCGATCACCGCCACCAGGTCGTCCAGCGTCGTGCGGTCGGGGGTGGTCGGCCCCGAGGCGACCTCCTCGAAGCGCTCGGTGTCGACGTCGCACAGCACCATCGTCGTCAGCGACCGCGCCCGATGCGCGGCCACCGCCAGGCGTCCGCCCTTGACGGCCGACAGGTGCTTGCGCACCGTGTTGATCGACCCGATCGGCGCGCCCGAGGCCACCAGCACCCGGTGCAGCGCGCTCTTCTGCGCCGCGGTCAGGAACGGCGCGAGCGGCATGGCCATCAGCGACGATCCGCCGCCCGAGACGAGCGCGACGACATCGTCCGCGGGGCGGGCGCCCGCCATGAACCGCAGGGCGGCGCGGCCGGCGCGGAACGAGCCGCTTCCGGGGGCAGGGTGCTCGGCGGCGACGCGCGTGACGCGCAGGCTCCGCAGCGGCGGGGCGGGAGAGGCGGCACTTTTCGCGCCCGCTCCCGGGGCCCCGGCGCCGGCGCGGCGCGCGGCGGCCGGGCGCGTCTGCTCCGTGATCGCGGCGCCGGACCGCTGCGTCGACGGCGCGGCGCCATCGCGGCGCCGCGCCACCGGCGCCCGGGCGGCGGGCGCGATCACCAGCGACTGCACCGGGCGGCGCGCGCCGGCGGCGCGCAGGCGATCGACGAACGCGTCGTGCATCGGCGTTGCCGCCTTGCCGCACGCCAGGATCAGGACCCGCCCTGACGAGACGAGCCGCAGCGGGCGCCCCGCCAGCACCACGGCGGCCCGGTCGCCGCCCGTCGCGCGACCGAGGGCGCGCCCGGCATCGCAGGTGCGGATGGCCTCGAGCGCGATGGCGCGCAATCGCTCGGCGGTCTCTCTTCTCCCGCTATCGTCCATGCAACCCTTGTCCATCAACGGTCCTGCGGCATCCGGTGAAAACCCTATCCCGCAAGCCTTCGCGGGGAGCGACCGCCGGGATGCCGCGCCCGGCGCGTATTGACAGTCGATCGCACCCTGGGTTATAAGGCCAGCAGCCTGCGGTGAGCTGCTGAGGTCTTTTCGCAACACCCATCTGAGGAGGTGGATCGATGAACAAGGCGGATCTGATCGACAAGATCGCCAAGGACGCGCGCATCAGCAAGACCGCGTCGGCGAAGGCTCTTGACTCACTGGTCGATGGAGTCACCAAGGCTCTCAAGAAGGGCGATCGCGTCGCGCTCGTCGGCTTCGGGACCTTCACCGTTTCGAAGCGCAAGGCGCGCGTGGGCCGCAACCCGCAGACCGGCGAGCAGATCGAGATCAAGGCTCGCAAGGTGGCGCGGTTCCGTCCGGGCAAGGAGCTGGCGGCGGCGATTCGCTGACCGCTCGGCCTCGATTCCGGTGCGGATGGGATCGACGGCGACGGGGATGAAACGGGGGCGGCGTCCATGGGCGCCGCCCCCATCGTGTTTTCGGCGGGCGCGGTCACGGACCCTCCCCCGGCGGCCCCAGGACGACGAGGATCGCCCCCGCTTCCACCGCCTCGCCCGGCTGCACCCTCACCGAGGCGACCCGCCCGGCGCGTGGCGCCGTGATCTCGTTCTCCATCTTCATGGCCTCGACGACCACGAGTCCCTGGCCGGCCTGCACCTCGCGCCCTTCGGGGGCGAGCACCGCCACCACTTTCCCCGGCATGACGGCGCGGATCTCGGCCGGGCCGCCGCCCGCCGCGGCGGCGTCCGCCCCGCCACCGGGATGCAGCGGGTCGGCGAGACGCACGGCGTAGATCCGGCCGCCGACCGACACGTCCCAGGTCTGCGGAAGGCCGGCGAGGCCGGGACGGGAAGTCCTCCAGGCCGACGCCTCGGCGGCGCGGCCGTCGAGGAGGATGGTGCGGAAGGGTCCCGTGCCGTGCGCCAGTGCCATGCCGTCGCGCCCGGCGATGGCGACGGCGTGGCCGACCTCCGTGCGCGACACATCGAGGACGATCTCCCTTTCGCCTATGCGCGCGATCACCTTCACGCCGGCCTCGCGTTCATCATGCCCACCGCCATCGAGATCCGCGCCCCTGCATCTGCGCCCGGCGTCCCGCCATGACCCACGGACTGGTCGCGGCGACCGGCGCCGTCCCTTCGGCCTCGCGCGGCGTGCCGCGGCGCGCCTCCTCGTAGGCCGCGACCGCGGCGGCGACGGCGGCGGTCTCGGCGTCGTCGCCGCCCGCCGCGAGCCGCGGCCCGAGGACCGGCATCACGCGGTCGACCCAGGCGATGTCGAACCGACCGGCGCGAAACTCGTCCCCCTCGAGGACTTCGATGTGGAACGGGATCGTCGTGCGGATGCCGGCGATCTGGAACTCCCGCAGGGCGCGCAGCATGCGGCGCACCGCCTCGTCGCGGTCGGCGCCCCAGGCGACGAGCTTGGCGACCAGGGCATCGTAGTGCAGCGACACCTCGTCGCCCGGCTGCAGGGCGGTGTCGACGCGGATGCCGGGCCCGGCGGGCAGGCGCAACGCGGCGATCCGCCCGGGGTGCGGGCGGAAGCCGTTGGCGGGGTCTTCCGCGAGGATGCGGCACTCGATCGCCCAGCCGCGCGGCCGGATTTCCTCCTGGCGGAACGGCAGCGGCGCGCCGGCGGCGACCTCGATCTGCGCCCGGACGAGATCGAGGCCGGTCACCATCTCGGTCACCGGGTGCTCGACCTGGAGGCGCGCGTTGACTTCCATGAAGTAGGGCTGGCCCGCGCCGTCCAGCAGGAACTCGACGGTGCCGGCGTTGCGGTACCCGGAGGCGTGCGCCACCTGCACCGCCAGGGCCCCCATGCGGGCGCGCAGGGCGGTGTCGACCGCCATCGAGGGGGATTCCTCGATCAGCTTCTGGTGGCGGCGCTGCAGCGAGCACTCGCGCTCGCCGAGCGAGACGGCATTGCCGTGCGCGTCGGCGATCATCTGGATCTCGACGTGGCGGACGCCTTCCAGGAGCTTCTCGGCGTACACGCCGTCGTCGCCGAACGAGGCCTTCGCCTCGGAGCGCGCGCCGCGCAGGGCCGCGGCCAGCTCGCCCTCCGCGCGCACCACGCGCATCCCCTTGCCGCCGCCGCCGGCGGCCGCCTTGAGCAGGATCGGGTAGCCGGCCTGGCGCGCGAACGCGGCGATCGCCCCGCCGTCGGCCGCCCGGTCGGTCAGACCGGGGATGATCGGCACGCCGCTTCTCGCCATCAGCCGGCGCGCCTCGACCTTGTCGCCGACGGCGCGCATCGCCGCGGGGGGAGGGCCGATGAAGACCAGGCCGGCCCGCGCCACCGCCTCGGCGAAATCGGCGTTCTCGGCGAGGAACCCGTAACCCGGATGGATGGCGTCGGCGCCGGCGCGCAGCGCGGCCTCGATGATGACCGCGGCATTGAGGTACGAGGCGCTCGCCTGGGCCTCCCCTATGGGGACGGCGGCGTCCGCGAGACGGACGGGCAGCGACCCGCGGTCGGCCTCGGAGTGGACCATCACCGGCGACAGTCCGAGGTCGCGGCAGGCGCGCACGACACGCAGGGCGATCTCCCCGCGATTGGCGATCAGGATGCGGCGCATCTAGGAGCGTGACCGAGTCATAGGATGTGCCGCGTTCGCGGCGCCGCGGGGCCGTATGCGAGGCGCCGCGACGACGGCGATGCGGGACATCGCCAAGGAGCGGCAACGACGCAGACGGCCCCGCGCCGCCGCGAACCCGAAGGGCGCATGGGGATTGCGGTACCCATCGTTGCTCGTCGTCTTCGATGGATCCCCATCGATTCCTCCTCGCGCCTTGCCTGGGACCCGCAAGCCCCATGCGCGCGGCACATCCTATGACTCGGTCACGCTCCTGGTCCGTCGGGTACCCGGCGCGTCAGAGCGGGATGTTGCCATGCTTGCGCGGGGGGTTGGTGTCCTTCTTGTTGCGCAGGAGCCGGAGCGCCCGCACCAGGCGGGAGCGCGTCGTGCGCGGCTCGATCACGGCGTCGACGAAGCCGCGCTCGGCCGCCACGTAGGGGTTGGCGAACTTGTCCCGGAATTCCTCGACCTTCGCCCGGCGCAGGGCCTCGGGGTCGGCGGCGGCGGCGATCTCGCGCCGGTACAGGATGTTGACCGCGCCTTCGGGTCCCATGACGGCGATCTCGGCGGTCGGCCAGGCGAAGTTGAAATCGGTGCGGATGTGCTTCGACCCCATGACGCAGTAGGCGCCGCCGTATGACTTGCGCGTGATGACGGTGATCTTCGGGACGGTCGCCTCGGCAAAGGCGTACAGCAGCTTGGCGCCGTGCTTGATGATGCCGCGGTGCTCCTGGTCGGTCCCCGGCAGGAACCCGGGGACATCCTCGAAGATCAGCAGCGGGATGTTGAAGGCGTCGCAGAAGCGCACGAAGCGGGCGGCCTTCAGGGAGGCGTCGATGTCGAGCGTTCCCGCCAGGAACGCCGGCTGGTTGGCGACGATGCCGACGCTCGCCCCGGCGAGACGGCCGAAGCCGACGACGATATTGCGGGCGTAGGCCTCGTGCACCTCGAAGAAGGAGCCCTCGTCGAGGACCGGCCGAATCACCGCCTTGATGTCGTACGGCTTGTTCGGCTCGGGCGGCACGACCACGTCGAGCGCCGCGTCCTCGCGTTCGGGGTCGTCGCCGGTGTCGCGGCGCGGCGGGTCTTCCATGTTGTTCGACGGCAGGTACGAGTGCAGCGCGCGGACGAGGCCGAGGGCCGTAGCATCGTTGGGGACGGTGAAATGGGCGACCCCGCTGACCGTGGCATGCGCCGTGGCGCCGCCCAGCTCTTCCTTCGTGACCTCCTCGTGCGTCACCGCCTTGATGACGTCCGGGCCGGTGATGAACATGTAGGAGGTCTTCTCGACCATGATATTGAAATCGGTGATCGCCGGCGAGTAGACCGCACCGCCGGCGCACGGCCCCATGATGGCCGAGATCTGCGGCACCACCCCGGATGCCAGCGTGTTGCGCAGGAAGATGTCGGCGTAGCCGGCGAGCGACACGACACCTTCCTGGATGCGCGCCCCGCCCGAGTCGTTCAGGCCGATGATCGGCGCGCCGACCTTCATCGCCAGGTCCATGATCTTGCAGATCTTCTGGGCGTAGGTCTCGCTCAGCGAGCCGCCGAAGACCGTGAAGTCCTGCGCGAAGACAAAGACCGGGCGGCCCTCGATGGTGCCGTGGCCGGTGATCACGCCGTCGCCCGGGACGCGCTGCGCCTCCATGCCGAAGTCGTCGCAGCGGTGGACGACGAACTTGTCCATCTCCTCGAACGAGCCGGTATCGAGCAGGAGGGTGACGCGCTCGCGCGCCGGCAGCTTGCCAAGGGCGCGCTGCTTTTTCACCCGCTCCTCGCCGCCGCCGATCTCGGCCAGGCGGTCGCGCCGACGCAGCTCGCCGAGCCTGTCGCGGGTCAAGCCGTGCTTTCGGCGCCGGGGAGCGGGCTCCCAGGGGCGTGTCCGGGCAGGAGCAGAGGGAACGTCATCGTCGCCTCGCCGCGGGCGCTCAGGAGGCGTCCTTGCCGTTGCCGCCGCCGGGTCCGCCGTCCGGCCCGGCCGGTGGATCGCCGGCCGGGTCGCCGCCGCCGGCCGCGGGATCGGTTCCGTCGGTCTCCTCGTCGCCCTCGGCGACGCGGGCCACGGCCACGACGGTATCGCCCTCGTCGAGATGGATCAGGCGCACCCCCTGGGTCGGCCGCCCGAGCAGCGAGATGGCGCGCACGGCGGTGCGGATGATCTTGCCGAAGGCGGTGATCACCATCACCTGGTTGTGATCCTCGACCTGCATCACCTGCACGACCGGGCCGGTCCTGTCGGTGACCTTCAGGTTGATGATACCGGTGCCGCCGCGGCCCTGCAGCCGGTACTCGGGCACCTCGGTGCGCTTGGCGTAACCGCGCTCGGTGACCGTGAGGATGGTGCCGGCGTCCGGCTTGAGGCAGTCCATCTCGACCACCGCGTCGCCTTCCTCGAGGCGCATGCCGATGACGCCGTGGGCGCCGCGACCCATCGGCCGCACGTCGGCCTCGGGGAAGCGGATCGCCTGGCCTTTCGACGAGGCCATGAACAGCTCCTGCTTGCCGTCGGTGATGTTCACCGACAGCAGCGCGTCGCCCTCGTCGATGCCGACCGCGATGATGCCGCCGGCGCGCGGGTTGCCGTAGGCGGCGAGCGGCGTCTTCTTGACCGTGCCCTTGCGCGTGCAGAAGACGAGGTAGCGGTCCTCGGCGAAGTCGGTGGTCGTGACGATCGCCGCCACCTTCTCTTCGGGCGTCAGGTTCACGAAGTTGACGATGTTCTTGCCCTTGCCGGCGGCGCCGATCTGCGGGATCTCGTGCACCTTGAGCCAGTGGACCCGCCCGCGTGTGGTGAAGATGAGGATCGCGGCGTGCGTCGAGGCGACGAACAGGTGCTCGACGAAGTCCTCCTCGCGCGTCGTCATGCCGATGCGGCCCTTGCCGCCGCGACGCTGGCTGCGGTAGGTCGACAGGGGATTGCGCTTCATGTACCCGGCATGGGAGACGGTGATCACCATCTCCTCCTCGGCGATCATGTCCTCGATCGAGATCTCGCCGGCCGCCGGGACGATCTCGGTGCGCCGGGCGTCGCCGTAGGCCTGGCGGATCTCGCGCAACTCCTCGACCATGATGCCGAAGACGAGGCGCTCGTTGGCGAGGATCTCGCGCAGCCGCGCGATCAGCTTGAGCGTCTCGGTGTACTCGTCGACGATTTTCTGGCGCTCGAGCCCGGTGAGGCGCTGCAGGCGCATCTCGAGGATGGCGGTCGCCTGCGCGTCCGACAGGTGGAAGCGCAGCCGCATCGCCTGGCGCGCCTCGTCGGGCGTGCGCGCGGCGCGGATCAGCGCCACCATCTCGTCGAGGTTGTCGAGGGCGATCTTCAGTCCCTCGAGGATGTGGGCGCGCTCCTCGGCGCGGCCCAGCTCGAACTGCGTGCGGCGGATGATGACCTCGCGCCGGTGCTCGATGAAGTGCCCGAGCATCTGCTTGAGGTTCAGGACCTGGGGCCGGTTCTGGACGATGGCCAGGAAGATCGCCCCGAACGACTCCTGCATCTGGGTGTGCTTGTAGAGCAGGTTCAATACAACTCGAGGGACGGCGTCGCGGCGCAGGTCGAGCACCACGCGGATGCCGTCACGGTCGGACTCGTCGCGGATGTCGGTGATGCCGTCGACCCGCTTGTCGTTGACGAGGGCGGCGATCTGCTCGATCAGCCGCGTCTTGTTGACCTGGTACGGGATCTCGCTGATGACGATCTTGTCCTTGCCGCGCTTGCCCGCCTCCTCGACGACGGCGCGGGCGCGCATGACGATGGCGCCGCGGCCGGTGGCGTAGGCCTGCCGCAGGCCCTCGACCCCGCAGATGTACCCGGCGGTCGGGAAGTCGGGGCCCTTGACGTGCTCCATCAGCTCGGGGATGGTGATGTCGGGGTTCTCGATCTGGGCGACGAGCGCGTCGCACACCTCGTTGAGGTTGTGCGGCGGGATGTTGGTCGCCATGCCGACCGCGATGCCGGACGAACCGTTGACCAGCAGGTTCGGCAGGCGACTGGGAAGGACGAGGGGCTCGCGCAGCTGGCCGTCGTAGTTCGGCCCGAAATCGACGGTGTTCTTCTCGATGTCGGCGAGCATCTCCTGCGCCACCTTCGCCATGCGCACCTCGGTGTAGCGCATGGCGGCCGCCGCGTCGCCGTCGATCGATCCGAAGTTCCCCTGTCCGTCGACGAGCGGGTAGCGCATCGAGAAGTCCTGCGCCAGGCGGACGACGGTGTCGTAGATCGCCGAGTCGCCGTGCGGGTGGTATTTGCCCATCACGTCGCCGACGATGCGCGCCGCCTTCTTGTACGGCTTCTCGTGGGTGTTGCCCGACTCGTGCATGGCGAACAGCACGCGGCGGTGGACCGGCTTGAAGCCGTCGCGGACGTCGGGCAGGGCGCGGCCGACGATCACGCTCATGGCGTAGTCGAGATACGAGCGCCGCATCTCGTCCTCGATCGTGATCGGGGTCAGGGCCCCGATGTCGTGTCGGGTCTCGTCCATCGTCAGATGTCGAGGTTACGGACGTTGAGGGCGTTCTGCTCGATGAAGCGGCGGCGCGGCTCGACCGTGTCGCCCATGAGCACGGTGAAGATCTCGTCCGCTCCGACGGCGTCCGCCACGCTCACCTGCAGGAGGCGCCGCGTCTCGGGGTTCATGGTGGTCTCCCAGAGCTGTCCCGGGTTCATCTCGCCGAGTCCCTTGTAGCGCTGGATGCTCACGCCCTTCTTGCCCTCTTCCATCAGGTGATGGAGGAGCTCGAGACGGCCGGCGAGGCTGGTCTCGTGTCCGTTCTCGGCGACGACGAACGGCGGTGTCCTGAGATCGTGAAGGTCGGTGTCGATCGTGTGCAGGGTGCGGTATTCGATCGACGAGACCAGGTCCCACGAGACCACCGCGGGCGTGCGACCGCGCTGCAGGGCGGCCACCTCGAAGGTGTAGCGACCATGCTCCTCGTCCCGCTCGAGCTCGAGGGTCGTCATCCCGGCCGACTCGACCGCCTCGCGCACGGCGCCGAGCGACTCGGCCGACTCGAACTGCGCCTGCTCGTGGAGACCGGCCTTGAGGAGCGTCTCTATCAGGAGCATCTCGAAGCCGCGCTTTCTGAGGTGATCGAGGAGCAACTGGTAGCGGTTCAGCTTGTCGAGCGCGTGGCGCAGGTCGATGCCCTCGAGCTTCGTGCCGAGGGCCGGCAGCCTCACGACGCGCTCCTGGGACGCCTGTTCCATCAGGAAGCGGGCCAGTTCGTCGTCGTTCGCGAGGTAGGCCTCGGTCTTGCCCTTCTTGACCTTGTAGAGGGGCGGCTGGGCGATGTACAGGTGGCTGCGCTCGACGATCTGCGGCATCTGTCTGTAAAAGAACGTCAGCAGAAGGGTGCGGATGTGCGAGCCGTCGACGTCCGCGTCGGTCATGATGATGATGCGGTGGTAACGCAGGCGCGCGTGGTCGTAATCGCCCTCGCCGATGCCGGTGCCGAGCGCCGTGATGAGGGTGCGGATTTCCTGGCTCGACAGCATCTTGTCGAAGCGCGCCTTCTCGACGTTGAGGATCTTGCCGCGCAGCGGCAGGATCGCCTGGTTGCGCCGGTCGCGCCCCTGCTTGGCCGAACCGCCGGCCGAGTCGCCCTCGACGATGAAGATCTCCGACTTCGCCGGGTCGTTCTCCTGGCAGTCGGCGAGCTTGCCCGGCAGCGACCCCGAGTCGAGCGCCCCTTTGCGGCGGGTCAACTCCTTGGCCTTGCGGGCCGCCTCGCGCGCGCGCATGGCATCGAGCCCCTTGTCGAGGATCTTGCGGGCGACGCCGGGGTTCTCTTCGAAGTAGGCGCCCAGCTTCTCGTTGAGCATCGTCTCGACGATTCCCTTGACCTCGCTGTTGCCGAGCTTGGTCTTGGTCTGGCCCTCGAACTGCGGCCGCGGCAGCTTGACGCTGATGACCGCCGTGAGCCCCTCGCGCACGTCGTCACCCGACAGCGAGACCTCTTCCTTGGTCACCGCCCGGGCGGCGTAGGTGTTGATCGTGCGCGTGAGCGCCGAGCGGAAGCCCGACAGGTGCGTGCCGCCCTCGAGGGTGTTGATGCTGTTGGCGAACGAGAAGACGATCTCGTTGTAGCCGTCGTTGTACTGGATCGCGGCCTCGGCGACGACGCCGTCGCGCTCGCTGCGGATGAAGATCGGCTTCGGGTGGATGGTGTTGCGATTCTTGTTGAGGTGCTCGACGAACGAGCCGATGCCGCCCTTGTAGTTGAACTCGTGGCGGCGGTTCTCGGCGCGCTCGTCCTCGATGACGATGGTCACGCCCTCGTTCAGGAACGCCAGCTCGCGCAACCGCTGCGACAGGGTGTCGAACGAGAAGACGGTCTCCTCGAAGACGGTCGGGTCGGGCCGGAAGTGCACCTTGGTTCCCCGGCGCTTCGTCGTGCCGGTCTGGTGAAAGGCGCCGACCGTCTTGCCGCGCTCGAAGCGCATCTCGTAGACCAGCCCGTCGCGCCAGATCTCGAGCTCGAGGAACTCGGAGAGCGCGTTCACCACCGACACGCCGACGCCGTGCAGGCCGCCCGACACCTTGTAGCTGTCGTTGTCGAACTTGCCGCCGGCGTGCAGGAGGGTGAGAACCACCTCGGCGGCCGGCTTGTTCTCGGTGGGGTGCATGTCGACCGGTATGCCGCGGCCGTCGTCCACCACGGTGATCGAGTTGTCGATGTGGATGGCCACCTCGATGCGCGTGCAGAAGCCGGCCTGGGCCTCGTCGATGCTGTTGTCGACCACCTCGTAGACGAGATGGTGCAACCCGCTGGCGGAGGTGTTGCCGATGTACATCGCCGGCCGCTTGCGGACCGCCTCGAGCCCTTCGAGGACCTTGATCTTGGAGGCGTCGTAGCTGTTGGGGGCGGGATTCGAGCTGGCGGCCTGGATTTCGGCTTCAGAACCCATCCGGCTGTCTCCCTGCGCGGCTCTGCCGGCCGTGCTTCGTCGACGATCGATGCTGCTTTCGGCGGCTCCGCGCGGGTCTCAGGTCGGTGACCCGGCGCTCGCCTTTGTGGGGACGGACCTGGCGGAAACGCACTGTCGCTCCGCCATTCCAACCGGGGCGCAAAGCCCCGCGAACAGGGCGGATTCTAGCACAGCGGCGGGGTGCCATTCAACGGACGAACGGGGCTTGGCCCGCGCCGCGGCGGCCGTATAAAAGATGATATACGACAGGGGCGGGCTTATATAGCCGTAAAAACAAACAGGCCAATCAGATACGCATTGGCATGACGACGTAGCGGTAATCCCGACCGGCCTCGAGCCCAACCGGCCGCAGCAGGCCCTGGGTGGTGTCGTCCTTGAGCGCCAGAATCACCTGCCCGGTGCCGTACGCCTGGAAGAAATCGAGCAGGTATTTCGAGTTGAAACCGATCTCCGTATCGGGCCCGGAATAGTCGATATCGACCGTCTCGGCCGCATCGCCGACCTCGGGGTTGTTCGACGTCACTTCAAGCGTCCCCTTGGTAACCGCCAGCTTGATCGCCCGCGAGCGCTCCCCCGCCATGAGGGCGACCCGCCGGACGACATCCCCGAAGGCGGAGCTGTCGAGCTTCACCAGCCGGTCATTGCCCTCGGGAATCACCTGCTCGTAGTCGGGGAACTTGCCGGAGAGCAGGTTCGTCGACATCACCGTGCGGCCGACCTTGAAGAACGCCTGGTTGTCCTTGTGGCCGAAGAGGACTTCCTTCTCCCCCTCGCCAAGGCGCGCCAATTCGAAAAGGACCTTGCGCGGCAGGATCATCTCCAGCTTGGCCTCGGCGGATCCCTTTTCGAGGCGGCCCTTGGCCATCGCCAGACGGTGGCCGTCGGTCGTCACCATGATCAGCTCGCGCTTGTTGAGCATGGTCAGCGCCCCGGTGATCTGGTAGCGCCCCTCGTCGGTCGAGATGGCGAACCCGACCTTGCCGATGAGGTCGAGCAGGAGCTCACGCTCGATCGGGATGCCCTTCGCGAAGTCGAACTCCTTGATCGGCGGGAAATCCTCGGGCGGCAGCCCCGACAACCGGAAGCGCGCCTTCTGGCAGGTGATCGTGACCCACTTGCCCTCGTCGACCTTGAAGCGCACGTCGGCATTCGGGAGCAAACGCACGATGTCGAACAGTCGGCGGGCCTGCAGCGTCGCCGATCCTTCCTTCGCCACCGCGGCATCGCAGGAGGTTCGCAGCCCGACCTCGAGGTCGGTCGCCAGGAACTCGATCCCCGACTTGCGGGCGTTGATGACGATGTTGGCGAGAATCGGGATCGTCGCTTTCTTCTCGACGATTCCCTGCACCGCCTGGAGCTCCTTGAGCAGGCTCTCCTTGCTGATCACGAAATCCATAAGGCCTCCCGATCCACGGACCGGCTCTCACTGCATGTAGTGGATCTTGATACTTCAAAAGATTGTAGCAGAAGGTAGTGCTGTGGGATCTCTGGAAAAGCCGCGACGCCTTTGGGCCGCGGCCCTTGCCGGTCATCACGGGGGGTGTGGACGTCCCTGCTGCTCCCTGTGGACGGCGACCCGTCCGGGGTCGGTGCACACCCGGTCCACAGGCCGTCGATCCACGGCTGTGGACGGCTCATTCGAACGACTCGAGGAAGCCGGCGATGAGCCGGTCGAAATCGCGGTCCTTCTCGCGCATCGCCGCGATCTTGCGGATGGCGTGGATGACCGTGGTGTGGTGTTTGCCGCCGAAGTACCCCCCCAGCGCCGGCAACGACTTGTCGGTGAGCTGCTTCGCCAGGTACATCGCCACCTGCCGCGGGAAGGAAATGTGCTTGGAGTTGTTGCGCGATTTCAGCTCGGTCAGCTTGATGCCGTAGTGCGCCGCCACCTGCTTCTGGATGGCCTCGACCGGCACCGACCGGCCGCGATCGTCGAGGAGGTCGCGCAGCGCCTCGCGGGCCATCTCGAGGTCGATGGTCCTGCCGGAAAGAGACGAGAACGCAATCAGCCGGATGAGCGAGCCCTCGAGCTCGCGGATGTTGGAGCGCACCCGGCTGGCGATGAACATGGCGACGTCCTCCGACAGCACGATGTTGTCGGACTCGGCCTTCTTGCGCAGGATGGCGACCTTTGTCTCGAGATCGGGCGGCTGGATGTCGGCGATCAGGCCCCATTCGAACCGCGATCGGAGGCGCTCCTCCAGGGTCGGGATGTCGCGCGGCGGGCAGTCGCTGGTGATGACGATCTGCTTCTGCGACTCGTAGAGCGCGTTGAAGGTGTGGAAGAACTCCTCCTGGGTGCGCTCCTTGCCGGCGAGGAACTGGATGTCGTCGATCAGCAGGACGTCGACGCCGCGGTAGCGCTCCTTGAAGTCGAGGGTCTTCTCGAAGCGGATGCCGTTGATGAGCTCGTTCATGAAGGTCTCGGCGCTGATATACAACAAACGCATCCCCGGCAGCGATCGTCCGAGTCTGTTGCCCATGGCGTGCATGAGATGCGTCTTGCCGAGACCGACGCCACCGTAGATGAACAGCGGGTTGTAGGCGCCCGACGGCTGCTCGGCGACGGCGAGCGCCGCGGCATGCGCGAACTGGTTGCACGAAGAAACCACGAATGAGTCGAATGTGTAGCGCGAGCTGAGTCCGGTGGCGGGCGGCGGGGCCGCCGTGGCGGCGGGCGCCGCCGGTCGCGGCGCCGCGTGCGACGGCGGGGAGGCGGCCCTGCCCGGGCCGGTCGCGGCGCCGCCGCCCGCGTGGCCGAGCCGCGCCGGCGACGCCTCGGTCACGGCCCAGCGCGGCCGCCTTTCGGGCGCCGGCACGGGCCCGGCGCGCCGGACGCCGGCTTCGCGGCTGGTGAAGCTCAGGCGGAGGTCGCCGACGTCGAGCTCGCGGGCGCTCTCCTCGATGAGCGGCATGTAGTTCTTGTTGATCCAGTCGGCGAAGTGAACGCTCGGCACCTCGACGTGCAGCAGTCCGTCGGCCACCGACAGCTGTTGCGTCGGGCGCAGCCAGGTGTTGAAGGTCTGGCTGTTCATCTTCACCTGCATCGACGCCAGAATCCTGTCCCAGAGATTCATGTGTCCTCGGTCTGGTTCGATCTTGTTTCCCTTCTTCGCTGCTGACCCGCCACCATCACGGCTTTGAGGCGGGAGCTCCATGATCATTTCAACAGGTTTTCCACAGATGTGGAAAAATCATGACGGCGTAAGATGCGATGAATGAGTGGTTTGTGATGAGATCGGGGCAGGTGGGTGGCGATCTTATGTCAACCAGTCCCGAGAACCCTACATATGGGGCCGCCGGCGCGCGCCGGCCGATTCCTAGGGCGACGATCAACGCGCGCCGCCCCGCGCCGCCGTCCAGAGACACCACGACCCCCCCTGGGAACTGCTCCCGGAAAAAAATCCGTCCACGCGCGTCGCCGCCGCGCGTGAGACCCGCTCTTTTTGTGGTTTTGAAGTCGCCGCACTATAGCACCGCGTTCTCTTGATCAGCCCCCCGCTTTTTTTCTTTTCTGCGTGCCAAGTTGATCATGACTGCGGCTCAGCACGAGGAGGGACCGAAGGCGTCCCGACGGGGCGCCTTCGGCCCCTCCTCGCGCGTGGCTCCGCCCCGTGTTCTTGACACGCGCGCCACGGCAAGTCCATAATCCGCGCTTCCCCGCAGAACGGATCACGCGCCAGGAGGGGGAGGCCGTCCATGAAGCGCACGTTTCAGCCAAATAATCGCCGTCGGCGGAAAACCCACGGATTCCGCTCCCGGATGCAGACGAAGAACGGCCGCAATGTGCTCAAGCGGCGCCGGGCAAAGGGACGCAAGCGCCTGACGGTGTGACGGGCGACGAGCGTTTCCGCCCGCAGGATCGGATCCGCAAGCGCTCCGAATACCAGGCCATATACGAGAAGGCGCGGCGGGTCCCGTCGAGGAGCTTCGTTCTCTTCGTGCTTCCCAATACGCAGCGCAGACCGCGGCTCGGCATCACCGTCACGAGGAAGATCGGCGGCGCCGTGCAGCGCAACCGCGCCAAGCGGCTGCTGCGGGAGATTTTCCGGCGGCACAAGTCGCAGTTCCAGGACGTCGACATCGTGGTGAACGGGAGGATGTCCCTCCCGGCGGCCGACTATCACCGGCTGGAGAGCGAGTTCCTCGGATGCCTGGGTCCCTGGCTGAAGACGGCATGAACACGGCACCCGCGCGCCGCGTGGCCATCGGTCTCCTCGACGTCTACCACCGCCGGGTCTCTCCCCTGCTGCCGCCGGCCTGCCGCTTCCACCCCAGCTGCTCCGAATACTGCGCCGAGGCGATACGGCGTCACGGTCTCGCGCACGGCCTGATCCTCGGAGCGTGGCGCCTCCTCCGCTGCCAACCGCTCGCGCGCGGCGGCTTCGACCCGGTGCGTTGATGGAAAAGCGTCTGGCGATTGCCATCGGTCTGTGCGTCGCGTTCATGCTCTTCTGGTCGTGGCTCTTCCCGTCCGCCAAGCCCCAGCCGCAGCCGCCCGAGGCGCCCGCTGCGATCGACGCCGCGGCCGCCGCCGGCGCGTCGTCGGGCGACGTGGCGGGCGCGGGAGACACGGCGAAGACCGGGCCGCCGCCGGCGGGTTCCATGAGCACCGGTCCGGGCGCCGGGATTGCGGCGCCGGGCGCCGCCGCCGGCATGCCGGCCGCCGGGCGGCCGGCCATCCTGGCCGCGGGCGCCATCGCGGCGCAGGGCGAGGAAGAGGTCGTCGTCGAGACGCCGCTCATCACCGTCCGGATGACCAACAAGGGCGCCCGGGTCACCTCCTGGGTCCTGAAGGAATACCGCGACGGGCACGACACGCCGCTCGACGTCGTCTCCCCCGCCGCCGCCAAGCTCGGCCGGCAGCCGCTCGACTTCGCGCTCGACGACGCGACCGCCGACGGCGCCCTGCGCGAGGCGCTCTTCCAGGTCGACAGGTCGACCGAGGAAGGGACGACCACCGTCCTCACCTTCCGCTGGAGCGACGGCGCCGGCACCGCGGCCACGAAAGTGCTGCGTCTGCCCGCCGCGTCGTACATGGCGGAGCTCGAGACCGCCGCCGAGGTCGGCGGCCGGCCGGTGACGCCCGGCATCGTCTGGGGCGCCGGCTTCGAGCAGGAGCAGGTCGAGGCCTCCGAGTCGACCGGTGTCGGGACGCGCGCCGTCCTGAGCATGGGCGGGAAGATCGAGCAGCGCTATCAGCCCGCGATCAAGCCCGACGCCCCATGGGGCCAGGAGGGCGGGATCGCCTGGGCCGGCCTCGAGAACAAGTACTTCGCGGCCATCTTCGTGCCCCAGGGGGCGGCGACGGTGCGCGCCCGGGCCGAGTCGTTGCGTCTCATCGAGGAGGGCCGGGAGCATTTCCATCTCGTCTTCACCCTGCTCGCGCCGGGGGCGACGCACCAGCACCTGTTCGTCGGGCCCAAGGACTACGACGTCCTGAAAGCGAGCGGGCTGGGTCTCGACGGGCTGCTCAACTTCGGCTTCTTCGGAGTCATCGCCAAGCCGCTGTTCTACGCCCTCAAGTTCGTCGAGGGGTACCTCGGCAACTACGGCTGGGCGATCGTCGTGCTCACCATCGGGATAAGGCTCGTCTTCTTTCCGTTCATGCACACAAGCCAGCTCAAGATGCGCCTCGTGCAGGAGAAGATGAAGAGCGTCCAGCCGAAGATCAAGGCGCTCAAGGATCACTACCAGAAGCTCGAGCGCAAGGAGGCGCAGAAGGGCGGGGCCGGCGCGCGCGCGAAGGTGCGCCAGAAGATGAACGAGGAGACGATGCGCATCTACAAGGAGGAGGGGGTCAACCCCTTCGCCTCGATGTCGGGGTGCCTGCCGCTCCTCGCCCAGATGCCGATCCTGTACGGCTTCTACACCATCCTGACGATCGCCATCGAGCTGCGCCACGCGCCGTTCATGCTCTGGGTGCGCGACCTCTCGGTGAAGGATCCGTATTGGGTCACGCCGCTGCTGATGGGCGCGACCATGCTGATCCAGCAGATGATGACCGCCTCGGCGATCGCCGACCCGGCGCAGAGGCGGATGATGTACTTGATGCCGATCATGTTCACCTGGTTCTTCATCAATCTGCCCGCGGGGCTGGTGCTATACTGGCTCGTCAACAACCTTCTCGGCATCGTGCAGCAGTACTTTGTGAACAAAGAGGCGGACAACCGCCAGCAGGTCGAGGCCGCCGCGTGAGCGCATGCTGATCGACGACGATCCCTCTCAGGACGCTTCCACGGCGAACGATGCCGACGACGCCGGCCGCGGAAGCCCGATGCCGCCGGCCGATCCCGCCGAGGTCGAGAACCTGACGCGCGAGGTCCTCACGGGTCTCGGGCTCGATCTGTCGGTGACGGCGCGCGACACCGAGACCAGCATCGAGGTCGACATCGAGGGCGCCGATCGGGACCTGCTGCTCGACCGGCACGGCGAGGCGCTCAACGCCCTGCAGTACCTTCTCAACCGCATCGTCTACCGCGGCCGCGGCGGCAAGAAGATCCATCTCGACAGCGGCGGCTACCGGAAGAACCGCGAGGACGAGATCGTCGACATCGCCCGCCGCGCCGCCGAGGCGGCGAAGAGCCGCGGCAAGGAACAGCTGCTCAGCCCGCTGAACCCCTACGAGCGCCGCCTGGTGCACCTGGCGCTCGGCGAGATCGACGGGGTCACGACCCGGAGCGTCGGCGACGGCTTCTTGAAGCGCGTCGCCGTCGTGCCCACCGGCCCCGGGACCAAACGCACCGACCGCTGACGCGGCCGCGCGACAATCCCGGCCGTGTCCCCCGCACCGTCACGCGACGATACCATCGTGGCCATCTCCACGCCGCCCGGCCGCGGCGGCCTGGGCGCGGTGCGTCTTTCAGGCCCGCGCGCCGCGGCGATCGCCGGCGGGCTGTTCCGCGCCGCCGGCAACGCGCCGGCGACCGCCGCCCTTGACGCGGTCAGCGACGCCGCGGCCGGCCGGGCGCGTTTCGGCGCCTTCCTCGCGGCCGACGGCGGCCGTCTCGATCACGGATACCTGGTCGTCTTCAGGCCGCCGCGCTCCTTCACCGGCGAAGAGACCGCCGAGCTGTGGGCGCACGGCAGCCCCGCGGTGCTGCGCGCTCTCGTCGAGGCCGCGGTGGCGCGCGGCGCGCGCCCGGCGACGCCCGGCGAGTTCTCGCTGCGGGCGTTCCTCAACGGCCGCATCGATCTGGCGCAGGCCGAGGCGATCCGCGATCTCATCGAGGCGCGCACCCGGCACCAGGCGCGCGCCGCCCACGAGCAGGTGGCGGGTCGCGTTTCCGCGGCGGTCGACGGGCTCAAGGATCGCCTCATCGACGCGGTTGCGCGCCTCGAGGCGGCGATCGAGTTCGCCGACGAGCCCGAGGCGGGGCGGTTCATGCCCGCGGGCGGCATCCTCGCCGGGGTTGGAGCGGCGCGCGCCGACATCGAGCGCCTGGCGGCGACGTTCGAGCGCGGCCGCCGCCTGCGCGAGGGCGCCACGGCGGTGCTCGTCGGCGCCCCCAATGTCGGCAAGTCGAGCCTCTTCAACCGGCTTCTCGAGGAGGAGCGCGCCATCGTCACGCCGATCGCCGGCACCACCCGCGATGTCATCGAAGAGATACTCGATCTCGGCGGCATCCCGGTGCGGCTGGTCGACACCGCCGGATTGCACGAGGCCGGAAACGTCGCCGACGCCGCGGCAATTGCCCGGGCCCGCGCGGCGGCCGCCGGCGCCGATGTCCTGATCGCGGTGGTCGACCGGAGCCGCCCGCTCGCAGCGGCCGAGCACGATGAGATCGCGGCGCTGGATCCGGCCCGGTCGCTCGTCGTGATCAACAAAGCCGACACGCCGCGCGGGCTGGCGCTCGAGACCGTGCTCCACCTGCGCAAGCGGCATGGGGCCATCGAGGTTTCGGCGAAGAGCGGCGAGGGGATCGACGACCTGCGCCGCCGGATCGAGACGCAGGTCTCCCCGGCCGGCGCCCTGGCCCCCGACGAGCTTTTCCTGACCAGTCTCCGGCAGCGCGATCTCCTCGAGCGCGCCGCCGCCAGCCTCCGCAGCGCCGAAGGGGCGGGGCGCGACGGGCTCGGGGGCGAGTACGTCGTCGTCGACCTGCGCGAGGCGCTCGATCGGCTCGGCGAAATCACCGGCGACGTCGACCTCGAGACGATTTACGAGCGTCTCTTCTCCACCTTCTGCATCGGCAAATGAACGCCGGCACCGCCGTTCCGCCGACTCCCCTCCCCCGCCGCCCACGGCGGTCGTTCGCCGTCGTGGTCATCGGCGCCGGGCACGCGGGGTGCGAGGCGGCGCTGGCCGCCGCCCGCATGGGCGCGCCGACGGCCCTCGTCACCCTGGAGGCGGCCGCCATCGGCCGGATGTCATGCAACCCGGCGATCGGCGGCCTCGCGAAGGGTCACCTGGTGCGCGAGATCGACGCGCTCGGCGGCGAGATGGGGCGCGCCATCGACGAGACCGGCATCCAGTTCCGCCTGCTGAACGCCAGCCGGGGGCCGGCGGTCCAGGCGCCGCGGGCGCAGGCCGACAAGGATCTCTACGCCGCCCGCATGCGCCGGGCGATCGAATCGACGCCGGGCCTGACGCTCGTCGAGGGCGAGGCGGACGATCTGCTGATCGAGGACGGCCGCATCCGCGCCGTCGTCCTGAAGGAAGGCGAAGTCCTCGATGCCGCCTGTGTCGTGGTCACGAGCGGCACCTTCCTGCGCGGGCTCATCCACGTGGGGCTCGACAGCCGGCCCGGCGGCCGCATCCACGAGCGCGCCGCGGCGGGGCTGTCGGCGGCGCTCGAGCGGCTGGGTCTTCCGCTGGGGCGGCTCAAGACCGGCACTCCCCCGCGCATCCGCCGCGAGACGGTCGACCTCGAGCGGCTCGAGCCGCAGCCTGGCGACCGCGAACCGGTGCCGTTCTCGTTCGAAACCGAACGGATCGATCGGGCGCAGATCGACTGCCACATCACCTGGACGGGCGCCGAGACGCACGCGCTCATCCGCGCGAACCTCGACCGCTCCCCTCTCTACACCGGCGTCATCCGCGCCACCGGACCGCGTTATTGCCCGTCGATCGAGGACAAGGTGGTGCGCTTCGCCGATCGCACGCGGCACCAGATCTTCGTCGAGCCGGAGGGGCTCGAACATCCGTGGATCTACCTGAACGGGTTGTCGACCAGCCTGCCCGAGGAGATCCAGGCGCGCCTCGTGCGGACGCTGCCGGGGTTCGAAACGGCCGAGGTGGCGCGGCCCGGCTACGCGGTGGAGTACGACTACGTCGCGCCGACCGCGTGCACGCCCGGGCTCGAAACGAAGCGCGTGCGCGGCCTGTTCCTCGCCGGGCAGATCAACGGCACCACCGGGTACGAGGAGGCGGCGGCGCTCGGCCTGCACGCCGGCATCAACGCGGCGCTCGCCGCCGGCGGTCGGCCGCCGTTCACGCTGTCGCGCGGCGAGGCCTACATCGGCGTGCTCGTCGACGACCTGGTCACCCGCGGCACGATGGAGCCGTACCGCATGTTCACCTCGCGCGCCGAGTACCGGCTGCTGCTCGATATCGACAGCGCCGATCTCCGGCTGACGCCGCGCGGGCGCGCTCTCGGGCTCATCGGCGACGGACGCTGGGAGCGCTTCCGCGCCCGCGAGGCGCGCGTGCGCAGTTTCGCGACGCTCCTTGAGTCGACGCCCGTCGTCCCGACCGCCGCGGTGGCCGAGCGGGCGCTGCGGACGATCGGCATCGCGCTCGCCGAGCCGACGACGGCGGCGCGCCTGCTGCGGCGCAGCGACGTCGGCATCGAGGGGATCGAGGCGTTCCTGGGCGATGCGGTGCCTGCGGGGATCACCGATCGCGAGCGCCGCTACGTCGCCAACCGGATGCGCTACGGCGGCTACATCGAGCGCCAGGAGCGCGATCTCGCCCGTCTGCGGCGCGAGGAAGGACGCGGCATCCCGGACGATTTCGACTACTTTGCCGTGGCCGGGCTTTCTGGTGAAATCGTCGAGACCCTGACGCGCGTCCGGCCGCGCACCCTGGCGCAGGCGGGCCGCATCCAGGGGATCACGCCGGCGGCGCTGACGCTCGTCAACGTCTACCTGGAAAAGTGGCGCCGGTCGCGGACTATTTCAAGAACCGATCGCGCACTTCGACCCCGAAGAACTGGTAGCGACCGTACCGCTGGGACCTGAACCCGGTCAGCTCGGCGTTCCCCTCGAGGTCGAGAACGAATTCCTGGTACTCGGCTTCGTCGGGGAGCGACAGCCGCTGGTACTCGTTGAGGAAGGTGATCGAGTATCGCCCGCCCGCCGGCCGCGATTTCATCGGGAAGATCAGGAAGCGCGGCGCCTGGCGATACTCGCGCAGCAGCTGCTTGAGACGTTCCTCCTGGTTCGCCGGCTCGGCCTCGACCTTGAGGAAGTTGAAATTCTCCGCGTCAATCCAGACCTTTCCGCCCCACTCGTAGATCGTCTGCCCGCCCGAATAGGGGAGCGGCGCCGTGAACTCGAGGACGTGCGCCCGCCGCAGCGCGAACCACTCGTCCTCGACGTACTCGAATCTGAAGAGGTGCTGGCGCTCGCGCAGGAACATGAGCGTCCACGAGTAGGCGTCGGGAAAGCTGTTCTCGACCTCGATCTCGCCGCGTGTCTGGTTGGGGTTCTCGGAATAGCGCTGGCGATAAGGCCTGTACCGTTGTGCTTCTTCTTCAACATACATGTAGTCATATGTTTTATTGTCGTTCGGATTGTCCGAGCTCCTGTTCGACTCGACGCAGACGAATCGGAGAGCGATCGACTGGTACACCGAGGCTTTTTCGGCCAGGATCGCAAGGAGATCCTCGAGGGACGGGTCGGCCGGATTCTCCTCCGGAACATCGCCCTGCGTCGAGCGCGGCGGCCGCCGGTCGACGCCTCGGCGCGGTGTCGGTGCGACCTTTCCCTGGGGTGGGGGAGCAGGGGAGGCCGGTGGCTGAGGGGGCTCCGTGGCGCCAGCCGGAAGGGGAGTCGCGATGAGGAATACGAAGCAGAGAGCCGCTTTCCACTGCACGATCACGAACACCCCCGCAGCGTGATAAGTTGCGCGGTATGGTATCCCGAGAGGAGCCGGGAGGCACCCGCGACGTCGCGGTGTTCAGCGAAAATCTGCTCTCGGCCGCGCTCGATGCGGGCTGGCCGCTCTCGGCCGATGCGCTCGCCCGCCTGGCCACACACTATCGCCTGCTGCGACAGTGGGGCCGGCGGACCAATCTGACGGGGCTGCGATCCCCCGAGGCGATCCTCAAGCGGCACTTCCTCGAGCCGATTGCCGTCGCAGATCTGTTTGAGGGAGAGGGGACGCTCCTCGACATCGGATCAGGGAACGGCTTCCCGGCGATCCCCCTGGCGATCCTCCATCCAGACGTCCGACTGGTTCTGATCGAGGCATCAGAAAAGAAGTCTGCGTTCCTCTGGGCGGTTTTGCGGGAGGTCGGTCTGAAAGCCGCGCAGGTCGTGACGCGGCGCGTATGTCGACGCGCCGACCTCGCCGATCTTCTTCCCGTCCTTTGGTTCACATTTCGCGGGGTCAAGATCGGCGAGCCGCTCTCCGGACCCGGCCCCGAGATCCTCCTCCCGGGAGGTCGGATGCTCGCCTTCCTGGCGGCCGCCGCCGCCAACGAGCTCGCCGCCCACCCACCAGAAGGACTCCGATGGACGACCTCCCGACCGCTGCCGATGTCGCCGGATGATGTCGTCGCCGTCTTCGAGCCCTCCAGATGAGAGAGGATGTTCCACGTGGAACACTTTAGCCGGGTCACGCGCGACCCCGTTGTGCTAACCTCCCCGCGACCATGGGACATGTCTCGGCGATCGCGAACCAGAAAGGCGGCGTCGGCAAGACCACGACGGCGGTAAGCCTCGCCGCTGCGCTCGCCATCGCCGAACGCCCCACACTCCTCGTCGATATCGACGCCCAGTGCTCGGCAACGAAGGGCTTGGGGCTCAAGGCCGGCCCGGCGGGGGACATGTACAGCGTCCTGTCGGGTGAAGTTCCCATGACCGACATCCTCATACCGACGGAACTCGAGTATCTGTCGGTCGCGCCGGCGAGCCGCGACCTCGTCGGCGCCGAGATCGAGCTGGTCGCGGCCACGGGACGGGAATTCCGCCTCAAGGAGGCGCTCGCGCCCGTCCGGGACCGTTTCGAACACATCCTGATCGACTGCCCGCCAAGCCTCGGCCTGATGACGGTCAACGCCCTCTGCGCCGCCGACGGCCTCATCATCCCGGTGCAGTGCGAGTATCTGGCGCTCGAAGGGGTGTCGCAGATGGTCGAGACGCTGCAGCGGGTGCAGGCGGCGCTCAACCCGGGCCTGATCCTCGACGGTGTGCTCCTGACCATGTTCGACGAGCGCACCAACCTGGCGCGGCAGGTGGTGCAGGAGATCCGGGAGTATTTCAAGGACCGCGTCTACAAGTCGATTGTGCCGCGCAACGTCCGGCTTGGGGAAGCGCCCAGTTTCGGGCGGCCTATCATGCTTTACGACATCCGGTCCCGGGGGGCCGAGACCTACATGAACCTGGCCCGCGAGGTGATCCGACAAAATGAAAAGACAAGCACTCGGGAAAGGACTCAGCAGCCTCATCCCTGAGGCACCGGCCGCCAAGCCGGAAGCCGGATTCCTGATGCTCGACGTCGATCGCATCGCGCCGAGCCCCTACCAGCCGCGCACCGACTTCTCCGGCCTTGAAGGGCTGGTCGACTCGATCCGCGAGAACGGCATCGTCCAGCCGGTCGTTGTCCGACAGGATGGCGAACGGTTCGAGCTGATCGCGGGGGAGCGCCGCTGGCGCGCCGCCCAGCTCGCCGGGGTCATGAAGATCCCCGCCGTGATCCGCACGGTCGGGGAGGATCGGGTCCTCGAGCTGGCCCTCATCGAGAACATCCAGCGCAAGGACCTCAATCCGATCGAGGAAGCGAAGGCGTACGACCTGCTGCTCTCGCAGATGAAGCTCTCGCAGGCGGACGTCGCCAGGCGCGTCGGCCGGGAGCGGTCATCTATAGCTAACTCATTGAGACTATTGAAGTTACCAGACAAATTGCAGCATATGATCCGGGAAGGGACGCTGACCTTCGGCCACGCAAAGGCGATTATGGCAATCAGCGACGCCGCGACACAGATTAAGGTCGCCGAAGAGGTGCTCCGGCGCCTCATGTCGGTGCGCGAGACCGAGGCCCACGTCAACCGCATGCTCGAGCGACCGCAGGCGAAGAAAGAGCCACGGGCGTCGGTGGGGTTGGGAGCGGAGGACCCGAACGTCCGGGCGGCCGAGGCCAAGCTGCGCGAGCGGCTCGGAACCAAGGTCCGCATCATCCGCAAAGGCGCGCACGGCCGGATCGAGATCGAGTTCTACTCCGATGAGGAGCTCGACCGGCTCTTCAGTCACATCATGGAGCAGGGGCACTGACGCCGGACAGGCCCCGGCCCGCGACGAGGTGGAAGCATGAAGGGTGGATTCGTGATGCCGTTCGCTAAGGAGAATTCGATGCGCGAACACATCGGGCAGGACGACATCAGCGGCTTTCTCGCCGAGGGGACGGAGATCCAGGGTGAGATCCGCTTCAAGGACATCCTGCGCATCGACGGCAAGGTCGGCGGGACGATCATCTCGGAAGGGGAGCTGGTGATCGGCGAGACGGGCGAGGTCGATGCCCAGGTCCGCGTCGGCACGCTGTCGGTCAGCGGTCGCCTGACCGGCAAGGTCCAGGCCACGGAGAAGATCGAGATTCACCCGAAGGGGAGGGTCGTCGGCGACCTGACCCTCGCGAGCCCGAACCTGGTGATCCACGAGGGCGGAGTGTTCGAGGGGACGATCGAGATGGGGTCGAAGGGCGAGGGGCACGGCGACAGCCTCGACGGCGAGGCCACGGTCCCGGGCGTCGAACCGTTCCGGCGATCCTAGGACAACCGGGAAACGGGCGGCCCCGCCTGACGAGGGCCGCCCGGCCCGCTTCTAGTTCTTCGGAGCACTGCCCGCCAGCTCGGGTGTGAACTCGCCCTTCTCGATGGCGCCGTCCTTGTTCTTGTCGGCCATCTCGAAGCCCTTGATCCGTTGCGCGTTCCACTCCTCGAGCGACACCTTCCCGTCCTTGTTCTGATCGAAGCGCGCGATCCAACCTTTGAGATTCGGGTAGTTCTTGCTGGCCGGCACCGCGTCGTACTCCGACTCGGTCACGAAGCCGTCGTGGTTGGCATCGGCGCGGTCGAACCCGGGCTGCTTCGCGAGCAGCTCTTCCTTCGTCACCTTGGCGTCCTTGTTGGTGTCATAGACGGCGACGAAAAGATCCCAGCCCTGGCCCTTTTTCCAGCCCTGCCCCTGGGCCCCCTGGCTCTTCTGCGCATCCGCGGCCGCGAGTGAAGCGGCGAGGACCGCCGCCAGTCCTGCGATAGCCACGACACGATGGATCATCATCTGAATCCCTCCTGGTCGACCGGTTTCCGGTTGGACTCCCGGCGGCGGTGGCGGTTCAGCTCGCCCCGGCGCCGATCCTGATCCTCATACCGTAGAACGAGCGCCACACGAAGACCAGCGAAAGGGCGAAGAACACGGCCGACAGCGTGTGGCTGAGGCCTGAGCCGGCGTCCGCCGTCAGCTGCACGGCCAGCTCGACCGCCAGCAGGCCGAAGAGGGTCGTGAACTTGATCACCGGGTTCATGGCCACCGACGAGGTGTCCTTGAACGGGTCGCCGACGGTGTCGCCGACCACGCACGCGGCGTGCAGCGGCGTGCCCTTCTCCTTGAGCTCGACCTCGACGATCTTCTTGGCGTTGTCCCAGGCGCCGCCGGCGTTGGCCATGAAAATCGCCTGGTAGAGGCCGAACAGCGCGATGGAGATCAGATAGCCGATGAAGAAGTACGGCTCGAAGAAGGCGAACGCGAGGGTCGAGAAGAAGACCGTCAGGAAGATGTTGAACATCCCCTTCTGGGCGTACTGGGTGCAGATTTCGACGACCTTCTTGCTGTCCTCGACCGAGGCCCTCGTCGACCCCTCCAGCTTGATGTTCTTCTTGATGAACTCGACGGCGCGGTAGGCGCCGGTCACGACCGCCTGGGTCGAGGCGCCGGTGAACCAGTAGATGACCGCGCCGCCCGTGATCAATCCGAGCAGGAACGGCGGGTGCATGAGGGAGATCTTGTCGAGGTTCTGGGTCAGGCCGTGCGTCAGGCCGACGATGATCGAGAAGATCATCGTCGTGGCCCCGACCACCGCAGTGCCGATCAGCACGGGCTTGGCGGTCGCCTTGAAGGTGTTGCCGGCGCCGTCGTTCTCCTCGAGAAGGTGCTTGGCGGTGGTGAAGTCGAGATCGAAGCCGTAATCCTTCTTGATCTCCTGCTTGATATGCGGAATCGACTCGATGACCGACAGCTCGTACACCGACTGGGCGTTGTCGGTGACCGGGCCGTACGAGTCGACCGCGATCGTGACCGGCCCCATGCCGAGGAAGCCGAAGGCCACCAGGCCGAACGCGAACACCGGCGACGCGATCATGATCGACGCGAGGCCCAGGGTGCTGACCCAGTATGCCGAACCCATCAGGGCGACGATGGCGATCCCCAGCCAATAGGCCGAGAAGTTGCCGGCGACGAAGCCGGAAAGAACGTTGAGCGACGCGCCGCCCTCGCGCGACGAGGTGACCACCTCGCGCACGTGGCCCGATTCGGTCGAGGTGAACACCTTCACCAGCTCGGGGATGATCGCCCCGGCCAGGGTTCCGCACGTGATGACCAGCGACAGCTTCCACCACAGCGTCCCGTCGCCGAGACCGGGGACCAATAGATATGAGGCGACGAAGGTCATGCCGACCGAGACGAAGGAGGTCAGCCAGACCAGGTGGGTGAGCGGCTTCTCGAAGTTCATCCGCGCCGCCTCGGCGTAGGCGCCGCGGGTGTAGGTCTCGTTAATCATGTACGAGGCGCCCGAGGCGATGATCATCAGGACGCGCATCACGAAGATCCAGACCAGCAGCTGCACCTGGACCACCGGGTTGGCCACCGCCACCAGGATGAAATTGATGAGCGCGACGCCGGTGACCCCGTAGGTCTCAAAGCCGTCGGCCGAAGGGCCGACGGAGTCGCCGGCGTTGTCACCCGTGCAATCGGCGATCACGCCGGGGTTGCGGGCGTCGTCTTCCTTGATGTTGAAGACGATTTTCATCAGGTCGGAGCCGATGTCGGCGATCTTCGTGAAGATGCCGCCGGCGATGCGCAGCGCCGCGGCGCCGAGCGACTCGCCGATGGCGAAGCCGATGAAGCAGGGGCCGGCGTAGTCGCCCGGGATGAACAGCAGGATGCACAGCATCATGAACAGCTCGACGCTGATGAGCAGCATGCCGATGCTCATGCCGGCCTTGAGCGGGATCGAGTAGAGCGGGAACGGCCTGCCCCGCAGGCTCGCGAAAGCGGTGCGCGAGTTGGCGTAGGTGTTGATGCGGATGCCGAACCAGGCGACGCCGTACGACCCGGCGATGCCGATGAGGCTGAAGATCAGGATGATGGCGACCTTGATCGGCGCGAAGTGCTGCAGCAAACCGAAGTACAGGACGATGATGGTGCCGATGAAGACCTCGAGCAGCAGGATGAACTTCCCCTGCGTGACGAGATAGGTCTTGCAGGTCTCGTAGATGAGATCGGAGATCTCCCCCATCGATGCGTGCACCGGGAGGTTCTTCACCTGGCGCAGCATGGTGATGCCGAACAGGAGGCCGAGGCCGCAGACCAGCAGACCGAACATCAGGAGCGCGCGGCCGTTCACGCCGAGGAAGTCGACCTGGCCGACGTCGGGCAGGATCAGGTTGGCCTCGCCGCCATGATGCTGGGCGACGCCCCCCTCGGCCGGCTGCGCGTAGGCCGCCGCTCCGGTCAGGGCCAGCAGCACGAGTGCTATCGGCAGAAGGCGCAGGGCAGATCGCACGACTCTCATCTCGACTCCTCTCTTCTCTCGACGTGGTGACTGGGCGGAATCCCCCCCGACTCCGCGGACGCACGGGCGCTCCGTGGCAGGGCGGTCGGCCGCCACCGGGAGGGTCGGCTAGTCTAAGGAAACCTGGTGCGACCCGTCAACCCGAAAACCGCCATGTCCGGAGGTTGGGGGGCCGGGGGCCCGGAGGGCGGTCCGAAGCCGGCGGGGCACCGGGTCCGGTGGCGCGGATCGGGCTTCGTCCTGCGCGCCACCTCCCCTCGGCCTCGCCCCTCGGGGCCCGCTGTAAAGCGCGGGCTTGATCCCTCGGGGTCTCGGACGGCCCCGCCGGCTTCGGACCGCCCTCCGGGCCCCCGGTCCACCTCGGAAGCCCCCACATCACCGCGGTCAGGGGCTGGCGGGTGGGGCGGGTAGTGCCGAAGCTGCCGGTGGGGTCGCGGCGGCCGCCGCTGCCGCCGCACGGCCGGCCTCGAGGCGGCGGAGGGAGCGGCCGGAGAGGGCGCCGTTGAGGGTCATGAGGGGGCCGACGAGGGCGTAGGTGAAGCCGGCGATTCCGCTCCGGCGATCGCCGCCGATGACCACGACCAGAATCGAGGCGGCGGCGATGGCGATGTTGATCAGGTGGCCGCGACGGGTGGCGCGCGTCAGCAGCACCTCGACCTCGTCGAGATGGAGGGACTCCCTGTTCTTCAGGGCGTGGCGGTACATCAGCCAGAAGATGGCGAAGATGGCGGCGTACCCGGCCCCGTAAATCACCATCAGGGGGACACCCTCGCCGGGCCCGATGGCCGCATGGAGCGAGCCGTCGGGCAGCGGCACCCGCGTGTCATGGCCGGCGATCATCTTGATGATGGTCACGAACAGGAACTTCAGCGGGTAGACGAAGAACAGGACGACGAACAGGAGCGCTCCGTTCAGGGTCAGGGTCCAGCCGTCGTTCATGGCGTAGCGGCGGAAGAAGATGTACTGGTTGTACCAGACCCAGAACAGCAGCGCGAAACCGAGCGCGAAGGCGATGAAACCCTGCATCGATTCGCGCAGCTCGTGGAAGGTCTCCGGCACCTCGAGCGAGACGACGAGCAGCGTCACGGCGAAAGCGAGGACCGCGTCGCTGAACCCCTCGATGCGGGTGATCTCGTGGCTGCGCCAGCGGAAACCGCGATCGGTGTCGCGGCCGTTGGCCGGCGGTGCGGCGGCAGGGGAGGTTGCGCGACCCATCGGACCGGGATTCTCCGGGATGGCACGGCACGCCGTCAAGCGACGCCCGGCCGGCGGACGCGGGCGGCGAGGTGGGGCTGCGCGCATACAATAGCCGGCCATGTCACGTGCGCGAGGCTGCCTGGTTCCGGCGGCGCGGTGGATCGACGACGTCGTCGCCTTCGCCGCCTTCGCCGTCATCGTCATCGCCGTGACCGGCGCCGGCGTGCCGGTCGCGCCGGCCGTCGCGGCGCCGCCACCCGGGCCGCAGACGGCACCCGAGGTCATGGTCTACGCCGCCGCCAGCCTGCGCGACGCCCTCGAGACGCTGGCGCCCGCATGCGGTCGCGCGGCCGGCGCGCGGCTGGTGTTCAATTTCGCCGGGTCGAACGATCTGGCCCGGCAGATCATAGCGGCCGGACGGGCCGACCTCTTCCTGTCGGCCGACGAGGACTGGATGGACCGCGTCGAGGCGGCCGGGTTCGTCGAGCCGGGTTCACGCCGCACGCTGCTGGCGAACCGCCTGGCGGTCATCGCGCGGCGTGACGCCGGCGCCCCGGCCGGGGAGGGGGCGCGGGCGCTCCTGTCGCCCGCCATCCGCCGCCTGGCGTTGGCAAATCCCGACGCGGTCCCGGCAGGGCGCTATGCGCGCGCCTGGCTGCAGGCCGCCGGCGTCTGGGATGCGGTGGCGCCGCGTGTCCTGCCGGCCCTCGACGTGCGGGCCGCCCTGGCGGCGGTCGAATCGGGGGCCGCCGAGGCCGGCATCGTCTACCGCACCGATGCCGCACTCTCAACGGGGGTGCGCGTGGTGTACGAGGTCCCCGCGGGAGAGGGACCGCGGATCTCCTACCCGATGGCCATCCTGCGCGATCGGCCGCACGCCGAAGCGGCGCGGCGGATTGCGGCCTGTATCGCCGGCGCAGACGCTGCCGCGGTCTTCGCACGCTTCGGCTTCATCGTCACGGCGGCGGTCCCCGCGACAACGGCAGCCCCCGCGACGGCGGCGGCGCCGTGAAGGCGGCGGCCCGATGACTCCGGCGACGACCGCGCTTCTCCTCAGCCTGCAGGTGTCGGTCTGGACGACGCTCGTCGTCCTGCCGGTCGGGACGCTCCTCGGCTGGCTCCTGGCCCGAAGACGGTTCGCCGGGCGCAGCCTGGTCGAGACGATCCTGGCGCTGCCGCTGGTGCTGCCGCCGACCGCCGTCGGTTATCTGCTGCTGCGGGCGCTGGCGCTCGACGGGCCGTTCGGCCGGCGGACCCTGGGCGTCGATCTCGACATCCTGTTCACGCTGCGGGGGGCGGTGCTGGCGGCGGCGATCATGTCGCTGCCGCTGGTGGCGCGCACGGCGCGGGTCGCCTTCGAGGAGGTCGACCCGCGTCTCGAGGCGATGGCCCGCACCCTGGGGCTCGGACCACTGCGCGCGTTCGTCCGCGTGACGCTGCCGCTGGCGCGCCGCGGCCTGCTCGCGGCCGCCCTCCTCGGCTTCACCCGCGCCCTGGGCGAGTTCGGGGCGACCATCGTCGTCGCCGGCAGCATCCCGGGCCGCACGCAGACCCTGGCCCTCGCCATCTTCGCCGACATGCAGGCGGGGCGCGATCGCGACGCGATGACCCTGGTGGCCATCACGGTCGTGGTGGCCTTCGCCGCCATGTGGAGCGTCGAGGCGTTGCTGCGCCGCGCGCCGGACAGGAGCGTGTCCGGGTCATGAGCCGGACACGCGAGATCGACCTGACGCTGCCGCTCGACCGCTTCACCCTCGAGGTGGCCTGGAGCAGCGACGAACCGGCGATCGGCCTGTTCGGGCCCTCGGGCGCCGGCAAGACCTCGCTTCTCGAGACGCTGGCGGGCCTGCGGAACGGCGCGGACGGCACGATCCGCGTCGCCGGGAGGACCTGGCTCGACACGGCGCGCGGCCTGCGCCTCCCCCCTGAGTTGCGCGGCGTCGGCTACGTCCCCCAGGATGCGCGCCTGTTCCCGCACTGGACGGTGCGCGGCAACCTGGAAGCGGGGGCGCGCCGCGCCGCCCGCTTGCCCGGCCGCCGCATCGCGCTCGAGCGCGTGGTCGAGGTGCTCGAGCTCGGCGGCCGCGACAACGACCCGGTGGCGTCGCTCTCGGGGGGCGAACGGCAGCGCGTGGCGCTGGGGCGGGCGCTGCTGTCGGGGCCCGATATTCTTCTGCTCGACGAGCCGCTGGCGGGGGCCGACGCCGCCCTGCGGCGCCGCCTCATAGGGCATCTCCTGCGCGCGCAGGAGGAGTTCGCCGTCCCGAGCCTCGTGGTGTCGCACGACGCGACCGAGGTGCGCCTGCTGGCGCGCGAGGCAATCGTGATCGAGCGTGGCAAGGTGGCGGCGCGCGGCCGCCCCGACGACCTGTTCGCCGGAGCGTCGATCGGGGCGCTTGCCTGGGGCGAGCACTACGAGAACGTCCTGCACGCGCGCGTCGTCACGGCAGGCGGCGCGACCGCCAACGCCGAAATCGAGCCGGGCCTGCGACTGACCGTCCCCGGTCGCGGTCTCGTCCCCGGGCAGCCGATCGCCGTCGTCGTGCGGGCCGAGGAGATCATCGTGGCGGTCGAATCGCCGCACGGCCTGTCGGCGCAGAACGTCCTGCCGGCGACCATCCTCGAGCGGCGCCCGACCTCCGCGGCGACGACGGGCGACCCGGGCGACCCGGGCGAGCGGGGCGGCGAGAGCGTCGCGGTCGTCACCGCGGTCGGGCGCGACGCGACGCGCGTCATCGCCGCGCTCACCGCGCAGGCCTGCGACCGCCTCGGGCTCGTGCCCGGGCGCCCGGTCCACCTGGTCATGAAGACGCACTCGTGCCGCGTCTATCCCGCCCTGCCGCATAATGTCGCCCCGCTACGGGGAGGGGAGCCATGACACAGGACGGGAGGCGGCGGGTGCCGCGGCCGATGCGGTGGGCCGCGATACTCCTCACGCTGGCGGCGCTGCTGGCGCCGGCCGGCCCTGCGGCAGGGAAGGCGGCGGCCGGCCGCGTCGCGGCGGCTGACAAACCGGCGGGCGGCACCATCGCCCTGGCGGTCGACGCCACAGGGGCGCCGCGCCGCATCCTCCGGACGCGCGAGACGATCCCGGCGCGGCCGGGCGCGCTGACACTCGCCTATCCGAAGTGGATTCCGGGCGATCATGCTCCCAGCGGCCCGATTGTCGATGTCGTCGACATGACCTTCACGGCGGCCGGGAAGCGGCTCGACTGGCGGCGCGACCCCGCCGACATGTTCCTCATCCACCTCAACGTTCCGGAGGGGGCGGCGGCCGTCGAGGCGGCGCTCGACCTGGTCATGCCGGCGGCCGGTGATGCGTCATCGGCGAGCGATCGCCTCCTGACCCTCATCTGGAGCCAGGTGCTGCTCTACCCGGCGGGACCGAAGGGGGACGACATCCGGATCGCGCCGGAGGTCCGGCTTCCCGCGGGATGGCGCTACGGGACGACGCTGCGTGCGGCGTCGGAGCCGGGGAAGGAGGAGGACAAGCCGGCGAAGGAGGGCGATCTCATCCGGTTTCGGCCGGTCAGCCTGACGACCCTGGTCGACGCGCCGCTTCTCGCGGGGGCGCACTTCCGGACCGTGGCGCTGTCGCCGGCGGGCGATCCGCGGACGGCGTACCTGCACATCGCCGCCGACAGCGACGCGGCGCTTCAGGCGAAGCCCGCGGTCTTCGATGCGTATAGGAGGCTCGTGGCCGAGGCGGTGGCGCTGTTCGGGGCGCGGCACTACGACGAGTACCATTTCCTGCTCGCCCTTTCGGACCACGTGGCGCACTTCGGGGTCGAGCACCACGAGTCGAGCGACAACCGGATTCCCGAACGCGGGCTGGTCGACGACGACACGCGTGTCCTCCACGCCGACCTGCTGGCGCACGAGATGGTGCATTCGTGGAACGCCAAGTACCGCCGGCCCGCGGGCATGCTGACGCCCGACTACCGCCAGCCGATCGACAGTCGGATGCTGTGGATCTACGAGGGACTGACCAACTACCTGGGCTTCGTGCTGGCGGGGCGGAGCGGCCTGCTGACGGCGGACCAGGCGCGCGATCAGCTCGCCTGGACGGCGGCGGTCCAGAGCCGGAGGACGGGGCGCGACTGGCGGCCGCTCGAGGACACCGGCACGGCGGCGCAACTTCTTTACTACGCGTCGCCGGAGTGGGAGTCGCTGCGCCGCGGCGTCGACTTCTACGGCGAGGGGACGCTCCTGTGGCTCGAGGTCGACACCCTCATCCGGAGCAGGACCGGCGGCGCCCGGTCGCTCGACGACTTCTGCCGCCAGTTCCACGGCGGCGTGGACGGCCCGCCGGTGGTGAAGAGCTACACGGAAGAGGACGTCTACACCGCCCTCGACAGGGTGGCGGCGAACGACTGGCGCGGTTTCTTCGCGGAACGGGTGCTTAAAGTAAACCGGCGTCCGCCGCTCGGGGGGATCGAGGCCTCGGGATGGACCCTCGCGTTCGGCGACGCCAAGACGCCCCTTCTCGAATCGCGCGAGGGGGTGGACGACGTGACCGACGCGCGCTTCTCGATCGGTCTCCTGCTCGACGCCAAGGGGCGCATCGTGGACGTGCTCGGCGACTCGCCCGCAGCCCGCGCCGGTGTGGCGCCGGGCATGACGCTGGTCGCCGTCGACGGGCGGCGCTCCACGCGCACCGTCCTCGAGGACGCGGTCCGGGCCGGCGCGCCGTCGGTTGACCTGCTGGCGGAAAACGGCGATTACTTCCGCACCTGCCGGGTGGACTACTCCGGCGGCCTGCGCTTCCCGTTCCTCGATCGGCGGGAGGGGACACCCGATCTGCTCGGCGCGATCCTGGCGCCGCGGACGGCGCCGCCGGCCGGGCGTTGATGCCCGGGGGGTGCCCCGGCGATGGGCCGGAATGCCTTGTTTGACACCCGTCGAGGGCGTGTGCTAAGGTCCGCCTTCCGCTTTGAACGCAGTGGTTTAGCGAAGTTCCGGGCGACGGCGCGACGGCCCACGATGCGGGCCGCCGCCGGGACGGGCACACTTCGGGGGACGGCTCTGTGAAACCGGTCATGATGGCGGGCCGCTATGCACGCGCGCTCGCCGAGATCGCCGGCGAGAACGACGCCGCGGCGCTCGGGGCGGTCGGCGCGCAGATCGACCTCGTGGCGCGCATAGTGGCAGAAGAGCCGGCGCTGGCGAAGTTCTTCGACAGCCCAACGGCACGCTCGGCGGACAAAGAGACGGCCCTGGCGACGCTGGTGACGCGCGCCCAACTCTCCGATCTGATGCGGCGATTCCTCGCCGTCGTGATCGACAAGCGGCGCATGTCGTCGCTGCCGGCGATCGCCGCGGCGTTCACGGCGCTGCACGATCGGGCGGCGGGCATCGTCCCCGTCGAGGCGACGGTGGCGGTGGGCATGGACGAGGCCGAGGCGGCGCGTTTCCGCGCCGCCCTCGAAGCGATGACCGGGCGCCAGATCCGGCTGTCGTTTACGATCGACCCTGAAATCGTCGGCGGTGTCCAGACGCGCATCGGCTCGCGCGTCTATGACGGAACGCTCAAGAGCCATCTGCGCGCGCTCCACCGCCGGCTGGCCGAGGCGCACTGAGGAGAGACATGGCGGAGATCAAGGCGGACGAGATCGTCAGCGTCCTCAAGCAGCAGATAGCAGGCTTCAAGGGCGGCATCGATGTCAACGAGACCGGCACGGTCGCGTCGGTCGGCGACGGCATCGCCCGGGCCCACGGCCTCGAATCCTGCATGTCCGGCGAGCTGCTCGAGCTGCCGCACGGCGTCTTCGGCATGGCGCTGAACCTCGAGGAGGGGTCGGTCGGCATCGTCCTCCTCGGCGAGTTCATGAAGATCAAGGAAGGGGACACGGTCAAGCGGACCGGCCGGATCATGGAGGTCCCCATCGGCGAATCGCTCGTCGGCCGCGTCGTCGACCCGCTCGGCCAGCCGCAGGACGGCAAGGGCGCCGTGCCGACCGACAAGGTCGGGCCGCTCGAGCGCATCGCCCCCGGCGTCGTCGACCGGCAGCCGGTGAAAGAGCCGATGCAGACCGGTCTCAAGGCGATCGACACGATGATCCC
>Ga0210377_10000417_pt1 | contig 40745 bp, 37 predicted proteins | sample PLM4_65_b1redo_FD_155480 | JGI IMG/M metagenome (GOLD analysis project Ga0210377, IMG submission 155480) | Groundwater sediment microbial communities from an aquifer in East River, Colorado, USA - PLM4_65_b1 redo | ecosystem: Environmental > Terrestrial > Soil > Riparian zone | place: USA: East...
ACCAGGTCTTGTACTCCCCGATTGAGACCGAAAATGGCCAGAACCTTGGCCGGATCGAAAAACCCGGACCACATCTCCTCTTCGGGCATCCCGCTGTCACGGACCTTCATGAACTCCTCCTCTATTTCTGGACACAGCAGGCCCCTCCTGCCGATTGTTTGTGCAGGTTGATCTCCTCCCTGGTTTTGCGGATGACCGGCTCACCCTCTTCAAGCAGGGCAATGACCTCCGAAACCAGCCGGGGACGACTTACGTAGTAGCAACGCTGAGCACCATCCTGGGCGAAATCCACCAGTCGGGCATTACGCAGAACGGTCAAATGCTGGGAGATGTTGGACTGGGACGCAGGCAGGATGTCCTGAATGTCGGTTACGCACTTGGTGCCTTTGAGCAATTCAGCGACGATTTGGAGACGTGTCGGATGGGCAAGAGCCTTTAGAAACTCAGCCCATTTGTTCGCAGTTTCGAAATCCATAGAAACCCCTTAGTTATATTCGCATATGCTAATATCATTTTGCGCTGGTATTTGCAACTGACATTTAAGGCGCATCATTGAGTAAACAAGGCAAACAAATCAACTCGGACAGTTCGGCGGCACCTATGGTGTCAAGATCAAATCCGACAGACTCCTATATAAGGCCTATGGATTTTATAGTTAACTTTTCGTGACATCTGCTTTTTGCTTGAGGGCAGGCATGATTTCCTCCGGGAATAACGACTTGTATCTCCAATCAAGCTCATCAGGCTCCACTTTGACAATCAGGAATACCCTCTCTATCTACCCGGTATATTCCCTGATTCGCAACGTTGCCCCCAGCGATTCCGCTAGCGCCCGGCAGGCATCCACATCGACTCCCGGGACGGTCACCACACTTGCAATCACGTGTGGTATGTGTTTTTTCGCCTCTCGGATAAAATCGCAAATACTGTTGAATCCTTCCGCTCCGAAAGGGGTGTTGCATACACGCATGTAGGTGGCCGCGTCGGGGGCATTCAGGCTTACGGAAATGCAGTCCACCAACCCGGCCAGATCCGGAAGAATGTTGCGGCCATGAACGAGGTTGGCCTGGCCGTCGGTGTTGATACGAATGCGGTAGTCGTGGAGCCGTTTGAGTTCCCACGCGACGAGTATGACCAAATCAAGCCTGAGCAGCGATTCGCCGAAGCCGCAGAATACCACCTCATCGATTTCCGCCGGATCACCCACGGCAGCCATGACCTCCTCGAAAGTCGGCTCGGACTCCAGCAGCAGGTCATTGCCGTGCAGCCGGTACTCCGTGAACTTCGGGCAGAAGGTGCAGCGATTAGAACAGCGATTGGTGATGTTCAGATAGAGGGAGTTGCCGATTTGATAAGCGATTGTGGCGGATTTGGCGGGATTCAGTTGTTCAGGCACGGGATATCCTTTTGTTCACAATTATGAAGTATGAATTATGAGGTATGAAATCCGTTCCCTTCAGCCTGCAGCCTGCAGCCTGCAGCCTTCATAATTCATCCTTCATAATTCATCCTTCATAATTCATCCTTCATAATTCATAACTGCCTTGCCCATAATTGCCTCTCCCGCAATTGCCTTTCTCGGCCGCACCTTATGCAGCAGCACATCCATATAGTAGTAGACCACCGGCGTGATGTAGAGGGTCAACAGCTGCGAGGTCAGCAGCCCCCCCACGACCGCCAGACCGAGCGGCTGCCGCGATTCCCCCCCGGCGCCGAACCCCAGGGCGATCGGCAGGGTTCCCATCAGGGCCGCCATGGTGGTCATCATGATCGGCCGGAAACGGACGATCGCTCCCTCAAAAATGGCGTCCAGCGGACTCTTGCCACTCTCCCGCTCCGCTTCCAGGGCAAAGTCGATCATCATGATGGCGTTCTTTTTGACGATGCCGAGCAGCATGATGATGCCGACAAAGCCATAGATGTTCAGATCGCATTTAAAGATCATCAGGGTAATCAGCGCACCGAAACCGGCCGCCGGCAGTCCGGAGAGGATGGTAATCGGGTGGATATAGCTTTCATAGAGTACCCCGAGCACCACGTAAATGACGAAGATGGCCATGGCGAGCAGTATCCACAGTCCGCTGAATGAGGACTTGAAGGCCTGGGCCGTTCCCTGGAAACTGGTGCTGATCGTTGGCGGGAGGGCACTCTCAGCCAGCTTGTCAACCAGCTTCATGGCATCACCAAGCGCGACCCCGGGGCGGAGATTGAACGAGAGCGTTACCGCCGGGAGCTGTCCCAGATGGTTGACCGCCAGAGGGCCGATTGTTTTGGAGATGGTCGCGATGGTTTCCAGTGGTATCAGCTGGCCGCTCTTTCCCTGGATGTAAAGCATCCCCAGCGCTGCCGGGTCCCCCTGGTAAAGAGGATCAAGTTCGAGAATCACCTGGTACTGATTGGTCGGGGCTAAAATGGCAGAAACCTGGCGAGAACCATAGGCATAGGAAAGTGCTTCTTCTACCTGCTGGACAGACAGTCCCAGACTGGCTACCTTGTCGCGGTTCATCTCCACATGCACCTGCGGATTGCTGATCTGCAGGTCGCTGGTCACGTCCTGAAGCTCCGGGATCTCCCGCAGCCTGGTTTCGAAGTCGGTGGCAGAGCGGTACAGCTCATCCGTATCCTGCCCCTGCAGGGTGAACTGGTACTGGCTTTTAGAACTGGCGCCGCCGATCTGGATAGAGGGGACGTTTTTCAGGAAGGTGCGGATTCCGGAAACCTTGGCAAGTTTGGGGCGCAGTTCCTGGATTACCTCGTCCGCCGAGAGTTTACGCTGATCTCGTGGTTTCAGGCGGATAAAGAAACGGCCGGTGTTGCTTCCGAAGTATCCTCCGATGGTTGACATGAAACCGTCAACATTGGGATCCCTGGCGATGATGGCTGCCACCGCTTCCTGATGCAGCTTCATTTCCGCAAAGGAAGTTCCCTGGGCCGTCTCGGTGTCGGCGTTGAGCCGTCCGGTGTCTTCGGTCGGCAGGAACCCCATGGGAACCTGCGTAAACAGCCAGCCGGTAATCAAGGTGATTATGATTGTCACGACCATGGTCGTCCGCCGATAGTGCAACACCTGCTTCAGGGAGCGCTCATAGAGATTAAGCATGCCGTCGAAAAAGCGCTCCATGACAAGGTAGAGCCGTCCGTGATGTACAGTCGCCGGCGGTTTCAGAAAACGGCTGCAGAGCATCGGGGTCAGGGTCAGGGAAACGAAGCAGGAGACCAGAATCGCCACGCTGATGGTTATGGCGAATTCGTGCAGCAGTCGGCCGAGGATGCCCCCCATGAACAGGACCGGGATAAAGACTGCCACCAGCGAGATGGTCATGGAGATAATGGTGAAGCCGATCTCCCTGGAGCCCTTGAAGGCGGCCTCCATGGCACTGGCTCCCTTTTCCATGTGCCGGACTATATTCTCCAGCATGACAATGGCGTCATCCACCACAAAGCCGACCGCCAGGGTCAGGGCCATCATCGAGATGTTGTTGATGGAGAACCCGAGCAGATGCATGACGGAGAAGGTGCCGACGATGGACATCGGCACTGCCAAAGAGGGGATGACCGTAGCGGAAATATTGCGCAGAAAGAGGAAGATCACCATGATGACCAGGCCGATCGTCAAAATCAGGGTGAACTTGACATCGTGCATGGATTCACGGATCTGGCTGGAGCGGTCAAACAGCACGCTCAGTTCCACGGCGGCAGGCATCTGGCTGCGGAAGGATGGGAGCAGCTTCTTGACGTTGTCCACGACCTCGATGGTGTTGGTTCCGGGCTGGCGCTGGACGGTCAGGACAATGGCGCGGGTATTGTTGTACCAACTGGCTGTTTTGGTGTTCTCGACACTGTCGATGACCCGCCCGAGCTCCTCCAGGCGGATTGGCGAGCCGTCCCGATAGGCCACCACCATCTGCCGGTAGGCGGCTGCCTTGAACAGCTGCCCGTTGGCTTCGATGGTAAAGGCCTGTTTTGTCCCATCCAGGACCCCGGTCGGCAGATTGACGTTTGTCTCGTCAATTGCGGTTGCCACTTCGTCGATGCCGATTCTACGGGAAGCCAGCGCCTTCGGATCAAGCTGGGCGCGCACGGCATATTTCTGCGAACCCTGTACGTTGACCTGGGCCACACCACTGATGGTAGAGATCCGTTGTGCGATCAGGGTCTGTGCATACTCGTCAACCGCTGAAAGCGGCAGGGTAGGGGAACTGAGCGCCAGGTACAGGACCGGCTGATCAGCCGGGTTTACCTTGCGAAACGATGGCGGCATCGGCATATTTCTAGGAAGCGAACGGATGGCCAGCGAGATGGCTGCCTGGACATCCTGGGCAGCCGCGTCGATATCCCGGTCCAGGTTGAACTGGAGGGTGATCCTGGTTGTGCCAACACCGTTGGTCGAGGTCATGGAATCGACGCCGGCAATGGTGGAGAGCTGGTTCTCCAGCGGAGTTGCCACTGCCGCTGCCATGGTGTCCGGATTGGCGCCGGGGAGGTTGGCATTGACCTGAATGGTCGGGAAATCCACATTGGGAAGGTCATTCACCGGCAGCAGGCGATAGGATGCCACCCCGAAAATGAAGATGGCAATCATGATCAGGGATGTCATGATCGGCCTGCGGATGAAGATATCCGCTATATTCATTTCTTCTTCTCCCTGTTCTTCCCGCCGGCCGGTTGCCTCTCTTGCGTTGCAACGGCCACCCCCGGAGTCAGGCGGAGCTGGCCATCGATCACCACGGTCTCACCCGCCGCCAGCCCCTTGTCGATAACCGCAGTCTCACCCGTTACCGCCGCCGATGTTACCGGCCGCATCTCAACCGTATTATCCGGCTTTACGACATAGACGAACTCCCCCTGCTGGCTGGTCTGGATGGCCTGGGTCGGCACAACCACGGCATTTTGCCGGGAGGCGAGGGTTATGACCACGTCGGTGTACTGGCCCGGCCAGAATTTACGTGCTTTATTGGCAAAAACACCCTTGAGCTTGATCGTCCCCGTAGCCGGATTCACGGCATTATCCAGAAAACTGATCGTCCCGGTTTCGGTACTCCCCGGTTCATTCGGGATAAGGGCCTCAATCTTCAGCTGGCCACCGGCCATGGCCCGTTTTATCTCTGCCAGCCTTTTTTCCGGGAGAGAAAAGGTGGCGTAGATTGGGCTCACCTGGTTGATGGTCACCAGCGGTATATCGTTGGCCTTGGTCAGGTTGCCCGGTTGCAGGGCAAGGGTGCCGGTCCGACCGGAGACCGGCGAACGATGGAACAATAACCGAGCTGAATCCTGGCGTTTTTGACGGCCGCACGGTCGGCGGCTACGGTCGCGGCAAATGATTCGGCATTGGTGCGCAACTGGTCATACTGGTCGTGGGTAACGATCCCTTCTCTGAGTAATCCCTCGTAACGGCTCGTCTGCTCACGTGCGAATTTTGCCTGGGCCTGATCCCTGGCCAGGGCGGCCTCGCATTGGCTCAGTGTTGCCTGGAACGGCTCCGGGTCGAGGCTGATCAGCAAGGCTCCCTTTGCTACGTCACTACCTTCCCGGAAATGGACGCGGGCGATCTGGCCGCTTACCTGCGACTTGATGGCAACGCTGGTAAATGCCTCTATGTTGCCGATAGCTTTCACCTGGACCGGCACATCTTTCTGTAGCGCCTTTGCCACCTTTACCGGTACTGGCGGTTTTGTCTTGGGCTTGTCTTTTTTGGCAGTGCAGGCGGCGAAGACAAGTAATACAACGGAAATTATTAGTAAGTTAGAAATAATTTTCTGCGTTTTTTGGGCAGAAAATGATTTTGTAAACGCACTTATCCCGCTTGTCGGGGCTAGTAAGTTAGAAATAATTTTCTGCGGGTTTTGAGCAGAAAATAATTGCGTTAACGCACTTATCCTGTTTATCAGGGCCAGGATTATTAAGGTTTGCTTCATGGTATTCTTCTTTCTTGGTACACGTTTGACAACAAATCGCGCACGTTCGATTTACTGCATGAATGATCTCCCGCCCGAAAGATCACTCAATCTGGATGACGCATTGATTGTTGATCCATACGCCACCCTTGGACCGGCACTTTTTCACCTTTTCAAATACGTCATCTCTGGGTGCGGGCGAGGGATAGGTCTTTGGGACCGGTTTCATCCCTTGGGGATTGCAGTTGTAGGCTATCCCCGTTACTTCACCGCCCAACCGTCTCCCATGGTTGTCGGTCAGCAGCAGGGTATCGGCCTCCGGTATGAGTGCAGCCTTGTTTCTGGCGTCAGTTGTGGCATAAAAGACGCCATAATCTCCTCCTGAGAGAATTGTTCCGGTTTCTCCGGTTACCAGGCCCAGTCGTACACATTCCGTAAATGCCACTGGATCGACATCATGAATTACCCTGATTTTGCGGCCCGCCTCGGTAAGACCTGTTGCACAGCCGGTTAAAAACAGAATAAGAACCATCACCGATGCTCTTTTCATTAATTCACCTCTTTCTTGGCCAGTTTCCGGTCGATCCGCTCAGGATGCTCCGGGTCCTTTCGTAGCTGCATGATGCCGAGTCGCTCCGATGGCGATGGGACCTGTAAAACTACAAGGACAAGGCCACCTGGAACCCGGCCCTGTTCATGGCCGCTGTCAGTTGTTTCGTACTGATATAATCGGCATCGAACCCCACCAGCACCGTTTTCTGCCGCATATTCACCCGAACGCCACGCACCGCCGTGATCTCTTCCAGGACCGTCTGCAGTTCTTCCGCACATCCTTCGTCGTCAAGGGAAGGGACTGACCATTCCATTTCGGTAAGAGAAAATTCCCCGCATTCACACCCCATGATCATCTCTCCTTGATTATCCTGCAACCGGGAAGCCGGCCTTGTTCATGGCATCTTTCAGCTGTTGCGTGCCGATAAAGTAATCGGCATCGGTCATGGCGCCAGAAACTAACCCTCACACCGCTTCCTCCAACAGGATTCCCGATTGATGCAACCGCCAGTAGTAGCCCTGGCACGCCAGAAGTTCGTTGTGGTTGCCAGTTTCCACGATCCTCCCCTGGTCCAGCACGATGATGGCATCCATATCCTGTACGGTGGAGAGACGATGGGCGATGACCAGCAGAGTGCGTCCATGTGAAACACATTTCAATGCCTCCTGCAGGACAGCCTCGGTCTCGGAGTCGAGACTTGCCGTGGCCTCGTCCAGGATCAGTATCTTCGGATCGAACACCAGCACACGGGCAAACGACAGGAGCTGCCGCTCCCCCGCAGACAGGGTGCTGCCGCGCTCGGACATCATGGTCCCGTACCCCTGGGGGAGCCTCTGGATGAACTGCTCGGCGCCGACCAGGCGGCAGGCGTCCCTGACCCGCTCCTCCGGGATCTCTTCGCGGAAAAAGCGGATGTTGTCGATGACCGTCCCTGAAAACAGGGTCACATCCTGCTGGACGATGCCGACGGTCTTTCTCAGCTCCTCCATCGGCCATTCCCGGACGTCCCTGCCATCAATGGACACCGACCCTTCGGTCGCATCGTAGAACCTTGTCGCAAGGTTCATCAGCGACGACTTGCCTGCCCCCGAAGCCCCCACGAAACCGACCCTTTTGCCCGGAGCGATATCCAGGTCCACATCATGCAGCACCGGATGACCGGGGCGGTACGCGAGCGAGACCCCCTCGAAACGGAGATAGCCCCGCAGCAGTGGGGCCGAGGCCTCGGGATGCTCCCTGATATCAGGTCGTTCCCGCAGGGTCTGGGCGATGCGCTCCGTGGCAACGGTGGCGGATTGCAGGATGTTCAGCTGCTGGGTCATGGTGTTGATCGGCTGGAAAAATCTCCTGCTATAGCTGATGAATGCATACAGGACGCCGAAGGAGACCGTCCCCTTGATGACCGCCAGGCCGCCGAACCAGACCAGTGCCGCTACTCCCAGATCTCCGAGCAACTCAGTGGTATTGTTGAACAGGAGATTGATCCGGTTTTCGAGGATGGTTGTTTTCAGCAGGGCAAGGTTTCGCTGATCGAATTGTCTCTGCTGTTTGGCCTCCTGGTGGAATATCTGGACAATGGCCATGCCGTTCAGGTTTTCGGCCAGGAACGCAATCGTCACGGCCAGGCGGTTGCGGATCTCGTTGTAGATGCGGCGCAGTATCGTGCGGAAGAACAAGGAAACCGCCACGATGACGGGGATCAACAGAAAGCAGTAGAGTGCCATGGTCACATGGAGCTTCAGCATGAACCCCATGATCAGAGCGAGGGAGAGCAGCCCCCTCAGGGTGTTCGACAGGAACTGGCTGAAGAAGTTGTTGAGCGACTCGGTATCGTTCACCACATTGGTTATTACTCGCCCTGCGCTGTTCTGGTCGAAAAACCTCAGGGACTGGCTCTGGATATGGGTAAACAGGTCGATACGGATTGCCCTGACAATGGCTTGGCCGGCAGACTGCAGCAATATTTCCTGGTAATAGGTCAAGCCGAATGAAACCAGCGACAGCAGCAGATATCCGGCCGCAAGCCAGAGGATGGCAACAAGGTCCGGCGATGACACAGCTACGTATCGGTCGATCGCCTCCTTGATCAGGTAGGGTTGGGCCAGTTCGACGACTACCACGATGACTACCAGGGTGAATGCCAGGACAAAGCGCCATCGGTACTGTCTCATGTAGGGGAAAAGGGTCCTGATGCTTCCATGGGACCGCGCAGCTCCGCTCATGCCACCTCCTCTTCCTGGTCGCTCTCCATGGAGAGGAGTTCATCCGGATAGACCTGATGAGCGCTCTCCTGCGCCGGCATTAAAAAGGCATTCAGGGAAGCCGACTCATCTTCCGACAGTCCCGACTGCATCTGCCACAACCTGGCATAAGCCCCGCCTGCTACTACCAATTCACGATGCTTCCCCCGTTCCGCAATACGTCCCTCTTCGAGCACGAGGATCTCGTCGGCATGCTGGACCGCACTCAGCCGGTGGGAAATGATAATAGTCGTCCTGCTTTCCGGGAGGGAGCAACCGCTCCGTACCCTCCCTCTGTTCACCATGTTCGCCAGGATCAGCCGCTCGGTCTTCGTGTCCACCGCGCTCAAGGAATCGTCCATGATCCGGATCGGCGCATCCTTGTAGATCATCCTGGCAATGGCGAGGCGCTGCTTCTGACCGCCGGAGAGCCGCACCCCCCGTTCTCCTATCTCCGTGTCGAACCCTTCGGGAAAACGGATGATATTGTCATACACCGCGCTCGTCCTGGCTGCCTGGATCGCTTTCTCCCGGTCGGGCTCTTCATCGGAAAAAGCGATGTTTTCGAGCACTGTGGCCGAAAAGAGAAAACCGTCCTGCGGCACGTAGGCCATCCCCTGCCGAAGCCGTGCCAAGGGGTAGCGGAAGATCTCCTCACCGTCGATGAAGACCGTCCCTTCGGGGGGATCGTACAGCCGGAGCAGAAGATCGGCCAGGGTGGACTTGCCGCTCCCCATGGGGCCGATGATCCCCAGGGTTTTGCCCGGCCTGACGCTGAAGGATATATCGCGGAGAGCTGCCTGCTCCGTGCCTGGATAGCGAAAGGTGAGCCCCTCTACCCGCAACTCCCCCTTCAGCGGTCGGTCGATCAGCACCCCTTCCCGGTCACGGACCATGGGTACGACCTGCAGCAGTTCGGATAGTCTGGCAAGGGATGCAGCGGCCCGCTGGATCACATTGAGCACCTGGCCCAAGTGTTCCAGCGGGCTGCGCAGCATGGCGATATACATGGTAAAGGCGACGAAGTCCCCAAGGGATATGGCCTTGGTGATGGTCAGATAGCCGCCGTAACCGAAGACGATGATGAACCCCAGGTTGGCCATCAGGGGAACCAGCGCCCCGAAGAGCGATGACAGCCGAACAAAGGCCATCTTCTCGGTGACGATGGCATCAACCTTCTGCGTAAAGCGGCCGATAACCACCCGCTCATTGCCGAAGGCCTTAACGGCGCGGATGCCGCCGATTACTTCCTCTACTGTCTGGGACATCCCTCCCAGGGCCTCCTGGGTGCGCTGGGACTGTTTCCTGATGCGGGGGCCGAGAATTCTGACCAGCACAGGGATGACCACCAGCGGGGCCAGGCTGGCCAGGGTCAGGCGCCAGTCCCCGTGCATGGTCATCATGTACAACACGCAGACCAGCATCGACAGGCCGGTGGATGAGACGTTGATTCCCATGGAGACCAGTTCCCGTACCACGTCCACATCGCTCAGGGCATGGGAGAGGAGGTCGCCGATGCTGTGCCGGTGATAGTAGGAGGCCGAAAGGGTCCCCCACTTCTTCAGCAGGTCCCGCCGCAGATTATAGGTCAGGATGCGCCCCTTGCCGTGCACGAGCATCCGCCCCGTCCAGGCCAGGGTGACGCGGGCCATACCGATGATGACGATCAGGCCGGCGATGCTTGCCGCGCCCTTCAGGGTCAGGGAGCCATGCTGCAGGGTGTCGGCAAACCGCCCCAGCAGACGGGGAATCTTGACGGCCAGAAAACTGGAGACAGCAGTGCAGGAGACCCCAGCCAGGTAGACATACCAGTTGCGGCCGATATAGGACCGGACAATGTGCCACCCTGACATGGCTACCCCTCTCCCTGTGCGGCGTTGGTGGTGAAGCCCGGTGTAAAATCTGACTGATCAGAAGCGACAAAACCCTCTGGCTTTATGATTCCGAGATTTTCATAGATCGGTCTTACCTGCTCCCGGAGCATGGGAAGCTGCCGGGCAAAGAGGGTGGCCCCGGCCAGGCAAGCCAGCGCCCCGATCAGCACTGTATGGCGAGCCCCGATCCAGCCGGCCAGCGACCCGGCCAGAAGACTACCGAAGGGGGTCATTCCCATGAAGCACATGGTGAAAAAGCTCATGACCCGCCCCCGCTTGTCTTCCTCCACGATAGTCTGGAGGATGGTGTTGCTGGATGACATGAGCGTCATGGAGCCGAAGCCGGTCACGGTCAGAGCGGCGAGCGAGAGTGGTAAGGAGCTGGATACGGCGAACACCGTCAGTCCGCCCCCCAAAAGCAGCGGCGCGCGGGCAATGACCCGGCCGAGCCCGAGAACGCTCTTGCGCTTCGCCAGGAAGAGGGTGCCGACCAAGGCTCCCGCTCCCGACGCCCCCATGAGGAAGCCGAAGGTGTGGGCGCCGCCGTGATGGACCTCCCGGGCGAATACCGGCAGGAGCGAGGTATAGGACATCCCCATGAGGCTCACCGTGGCCACCAGCATCAGAATGTTGCGGATCGGCCTGAAATGGTAGGCGTAACCGAACCCTTCCCGGAGCTCAATCAGCAGGTGTCGCGGTTGCCGCGTGTGGGAGCGGGGTGTCAGGCGCATGGCAGCAAGGGCGCAGATAACCCCAAGATAGCTGATGCTGTTCAGGGCGAAGCAGAAACCTTCACCCACGGCGGCCACCAGCAGCCCTGCAATGGTGGGGCCGATCAGCCGGGCGCTGTGGACCATGGAGGAGTTGAGGGCAATGGCATTGCTCAGGTCGACACGATCCTCCACCATTTCCACCACGAAAGTCTGGCGGATCGGAATGTCGAAGGCATTGACCACTCCAAGCAGCAAGCTGAGCAGGATGATCTGCCAGACCTGGACTACGCCGATGAATACCACCGTCGCCAGGGTGGCTGCCTGTATCAGGGCCAGGGACTGGGTGATGACCAGCAGGCGCCGCCGATTCCAGCGATCGGCGAGCACGCCGGCGAACGAAGCCAGCAGAAAGACCGGGATGTGGCTGCAGAAACCCAATACCCCCAGGAGCAGGGCCGAACCGGTCAGGCGATAGACCAGCCAGCTCATGGCCACCTGCTGCATCCAGGTGCCGATCAGGGAGACGCTCTGCCCGGCCACGAACAACCGGTAGTTCCTGGAACGGAGTGCGCGCAGGAGATGGTTGGGCTGTCTGGAGCCCTGTTCGTCTGTTTCGACCTTTTGCATACCGATGACCCCTGCTTGACTTCAATGATTCTGAAAAAAATGCCCCCGTTAAACGAGGGCAATCACATGGGAGTAAAACTTGGACTTCAATACCTCTACGGCCTGACCATCTCCACGAAGGCGTTGACCCGGTTCTGCAATTGTTCGCTCTGCGAGGCCCCGAACTCGTGCTCTATGATCAGGGTGGGGAGGCTGGTTTCCCGCTTGATGATGTCCACCAGCATGCGGGCGATGGCCGACTGGGTGTTGCACCCCCAGTTGTAAAGGAACAGTACGCCATGGGCCCTGGACTTGCGAATCTCCTGGATGGTCCAGGCCGCACGGGTCTCGATGTCCTGTTCGTAAGGATAGGATAGGATCGCCTTGGAAAGGTTGTAGTACGGGTCCCCCTCTTCTTCCACGAGGGTAGAGATATCGCTCCAGTGGTTGTCGTTTCCCACGATGACGCCGCCCGCCTCCTCGGTGCGGAATTCGTTAGGAAAAACGCACGAGCCGCAGACAAAAATCCGGCCCGGGTTATCCTGCACTCCGTTCCCTTTGACCCCCCTTTTGACCCGTTCCCTGATATAGCGGTTGGCTTCCTTAAGGACCGTCAGGCTGGCGGTCGGGTCGCCGTGCATTTCCATCCCCCCCATCTGGAAAATGGCACGGCGATCCGAACCATTGGTGGGGGGCGCATCCGCTGACCACCAGGCATCGGCCGTATCCAGGGCCAGGCGGCGTCCGGCATTGTGCAGCCTGATCTCCGCACGAAGAGCCTCATCGGTCACCACGTGTCCGGCCATGTCGCCGATCTCTTTGGTCAGGCGGTGCAGGTTATGGGCGAAGTAGTCGATGGCCCACGGTTTGTCCTTCTGATGGTCCAGGGGAAAGTCTCCCAGGAAGAGGTTGACCGGTTTCTTGCCGTGACGATGGGCCTCGACGCCGTAGGATACGTCTGAGCAGCGCAGGCAGGTAAAGGGGGCCAGCATGTCCACCGGCAGGTCCCCCTCCTGGATATGCTCGTAACCGGCGGTCTGGCAGGCTTCGAAGCTGATGGCGCGGTAGGCCTTCTCCTTCTCGTCCATGCGGCGCACCTCTTCCCCCACCATGGTGTTCCCCTCGTGGCGGCCGGAGGCCCACAGACCGACGCTGGCCGGTCTGAGGGCAATAGCGCCGGCGGCATAGTAAGGATCGACGCTCTGCCCCCCCTGGACGAAGATAACCGGGGTGCCGTTCCTGCGGGAATTCTCGATCCGGTCCTTCATGGTCAGGAAGAGATAGTTGTGCTTGATGGAGCTGGGAAGATGGATGTCACGCGATAACTGGCGGTGATAATAGCTGCTTTTGGTAAAGGCGTGAGGATAGCGCACCGGTGCCTCCACGGTCATGAAATGCCAGATCTCCTCGGCGCTCGCTTTAGAGCCATCGCGGAAGTTGATATCCTCGGTTGTAATGAATTCCTCCTTCAGTTCCTCGGGATATCTGTAAAGATCAACGGTACTGTTACTCATCTGTATTGTCTCCGATCCAATAAATTTAAACCGCTTCCTGGTAGTCCAGGTTTCTCAGCATCTCCACGAAGGCCTCGACCCTGGTGCGGATCGCCTCGAAGTCGGAGCCTGCATACTCGGTGTGGATCTCCAGCATGGGGATCCCGATCTGCTTCAATTGCTCCTTGGTCTCGCCCGCCTTGAAGGTGAACGGGTCACAGTAGCGAAGGGTATGGTTGATCACCCCCTGGGCATGGAAGGCGCCGATCAGCCCCTTCAGGTTTTTCAACCGCTCATCCGTTTTCAGGTCCAGGTAGGGGAGGGCGGCATGGGGGACACGGCTAAGGTAGGCGTAGGCGATACCTTTCACGGTCGGCTCCTTGATCTCCACGTTGAGGTGGGGCACCAGTCCGCTCCAGAGGTCATCCCCAACGATCCGGCCCCCCACCTGCTCGATGATGTCGATCAGTTTGTGGTCCTTGGGGGGGATGACGCTCCCTGACAGGAAGATGCGTGCTTCCCCGTAGGTGTGGCTGATGACCGGTTCGCCCTGCTTGTCCTTCAGTTCCGCCAGCAGCTCCCTGAGCAGGGCGGCGTATTCCGCCCTGTCCAGGTAGTATCCGGCATGGATGACGTCATAGGTCTGGCTCCAGGTGATCAGGGGGTTGTTGCCGGCCTGGTAGCGGTAGAGTTCCTTAATGCTTTCGCGGATGCCGTTGTAGAGTTCGATGCTGGCAGCCAGACGTTTCGGGTCGAGCTTAACGCCGGCCAGTTCTTCCAACTTGCCGACGAAGTGCTCCAGTTCATGCCAGAAGTACTCCTTGGCCTCTGGCCAGTAGAAATTGCGCGGCACCCCCAGCACCAGGGTGTTGACCTTGAAGTAGTGTTCGACCACCTCGGCGGTGCGGAACAGCTGCAGGCAAGCGGCGTCAAAGGCCACCAGATCGGAGTTGACGATGTAGGGATCCTTGTTTTCGGCGAACAGCCCCACGGCCTCGCGGACAAAGACGCAGTTCTTGGTGGAGATGTAGCGGCTGCCGATCTCCACCAGGCGGGTGTCGCCGCCGGTGCCGATCCGGATCGGGATCAGCCCGAGGGCGGTAATGACCTCCTCGGGAATGGCGTAGCTGAGCCACCCGACAACCTTGGCCCCTTTTTCTCGTGCCGCGGCCAGCTCCAACGGCCGTTTTTCCACACGGTCCCTGATTTTATGAACGGTTGTTAGCGCCATTGTTGGCCTCCCTTGTTGCATAGGTTTTGGCAAGCACGGCTGCGCCCAGGGCGCCCACCAGCTGCGGATCATACTCCGGATCAACGATTCTGGCATTGAGCACTTCTTCCAGAGCGGCCTTCATGCCGACATTCTTGGCCACCCCGCCGGAGAAGAAGACGTCGCTCTCCACACCGACGCGGGAGAACATTCCCGCCACACGGTTGGCGATGGCGTGGTGGATACCCTTGATAATACTGTCCGGGTTCTCGCCCCGTGCCAGGAGAGAAACCGTCTCGGATTCGGCGAAAACGGTACAGGTACTGCTGACCGGCAGGATCTCCTTGGCACGCAGCGCCATGGGTCCAAGCTCTTCCAGGCCGACCTTGAAGGTGGCCGCCATTACCTCCAGGAAGCGGCCGGTGCCGGCGGCGCACTTGTCGTTCATGGCGAAGTCGTTGACATTGCCGTCTTCGTCCAGGCGGATTGCCTTGCAGTCCTGGCCACCCATGTCGATGATGGTGCGGGTTTTGGGATGGAGGAAGTGGGCTCCCTTGCCGTGGCAGGTGATCTCGGTTACGGTGCGGTTAGCGTAGGGGGCTGAGATACGACCGTAGCCGGTGGCCACGATGTAGTCCAGGTCCTCCCATTGGAGGCCGGCGTTATCAAGCGCCACCTTGAGTACGTTGCGACCGTTCTCCTCGGTATCGATTCCTGTGCGGATCAGGCCATGGCTGATGATTGTGTCACCCCGCAGCAAAAGCGCCTTGGTGCCGAGTGAACCAACATCTACTCCGGCATAAATCTTTTCCTTAGACATCTTCTTCTCCTTTTCTTGGTGTGAAATTTCCGGCTTCCGTTTCGAAGGCTCAGTCAAGCGGAATTGGTTATATGTGTTTACAGTCCCCCTTTGTGAAAGGTGGGAATAAGCTACCCCACCGCCGTTTCGCCGCGCCACCTGTCGAAATAGCGTCCGGCACGGTGCAGACCCCGGTCCAGGATTATGCCCGTGGTCGCCACCACCGCCACACCGACGAACACCTTGTCGGTCTGAAAGGTGGCCCCGGCATACTGGATCAGGTAACCGATCCCCTGAGAACCACCGAAGACCTCGGCCACAATCACGCCTAGAAGCGCCCTTCCTGCTGCCAGGCGCAGACCGGTGATCATGAACGGCACTGAAGCGGGCAGGGCGATGCTTCTGAAGATCTGCCAGCGGGTGGCCCCGTAAGACTTGGCAACCTTGATCAGGTCGGGGTCGATGGTGGTCATGCCGGTCTGCAGATTGACGATCAGTGGAAAGATGGCGCTCAGGAGGACGACGATGATCTTGGAAGTTAACCCGAGGCCGAACCAGATGATGAAAAGCGGCATCAGCGCTACCCTCGGCGTGGCGTAAAAGGCCGATATTATTGGACCGAAAGAGGCGCTGACCGCTTTGAACCACCCCAGGGATATGCCGATCGGTACACCGATAATGAGGGCGACAGTGTACCCCAGGACGAATTCCTTGGCGCTGACCGCCAGGTGGGCAAACAGGGTCCCATCGTTGATCAGCACTATGGCAGCCTTGACAACACGGGAAGGGGAGCTGGTAAAGAGGGGATTGACCAGCTCGAACCCGCCGATGGCCTCCCAGACCAGGAGAAAGAGGAGAATTACCCCACCACCTAAAAGGAAGTGGAGCTGCTTTTCCCGTTTAAGCGATTTATTGAGCTTTTCCGCATGCAGGCTCATATTCCACCTCCGATGTTGGCATTGGCCTCGATAAGCGTCCAGATCCTGGTCTCAAGTTCCCTGAATTCCGGCGAATCCTTGGTTATCCCGTCTCGCGGCCGGGGGATGGTAATCTTGATATCCGCAAGGATCTGGGCCGGACGGGCGGAGAAGACGATCACACGGTCGGACAGTAGCACCGCTTCGTCGATCTGATGAGTCACCATCAGGACCGTTTTCCCCACCTTTTCGCACAAGGTAAGCAGTTCCAGCTGCATCAGCTCTCTGGTGATGGCGTCGAGCGCCGCAAAGGGTTCGTCCATGAGGAGCACTTCCGGATCGCAGGCCAGGGCCCGGGCCAGGTTGACGCGCTGCTGCATCCCTCCGGAAAGCTGGTTGGGGTAATGATCCTCGAAACCGCTCAAACGGATCAGGTCGATGTAATGGCGCGCCTTTTTCTCCGCCTCCTCGGCACCAACTCCATTCAGCTCCAGACCGTAGGTAATATTTTGGCGAACCCGTCGCCACGGCAGTAAAGAAGCCTTCTGAAACACCATGGCGCGGTCCGGCCCCGGACCGGTGACCTTTTTCCCGCCGACCAGGATTTCTCCCCCCTGGGACGGCACCAGGCCTGCTATGGCATAGAGGAACGTGGATTTGCCGCAGCCGCTCAGCCCCACAATCGTGACTATTTCCCCTTCCTTGATATCCAGACTTACCCTGTCCACGGTCAAGAGAATCTGGCCGCTCTCCTTGTTGTGGTAGCCGATTACGATGTCCTTTACGGACAGCTTGGTCTCCCGTTTTGCCAAGGGCTCTGCGGACGCAGATCCATGAGTCGGCAACTGCACCACATTTACCGGGCTGGCGTCTGCGCCACCCTGGCCATGATAATCCGTGCCGATCGGGGCAACGTTTTTCTTCTGCAGATTCACTGTGCTCATAATTTCCCTCGCTTGGACCTGTAAAAGACAAAAAAAGACCGGCGCCATGTGGCAACCGGTCTCTAGGTGTCTAGTCAACGGGTCTTGTAAGTATTGATTTGGGGTAATGCTCTGCTTGCCTGCTCTTTGAGAGCTCGGGGAGAAATGCAGGTGATCAGGTTGAAGGCTGAAGATTATGAACCTACTTCTGAAACCTCATGCGATATGCTTTCGGAGCTCTAACAGCGCAAGTTTCGAAGCAGTGCGATTCTGGTACTTTCACTTCAGCCTTCAGCCTTCAGTCTTTCAACCTGCTTTCACAAAAAAAGACCGGCGCCTGGGGCAACCGGTCTCCAGTTTTCTGGTCAACCAATCTACTTAAACTATTATTTTAGTGGATTATTACAGGATCAATATTGTTTGTCAAGTATTTTTTATCAAATCATTTCGGCAGGAACCTCAGATCAACCAGTTTTTCGGCCGTAACCTGTAACGACTTGTCCAGGTCCCCCAGATCCTTCAGGGCTTCGATGGCATTGTTCGTCCCCACCAGATCCACCTTGCCGCTCCCATCCCATGTGGGGATATCCTTTTCCGTCACTAGCCGGAGGGGTTTTTCCTCCAACTCCAGCTCCTTGATGCCTAACTGTATCGCCTCCTCCGGATGGGCCTTGACGTAGTCAACCGATTTACGGTATGCGGCCAGGAACCCTCTGACAGCCTCCGGATTCTTATCGATGAATTTGGTGGTGGCGTAGAAGAAGCTGTGCTGATACCTTCCGAAATAGTCAGCGGCGCGAGCCAGAACCTTGCCGATACCCTCTATTTCAGCCTTTGCCCCCAAAAGTTCGCCGGTTATGGTGGCGTCCAGTCTGCCAGCCTGGAGGGCGGCAAACGCGTTTGCCGAACCGCCGCCGGGATCGATCAGTTGAAAGTCGTCCAGCTTGAGACCCTTTGAGCGGGCTATGGCGATAAATGCCTGTCGTGACCCGCCGCCGGGATTGCAGCCGCCGATTATCTTCCCTTTCAATTCGGTGATGTTGTTGAATTTCGGGTTGGCCACGAGGACGAAATTATTGCCGGCGCTCACCGGAGAACCGATGATCTTGATCGGAATCCCTTTGGCGGCGCCGATAAGGATCGGCGTTCCATAGGTCCCCACGTCGATCTCTCCCGCTGCCGTGGCGGTAATAGCCGCCGGCCCTCCATTGAATTTCCGCAGTTCCAGCTCAATCCCCTGCTCGGCGAAAAACCCCTTCTTGACGCCGAGATTGATGGGGATACTGGCGCTGCCTCCTGCAAAACGGATCTTGACCTTCTGCTGGCCAGCGTTTTGAGCCGACTGTTCGCTTTTGGCTTTGCTGCAGCCCGTTATACAAAGGGCCAGCGTCAATGTCGTAACATACAGGATAACTTGTCGCATGTCTTTCCCTCCTTATCCTAAAAGTGCCATCTTACTGTGCGGGTAAGCAGTTTCTGCCTGTTGCAGCCGGTTGTTGCCATGCATAACGAGCAGCAACAGAAAAATCATTTTTTTCATGGAGTTCACTTTCCTTTAGATAAAAAAAGACCGGCGCACAAGGCTGCCGGTCTCCAGTTGTCCAGTTGACCAATATTCAATTTCCGGAGTAGAGGGTGGGGGCGCTTAAACTGCCACACCGACAGGGACCTCATGTCTGGCCCCATAGCTGATGCTGGTTTTTTTGGTAACTACCCGTTTCTGCTGCTTCAGGATCTCGATAAAAGCCTCGACCCTGGTGAGTCCGCCCCCCGATTCATGGGCCGATTTGCCGATAAAATCGGTTTCCATGATCAAGGTGGAAATGCCGGTTTTCTTTTTCACCACATCGGTGATGACGTGCGCGGCGGATGAAGCGAAGTTGCAGCCCCATTTATAGCCGTAGATGAAGCCATCCGCCTTTGACTCCTTGATCCGCTCGACGATCCAGTCGGCATGTTCCTCGAGCGGGGCGGTCAGTGATTTTAAGGGTGAGCCCTCCACCAGCGCCCGGAAGGGATCGCCTTCCTCGTTCAACGAGCCGTGTGACGGCACCAGGAACCATTCCACCCCTACAGGCACGGCGCCCGAGGTATGGCCGATCAACGGCCGGAAATGGGTGCAGGCTCCGCCGACAAAGATCCTGACCGGATTTTTATGGATGGCCGTACCATGGATCTGATGCGTTTGCCGGTCCTTGGCCTCGGCGGCGATACCCTCGATAACCTCCAGGAAAGCCTCGGGTTCGCCGCCCCAGTTGTGGCCCGAATGGATTATGGTTTCGAACTCGTGGGCCGTAAAAGGCGGTTTGGGACTTTCCGCCTGGACGGTAAAGATCTTCCAGATAGCCTTGCGGACCTTGTTGCCGATCTTGATCTCTTGTCTCAGTCTCTCGTCGTCGACCGGAACCCCGTTCAGTTTGGATATCTCTTCGGCAGCCCGGCGCAGTGTCTTCACCCGGTAGTCGATGGCCCACTCAGTGTCGCCGGAGCCGATGGGATTATCCAGATAAAAAATGGGGATGTCCACCTTGCCGGCGCGGTGCACTGCCAGGGCGTTGTTGGGGGTATCGTAGCAATGCACCCCGGTCGGCACCACCTGGGCGCCGTAGGGTATCCGGTTGTCCTTCCAGGCCCAGGAAGAACCGGCGCCGCAGGCCTCAAAGTTTTCCGGCACTACGGAGAGCCGCTGATGCCGCAGCGCTGCCCCGGCGCCGCCGCGGATAGGGATGCTCCCAAGGGCATAGAACATGTCGGGAATGGTCTCTTTCCGGTTGACGATCAGAACCCCACGATCGCTGGCAGCGAGCAGGCGGTCGTAAAAGCTGTAATAGAGGTAGAGGAACTTGATAACGCTGGGGGACTCCAGGTCATAACCATCAAAGCCGATGAAGATGTTGGGATATTTCTCCGGCGCATCCTTCTCGAAGATCCAATCCCAGATATGTTCGGGCGAATGATAACTGCCATCCCGAAAGGTGAGCCCCTTCTCCTGCAAAAATATCTTTTTCACTTTGGCAAGATACTCCCGGTGATCGCTGACGTAGTCATCATAGGCCTTCTTGAGGACCTTCTCCTTATACTGCTGCTTGTGATCCGACATGAGCCGCCTCCTTCTTTCTTCTCTTGATTATTTCCACTTGTGCCTGGATGCGTGTCTGCAGTTGGCCGATGTCGTTTGCCCCATAGTCGGTATGCAGTTGCAGGAACGGAATGTCCCTGGCATCGAGGAGCGCCTTGTTTTCCTCGACCCGGAAGGTATATGGATCGCAGAAACGGAGCGTATGGTAGAGGACTCCGTCCGCCCGGTGCCGTTCGATCAGATCGAACAGGTTTATCAAACGCTTGTCGGTTTTCTGCTCGGGATAAAGCTGCGCCGCGCAGGGGGTCCGGTCGAGATAGGCCTTGGCGAGCCCGGCCAGGGTCGGCTCCTTGACTTCCAGTCCGACAAAGGTTCGCTGCCCGGTGCAGATGTCGTCCGCTACCACCGTGACACCCAATCCCTCCAGCACATCGATGATCTTGGTGTTGCCCTGGGCGATGATGGAGCCAGCCAGCACCAGGCGTACCTTGCCGATCGGCTTGACCTTGTCCGAGACCGGTATGGTTTTCAGCTCTTCTATAAGTTTCCCCAACAGGGACAGGTGCGTCTCCGGAGCGAGGTAGAACCCGGCGTGGATCACCTTGATGATCTGACCCCACCTGATGGGGCTGTTGTCCAGCAGCAGGAAATCGTAAAGTTCGGCGGTTTTTTTGCGGATATCCGCGTACAGAGCGACGGACTTGCGAAGTTCTCCCTGATCCAGCTTTCTGCCGGCAATCTTCTCCAGTTCGGCGGTGAACGACTCCACCTCTTTTTCGAAAAATTCCTGGCCTTCGGGTAGGTAAAAATTCTTGGGGACCGACAGGGTGAGGGTCTCCTTGCCGAAGTAGTACCGCAACACCTCCACCATGCGGTATTCCTGGAGACAGACCGCCGAGATGGCCACGACATCGCTATTCACGGCGTAGGGATTCTTCCCCTCCTTGAATACGCCGATGGTCTGCCGGACATAGGGGCACTGGATATTGGTGATGTATTCGATCCCTTCCTCGGCCAGGTTGTCGTCGCCCCCCCACCCCAGCCGCACCGGGATCAGCCCCAGTGCGTGCACGATCTCCACCGGGGTATAGCAACAGAAGAGACCGACCACCTTGTTCCCGTTCCGGCGCGCCTCGACAATCTCATCGGGCCGCCTCTTCAACGCCTCATCATATGTTATCAATGTCTCAATCATGTCAGTTCTCCAGTTCTTCCAGTTTATTGGACCTGGCCAGGATGGCGGCCCCGATTGCGCCGTTCAACTGGGGGTCCACCGGCGATACCAGAAGACTCGTGCCGAGTACCTCCTCCAGTGCGGATCGCAGGCCGGCATTCTTGGCCACACCGCCGGTAAAGACCCTGTCTCCGTCGTTGCTGCCGATTCGGGAAAACATGCTGGAGACCCGCTTGGCCACGGCGTAGTGCAGCCCCTTGGCAATATTCTCCTCTTTTTCGCCGCTGGCCAGAAGCGAGATGACCTCCGACTCGGCAAAGATTGCGCAGGTGCTGTTGATGGGGCAGGCGTAGTCTCCGGCCAGGGTCTTCAGGCTGAGATCGTCGATCGATACCTCCAGTGCCCTGGCGATCACTTCCAGGAATTTGCCGGTGCCGGCGGCACATTTGTCGTTCATGACAAAATCGACCACATTGCCGTAACTGTCCAGCTTGATCGCCTTGCTGTCCTGGCCGCCGATGTCGATGATCGCCCTGGCATTGGGGAAGAAATAATGCGCCCCCTTGGCATGGCAGGTGATCTCGGTTATCACCTCGTCCGCATAGGAAGCCGAGATACGCCCGTAACCGGTGGCCACCGTATAACTCAGCTCTTCCTCGGAAATCCCGGCCGATTCCAGGGCCGCCTTCAATGCCGTTTTCCCGCTGTTTTCAACATCCGCCTTGGTGGGAACGATGGCCTGGCCGATGATCTGATCATCCGCCAGGATCACCGATTTGGCCGCGTTGGAGCCTATATCGACCCCTGCGAAATACAATTTGCCTGCACCTTGTTGTCCCATTTCAAATCTCCTTTTTTGTTTTCGTTCTAAATTTCTGCTTTGTCACAAGAATATCATTAGCATCATTGCCCCCTCCTTCAGAATAGCGAGGGTGTTGGACCGAGCCTTCATATCAACGCTGTCGCTGGGTGTCCTAGCTATTGTTCAGTGCTGCCTTTAATTCAAGGAATTCCGCCAATTCGGGGAGAGAATCAAAGACTAAATCGGGCATTGCTTCGGCAATTTCTTCTCGACTACCATATCCGTAGGAAACAGCTGCCGTCATGATTCCATTCCTTTTCCCTCCGAATATGTCATGGGATCTATCGCCGACAATAATAGTTGTTCTCGGATCCAAATTTTCGGAATCAAGAATATGGGCTACCAGTTCACCTTTGTCAGATAAGCGACCATCCAGTTCACTTCCATGAACTGCTTCAAAGAATTGTGTGAGGTCAAAATGGTCAAGAATCTGAGCCGCAAATACTCTGGGCTTGGAGGTTGCCAAGAAAACTCGGAATCCCTTACCGCTAATTCTACGAAGAGAAGGAACGATCTCCGGGTATATTTCATTCTCATACATGCCGGTCTCAGAGAATCGCTTTCGATAATGGAATAGAGCTTGATCGAGTATGGCTCCATCCGATGTTTTCAGCAGACGCGAAAATGACTCTCTAAGGGGTGGTCCAATACACCAAGTGAGCTCCTCTGCTAGTGGTGGCGTTGTCCCAAGCCGATCCAGGGAAAACCGGATGCAGCCTGTTATTCCAACTTTTGGATCAGTAAGTGTTCCGTCCAAATCAAAAAGTATATTGGAAATTTTCACTATTTATTCACCGAGTAGCTCATTGAGAGATAAACCGTAGATCTACCAGCTGTTCGGCAGTGAGGCTCACTCTGCTGTCCAGGTCGCCCACCTCCTTCAGGATGGTGAGAGTATTGGCCAGCGCTTTCAAATCAACGCTGCCGGTGGTATCCCAGCGGGGAATGGTCTTGGCGTAAAGAGTCCTGAGCAGCTTCTCGTCGAACTGGAGTTCCTTTTTTGCCAGTGCCAGCAGTTCATCCTGATGGTTTTTGGCATATTCCGCCGACTTGCGGTAACCCTTGAGGAATCCCCGGACAGCTTCGGGATTGCTACCGATGAATTTAGTCGTGGCAAAGATGCCGCTGTGCTGGTAATTTTTGTAGTAATCATCGGCATTGGCGAGGACCTTGCCGATGCCGTCCTGTTCGACCTTGGTCACCCACGGTTCACTGGTGACGATGGCATCGACCTTGCCGGATTGTAGGGAGGCGTATCCGGTACCGCCGGTACCGGTGGCCAATACCTGGTACTGGTCGGGAGAGAGCCCCTTGGTGGCGGCGATGCGCCGCAGCGACTGATGAGCCCCGCCACCAATGGAAGAGACGCCGATTTTTTTACCTTTCAGCTCTTCGATCCCTTTTACCTCGGGCCTCCCCACCAGGACGAAGCTGTTCCCCTTAATGGGAGGAGAGGACACGATCTTGATCGGCACCCCCTTGGATATCCCTACGATGACCGGGGAACCGGCCGAACCCATCTCGACCTCACCAGCCGCCGCAGCGGTAATAGATTCAGGGCCCCCACCGTTGAAGTGTTTGATATCCAGGTCGATACCCTCTTCGGCGAAGAACCCTTTTTGCACGCCGAGGTCGAGAAAAAGATTGGTCGCGCTGATTCCCAGTTCGCCGAACCTGATCTTCACAAGATTCCTTGCTGTTGGCGGACCCTGCTTGCGCTGCGTGCAGCCGGTTGTTGCCAGGCATGTCATCAACAGAATTAAAAACAGTTTGTTCATGATCCCATCCTTCATATTGTTGCCGAATTGTTATGGCCGCACCATCTCCACAAAGGCGTTGACCCGGTTCTGGAGCTGTTCGCTCTGGACCCCGCCGTGGTCGTGTTCTATGATCAGGCTCGGCAGGCTGGTCTGCCGCTTGACTTCATCGCACAGCATCCTGGCAATGGCCGACTGGGTGTTGCACCCCCAGTTGTATAGGAACAGGACGCCGTGGGCGCGGGATTTCCTGAGCTGTTCCACAGTCCAGGCCGCGCGCCCTTTGATGTCCTGCTCGTAGGGGTAGGAGAGGATCGCCTTGGAAAGGTTGTAGTAGGGGTCGCTCCCTTCCTCTTCCACGATGGTGCTGATGTCGCTCCAGTGGTTGTCGTTCCCCACCATGATGCCACCCGCCTCCTCGGTCCGGAACTCGTTGGGACGGACACAGGAGCCGCAGACGAAGATCCGGGCAGGGTTGTCCTGCACACCCTCACCCTTGATCCCCTTCTTGACCCGTTCCTTGATGTACCGGTTGGCCTCCTTGAGCACCGTCACGCTGGCGCTCGGGTCGCCATGCACCTCCATGCTCCCCATCTGAAAGATGGCCCTGCGGTCGATGCCGTTGGTGGGAGGGGCGTCCGTGGACCACCACGCCTCGGCCGTATCCACTGCCAGCCGCCGCCCGGCATTGTGCAGTTTGATCTCGGCCCAAAGGTCCGCGTCGGTGGTTTCGCGGCCGGTGAATCCGTTGATCTCCTTGGTCAGACGCCGCAGGTTCTGTGCAAAGTATTCGACCGCCCAGGGCTTGTCCTTCTGATGGCTCATGGGATAATCCCCCAGGAACAGGTTGAGCTTCCGCTTGCCGTGCCGGTGTGACTCCACCCCGTAGGAGATATCCGAACAGCGCAGGCAGGTGAAGGGGGCGATCATGTCCACCGGCAGGTTCCCCTCCTGGATGTTTTCGTAGCCGGCGGTCTGGCAGATCTCGAAGCTGGTGGCGTGATGGGCTTTCTCCCGCTGGTTCATACGCCTGAGCTCTTCCTGGTTGAGATTGAGCCCCTCGTGCTGGCCTGCCGCCCACAGCCCGGTGCTGGCGGGGCGCAGGGCAATGGCACCGGCCGCATAGTAGGGATCGACGCTCTGCCCCCCCTGGACAAAGATAACCGGGGTGCCGTTTGACCTGGCCCTGGAGATCCTCTCGTTCATGGTAAGGATGAGGTAGTTGTGCTTGATGGTGCTCGGAAGGGTCACGTCCTTGGAGAGCCGACGGTGGTAATTGTTGCTCTTGGTGAAGGCATAAGGATACTTGACCGGTGCTTCCCTGGTCATGAAATGCCAGATCTCCTCGGCGCTCTTGCGTGTGCCGTCCCGGAAGACGATGTCTTCGGTGGTGATGAACTCGTCTTTAATCTCCTCGGGATACCCGTACTGCTCTTTTGTGCTCATGGGACTGTCTCCTTTAAAGTCAGGTTGAAAGGCTGAATGCTGTTTGGAACAATCATGCGCCATCGCAATATTTTGAATTCTTGAATCAGGTGACTACGTATCGAAGCCGATTTTGACATGCCTTCAGTCTTCAGCCTGACCACCTGCTTTATTTTGAAAATCTCGAATCAACCATCTGCTCGGCCGTGATCTGGTTCGACTTGTCCAGATCCCCCAGTTCCTTGAGGGCCCTGATCGCATTGTTGGTCCCGACAAGGTCCACCGCCAGATCGGTGCCAAGTCGGGCAAGGGTCCTTTCAAATGCCCGCCTGAGCGGTTTTTCCTCCAGCTCCAGATCTTTCACCCCGAACTGGATGGACTCCTCCTTGTTGGCCTTGACGTATTCGATCGATTTTTTATAGGCCTTGAGAAAACCTCTGACCGCATCGGGGTTCCTGTCGATAAATTTCTGCGATGCGAAGAAGAAGCTGTGCTGGTACCGCTTGAACTGTTCGGCGTCTGCTGCCCGGGCGATGATCCGGCCGAAGCCTTCGATCTCCGCCTTGGCGCCGTACATTTCTGAGGTGATGGTGGCATCCAGCTGCCCAGCCTGGAGGGCGGCAAAGGCATTGGCCGAGCTGCCGGTATCAAGCACCTTGAAATCCTGCAATCCCAACCCCTTTTCGCGGGTCATGGCAATGAACGCCTGCCGAGACCCCCCGCCGGGATTTCCCCCCCCGATTTTCCTCCCTTTGAGAGATTCGATCGTCCGGAACTCGGGGCGGGCCACCAGGATAAATGTGTTCCCGTTTCCCACAGGAGAGCCGATTATCCTGATGGGCACCCCCTTGGCAGCGCCGATAAGAATGGGGGTCCCGATGCTGCCCAGATCGGCCTCGCCGGCCGCGGCACCAACGATCGCCTCCGGGCCCCCCCTGAATCTTCTGATTTCCACATCGATGCCGTTCTCCCGGAAAAACCCTTTTTTGATCCCCTGCAAGAGCGGAATCGAACCGTCGCCGACACCCAGGCAGGCATAGCGCAACTTGAACAGGGGGGTGGCGGCGCCCTTGTCTGCCGCTTTCTCATTTCTTGTACAGCCGGACATTGTCAGGGCCATGGCAATAGCTACAATTCCTAAGGACAACTTTCGCATCGTGTACTCCCTTTTTTCCCAATAGCTCTTCTAGATCGCGTAACTGAACACCTTTTCCGCATGGAGATGGAACTCTTCCAGAATCTCTTCCTTCAGCTTCATAAAGTCGTAGTCGGCACGAACGCGGGGGCGTGCCAGCTCGACCGGGATTATCTTCTTGATCGTACCGGGACGGCTTGACATGATCACCACCTTGTCACTCAAGTAGACTGCCTCTTCCACATCGTGGGTGATCATGATCATGGTTACGTGTTTTCCGCGTTGCCAGATCTTCTCCAATTCCTGTTGCATATACATGCGTGTCAGGGCATCCAGCGCCCCAAGCGGTTCGTCGAGCAGCAGGATCTCAGGCTGGTTCACCAGCGCCCTGGCGATGGCGGCGCGTTGCGCCATGCCGCCCGAAAGCTGGTTGGGATGGACCTTTTCGAAACCTTGCAGGCCGACCAGTTCCAGGTGTTCCTGGACAATCTGTTTTCGGTTGCCATTCCCGTTCCTTTTCCCTTCCAGACCGAGGCCGACGTTGCGTTCAACGCTCAGCCACGGCAGCAGCCGGTGGTCCTGGAAGACAACGCCGCGGTTCAGGCCGGGTCCTGTGATTCGTTTGCCGTCCAGCAGGATTTCCCCCTCGTAGCTGTTTTCCAGGCCGATGATCAGCCTCAATAGCGTGGTCTTGCCGCAGCCGCTCGGTCCAATGATGCTGATGAATTCGCCCGGCTTGACGGTTAAGTTTATGTTTTCCAGCACCGGCGTTGCATCGCCGTTCACTTTAAATCTCTTGTTAAGATTGTTGATTTCCAACGTACCTGTGTGTTCCATTGTGTTACTCCTCACACATTAATTACACGCGCCAGCGGAGAAGGCGGCTCTCCAGCAGAGTCATGGCATGATTCAGCAGGTATCCGATCAGGCCGATGATCAGGATGGTGATGAAGACCACATCCATGCGGACCCTTTCCTTGGCCTCCCACATCATGTCGCCGATACCACCTCTGGCCTTGAAAAAGATCTCGGCGCCGATCACCAGCAGCCAGGCCTCGCTCATGCTGACCCGAATACCGGCCAGAATGGCCGGCAGTGCCGATGGGAGGGTAAAGCGCCACAAAAGCCTGAGCCGGCCGTATTCAAATACCTGCGCCACCTCCAGGTACTCCCTCTTCAGCTGCCTGCAGCCGTCAAAGGTGTTGAGGGTCATGGGATAGAGGGCGCCCAGGGCAATGAAGATCACCTTGGCCAGCTCAGTTTGTCCGAACCATAGGATCAGAAGCGGTATCCAGCCCAGGATCGGAACCTGCCTGACTGCGTTGAACAGCGGACCGAACAGTTTCTCCACGGTTCGCGAAAGCCCCATCAGGGTGCCGAGTATAAAGCCTGCAACTATCCCCACCAGGAAACCCTTAACCACCTTGGCCAGACTCTGCTGCAGATTTGCGGCAATTTTCCCTTCATTCAGGAGCGACAAAAGGGAGGCGTAGACCTTCTCCGGTGTCGGCAGGATGGGTGAAGGGTGCGCGTCGTTCCGGGTAGCCAGCCACCAGACGATGAGAATCACCAGCGGGATTACCAGGCCTCGCGTCTTTTGTACCAGTTTTTGTAAATCCATATGCGCATCCTCTTGTAAAACCTTATCTATTCGACTGTCCTGCGCCAGCGCAGACAGAAGGCCTCGATCCATTCCATCACAAGGCTCATCCCATATCCGGCCAAGGCGATGGCAATTATGCAGACCATGACAGTATCCAGCTGAAACTGTTGCCGGCCAGTGTACATCATGTAACCGATCCCTTCGCTGGCGGCCACAAGTTCGGCCCCCACCACTGCCATCCAGGCTATGCTCAGGCTGAGCCGCAGCCCGGTGAAGATCGAGGGGAGGGCAGCGGGCAGGATGATGGTCCAGAACTGTTTCAGCCGGTTGAATTCAAAGACATGTCCAACTTCCAGGATGGACATGGGGATCCCCTTGACCCCCTCACTGGTATTTAGGGCCATGGGATAAAAGACGGTAACAGCGATGAACCAGATCTTGAAATCCTCGCCGATGCCGATCCAGAGCATCAATAGGGGTATCCAGGCCAGGACCGGAATCTGGCGCAGGCCGTGAAAGAGCGGTCCCGCATAATCTTCGAACGTCCGTGAAATTCCCATGGCTGCGCCGAAAACCAGGCCTGCGAACGCGCCGATAATGAACCCCGTAGTGACACGCAGGGTGCTTATGGCCAGGTTTCTCGGCAGGTCACCGCTCTTGAGCAGGTCGCTAAAGGTTTCAAAAATGAGTTTTGGCGGCACGAAAAGCTGATTTGTTGTCAATCCAAAACGGGCCACTATCTCCATGGAAATAATGATAAGGGTTGGAATGATAAAACCCAGAAAAAGTGTTGAAGCACTGGTGGCGAATTGTTTTTTCATTGTGACGGCCTCAATTCAACCCATCCCATCCCCGCCCAACCTCCCCTTCAAGGGCAGGGTTTGGGTGGGGATGGGAATATGGCGGTAATTTGCAACTGATTTGCAACTGATTGTTACCGAGGGTGCGGTTTCCCCTCAACATCTGACGCGGGCCAGAATTTCTCCAGCTTCAGTTCTTTCAGCGCCCGGTCCTGATAACTTCTGTCGATCCACTGGTCAACATCGTAGGCCTTTCTGATGATGTTGTTGTCTTTGAGGAACTTGACCGACTGTTTGTAGTGGTCGATGGTGAAGTCGTCGAACACCGGGTTGGTGACCAGTTTAAGTGGAATACCGTCATAGTTTTCCTTGAGCGATTGCAGTGAGTTTCCGCTCTTGCCCCAGAGGGCAAAGGTCTTGCCGCGGTTTTTCTCCTCGGAGGCGATCTTGGCGCCCCTGATGAAGGTCTTTACAAAACGATAAGTAACCTCGGGGTATTTTTTGGCGAACTGCTCTGTTACGACCAGTGCGGCGGTAGCCTTGAGAAATTCCGGGCTGTTCTTGGTGGAAACCAGTATTTTCCCCAGGCCACGGTTACGAAGGTCGATACCGTCTGAACCGGTTACTATGGCCTCAACCTCTTTAGCCAGGAAGGCGGCTGTGCTGTCCCCTCCTTGAAGGTTGACCTCCCTGACATCCTTTGGATTCACGCCGTGCAGTGCCAGCAGCCTGCTGAAAAAGAGCTGTCCGAAGCCGCCCTTGCCGATCCCCACCTTCTTGCCGCGCAGGTCTGCGACCGATTTGATCTTGGAGTCGGGCTGAATGATGATATAGGAAGAACGGCGCACATCGTTGATAGCAATTGCCTTGTGCTTGAGCCCCCCCGCCTTGCCCATGATAGAGGGGAAGTCGCCGAAGGTGACGAAATCCACAGTGCCGTTTGCCAAAGCTTCGTTTGAGGCCGGACCGGCCCCCTTGAAGACGTTCCATTCGATCTGGATACCGTCCTTCTTGAATTCCTGTTCCAGCAGGCCCAACTGATTCACGATGCCCAGAATGTTCCCTGGGATCGGCCTGTTGCTGCCGGTGCAGCCGATACGGATGACCTGCGGCTTGTCCTCCGCCCGGCTGATTCCAGTCATGAGTGTTGTGAAAATGCCGATTATTAGTAAAACTCCGAATACTTTCTTCATGATTTATCCTCCAATTGTGAGCTGAACTTTGAAATGCCCCAAAAGTCTCAATGTAGCAACGGTACTAAGGTCCCAGGCTAGAAGCCGAACTGGAACTGAACGATGAAGGCGTCGTCAAAATTAGAGTAGCTTTTATTGACGACGGCAAAGGTCCTGTTGTAGTTGAGCTGCAGTTTGGTGGTTTCGGCAAAAAACCAGTTGAAACCGAGGGTATAGATGTCGGTGTGGGTATTTCTTTCCGAGGTGTCGCGGGTCAACCTGTCAAAGCGGAAGAATGGCTGGTAGCTGAGGGGCCACCAGTCGTCGTAGCGGTCCTGCTGCACGTATCCTTTTACGAACTGTTCTCCGAAGTTGTAGAAGAGGGTAAAGGTGTGGGCATCGCTGGTAACATCATCCAAAACGGACTTCTTGTTGACGGTTTTTGCAACCGGATCGACGGCACGGGCGTATTCATAGGTGAAGCCGATCGGAGTATTCACATAGGCGATGTCCGCGCCGTAGCGTTTTCTTTCGGCACGCTTTTCGATAATGGCGCCGGATTTGTCGCTGACGATTTTCTTCCCGTAGTAATAGGAGGCTCCGACGGACAGGCCGCGCAGTGGGTGGCTGTATTCGACCGGAGCGTTCAACACGATCCTCCCCAAGAGGTCCAGGTTGTTGTCGGCATTGGCCAGGTTACCGCTCCCGATCGGCCCGTTGCCGTTCAGCACCATGAAGTTGTACTCGATCAGCGGCACCCGGAATTTGAAACCATAGTCATTTGCCGGGAACAGGTCGCCGGCGACAAGGATGCCGATGTCACGTTCGTTCAGCTTCATGGCTGAAGCGAACTGGGCCCCGACCACGGTTGGCTTCCTGTCGTCGCTGGTTGTCGCTTCAAGACCGAACGGTTTTTTCTGCTGGCCGGCCGTGACCTTCAGGTACGGCTTTTCCGGGTCCAGGGAGGGTAGAATATTGTAGCTCAGCCAGACGTCGTTCGGCAGAATAGTGAAACTGGTCTTGTCGGTTGTCAGACTGACCGCATAGTCAAGGTTTTTTCCCTGGTCGTAATCCCGGTACAGGTTCCCCTTGAAACCGAACTGGACCTGGCTGACGTTGAAGCCGTCGGTCGTCGACGTACTGCCGGTCCCGCCGCCGCTCGCACCGTAGCGCACCTGGAAGTTCCCGGATAAATTCAGATTCCTGGTCGATTGGACCGTCCCCTTGTTGAGTTTTCTTTGCCACTGTTCCCGAAGGACATCGATCTCGGTTTTCAGACCTTCAACATCTTCTCTGGTAACAGACTTATCTTCATTTGGTGAGCTTTGTGAATCCAATTGTATCTGGTCATAGTCCAGCGATGGATCCTCCGCAGCTGCAGCTGTTGAATCCGCAGCTGCAGCATTGTCAGTCGCCGTATCCGTCTCCGCAGCCAGAGCGAAGGAGTGCGCCACTAATAGTGATAGCAGCAAAAACGCTTGTATAAGTAACAATCTCATCATTTTCCTCCTGATTACTTTGCTTCTAGTTTTCCGGTCAGCAATAGTTGAATAAAGTTAAGTTACTTAGTTGCAGTTGACTGCCCACCGGGATAATCCTTCTGTAATTGCCTCCTTTCCATGATTTAGATATCGGTGCTGCCTTTCTCATTCGAGAACGAAAGAGGCCAGGAGGAAGTCCTCCTGGCCTCTGGTCTGTCCAGTCAGCCACGCCGGCCAATGCCGGGTAGGGTCGAAATCTGCTGCGATCGGGTATGAGGCGGAATTACTCTCAAACAGATGGCGCTTATGCGCCACGCGCCATGCCAGGCGCACACAAAAAGAGGCCGGGGAGTTAACCCCGGCCTCCAGTTTTCTGGTCAGCCATGCATGATTTTTATCCATCTTTAGCAGCTGCGGGACTAAAGAGTCAAGCTAAAATTACTTACTCTATCAATTAAGTATTTAAATGCCCGCTCCATCCTGAATGATACCGAATTCCAACTCGCCGATGCGGTCGCCCCACTTTTTTGCCCAGCGCTTCAGGTCAACGGGGAGCAGCGGCTGCGGCGCCGACTGCTCCCCGGTGAGGGGGGAATTGATCAGGTGATGGGCGAGACGGCGGTAGCTGTAGGCAAGATTCGACAGCGGTGCAGCCTCGATGACTGTTTTGTCGTACAATTCACACTGCCTGACTACCAGCGAGCGGGGGATGGCGCCGGCAACCCGGGTGTTAAGCTGGCGGGCAAAATCGTTCACGAGCGATTCCTCAAAGGAGCCGGTCAAGCCGTTGGCAATGAGCCCGCCGCTGACAGCACGGGAACCGCACTTCCGCTCGAGAAGACGGAAGAAGCTGTTGGCGGCATAGAGTGACATGAGATCGGCAGATGTAACCACGAACGCCTGCTGAATAAGGGAGTTCAGGATGGGGCTCGAGAATCCCGAGCATCCCGTCTCCCCCGGAATGTCGTAGAGCACGCAGTCCGGCTGTAATTCGTCAAACACCTTGAGTTCCTGGAGAATGGTGAAGGCCCGGTTAATGCCGTAAGAGGCGCATTCACCTATTGCCATGGCGTCGCCGACTTCGATGCAGGCGATCCCCCCGAAGCCGTACCTGACGATATCCGTCAGGGTGGGCGATTCTCCTGATGCCGCCATATCGAGGATCGGCCTGACCGTTTCCTCGGAATGCAGCAGGATTCCGGTATCCGCCTTCGGGTCGCAGCCGATCAGGAGAACTCTTTGACCAGCCTCGGCCATGGCGGAACCCAGGTTTGTCGCAAGGGTCGATTTACCTACTCCCCCCTTGCCGTAAAACGCAATGTGTTGTGTCATGCTTGTCCTCCTTCCGCTGGCGGGATTCAGTGGAAATAATTCCAATTTCAAATCAAGGATGAAATCAAGGCTGCGAGGATTGAGGCGACGAAGGCGTACAACTTCGTCCGTTGAGGAGCCGAAGACGAGCCAACGAAGATAGCGCCTTGATTTGGAATTGGTATAAAAGGTCCGGGGAACTCCTCCCTGACGATAAACCCCTGCTTCCGGTCGTTCTGGTCAGCGCAGATTGTCGAGGCAGATTATTTCAAATGCCGCTGCCGTGAATATGCTCGCCCTTGCTGAGTCGGAACTTCTCGCTCTTGTCGATCTGGATGATGCGGCCATCCTGGATTACAAGCGTCACCGTGCCAAAGCGGATGGTGCGGAGCGCTTCACGGAGCGTACGCTCGACCTCACCGGTCAGTTTTCCGCCAAAGGGATTGCCATTGTCTGCCATCGCCTACCTCGTGGGGTCCTGAGACCGATTTAATCTATAGTTTTTACAGACTATTGTGGCAAAAAAATTATTGCGCGTAATCGAGCAGCTGGGAGAGCCGCGGCTTCTCAATCTTGCTCAGCATTGAAATCAAAAGTCCATTAAGTCTATAGTTAATACGTTTATAATCGCTAAGAGAAAGGTTGTCAACCATTTTTTCCTAGGAGTCTGTCGGACTTAGGGAATCGTAGCGAGAGAATGGTAGGTCGAGGACAGATTTCCGGAAATTTGAGAGCGAATAGTGGACCTATTTGTCGAAAATTTACGGGAATATGGACCGACTTACCGTTTTCGCAGTAGATTCATTCCTAAGTCCCTCAGGCTCCTAGTCGGGGAACGCAGAGTTTCTCTCCCGATCAGAGCCCGTCTGGCGCCTCGAATTTGTAGCCGACGCCGTAGAGCGAGTGAATGAGTTCCTTGGCGGGCGCCACAGCATTTATCTTTCGCCGCAGTTTCTTCACATGGCTGTCAATGGTCCGGTCACTGACGATCCGCTCGTCCGGGTAGATCTTGTCCATGAGCTGGGAGCGCGAATAGATGCGCCCCGGATGCGAAAGGAGCAGGTGGAGCAGCTTGAATTCAACGGCGGTCAACTCCAGTTCGTGACCGTGCAAGGTAGCCTGGTAGCGTGATTCGTCCAGAACCAGTCCTGACGTCCGAAGCGTCTGGCCGTCGCCGGTTCGGCGCAGGACGGCCCTTACCCGGGCAACCACCTCCCGGGGGCTGAACGGCTTGCAGATATAGTCATCCGCACCGAGTTCAAGCCCGAGAAGCCGGTCTATCTCCTCGATCCGGGCCGTGACCATGATGACCGGCACGCTGGAAAAGGTCCGGATCTCCTTGCAGACCTCCATCCCGTCACGCCCCGGCAGCATCAGGTCGAGGAGAATGAGGTCTGGCAGCTGCTCCCTCACCCAGGGTACCACCTCCGTGCCGTCAGCCAGGCAGAACGGCTCGAAACCCGCCTGCCTCAGGTAATCGCTCAACAGTTCCGCCAGTTTCTTTTCATCTTCGACAATCAGCAGTTTGCCGCTCATCGGCATTTCTCCGTCAACGGCAGTGTCACCCTGAGCCAAAGGCCTCCCAGCGGCGATGGCTGAGCCGAGATGGTTCCGGCGTGGGCTTCGACGATGTTCCTGCAGATTGCCAGACCGAGCCCGGCTCCGCCTGTTCCCCTGTTCCGGGACGTTTCCACCCGGTAGAGCCGTTCGAACAACTTGTCCAGTTCGCTCTCCGGGACCCCGGGTGCAGAGTCAGCGATGTCGACCGCAACCAGGCCGTCGCCGCAGGCCAGGCGAACGGAGAGATCCCCCCCCGCGTCCATGTATTTCAGCTCGTTATCGAGGAGGTTGGCGAAGAGCTGGCGGAGCCGTTCGGGATCGCCGAACACCGCCGCCTTTGCGTTCCGCGGGATGTCAACGGTGAGCGTAATGTCCTTAGCGGCAAACTCCGGGCAATATAAGGCCAGCTCAGCGGCCACCAGTCCGGCCAGATCGAGTTCCTCCTTCCGGTAGGTCCGCGCGCCGAGGTCGGAGAGGGAAAGCTGGTAGAGATCGTCCACCAGCCGCCCCAGTCGGAGGGCCTCGCCGTGGAGGGATTGGATCGCGTCCGAGTCGGCTGACGGATACCGTCCTGAAGCGCTTCGATTTCCCCGCGGAGGACGGCCAGTGGCGTACGCAGCTCATGGGAGATGTCCGCCACCCACTGGCGCCGTGCTTGTTCGTTTTTCTCCAGGGTCAGGGCCAGGGCGTTGAAGTCACGGGCGAGCTGGCCCAACTCATCGCTCGAGGTCACCGGCACCCGGCTCTCGAACTCTCCGGCGGCCAGGCGGTTGGTTGCCGCGGCCAGTGCCCGGATCGGCCGGACCAGCCTGGTCGCCAGGGGAAGGGAGAGCCCTCCGGCCACGAGCACCACCATGACCGCCACGAGGGAGAGCGCGAATTTCTGCTCTTTGAGGAAGCGGAGCTGGCGTTCGTCGGAGAGACGCTTGCGCGGCAGGAGTCCCAGGTACCCCACTGCCCGGTCGAGGTGGCGGATGGGCTTGAGGTCGGTATTACCGGGGATGGCTGCCGGACCGACCAGCGGTTTTTTCCCTGCATCGAGGAGAAAGACGCGCAGGGCGAAGTCGCGCCGCAGGTGCGGCGGCCTGGAATGACGAGCGCCCGCTTCATCCGGCAGGATGACGCCCCGACTCGCCGGCCGCTGCCGGTCAGGATATCCCGACTCCTCGTCGAAGAAGGACACGGCGAGAAGCCGCTTCCATTGTGCCGGATCGTTCTTGAGAAAATCCCAGTCCCCCACTGCGGCGTAATCCTTCTCCAGCCGCTCGGCCAACCGGGTAAGCTGCGTCTGTTCGAGGCTGTTGACATAGCGATGAAATCCCCGGTCAATGCTCCACCGCATGATGAGGAACATGCTGACAACCGCCAGACTGGTGGCTGCCAGGATTACCAGGAACAGCCGATGGGTGATGCCGATCTTCATTGCCTTACTCCTGTTAAAGCCCGCTTCTGTCGTGCAATCAAATTTACCACAAAAAGCGGACGTATAACCACCATCAGCATTGCATACCGGCATATTTCCTCATTTCTTCCACATTTCTGCCACATTCGCCTGGTATTCCTATAGCCAGATAAGACGGCACTGGAGGCCGAAAACCAAAGAAAGGAGAACATCACTATCCTTACCCGCCGTACCGGTACAGGGAGACACCTATGATCTGGCTTCGACATGATTATTGACTGAGGAATCGGGCAAAAAGGCCTCCTTCGCATTGTCTGCCGGCAATGACGTGTTATAATAAGAATTTACGGCATTAACTGGTTACTTGAAGGAAGGCACCATGTATAATGAAGAATCCGCGCCCCCCGCTCTGGGGGAACGGAATGCCCTGCTGAATGCTGTTGTCGAAAACAGCACCGATGCAATCTATGTCAAGGACCTCCAGGGACGCTATCTGATGATCAACCCTGCCGGGGCGGCCTTTCTCGGGAGAAAGGTTGAAGAGGTGCTTGGCCGGGACGACCGCGAGCTTTTTTCAGCCGAATCCGCCGAAAAGATTTGCGAAGCAGATCGCCAGGCTCTTACGTGCGGAACACCGCTGACCATTGAGGAAACCATTACGGCCGCAGGTGTTACCCGCACCTATTTTACCACCAAGGGGGCCTATTGTGACGCTAAAGGGAAAGTCGCCGGGGTATTCGGCATTGCCCGCGAGATTACCGACCGCAAAAACATGGAAAAGGCTCTCAAGGACAGCGAGGAGCGATTCCGTACCCTCTGTGACTCCGCCCCCATCGGCATTTTCAGGACAGACAGCGATGGGAACAACATTTACTGCAATCCGCGCTGGGAAGAAATTACCGGGATGTCTGCCCCGGAAGGCAGGGGAAAGGGGTGGTTCGAGGCCGTACATCCCGACGACCGCGCAGAACTCAACAGGGACTGGCTTGAGGTAATGGCCTCAGGACGTGGCTATTCCCATGAGCACCGTTATCTCACCTCGCAAGGGAAGACGATTTGGGTTCGAGGTTTGGCAAACCCCATTAAAGGTCCGGACGGCAAAATCTTTGGTTATGTCGGGACAGTGGAGAACATCACCGAACTCCGGCAGGCCAGACAGGATATGATGAAATCCCAGAAACTGGAATCGCTGGGGATTCTGGCCGGAGGAATTGCCCACGACTTCAACAATATCCTGACCACCATCCTCGGCAATATCTCCCTGGCGCGCATACAGTCGCACGATCCGGGAATATCGACGAAACGACTGGAAGAAGCCGAGAATGCAATCGCCCGCGCCAAAGATCTGACCCAGCAACTCCTTACCTTTGCACGGGGCGGCGAACCAGTTAAGAAAATTATCGACGTACGTGGCCTGCTGAGGGAAGCGGCTGATTTTGCCCTGCACGGTTCGAGTGTCAGCTGCGAATTTGCCCTTGGGGACGACCTCTGGCCGGTTGAGGCGGATGAAGGCCAGCTCAGCCAGGTGATCCATAATCTCGTGCTCAACGCGGTTCAGGCCATGCCGGAGGGAGGGACGGTAACCATAAGCGCGGCTAATGTCAGCTCTGCGCAGACAGGGAAGAGATTCATCAATATCGCCGTTGCGGATACCGGGTCCGGAATTCCCGAGCACCATTTACGGATGATTTTTGACCCGTACTTCACCACCAAGCAGCAAGGGAGCGGACTGGGGCTTGCCACCAGCTACTCGATCATCAGGAAACATGGCGGCAAAATAAGGGTGACTTCAACTTTGGGGAAAGGGAGCACGTTTTATGTTTCCCTTCCGGCCTCGGAACATGCGATTGAAGCCAGACCGGACTCTCGAACTGATGTGCCCCATGGCAGCGGCAGTGTGCTGGTGATGGATGATGAAGAAGTGGTCAGGGATATTACACAGGCTATCCTGGAGCAACTCGGTTATACGGCCGAGTGTGTTAAAGACGGCTCCGAGGCTATCGATCTCTACCGGAAAAGAAAAGAGGCAGGGACCCCATTTGCAGTTGTCATCATGGACCTTACAGTCCCCGGAGGAATGGGCGGCAAGGAAGCAATAACCCCGCTCCTTGAAATAGATCCCAACGTCAAAGCGGTTGTTTCCAGCGGGTATTCCACTGACCCGGTCATGGCCAATTACCGGGAATACGGTTTCAGTGCCGTGCTCACCAAACCCTACCGGCTGCAGGAGATGAGCAAGGTCTTGCAGGGCTTGCTCACGTTATGAGGTTTCGCCCTCCCCTTGCACCCCCGTATTACATCTGCCTGACCCGGTGCAGGATTTCCTTGAGCGCACTGAGTTTGACGGGTTTTGAGAGAGTATCCTTGGCCCCGGCTTCATGTGCGATTTTAACAAGGTCTTTACCATTAATCCCGCTGAAAATAACCACTTTTGCGTTCTCGTCGATTGCAACGATTTCCTTCGTGGCATCTATGCCATTTTTGTTCGGCATGCAAAGATCCATCAATGTTATCTGGGGACGCAATTCCAAGTATAGGGCAACGGCTTCCACGCCGTCAGTCGCTTCGGCTACGACCGAATAGCCGCTCATCTCCAGGATTACACGCAGCATTTCCCTCACGACGAGTTCATCATCAACGATCATGACTGTACAATTGGCATGTTGAGGAATCGTTTGCATGTTCGGCCCTTAACGTAGAATGAGATGACAAGAAACCCATTCCACGAAATATGCCAAACCGATTGCGAGATATTCCGGCCTGTTGCAGACTCAGCTTGTATCTGTAGTTGTTCAGAGTAAGTACATCTGTTCACCAATAATGTAATACGGAGGTGCAAAAAAAAAACCACCCATGAGGGCGGCTTTTTTTCAGCGCAACCCGTAGGTTTAGGAATCGACCGGGTTGCCGCGGGTTTCCACGTCGTAGATTGTCATCAGGGTCTCGGGAGTATAGGCACAAAGATCTGACCGCAGCCCGTTTTTGCCTTTGTGGACCCATTCGACCTTGTCGCCGCTCGTGTCGTGCACCAGTTTCACCCTGGTGCCGCCGACCCGTTTCACCACGTCCCACATGTCGTCCATGGTCAGCACGTCGATGCCGCCGATTTCCTCGTTGCCGGAGCTGTTATCGATAAAGCGGTCGATCAGCTCGTAATCGAGGAAATCCTCCTCCTTCCGCCACCATCTTACGAACCGGTGTTTATCGGTCCGCCGCTCCTTGAGCGTATTCAGGATTTCACGTCCTCTCACGGCACACCTCCTCTGCCCGTCATCTCTCCTGCCGCCGGGCTCAGTTCGTTACCCTTCCTGATTTCATTATACTCTTCCCGCGCGAAATGTGGGTAGGGGATTTGTAAGGGTTTTGAACCCGTCCGGCGCATGGACGCCCGCCGGCACAGGTTCGTTTGATCAGGACTGTTGGTCTTTGTCGCCGCTTACGTGTGGAAAGATCTCGTGATGCATTTCGTGGTCCAGCTGGAGAATCTTGCCGCAGGAAGCGCACAGATATTTCTCCCCGATGGTGGTGTAGTCGCTCCGTTTGCACTCTTCGCACCAGACCCTGATGTCGCATGATTCCTCTGAACGTTCAGTCATAGCCGCTCCTTTCCCTCGATGTTTTCACGCTGCCGTTGAAGCTGTAAACTGCCAAAGAAATTGCAGAAAACTTTATCTAAATTCAATCTACCATAATAAGAGGCTGGCACAAGGGAATGATCGGAGAAATTATTAAAAAGGGGCTGATTGCAATCGTCAGCATGCACAAGCACTGCTGCATTCTTTTCCCCTTTCTGCACAAATAAAAATGACCTGCTCGCGGCGGGTCGCCGCATTTCCTCATTTCTTCCACATTTCTGTCACATTCTCCTGCTATTCATTATCTCACCAGGATGGCGGCCCGGCATCCATTCCGCCCCTTTTAGCGACATGCAGCCATTCCTTGCCTGATGGCACGGAACACGCTATATAAGATGGTTTGCATTTCTGTATTTTTTGCGCATAATGTCGCCGTAACAATTACTGCTGAAGACCAGCTGCTGCTTAAGGCGCTCCTCAATAAAATCTGCTTAAATATTGACAAGTTCTACGGCGTTTAGAAAAACCGGATACCTGTTTTTCCGAACGACTTTACCAGCGAGGTATTAGATGAAAAAAATCATTATTCCTGCCGCACTCGTTCTGCTAGCTCTGGCTGCAGGCGTTTACTTCTATGCGAAGAAACCAGCGGAGGCGACCTTCAAAACGCTCAAGGTGGAAAAGGGCTCAATCGTCTCCACCGTCTCCGCCACCGGCACCCTCGCCGCTGTGGTAACCGTGCAGGTCGGCACCCAGGTTTCCGGCACCCTGGCAAAACTCTATGTGGATTTTAATTCGCCGGTAAAAAAGGGGCAGCCCATTGCCCAGATCGACCCGGCCCTGTTCCTTTCCCAGATGGAACAATCGCGGGGTAATTATCTCAACGCCGAGGCCAACCTGAGCAAGGCCAGGGTAGCTGCCGCCGACACCAGAAGGACTCTCGGCAGGAACAAGCAGTTGCTGGAGCAGGGAATCATCTCCCAGAGCGATCTGGACGCAGCCCAAACCGCCTACGATCAAGCCCTGGCCGGAGTTCAATCCGCCGAAGCGGCGATTATCCAGACCCGCGGCGCTCTGCGGCAAGCCGAGACCAACCTCCACTATGCAACGATCAAGTCGCCGGTTGACGGCATCGTCGTCTCGCGGAACGTGGACGTGGGTCAGACCGTTGCCGCCTCATTCGACAC
>Ga0210377_10000418_pt1:0-20000 | contig 40716 bp, 27 predicted proteins | sample PLM4_65_b1redo_FD_155480 | JGI IMG/M metagenome (GOLD analysis project Ga0210377, IMG submission 155480) | Groundwater sediment microbial communities from an aquifer in East River, Colorado, USA - PLM4_65_b1 redo | ecosystem: Environmental > Terrestrial > Soil > Riparian zone | place...
GCTCGGCGTCGGGCTGCTCAACGTCGTGCAGACGCCGATCCTCTACCTCGCCGTAATCGGCGCGATGCTCGCGACGAACGCGAAGCTCGCCGTGCTCGTGCTGATTCCGTACCCCGCCTTCATCTGGATCGCACGCTGGTTCGGCCGTTCGATCCACCACTGGAGCCTCGCCATCCAGGAAGGCCTCGCCGAGCTCTCGAATCAGCTCCAGGAGACGATCTCGGGCATCGCGGTGGTGAAGGCCTATGCGATGGAAAACGTCACGTCCGCGCGGTTCGAGAAGGCGAACCAGGAGCTCTACCGGCGCCAGCTCGGCCTCGTGAAGGCGAACGCCGCGATGCCGGCGATCGTGACGCTGCTGCCGGCCGCCGCGATGTGGATCATCCTGCTCGTCGGCGGGAGCGAGATCAGCGGCGGACGCATGAGCGTCCCCGAGTTCTTCACGTTCGCCATGTATGTCTACGAGCTCACCTTCCCGACCTTCCTGCTGGGCTTCGTCGTGGCGCTCGTGCAGCGCGGATCGGCGTCGATGCAGCGCATCGACGAGCTGCTCTCCGAGCAGCCCGCCATCGCGGACCGCGCCGACGCGGTGCCGCTGCACGAGCTGCGCGGCGAGATCGAGTTCCGGCGGCTCAGCTTCACCTATTCCGGCTCCGGGCGGGAGCCGGCGCTGCGCGACATCGAGCTGCGCGTTCCGGCCGGCTCGACCCTCGGCATCGTCGGACCCATCGGTTCGGGCAAGAGCACGCTCGCGTGCGTGATCCCGCGCCTGTTCGAGGTCGACGACGGCCAGCTGTTCATCGACGGCATCGACATCAATCGGATTCCGCTGCGAACGCTGCGCGCGAGCATCGCGATGGTGCCGCAGGACTCGTTCCTGTTCTCGATGACGCTCGCCGACAACATCGCCTTCGGACTCGAGACGCCAGATCGTGAGCGCATCGTCGAGGCGGCGCGGCGAGCCCAGCTCGCCAAGGACGTGCCGGATCTGCCGGACGGCTGGGACACCGTCGTCGGCGAGCGCGGCGTGATGCTCTCGGGCGGCCAACGCCAGCGGACGGCGCTCGCCCGGGCGCTCGCGCTGCGCCCGAAGATCCTGATCCTCGACGATACGCTCTCGAGCGTCGACGCCGAGACCGAGGCGGCGATCCAGCGTGAGCTCGAGACGGTCTTCGCCGGCCGCACCGTCGTCGTCGTCTCCCACCGCGTGAGCAGCGTGCGCGCCGCGGATCAGATCGTGGTGCTCGAGGCGGGCCGCATCGCCGAGCGCGGCAGCCACGACGAGCTGATCGAGCGCGGAGGTCTCTACGCCCGGCTCGCGCAGGAGCAGGCGCTCGAGGCGGACCTCGCCGCGGATGGCTTGCTCGCGAGGGGCCGGGCATGAGCGAGCCTACGCTCGCGCGCCGCGCGGGGGCTGCCGAGGCAATGCACGAGGAGGAAGCCCTCGGTCGGGCGTACGACACCCGGCTGCTGCTGCGGCTGTGGTACTACGTGCGGCCCTATCGCGCCCAGGTCGCGCTCACACTCGGGCTCGTGCTGCCCATCTTCCTGCTCGAGCTCGCGCCCGCCTGGATCGTGAAGACCGGCCTCGACCATCTGGTGGGCGCGGGCAGCGACGCTCGCGTCGCGCGCTGGTTCGACCCACCGGCGGGTTTGCCCCCCCTGCTCTGGCTCGCCGCGCTCTACCTCGCGGCGATGGTCGCGAACTCCGCGCTCTCGTACGTCAACGCGCTCGTGATGGCGCGCACCGGGCAGGCCGCGATGCGCGACCTGCGGCGCGCCGTCTTCGCCCACATCCAGCAGCTGCACCTCGGCTTCTTCGATCGCTATCCGGTCGGTCGCCTCGTCACGCGCGCAACCAACGACGTCGAGAACGTGAGCGAGATGTTCTCGGCCGGGATCGTCGCGCTCGTCACCGACCTGTTCAAGATGCTGGGCTTCGCCGTGGCGCTGTTCCTCGTGGATGCCAGGCTCGCCTCCATCACGTTCCTGGTCGTGCCGGTCCTCGCGATCGCGGCCATCGTCTTTCGCCTGAAGGTTCGGGAGGCTTTCCGAGCGGTGCGCGTGCGAATCGCTCGCATCAACGCGTATCTCCAGGAGCACGTCACCGGGATGAAGGTGGTGCAGCTTTTCAACCGTGAGGGGAAGAGCTTTCGCGAATTCGACGCCATGAACGCCGATCATCGCGACGCCTGGTTCATGTCGATCCGCTACGACGCCGCATTGTTCGCCGTGGTCGAGCTCGCCGCCGGGATCACCGTCGCGATCATCATCTGGCAGGCGACCGGCCTGGCCGACGTGGGCAAGCTCTACGTGTTCATCGACTGGATGCGGCGCTTCTTCCTGCCGCTGCGCGACCTGTCGGCGAAGTACTCGGTGATGCAATCCTCGATGGCCAGCGCGGAGCGCATCTATCAGCTCTTCGACACGCAACCGCTGGTCTGCGATCGGGAGCTCTCGAAGGTCGTGCCGCTGCGCGCGGCCGCCGCGGGCCGCGGGATGGTCGAGTTCGACCACGTGAGCTTCGCCTACCAGGGCGAGGACTGGGTGCTCGAAGACGTCACATTCCGGGTCGAGCCGGGCGAGAAGGTCGCGATCGTGGGCGCCACGGGCGCCGGCAAGACCACGATCATCAAGCTGCTCACGCGCCTGTACGATCCGACGCGCGGCCGGGTGCTGCTCGACGGCGTCGACCTGCGCGACCTGCATCAATCCGATCTGCGCCGGCGCGTGGCGATGGTGCTGCAGGACGTCTTCCTGTTCAGCGGGACGATCGCCGAGAACATCGCGCTCGACCGTCCGGACGTGGACCGCGCGGCCATCGAGCGGGTCACGCGCGCCGTGCGCGCCGATCGGTTCATCGCCTCGATCCCGCAGGGCTACGAAACGCCCGTGCGCGAGCGCGGCAGCAACTTCTCCGCGGGAGAGCGTCAGCTGCTCTCCTTCGCCCGGGCGCTCGCCCACGGCGGCGACGTGCTCGTGCTCGACGAGGCCACCAGCTCGATCGACAGCGAGACCGAGGCGTTGATCCAGGAAGGGACGCACGCGCTGATGGCGGGCCGGACGGCGCTGGTGATCGCCCACCGGCTATCGACCATCCAGGACGTCGACCGCATTCACGTCCTGCACAAGGGCCGGATCGTCGAGTCCGGGAGCCACGAGGAGCTTCTCCGGTTCGGGGGCGTTTACCACCGTCTCTACCGGCTCCAGTACCAGGGCCAGCAGCGCCGGGTGGCCGCCGGGTGACGCCAGCGTTTGGGGTGAGCGGCGTTTCTGGCTTGCGCGGGGCCTCCCTGGAGTGGTAGAAACTCCTCGCCCCCTCCGTCCTCCGTCGACTCGATCGAGACTGCGCTCGGCCGCGCTCTGCGCCGCCGGCGCGCGTGAGATGATCGCTTGCGCATCAAGTCGCTCGAGCTGAACGGTTTCAAGTCCTTCATCGACAGGACCGTGCTGCACTTCGAGCGCGGCATCACGGCAGTCGTCGGTCCGAACGGCTGCGGCAAGTCCAACGTGGTCGATGGCATGCGCTGGGCGATGGGCGAGCAGTCGCCGCGCCGGCTGCGTGGCAAGTCGATGGAGGACGTGATCTTCGCCGGCTCCGAGGGGCGTTCCGCCGTGAACGTGGCCGAGGTGATCATCACCTTCGACAACGGCGAAGGCACCGGGCCGCCGGCCTTCTCCGCGTGGAACGAGATCCAGGTCGCCCGCCGGCTCTACCGCTCCGGCGAGTCCGAGTACTTCCTCAACAAGACGCCCTGCCGCCTGCGTGACATCCAGGATCTTTTCCGCGATTCGGGAATGGGCGCCAAGGGTTATACGATCGTGGAGCAGGGGCACATCGCCGAGATTGTTTCGGCCAAGCCCGAGGAACGCCGCGAGCTGATCGAAGAAGCAGCGGGGATCGGCAAGTACAAGGCCCGGCGCCGCGAGGCGGAGTCGAAGATCCGCTCGACCGAGCAGAACCTGCTGCGGGTCACGGACGTGCTCGCCGAGATCCGCCGGCAGATCAACGCGATCGAACGCCAGGCCAAGAAGGCCGCGCGCTACAAGCGACTGCGCGAGACCTGGCGCGTGCTCGAGCTCTCGCTCGCCGCGGACGACCGCCAGGACCTCGTCGCGGAGACCGGGAGCGCGCGCGAGCGCCAGCATCGGCTTCTGGAGCGGGTCACCGGCCTCGAGACGCGGCTCGCCGAGCGCGAGCTCTCGCTCGAGCAGCGCCGCCTGGAGCTCGCCGAGTGCGAACGGGTGCTCTCGCAGGACAGCGAAGTGCTGCTCGCGCTGCGCAGCGACATCAAGGACTGCGAAGGGCGCATCGAATACGGTCGCCGCGAGCGCGAGAACCACGCCGACACGATCGCCGCACGGCGCGAGGAGCTTGCGAAGCTGCGGGTGCAGCTCACGACGCAGGAGACCGAGGCGACCGAAGCGGGCTCCGAGCTGCACGCGGTGGAGACGGCCGTGGAGTCCGAGCGCGAGGTCGTCGCGCTCGCCGAGGCGGCGGCGCGCTCCGCGCGCGAAGAGCTACAGGCGCTCGAGCGTGAGCGCGAGACGGCCAACGCCGCGCTGGTCGAGGTGCTGACGAGCATCGCCCGCGGCGAAGATCGCCTCTCCGCAGTCGACGATCGACGCGCCGCGATCGGTGCGCGCCTGCGCAGTGCGGACGAGAGCCTGGAGGTCGGACAGGTCGAGGCGAGCCACGCCGACCACGAGCAGCGGCTGCTCGAAGAAGGTCTGCGCAATCTGCTGAGCGACCGCGACCGTCTGATGGGCGGCCTGCGCGCCGCGCTCGAGGGGCACGAGCAGGCCGTCTCGAGGGCGCGCGAGATGGGCTTGTCGCTGCGCGAGTGCCGCGAAGCGCGCGAGACGCGGCGGGCGCGGCTGGTGTCGCTGCGCGAGGTGCTCGAGCGGCGTGAAGACGTCGGAGCCGGCACGCGCTACTTGCTGGGTCAGAGCGCCGACGCGCGCCGCGCTCTGGGCGCGCACGGGCTCGTGCGCGACGTGCTCGAGGTGGATCGCGAGGTGGAGCGCGCCGTGGAGGCTGTGCTCGCCGAGCGGGCCGAGGCCGTCGTCGTCGAGAGTGCGCGAGGAGCCGTCGAGGCGCTCGCCTGGTTGCGCGAGGCGCGGGCGGGGCGCGGTGTCTTCGTGGCGCTGCCGGAGCCCGAGGCGGAGCATCAGGGCTTCGTGCCGCTCGGCCAGCCCCTGCTCGCGCGGGTGCGCCCGCGGCCCGGATTCGAGGCGCTCGCGCGCCGTCTGCTCGGCGGAGTCAACCTGGTCGATTCGCTCGAGCAGGTGCTGGAAGTCTACGGCGCCGGCCGGATCCCGGCAGTCTTCGTCACGCCGGACGGCTGCGTGCTCACGCCCGAGGGTGTGGTGCGCGGCGGCGAAGAGCCGGCGGCCGGCGGAGGGTTGCTCGCGCGCATGCGCGAGGTTCGCGACCTCGAATCCGAGGTCGCTGCGCTGGATGCCACGGTCGCTGCGGCCGAGGCCGCCCATGCCGCCGCGGAGACCGCGCTCGCGCGCAACGCGGACGAGCTCGACAATCTGCGCAACCGACACCATACTGCGTCGCTCGCCGTCGCGAACCACGAGAAGGATCTGGAGCGCAGCCGCGAGCGCGTGAAGGCGCTCGGCGAGGCGCACGAGGGTCGCGTGCTCGAGCGCTCGGAGCTGCTCGCGGGCAGCGAATCGCTCGTTTCGGAGCGCGAGGGCCTCGAACAGCGGCTGTCCGCGGGACGCCAGGAGCGCGGCGTCCGCCAGCGCGGCCTCGACGCGCTCGGTCTGCGCATTGGCTCGTCGGGCCGCGAAATGCTGCGGCTCGAGACGATCTCGACCGAGCGGCGCGTCGAACACGCGGGACGCGCCGAGCGGCGCGACCGTCTGCGCGTGGCCTGCGAGCGCGCGGGGGCCGCGGCGGCCGAGACGCGGGCGTGGATCGGGCGGCGCGAGCAGGAGATCGCGGGTGCCGAGGCGCGTCGGGAGGAGCTCGCCGTCCTGATCCAGCAGGCGCAGGCGACCCTCGAGGCCCGGCTCGGCCAGGAGGAAGCCGCGCGCTCGGGTCTCGACGCGAAGCGCGAGGCCTACGATCGCGTCGGTGCCGCGGCGGCCGAGCTCGAGAGCGAGGTCCGGGCGGCGCGTGCCGAGATCACCTCGCAGCGCGAGGCGGCGGGTCAGGCGGAGCTCGTCGCCCGGGAAGCGGAGCTGCGTCTGGCGCACCTGCAGGACGGCGTGCGCGAGAAATGGGAAGTGGATCTCGCGAGCTGGTCGCCGCCGCCGCTCGAAGCCGAGCCGCCGGCCACAGACGCCGCGGACACGTCCGCCGACGCCGTCGCGTCCGAAGGCGTGGAAGGGGAGGAGCCGGCCCCCGACGCCGCGCGCGATGCACGCGCGAACGCGCGGCTCGCGCGGCTTCCGCGCGGCGAGCGCCGCGCCGAGCTCGAGGACGTGCGCAAGCGCATCCAGGCCCTCGGCGAGGTGAACCTCGGTGCGATCGAGGAGCACGAGGAGCTCTCGGAGCGCTTCCGCTTCCTCTCGGAGCAGAAGCAGGATCTCGACGCGACGCTCACCTCGCTCCAGGAGGCGATCCAGCGCATCAACCGGACCAGCCGCAAGCGCTTCCGCGAGACCTTCGAGGCGGTGAGCAAGCACTTCTCGGAGAACTTCCCGCGCCTGTTCCGCGGCGGAAAGGCGAGCCTCAGTCTCACGGAGTCCGAGGACGTGCTCGAGGCCGGCATCGAGATCATGGCGATGCCGCCGGGCAAGCGCCTCCAGAACGTGAGTCTGCTCTCCGGCGGCGAGAAGACGCTCACCGCGATCGCGCTCCTGATCGCGATCTTCCAGGTGAAGCCGTCGCCCTTCTTCCTGCTCGACGAGGTGGACGCCGCCCTCGACGACGCGAACGTCGGCCGCTTCAACGAGATCGTTCGCGAGCTCGCCGCGGACTCGCAGTTCGTGTTGATCACCCACAACAAGCGCACGATCGAAGTCGCCGATGTGCTCTACGGCGTGACCATGGAGCGCAAGGGAATCAGCAAGCTCGTTTCGGTCGAGCTGCACTGAGGCAAGACCGCCTTCCGAGGCGGTCGCGCAGCGAGGCGAAGCCGAGCGAAGCAGACTGAGCCGGGCCCGCGTGGGCTCCGCTCGCCTGGCGCGCAGCGCAGCGGGCTCCCGAGCGCTCCGGGTGGTTGTTATCCTCCGCGCCCCATGCAGACCCTGGCGTTCGAGTGGCTCGACGCGGTCGCGGCTCTCGCGCGCGAGAATCCGCTCGCTGCGCTGCTCGGCGCCGTAGCGATTCCGCTCCTTCTCCTGCTGGCGACCCGGCTCGCGCGTGCGCGACGCAGGGCGCCAGAGGCGGTCGTCGGCGCCCCCGAGGTCGCGGCACCCACGCCGGCGCCGCCGATCGCAGCCCCGACCCCGACCCCGACCCCGACCCCGATCCCGCCGGAGCCGCGCGCTCCGGCGCGCCTGCGCGATCGGCTGCAGCGCACCAGCGATGCGCTGGTCGGGCGCTTCGCGGCGCTCGTGGCAGGACGTCGGCTCGACGCGGCGCTGCTCGAAGAGCTCGAGCAGCTGCTCTTCGGAGCCGATCTCGGCGTGAAGACGGCGGAGAGCCTGCTCGCCAGCGTGCGCGCGCAGGCCGCCGGCGCCGATCCCGACGAGATGCGTCGCGTGCTGCGCGCGGCGATCCTCGCAAAGCTGAAGCGCGTCGAAGGGCCTGCCGGGCTCGCGCTGCGCGGCAAGCCGCACGTGATCCTGGTGCTCGGAGTCAATGGCTCGGGCAAGACGACCAGCATCGGCAAGCTCGCGGCGCGCTACCGGGCGGACGGCCGCCATGTGATCCTGGGCGCCGCGGACACCTTCCGTGCGGCGGCCAGCGAGCAGCTGCAGATCTGGGGCGAGCGGGTCGGCTGCGAGGTGATCGCAGGAACCCCGGGCAGCGATCCGTCGGCAGTGGCCTTCGATACGCTCAAGGCGGCGAAGGCGAGGGACGCCGACGTCGCGATCATCGACACCGCCGGACGTCTACAGACCAAGCGACCGCTGATGCAGGAGCTCGGCAAGCTCACGCGCGTGATCAGCCGCGAGCTGGAGGGCGCTCCGCATGAGACGCTTCTCGTGCTCGACGCCAACACCGGCCAGAATGCGCTCTCGCAGGCCGCCCTCTTTACCGAGGTGGCCCCGGTGACGGGCCTGGTTCTCACCAAGCTCGACGGCACCGCCAAGGGAGGCGTGATCGTGGGGCTCGCCGACGCGTTCGGGATCCCGGTGCGCTTCGTCGGGGTCGGCGAGGCCGTCGAAGATCTGCGCGACTTCTCGGCGGAGGAGTTCGTCGCGGCCCTGTTCGAGGCTTGACGGGCGTTCTGTCAACGGGGGGAGCATGAGCCGGTACGTGATGGCGCTCGACCAGGGAACCACGTCGTCGCGCGCGATCCTCTTCGATCGCAGCGGCGCGCTGGTGGCAGTCGATCAGCACGAGTTCAGCCAGCACTTCCCGCGGCCTGGCTGGGTCGAACATGATCCGGCCGAGATCTGGGAGAGCCAGCTGCGCGCGGGCCGCGGCGTGCTCGCGAAGGTCGGTGCCCGCGGCGCCGACGTGGCCGCGCTCGGAATCACCAATCAGCGCGAGACGACGATCGTCTGGGATCGGCGCAGCGGCGAGCCGATTCATCGGGCGATCGTATGGCAATCGCGCCAGAGCGCCCCGATCTGCGACGAGCTGCGCGCACGGGGGCTCGCCGAGGAAGTCGCGGCGCGCACGGGCCTGGTGATCGACGCCTATTTCTCGGGAACGAAGATCCGTTTCATCCTCGATGCGGTCGCCGGGGCACAGCAGCGCGCCGAACGCGGCGAGCTCGCCTTCGGCACGGTCGACAGCTGGCTGCTCCACAAGCTGACGCGCGGGCGCGTGCACGCGACCGAGTTCTCGAATGCCGCGCGCACGCTGGTCTTCAACATTCATACGCTCGACTGGGATGATCTGCTGCTCGGCGAGCTTCGCATCCCGCGAGCGATCCTGCCGGGTGTACGCGCTTCGAGCGGTGTCTTCGGCAGCACCGATCCGGAGTGGTTCGGCGCGGAGATCCCGATCGCGGGCATGGCCGGCGATCAGCAGGCCGCGCTCTTCGGTCAGGGCTGCACGGCCCCGGGGCGCGCGAAGAACACCTACGGAACGGGCTGCTTCCTCTTGATGAACACCGGGAGCGCTGCGCCGCGATCGAGGACGGGTCTGGTGACGACGATCGCCTGGGGGCTCGGGGGGCGGGTCGAGTACGCGCTCGAAGGCAGCGTGTTCGTGGCGGGCGCCGCGGTGCAGTGGCTGCGCGACGGACTCGGGCTGATCGCGCGCGCCGCCGATTCGGAAGCCGCCGCGCGCTCGGTCGAGGACACCGGAGGCGTCTACCTCGTGCCAGCCTTCGTCGGGTTGGGCGCCCCCTACTGGGACGAGCGCGCGCGGGGGGCGATGGTCGGGCTCACGCGCGGGACGACCCGCGCGCACGTCGTGCGCGCCGCACTCGAGGCGATCGCGTACCAGACGCGCGACGTGGTCGAGTGCATCGGACAGGACTCCGGAATCGCGCTCGAGACGCTGCGCGTCGATGGCGGCGCCTGCGAAAATGATTTCCTGATGCAGTTCCAGGCCGACATGCTCGGAGTGCCGGTGCATCGACCCGCGGTCCTCGAAGTGACGGCGAAGGGCGCGGCGTTGCTCGCCGGTCTGGGCGTCGGCTTCTGGAGGGACGCGCGCGAGATCGAGGCCCAGGCAACCGGGATCCGTAGCTTCGAGCCGCGCATGCGACCGGAGCGCCGCGAGGAGCTCTACGCGGGCTGGAAGCGGGCGGTCGAGCGCGCGCGCAACTGGGTGCTGGCGTGAGGCCGCCGCGTCCGCTCGTGATCGCCCACCGCGGCGCGTCGGGCCAGCGGCCGGAGAATACGCTGCCGGCCTACGAGCTCGCCGTAGCGCAAGGCGCCGACATGATCGAGATCGACCTCCATCGCACGCGCGACGCGGCCGTGGTGATCACGCACGACGAGAATCTCGCCGGCCTCGGGGGTCGCGGAGAGATCGCCGACGCGAGCCTGGCCGAGGTGCGCGCGCTCGACGCGGGCGGCGGGGAGCGCGTCCCGCTGCTGGGCGAGGTGCTCGATCGCTTCGGACCGCGCATTGCGTTCAATCTCGAGCTCAAGCGCGGCGCCCGCGCCGAGTACCCGCAGGTCGAGGCCGAAGCGCTCGCGGCCGTGGAGAGCCGCCAGATCCTGGCACGCACGCTGTTCTCGTCGTTCTACGATCCGGTGTTGGCGCGCCTGCGCGAGCTCTCGGCCGCCGCCCGGATCGCGCTTTTGCTCTCTCCGCAGGACCCCGAGCGGCCGCTCGAGCGAGCGCGCCGGTTGGGCGCCGAGGCAATCAATCCCTGGCGCGGGATGGTGAGCCGCGAGCTGGTCGAAGCCTCGCACGCCGAGGGCCTGGCCGTCTACGTCTTCACGGTCGACGAGGTCGACGAGATGAAGCGGCTGCTCGCGCTCGGGGTCGATGGGCTGTTTACCAACTTCCCGGAGCGCATGCGGGCGCTCGTGGGCTCCCCCCAGGGGGATTCAGGGAATTCCGAATAGAGAGAGGTTCAGAAGCGATTTTTCTCGCGATCTGCTTGACGTTCTGCCTTTTGATGCTCTATAAGTTCGGGAAGCGCCGCAGGATCGCCTAATGAAATTCAGCCGAGACCTGCCTGAGCTCGACGCGACCGACCTCGCGATCCTCGATCTGCTGCAGGAGAACTGCAAGCAGCCGCTCGCGGCGATCGGCGAGAAGGTCGGCCTGTCTGCGCCCTCCGTGGTCGAGCGCATCCACAAGCTCGAGGAGGCGGGGGTGATCACCGATTACGTCGCGCTGCTCGACGCGCGCCTGCTCGGCAAGGACATCACCGCATTCATTGGCGTCTCCACCGCGCACCCGCGTGCGATCGCCGCGATCGAACGTCAGATCGCCGCGATCGACCCGGTGCTCGAATGTCACCATGTGACCGGCGTGCATACGCTCCTGCTCAAGGCGAAGGCCGAGAACACGGAGACGCTCGAGCGCTTGATCGACCGCATCCGCTCGATCGAAGACGTGACGCGCACGGAGACGATGGTCGTGCTGTCGACGCACGTCGAACGCGTTCGCGTGCCGCTCGACCCTTGGGACGCAGCCGACGAGCGAGCGCCGCGGCGCGCCGGCGTCGTGCGCGGGAGGGGAGGGCGAGTGAAATGAAGCGGCGACCGGGACTCCCTCCGAAGGAAGGCCTGTACGATCCCGCGAACGAGCATGACGCGTGCGGCATGGGCTTCGTCGCGAACATCGCGGGCCAGGCTTCGCATGCGGTCGTGCGCCGCGGGATCGAGGTCCTCGAGAACCTGAACCATCGCGGCGGCGCCGGCTGCGATCCGTGCACCGGCGACGGTGCCGGCGTGCTGATCCAGGTGCCGGACGCGTTCTTCCGCAAGGAGACCGATCGTCTCGGCTTCGGCCTGCCGCCCACCGGCGCCTACGCCGTCGGCATGGTCTTCCTGTCGGCAGAGCCGGCCGAGCGGGATTGGCAGATCGCGACCATCGAGAGCGTGATCGCCGAAGAGCGGCAGCGCCTGCTGGGCTGGCGCGAGGTCCCCGTCGATCCGGCGCGGATCGGCGTCGTTGCTCGCGAAGCGATGCCGTGCATCCGCCAGGTGTTCATCGGCGCGGCCCCCGGTCTCGAGGGCGCGGCCTTCGAGCGCAAGCTCTACGTGATCCGCCGCGTGATCGAGAACCGCGTGCTCGCGCGCGGCGGCTCCTTCCACATCCCGAGCATGAGCAGCAGGACCCTCGTCTACAAGGGGCTCCTGCTCGCCCACCAGATCGACGGCTTCTACAGCGAGCTCGCCGACCCGACGCTGGTGAGCGCGCTCGCGCTCGTGCACTCGCGCTACTCGACGAACACGTTTCCCAGCTGGGAGCTCGCCCATCCCTATCGCTACCTGTGTCACAACGGCGAGATCAACACGCTGCGCGGCAACGTCAACTGGATGAACGCGCGTCAGGGAACGCTGCGTTCGGAGCTGTTCGGCGACGATCTGAAGAAGATCTTCCCGGTGATCCGGCCGGGCGGCAGCGACTCCGGGCAGTTCGACAACGCCCTCGAGTTCCTGATCCTCTCGGGCCGCAGCCTGCCGCACGCCATCAGCATGATGATCCCCGAGGCGTGGGAGCACCACGCGCTGATGGACGAGGATCGGCGCGCCTACTACGAGTACAATTCCTGTCTGCTCGAGCCCTGGGACGGGCCCGCGTCGATCGCGTTCACCGACGGCACCAAGATCGGCGCCGTGCTCGACCGCAACGGCCTGCGGCCCTCGCGCTACATGGTGACGAAGGACGGCTTCCTGGTGACGGCGTCGGAGGTCGGTGTGCTCGACACGCCGCCGGAGAACGTCGTGCGCAAGGGCCGGCTGCAGCCAGGACGGATCTTCTTCGTCGACCTCGAGCAGGGCCGCATCATCGAAGACGAGGAAGTCAAGGCGGATCTCGTCGCGCGGCGCCCCTACCGCACCTGGGTCGAGACGAACCGGGTGAAGGTCGGCGATCTCGCGCGCGCCGAGGTCGATCACCACCCGAACCCCGAGACGCGCTTCGTGCGCCAGCAGGTCTTCGGCTACACGAGCGAGGATCTCCGCATCCTGATCGCGCCGATGGTCCGCGACGGCAAGGAAGCCGTGGGGTCGATGGGCGAGGATGCGGCGCTGGCGTGTCTGTCCGACCGCCCGCGGCTGCTCTTCCACTACTTCAAGCAGCTGTTCGCTCAGGTGACGAATCCGGCGATCGATTCGATCCTCGAACGCCCCGTGATGTCGCTCTTCTCCACGCTCGGCGAGGAGCGCAACCTGCTCGCGGAGACGCCGGAGCACGCGCGGCTGTTGCGGCTCGACCGGCCCGTGATCACGGACGAAGAGCTGGCGCGGATCCGGAACATCTCGCTCCCCGGCTTCGAGGCGCGCACGCTTTCGACGACCTTCAAGGCGGCCGAGTCGACCGGCGGCTTGCGCGCGGCCCTCGACCGGCTGTGCCGCCAGGCCTCCGAGGCGGTGGCGTCGGGCGCGAATCTGCTCGTGCTCAGCGATCGCGATGTGTCGCCCGAGCTCGCTCCGCTCCCGGTGCTGCTCGCGACGGGCGCCGTTCACCACCATCTGATCCGCGAAGGCACCCGCACCCGCTGCGGCATCGCGGTCGAGACGGGAGAGGCGCGCGAGGTCGCGCACTTCGCGCTCCTGATCGGCTACGGCGCGGGCGCGATCAATCCGTACCTCGCCTTCGAGACGATCGCGCAGCTCATCGAGGAAGGGACCTTCGTCCCCGAGGATCTCGGCTACGAGAAGGCGGTCAAGAGCTATCTCAAGGCGACGGACAAGGGGCTGCTCAAGATCTTCGCGAAGATGGGAATCTCGACGCTGCGCAGCTACCGAGGCGCCCAGATCTTCGAGGCGATCGGGTTGGATCGCGACCTCGTCGCGCGCCATTTCACGGGAACTCAGTCCCGCGTATCAGGCGTCGGCGAAGACGTGATCGCGCGCGAGATCCTGATGCGACACGAGCGCGCCTTCGCGTGCGATGCCTACGTGTACCCGGAGCTCGATCCGGGCGGCCTCTATCAATGGCGGCGCCGGGGCGAGCGGCACACGTTCAATCCCGACACCGTCGCGAAACTCCAGCATGCGGTGCGCAACGAGAGTTTCGCCACGTTCAAGGAATACTCGCAAGCCGCCAACGACGAAGCTGAGCGCCTGTGCACGCTGCGGGGAATGTTGAAGTTCAAGCTCGCGCCAAGCCCGATTGCGCTCGCAGAGGTCGAGCCGGCCGCGAGCATCATGCGCCGCTTCTGCACCGGTGCGATGTCCTACGGCTCGATCTCGCTCGACGCGCACCAGACGCTCGCGGTGGCGATGAACCGCATCGGGGGCAAGAGCAACACCGGTGAGGGGGGCGAGGATCCGCGCCGCTTCACGCCGCTCCCGAACGGCGATTCACGGCGCAGCGCGATCAAGCAGGTGGCATCGGGCCGCTTCGGCGTGACGAGCTGGTACCTCGTCAATGCGGACGAGCTGCAGATCAAGATCGCGCAGGGTGCGAAGCCGGGTGAAGGCGGACAGCTGCCCGGTCACAAGGTCGATGCGACGATCGCGGCGACGCGCTACTCGACACCGGGTGTCGGGCTGATCTCGCCGCCGCCCCATCACGACATCTACTCGATCGAGGATCTCGCCCAGCTGATCCACGATCTCAAGAATGCGAACAGGCGGGCGGACGTCAGCGTGAAGCTCGTGGCCGAGAGCGGCGTCGGAACGGTCGCGGCGGGCGTGGCGAAGGGCAAGGCCGACGCGGTGCTGATCAGCGGTCACGATGGCGGCACGGGCGCGTCCCCGCTCACGTCGATCAAGTATGCGGGGGCGCCCTGGGAGATCGGCCTGGCGGAAACGCAGCAGACGCTGGTCATGAACGATCTCCGCGGCCGCATCCGCGTGCAAACGGACGGTGGCCTGAAGACGGGCCGCGACGTCGTGGTCGCGGCGCTGCTCGGGGCCGACGAGTTCGGCTTCGCCACCGCACCGCTCGTGGCGCTCGGCTGCATCCTGATGCGCGTCTGCCACCTGAACACCTGTCCGGTCGGCATCGCGACGCAGGATCCCGTACTGCGCGAGAAGTTCGCCGGGCAACCCGAACACGTGGTGCGCTTCTTCCACTTCATCGCCGAGGAAGTGCGCGAGCTGATGGCCCAGCTCGGCTTCCGCAGCTTCGACGACATGATCGGCCGGGTCGACCGGCTCGAGGCGCGCGCCGCCGCCGGGCATTGGAAGGCGAGGTCGCTCGACCTTTCGGATCTGCTCCACAAGCCCGACGTCGGGCACGCGATCCGCTGGGTCACGCGGCAGGATCACGGGCTCGACGAGGCGCTCGACCTCCAGCTGATCGAGCTCGCGCGGCCCGCGCTCGAGCGCGGCGAGCCGGTCGAGATCCGCATGCCGATCCGCAACATCCAGCGAACGGTCGGCACGATCCTCGGCTCCGAGGTGTCGCGCAAGTACGGTCTCGAAGGCCTCCCGGAGGACACGATCCGGATCCACTTCACCGGCTCGGTCGGACAGAGCTTCGGGGCCTTCGTCCCGCGCGGGATGTCGCTGTTCGTCGAGGGCGATGCGAACGATTTCTGCGGCAAGGGCCTTTCCGGGGGCAAGATCGCCGTGAAGACCCCCGCCGCGGCTTCCTTCGATCCCGCCGAGAACATCATCGCGGGCAACGTCGTCCTCTACGGCGCGACCGGCGGCGAGGCGTACTTCAACGGCGTCGCCGGGGAGCGCTTCTGCGTGCGCAACAGCGGCGCCTACGCCGTCGTCGAGGGCGTGGGCGATCATGGCTGCGAGTACATGACGGGAGGCCGCGTCGTGATCCTCGGGCCGACGGGCCGCAACTTCGGGGCAGGGATGAGCGGCGGAATCGCCTACGTGCTCGACGAGGCGGGCGAGTTCCCGGCCCGTTGCAATCTCGAGATGGTGGAGCTCGAGAGCATCGATCCCGAGGACGCGGAGACGATCTTGCGACTCGTGCGACGGCACTTCCAGTACACGCGCAGCCGTCTCGCCGACGAGGTGCTGCGCAAGTGGGAAACCAAGGCGAGCCGCTTCGTCAAGGTGTTCCCGATGGATTACAAACGCGCGCTCGGCGATCGGCTCCGGGCCGGGAGCGGCGATGGGTAAGCCCACCGGATTCCTCGAGCAGCGGCGACTCCCGACGCCGATGCGACCGGTCGAACAGCGCCTGCGGGACTGGCACGAGGTCCAGAGCGATTTCAACGCGGAGCAGGCGCGCGCGCAGGCGAGCCGCTGCATGGACTGCGGCATCCCGTTCTGCAACAACGGTTGCCCGCTCGGCAATGTGATTCCCGACTGGAACGACCTCGTCTACCGAGACAAGTGGGAGGATGCTCTCGCACGGCTGCACTCGACCAACAATTTCCCCGAATGGACGGGCCTGGTCTGCCCCGCGCCGTGCGAGGCGGCGTGCGTGCTCGGGATCAACGACGACGCCGTCACGATCAAGCAGATCGAATGGGAGATCGCCCGGCGCGGCTGGAGCGAGGGATGGATCAAGCCGATCAAGCCCGAGCGGCGGACCGGTCGCTCGGTGGCGATCGTCGGCTCGGGTCCCTCAGGTCTCGCGGCGGCGCAGCAGCTCAGTCGCGCGGGGCACACCGTCACCGTATTCGAGAAGAGCGACCGCATCGGGGGCCTGCTGCGCTACGGGATCCCGGAGTTCAAGCTCGAGAAGCGGATCGTCGACCCGCGCATCGAGCAGTTGCGCGAGGAAGGGGTGTCCTTCCAGACGGGCGTCAACGTCGGCGTGGATCTGAGGGCGCCCGACCTGCGTCGCAGCTTCGACGCCGTCCTGTTGTGCTGCGGATCCGAGCAGCCGCGCGATCTCGCGATCGAGGGTCGGGACCTCCCGGGGATCCACTTCGCGATGGATTTCCTGAGCCAGCAGAACCGTCGCAACGCCGGGGACCGCTGCGATCCGGCCGACGACATCCTCGCGACGGGCAAGCACGTCGTGGTGCTCGGGGGAGGCGACACCGGCTCGGACTGCGTGGGAACCTCGCACCGGCAGCGGGCTGCGTCGGTGACTTCGCTCGAGATTCTCGAGCGCCCTCCCGATCATCGGGCGCCGGCGACCCCGTGGCCGATGTGGCCCCTGATGTTCCGCACGTCGAGCTCGCACGACGAGGGCGGGGTGCGCGAATTCGGCGTGCAGACCCGGCGCTTCCTCGGCTCCGGCGGGAGGGTTCGGGAGCTCGAAATGGTCGACGTGCGCTTCCGGGATCCCGACGCATCCGGACGCCCGCGCATCGAGGAGATCCCCGGGACGGAGCGCAAGATCCCCGCGGAGCTCGTGCTGCTCGCGATGGGATTCATCAGCCCGGTCCGCACGGGCTTGCTCAGCGATCTCGGAGTGCGCCTCGATGCGCGCGGCAACGTGGCCGCCGATCTACGCGGCTTCGCGACGAGCGAGCCGGGTGTGTTCGCCGCCGGCGACTGCCGTCGCGGTCAGTCTCTCGTGGTCTGGGCGCTCTGGGAGGGCCGGGAGGCCGCGCGCGCCGTCGATCAGTACCTGTGCGGCGCTTCATGGCTGCAATCGCGCGACGCGCACGTTTGAGCCAGGACGCGGCGCGGCCGCAATTTTCAAACGTCTGACGGTCGACTGCGATTCCGGCTTGACGCGTTTCGCATGCGACGGGTAGCATGCGAGATCGGCCGGGGGGCCCCCATTCCCGAATCCAAATCCGACGGCTATGACTTCGAGCGGCTCGAGCGAGTCGTCAGCGAGCTCGCCAGCGCCTACCGGCGTCAGCGCCTCGAGAACATTGCACTGCGTCGCGAGGTCGAGCAGAGAAGCCAGCGGATCCGCGCCCTCGACGGGAAGCTCCTCGAGGCGAACCAGAAACGGCAGGATGTCGCCAAGCGGATCGATGAGCTGATCGCCCAGATCGATCAGCTCGACTCCAGCTTCGACAGCGTGGACGTGTAGGTGGCGTCGAAGCGAGCCGTCGCCGTTCGGATTCGCGGACAGGAATTTCGCATCCTGAGCGACGACGACGAGGCCTGGCTTCAGCGCGTCGCGGGCTACCTCGACGAGACGATGGCGACGGTCGAGGAGCGGACGGGCACCGTCGATTCGCACGACGTGGCGTTGCTAACGGCCTTGAACCTCGCGCGCGAGCTCGTCGAGATCCGTGAGCGAGAACCCGTGACGAGGACCAAGGGGGCCGCAGCCGACCGACTTCGGCAGCTGATCGAGCTCGCCGAGTCCGCGCTGCGTCCGGAGGCGGGCTGAGCGGGCTGCGCCGGGCGTCCTATCCTGGCTCGCATGTCTTCCGATCTCGCCGCCGAAAAACGCCGCTTGCGTCGATCGGTATCGCAAAGGCGACGCGCCGTTCCGGCGGACGAGGCCGCGCGCGTCGCCGAGCGAATCGCGGCGCGGCTGCTCGCCGAGGTCGTGGTTCGACGCGCCCGGCGCATCGCGTTGTATGCTGCGCTTCCCGACGAGGTGCCGTCCCGGCCGCTCTTCGATGCGCTCGCTACGCTGCGCAAGACCCTCCTGCTGCCGCGCGTGCTGCGCCAGAACGAGGTCGCGTTCGCGGTCGTGACCGATTGGAGCGCGCTGCGGCCCGGACGCTACGGTGTGCTCGAGCCGCCGGCGCTGGCGGTTCCGATCGAACCCGAGGAGGGGGATCTCGTGCTCGTTCCGGGCGTCGCGTTCGATCGCGCAGGCAACCGCCTTGGCCGCGGCAAGGGCTGTTACGACCGCGCGTTCCCCCCCGGTGCGCCGCGGCCGCCGCTGCTGATCGGCGTCGCCTACGAGCTTCAGTTCGTCGCCGCCGTGCCGCACACCGCCCGGGATCGCCGCATGGACGCCGTGGTGACGGAGAGCGCGCTCCTTTGGACGGGGAGATCGGCTCCGTGACGCCCGCTTCGATCGAACGCGAGGTGGAGCGGCAGCTCGCGGTGATGCACGAGGGAGCGGTCGAGTTCTACGGCGCCGAAGAGTTGCGCGAGCGTCTCGCGCAACGGCTGCACGCGGGCCATCCGCTGCGCGTGAAGCTCGGCATGGATCCCTCCGCGCCCGATCTCCATCTCGGACACACGGTCGTGCTCCAGAAACTCCGCCGCTTCCAGGAGCTGGGCCACACGCCGATCTTCCTGGTCGGAGATTTCACCGCGAGAATCGGCGATCCGTCGGGGCGCAAGAAGACGCGTCCGGCGCTGGGTAGTGAGGAGATCCAGCGCAACGCCGCGACCTACGTCGAGCAGGCGGGGCGGGTGCTCGACGTGGCGCGCGCCGAGGTCCGCTTCAACAGCGAGTGGATGTTGCCGATGACGTCGACCGAGATCGTGCAGCTCTGCTCGCACTACACGGTGGCGCGTCTGCTCGAGCGCGACGATTTCGCGAAACGGCACGCGGCCGGCGATCCAATCTCCGCGCACGAGTTCCTCTATCCCTTCGTGCAAGCCTACGACTCGGTCGCCCTCGAGGCGGACGTGGAGCTCGGAGGCACCGATCAGACCTTCAACCTGCTGATGGCACGCGAGATCCAACGCGACTACGGACAGCCCGCGCAAGCGGTGATCACGCACCCGCTGCTCGTCGGACTCGATGGGCGCGACAAGATGTCGAAAAGCCTCGGCAACACGATCGGCATCACGGATCTGCCCGAGTCGATGTACGGCAAGCTGATGAGCATCTCGGACGCCCTGATGCTCGACTACTTCGACACGCTGTCGGCAGGCGAGTGGAGCGACCTGCAGTCGGAGCGCGCGCGTCTCGCGGGCGAGGGCGGCGATCCCCTCGCGTTCAAACACGCGCTCGCACGTCGCATCGTCGGGCGATTCCACGGGCCGAGCGCCGCGGAAGCCGCCGCCGAGCGCTTCCGGCGTGTCGTGCAGGAGCGCGAGGCGCCGTCGGACCTGCCCGAGACGGCGCTCGAGCTGGGTTCGGAATCCGCGCTGGGCTTGCTCGAAATTCTCGAGCGACTCGGCATCACGCACTCGCGCAGCGAGGCGCGGCGATTGGTGGCGCAGGGGGCGGTGGAGCTCGACGGAGCGCTCGTCGACGATCCGACGTTGCGGCTGGCGCCCGGCGCCTATCGGATCAAGGTCGGGAAACGCCGCTTCGCGCGGGTTCGGCTGCGCTGAGCGCGCGATTCTCGCCCGGCGGGTCGTGAGCCCCGCGGGGGTGCGGTGTTCGGCGGCGGCGAGCCGATCGGGTGCCCTTGACCCGAGTTGGCGCCTACCGTAGAGTCCGCGCTCCGCGAGATCAGAAGCATCCCGCCCGGTTCCGGATGCGGGTTGCGTGTTCGTCCGAGGGGCTCGGTACAGGTCCCCAGGGACTTCGTTCGGTCTTTGAAAACTGAATAGCGTGCGGTCTCTCGAGTCTGGGAAGACTCGAAGAGACG
>Ga0210377_10000418_pt1:22500-40716 | contig 40716 bp, 27 predicted proteins | sample PLM4_65_b1redo_FD_155480 | JGI IMG/M metagenome (GOLD analysis project Ga0210377, IMG submission 155480) | Groundwater sediment microbial communities from an aquifer in East River, Colorado, USA - PLM4_65_b1 redo | ecosystem: Environmental > Terrestrial > Soil > Riparian zone...
CATCCCGTGCTGAATACATAGGTGCGGGAAGCGAACTCGGGGAACTGAAACATCTCAGTACCCGAAGGAAAGGAAATCAACCGAGACTCCCTCAGTAGCGGCGAGCGAAGGGGGAAGAGCCTAAACCGGTGGGAAGCGATTCCTGCCGGGGTCGTGGGACTCCGACATGGGACTCGAGTGGGTAGTGGAACGGTCTGGAAAGGCCGGCCGAAGAGGGTGATAGCCCCGTATGCGAAACCCATGAGAGCTCTAGGAGTATCCCGAGTACCGCGGGACACGTGAAATCCTGCGGGAATCTGGGTGGACCATCATCCAAGGCTAAGCACTACCTGGCGACCGATAGTGAACCAGTACCGTGAGGGAAAGGTGAAAAGAACCCCGGCGAGGGGAGTGAAATAGACCTGAAACCGTTTGCCTACATACAGTGGGAGCTCTATGGCGACACCTTCGGGCGTCGCAAAGAGTGACTGCGTACCTTTTGTTTAATGGGTCCGCGAGTTACTCCTCAGCAGCAAGGTTAAGCCGACAGGCGTAGCCGTAGCGAAAGCGAGTCTGAACAGGGCGTTCAGTTGCTGGGGGTAGACCCGAAACCGAGTGATCTAGCCATGGCCAGGGTGAAGCTCGGGTAAGACCGAGTGGAGGCCCGAACCGCAGCAGGTTGAAAACTGCCCGGATGAGCTGTGGCTAGGGGTGAAAGGCCAATCAAACTCGGAGATAGCTGGTTCTCCCCGAAATATATTGAGGTATAGCCTCGTGTGATCACTGCCGGAGGTAGAGCACTGGATGGGCTAGGGGTCCTACCAGATTACCGAACCCAACCAAACTCCGAATACCGGTAAGTGCAACACGGGAGTCAGACTGCGGGCGATAAGGTTCGTAGTCGAGAGGGAAACAACCCAGACCGTCGGCTAAGGTCCCTAAATCCATGCTAAGTGGGAAAGGATGTGGGAGCGCTCAGACAACCAGGAGGTTGGCTTAGAAGCAGCCACCCTTTAAAAAGTGCGTAATAGCTTACTGGTCAAGTGAGCCCGCGCCGAAAATGTAACGGGGCTCAAGCATGGTACCGAAGCCACGGGTTCGCGACGCTTCCGAGTGTCGCGAGCGGTAGGGGAGCGTTCCAGTAGCCTGTGAAGCTCGACGGAAACGACGGGTGGAGGCCCTGGAAGTGCTTATGCGGACATGAGTAGCGATAAAGGCGGTGAGAAACCGCCTCGCCGTAAGCCCAAGGGTTCCTGAGTAAAGCTAATCTTCTCAGGGTCAGTCGGCCCCTAAGCCGAGGGCGAAAGCCGTAGGTGATGGGAAACGGGTTAATATTCCCGTACCACTAGATGAGTGTTTGACCGATGGGGGGACGGAGAAGGGTAGCTGGGCCGGGTGCTGGATATCCCGGTTCAAGCCTGTAGGCGGGTGGCGTAGGAAAATCCGCGCTGCCATTCAACGCCGAGAGGTGACGTCGAGAGTCGTAAGATTCATAAAGTCAGCAATCCCATGCTTCCTAGAAAAGCCTCGTAGGGAATTCATCTGGTGACCGTACCGCAAACCGACTCAGGTGGGCGGGCAGAGCATGCCAAGGCGCTTGAGAGAACTCTGGTTAAGGAACTCGGCAAATTGACACCGTAACTTCGGGAGAAGGTGTGCCCCGGCTGGTGAAGGAACTTGCTTCTCGAGCTGGCTGGGGTTGCAGAGGTCAGGGGGTAGCGACTGTTTACTAAAAACACAGGACTGTGCGAACTCGTTTAGAGGACGTATACGGTCTGACGCCTGCCCGGTGCTGGAAGGTCAAGGGAACTCGTCAGCCTCTTCGGAGGCGAAGCGATGAACCGAAGCCCCAGTAAACGGCGGCCGTAACTATAACGGTCCTAAGGTAGCGAAATTCCTTGTCGGGTAAGTTCCGACCTGCACGAATGGCGTAACGACTTCCCCACTGTCTCAACCAGGGACTCAGCGAAATTGAAAAGCCGGTGAAGATGCCGGCGACCCGCGGCAGGACGGAAAGACCCCGTGCACCTTTACTACAACTTCGCAGTGATCGTCGGCTCAGAACGTGTAGGATAGGTGGGAGGCTTTGAAGCCGGGACGCTAGTTTCGGTGGAGCCAACCTTGAAATACCACCCTTTTTGCGCTGCCGATCTAACCTTGACCCGTGATCCGGGTCGGGGACACTGCGTGGTGGGTAGTTTGACTGGGGCGGTCGCCTCCTAAAAGGTAACGGAGGCGCGCAAAGGTTCCCTCAGGCTGATTGGAAACCAGCCGTAGAGTGCAAAGGCATAAGGGAGCTTGACTGCGAGACTTACAAGTCGAGCAGGTGGGAAACCAGGTCTTAGTGATCCGGTGGTTCTGTATGGAAGGGCCATCGCTCATCGGATAAAAGGTACGCCGGGGATAACAGGCTGATCTCCCCCAAGAGTCCACATCGACGGGGAGGTTTGGCACCTCGATGTCGGCTCGTCACATCCTGGGGCTGAAGCAGGTCCCAAGGGTTCGGCTGTTCGCCGATTAAAGTGGCACGCGAGCTGGGTTTAGAACGTCGTGAGACAGTTCGGTCCCTATCCGCCGTGGGCGCAGGAGATTTGAGAGGAGCCGTCCCTAGTACGAGAGGACCGGGATGGACGCACCCATGGTGTACCGGTTGTCGCGCCAGCGGCACGGCCGGGTAGCTAAGTGCGGACGGGATAACCGCTGAAAGCATCTAAGTGGGAAGCCCACCTCAAGATGAGATCTCCCTGGGACTTCGGTCCCCTGAAGGGCCGTCCAAGACTAGGACGTCGATAGGCCGGAGGTGGAAGCGCAGCAATGCGTGGAGCTGACCGGTACTAATCGCCCGTGAGGCTTGACCACTCGCGCGCAGGACGCGTCGCGCTTGGGCACAGAACGATATTCGGTAACCATCGACCGCCATGCATTTCGAGTTTTCCCACCGTCCATAGAGCGGGGGTCACACCCGTTCCCATTCCGAACACGGAAGTTAAGCCCCGCATCGGCGATGGTACTGTCGGGTTTCCCGACGGGAGAGTAGCGCGACGGTGGGATCTCCTTCAGCGGCGCCGGACCTCGCGGTCCGGCGCCGCTTCCGTTTGCGACCCGTTCCTTTCGTCAGCAGACCCAGAAGTACCCCGCGCGCTCGCTCGCGGTGCTGGATGAGCGCCACGCCCGGCTGACCGAGCCCCGCGCGCGGCTCGACACGGTTCTGGAACGTACGGGCTGCCTGTCGTGGCTGCGCGCCGCTGGAAGCTCCGTGTGACGTGACGCGGATCACCGCCGCCGTCCGCTGCCCTCAAGGCATCCGCTGGCGGCACCGATGAGGCAGGGCGGAGAGGTGTGCCCTTGCGCTCGTCGACCGGCATGGTTCTCGCGGCCGTCTGCCTGCTCGCCTGCGCCGGGAGCGCATGGGAGCGGGTGCGCGCCGAGGACACGGCGGCCGCCTACGATCGTTACCTGCGCGATCATGCCGATTCCGACTACGCCTCCCAGGCGCGCGCGCGTCTCGCGCTGGTGCGGCTGCGCAGCAAGCCGACCGCGGAGGGATACGACGCCTTTCGTGCCGAGTTCCCCGACGAGACGCTGCTCGCCGAGCTGCGACCCAGCGTGGAGTCCCGCGTCTTCGAGCGCGTGCGCGCGATCGGCACGGCCTCCGCCCATCGTGAGTTTCTCGAGGATTTCAGCGCCGGTGAATTCGCGGAGCGCGCACGCGGCAATCTCGAGTTCCTCGAGGCCGACGGATTCGGGGCGCGACCCGAGGCGCTCGCGGCGTTCGCGGAGCGACATCCTGCGAGCGATTTCGCCGCCGAAGCGCGGCGCAGCGCCGAAGCGGTTTCCGTACGCGATCTGAGCAGCTTCCGGAGGGTGGGTCTCTCGGTAGAGATCGCACCCGGCACCCCGAGCCCCGATCGGCTGGTCCGCGTCTTCAGCGAGCGCGCGACGCGGCGCTACGCGGAGGCGGGAATCGCGCTCGTTCCGCTCGACGCCGAGGGGGGTCCGAGCGCAGCGTCGCTGCCCGTGCGCCTCACGATCCGACACCAGGAAGAGACGCTTCGCGCGGACTTCACCGCCGAGCACGGCAGCGCATCCGGCATCCTGGCGACCACGCATGTCACTCTGACGCGAGCAGGCGTTGCGGTTCCGATCTGGTCCGACGCCTTCAGCTTCCGCGCCGCCGGCGCCGTCCGCGGCGACAACAGCGTGCTGTTCGGCGTCGGTACCCAAGGCTTCTGGTCGTCGTTCTTCGTGCCCGTCGCGACCTGGAACACGAGCGCCGCGGTGCGCCAGGTGCGCAAGCTGGAGAAGCCGATCGCGTCGCTGGCCGTGTCGGGAACTCGCGCCATCGTGCTGTTCACGGATGGCGATCTCGAGATGTTCGATCTGGGCGATCCGGAGCAGCCGGTCCTGCTCGGCGCGTATCGGCGCAAGCGGGACCTCTCGCGCTGGAGCGGTCTCCACGTCGCCGGGGATCGGATCGTGCTCTTCGGCCCCGATGGAATCGAGGTGCTGGCGCTGCGCGGGGGCCGCTTCGTTCCGGAGCTCGTGCTCGCTCGCGGGGAAGTCGGGACGATCGTCGCTGTCGAGAGCCTGGGCCGCGAGATCGTCGCCGCGGGCAGTCGCGGGATCGTGCTGATCGACGGGGACAAGGGCCAGCGCGAGGTCCTCCTGGAGCGACCCGTGCAGGGGCTCGCGCGCTCGGGCGATCGCTTGCTCTTCACGGACGGCGTCTCGCTCTTCGTCTCGACGAAGTCCCTGCTTCGGGAGCGGCGCGTCGAGGCCGAGCTGCGGCTCGGCCGCGGATTTGGCCCAGGACCCCTGCACGTCGACGATGGGCAGCTGCTCGTCCTCGCGCAGCGCGGTGTCGCGGTTGTCGACCTCTCCGTGCCGAATCAGCCTCGCCTGCAATCGCGCATCGACACGAGCGAGGCCGGCGAGATCAGTGACGCAGCGCGGATCGGAGGTCGTGTGTTCCTGCTGGGGGAACGGGGCTTGCAGATCACGGATGCGCAAGGCGCGCACGTCGTCGACTCCGCGTGCGTCGCTGCGCGACTGCGGGTGGCTTCCGCCGGCCGACACCTCGTGATGATCGGAGACAAGACGCTGCAGGTCGTCGATGCCACACCCTTCTTGGCCGAGCCCGCGATGGCCGCGCCGCTTCCCTGATCGGGAACTCGCGTCAGTTCTCGTCCGTCAGCCAGCGCGTCGGAACGCCGTCGCGGATGACCACCACCTCGGGCCCCTTCGAGTAGAGAGGGAGCCGATGCGCGAGCCACGGGGTCGAAGCCGTCGGATCGAACCAGAACGAGAGCCGCGGGATCAGGTGCTCCGCGACGAAGGATCCGATCGGGCCGAGATCGGGTCGATAGCGGACCTCGACGAGACTCCCCGGCCCGTGCGCACCCATTTCGCGACGCTCGACGCGGGCTTCGAAGTCCATGAGACGCGCTCCGCCTTCGCACAAGAACATTTGGAAGGCCATGCTCGGAGCGTCGCCCCGGACGAGCGGCTCGAAGAGCAGCGTGAGGGCGACGTTCGCGACGTGATCCGATACGGGAAGCTCGATCTGTTCGACCGCCAGCGTGTCGCCCTTCGCCCTCCCGCAGGTCGCGACGCGCGTCCGGTGGTCGATGCTGAGGGTGCCGCGCAGCGAGCCGTCGGCCCGGAAGGTCCGGGATTCCTGAAGGACGGGCTGTAGCGAGTGGTGGTCGCCGCTCGGCTCGAGCAGCGCCGTGGCAACGTTGCGCACGCCGCCGTCGAAGCCGCTCTCGGCGACGATGCGAACGCCCGCGTCGGCGAGCTTCTCGAGCACGAGATGCGCCGCGCCGACGCGAATCCGACTCATATCGTAGGTGGCGGCTGGGACGCTCCCGAACGCCTGGGGATACGCCAGTCGCAGCGCCGACTCGGCGTGCGCTCCGCCCGCCGCGAATGCCGCGAAGGCGATCCAGGGGACGAGCCGGAGGGGGGGGCGCAGCCGCACCGCCGAACGTTAGCGAAGATCCGGCGGAGGCACCCAGCGTTGACGCGCGAAGCGACGATCTGATAGGTTGTCAAAAATCACACAGCGTGCCCATGCCTACAGGGGTTTTCCATGAACTTCGGCTTCACCGAGGAGCAGGAGCTGCTGCGCAAGACCGCGCGCGATTTTCTCGGCGAGCACGCCCCGATGCGGCACGTGCGCGAGTTCATGGAGGGGCCGCAGCGCTTCTCGCGAGATCTCTGGAAGCGCATGGCGGAGCTCGGCTGGCTCGGGCTGGCGCTTCCGGAGAGCTTCGGTGGCGCCGGGCTATCGATGGTCGAGCTCAGCATCGTGCTCGAGGAGCTCGGTCGCTCGCTCGCTCCCGTGCCCTTCCTGCCGACGATGCTCGCCGCCTTCTCGGTCCTCGAAACTGGCGACGAAGCGCAGAAGCGCGAGTGGTTGCCCGGCCTGTGTAGCGGGCGCGCCATCGCGACGTTGGCGATCACCGAGGAGCGCGGTACGGAGGAGTCCGGAGGCATCGCGTGTACGGCGACGCGCGCGGGCTCCGGTTGGGAACTGCGTGGCCGCAAGCTGTTCGTTCCGGACGCCGATGTCGCGGATTGGCTCGTGGTCGTCGCACGCATCGGCGCGGGGCCGGGCCTGGGCCTGTTCTGCGTGCCGCGCACGGCTGCCGGCGTTTCGATCGGCGCGCTGCGCTCGATGGATGCCCTGCGCCAGCTACAGCGGGTCGATCTCGAGGGAACCCAGCTGCCGGAGTCGTCGTTGCTCGGCGCGAACACCGACGCCTGGCCGAAGCTCGAACGCGTGCTCGACCGGGGGCGCGTGATGATCTGCGCCGAAATGGTGGGTGGCGCAGAGAAGTGTCTCGAGGACTCGGTCCAGTACGCGAAGGAGCGTGTGCAGTTCGGCAAACCGATCGGTGTCAACCAGGCGATCAAGCACAAGTGCGCAGACATGCTCTTCGAGGTCGAATCGGCGAAGTCGATCACGTACTACGCGGCATGGGCGGCGCGAGAAGACAACGCGGAGGCTCCGCTCGCCGCGGCGATGGCCAAGGCGTACGTGAGCGACGCCTACCGGCACGCTTCCGCCGAGAACATCCAGATCCACGGGGGTGTGGGATTCACCTGGGAGTACGACTGCCACCTCTATTTCAAGCGTGCGAAGAGCGACGAAGCCTGGCTCGGCGACGGCAGCCACCACCGCGAGCGCGTCGCCCAGATGCTCGATCTCTGACCGGCGGGACGCGCGTACGCGAATCTAGTTCACTCGCGAAATCAACGACTTGGATCGATCATGGCCTCGCGCGCCCCTGGGCCGCTGCGTCTTCAGCGAACCGTCTCGAACAGGTAGACGGCGAGCGCGCGGCGCTCCGGCGCCTCGAGCGCGAAGACGGGCATCGGAGGCGTCGGCGTCGCCAGCAGCGCGGCGAGCGACTCGATCGAATGGCGCGCGGCGAGGTCCCGCAGCGGAACGACGACGACTCCGGGCGCCGCCATCGCAGTCTCGTGGCATCCGGCGCAGCGATGGCGCTCCCAGAGCGAACGCCCGCTGTCTGCGAGCTCGGCTCGTTCTCCCGGGCTGAGCGCCGCGAGAGGGTCCACCCGCGGCGCTGCCGTCGCCGCCGCTGCCGGAGCTTCGCCTGTGGCGTGCGCCGGGCCACGCGTCACCCGGTAGATCGCCCCTGCATAGTCGTCGGAGATGTAGATCGCGTCGTCGGCAACCTCCGCCACGTCGACCGGGCGTCCGATCAGCTCGCCGTCGCGCTCGAAGCCGACGACGAAGTCGCGCTCCTCGATCTCGCCAGTCTCGCGCCAGTGCAGGCTCACGACCTTGTAGCCGTCCTTGCGCGTGCGGTTCCACGAGCCGTGCAGGGCGACGAGCGCCGCATCGCGATACGCGTCCCCGGCGACCCCGCTGCGCAGGAAGACGATGCCGAGCGGGGCATTGTGTGCGCGGAAGGCGTGGACCGGCGGCAGGGCCGTCGCGATGCGGGTCTCGTGGCCGGCGCCGAAGTCCGGATCGGGCACGTTGTTGCCGTTCGCGTAGGGCCAGCCGTAGAAGCCGCCGGGCGTGATGCGATTGAGCTCGCACGGGGGAAAGTCGTCGCCGAGCAGGTCGCGGCCGTTGTCGGTGGCGAAGAGCTCACCGCTCGCCGGCCGCCAGTCGAAGCCGACCGAGTTGCGCAGCCCCGTCGCGAGGATTTCTTCACCGCTGCCGTCCGGGCGGAAGCGCAGCATCGCGGCCCGCCGCGGATCCTGCTCCTCGCAGACGTTGCAGCTCGAGCCGATCGACACGTAGAGCCAGCCGTCCGGGCCCACGCGCACGCTGCGCGTCCAGTGGTTGCCCTGCTCGGGAAGGCCGGTGACGATGCGTTCGTAGGCGCCGCTGGTTTCCCGCTTGTCGGCATCGAAGCGGATGCGTCCGATCGCGTTCGTTTCCGCCACATAGAGCCAGCCGTCGTGGAGCTCGAGCCCATGCGGGCGGGAGAGCCCCTCCAGGAGAGTCCGCTCGCCATCGGAGCGGCCGTCGGCGTCGGCATCCCGCTCGAGCAGGTGTACCCGGCCCGTCCGGGGCACGCTCACCAGCAGATCGTTCGCGGGCGTCGGTCGCAGGACGCGGACGTTGGGAAGGCCCCCATGGAACAGGCCGATCGAGAAGCCCTCGGGCACGCTGAGGCGCTGCGCCACGGTCGCCGCCGCTGGGGTTTCGATTCCGCGCTGGAAGAGCAGGTGGGCGATGGGTGCGTTGACCGCAAAACGCTCCGGCAGGAGCCAGCGGCAGGCGGCAAACGACGCCAGCGCAAGCACGCAGACGGAGACGAAGAATCGGCGCACGCGCCCTCCTGGAAGTGCTGGAGTATTCCGGCCCGATCCCCGGTTCCGCCAGAAGGAAAGCCATCACCCCGCGGGGAGGGGGTTGACGCCGGCATCGGCTTGGCGCACTCGTATGCGTCCCCGGAGGTTCTCAACGATGACGCGTCGGCTCTGTAAAGGCGATCTTGTCCAGGTGATCTCGGGCGCCGACCGCGGCAAGCAGGGGCGCGTGATCGCCATCGACCGCGAGCGCGGCAAGCTGCGCGTCGAGAAGGTCCGCATGCAGAAGCGTCACATGAAGCCCGGACGCAAGGGCGCGCGCACCGGCGGCATCATCGAGCAAGAGGGATTCGTCGATGCCTCGAACGTGATGCTGCTCGACGCCGGCACCGGCAAACCCGATCGCGTTCGCATCGGGCGCGACGGAGAGCGCCGCATCCGCGTCTTTGCGAAGAGCGGTGCGCATGTCCCGGATCCCGCCAAGGCGTGATCCCGAGGCGCGCCGACGCGCGCCCGAAACCCGACCACGCGAGGCAGGCAGGATGGCGAAAAAGGGCAAGCGCGAGAAGATCAAGCTCGAGTCGTCGGCCGACACCGGTCACTTCTACACCACGGAGAAGAACAAGACGAATACGCCGGGCAAGCTCGAGATGAAGAAGTACGATCCCGTGGTTCGGCGCCACGTGGTCTACAAGGAAAAGAAGCTCAAGTAAGCGGCGAGAGGGCGGGAAGATGACCTGGGTGATTACGCGGCTCTGCCAGGATTGTGTTGATCAGTCGTGCGTCGAGGTGTGCCCGGTCGATTGCATCTACGCATACTCGGGCGAGGCCTCCGACACGTACCCCAACCAGCTCTACATCGACCCCGAGGAATGCATCAATTGCGGTGTCTGCGAGCCCGAGTGCCCCTGGGAAGCGATCTTCGAGGACGAGCAGGTTCCCAGCGTGTTTCACGACGACGTCGCGCTCAACGCTCGCATGCTCGAGGCGAAGGATCAATTTGTGGTGCCCGAGGTCGGCGAGAAGCCGAAGCCGACGCCCGAGCAGATCGAAGAGAACAAGGCGAAGTGGGGCTACTCGAGCTAGTTGCTCGAGCTTCGCTTGCCCGTGGCTCGCTGCGCGCGCGCTTCGCCCGCTAGCCCGTTCGAGCTAGCCCGTTCGAGCTCGCCCGATTCGGCGAGCGAGTCGAAGCCTTCGATCAACGCCGCGAGCGGCGCCTCCTGCCCGGTGAGCAGCCGGACCTGCTCGGCCGCCTGATGGATCAGCATCCACCTGCCGGAAACGGTGCGTGCCCCGCGCGCCTCGGCGTCGCGCAACAGACGCGTGCGCAACGGCTCGTAGACGGCGTCCATCACGATCGATCCCGCGCGTAGCGCGGCGGCGTCGACCGGCGAGACATCCTCGCGCAGTCCCACGGAGGTCGTGTTCACGAGCACGTCGTGAGGTGTGCTCGCGAGATCGCCGAGCGAGCCCGCAGCCTGTGCGCCGAGCTCGTCTGCGAGACGGCGGGCCCGCTCCGCGCTGCGGTTCAGCACGTGGACGCGCGCGCCGCGTTCGAGCAGCCCGAAGACCACCGCGCGCGCGGTGCCTCCGGCCCCGAGAACCACCGCCCGTGCGCCCTCGAGGCGCAGCTCCGACTCGAGGGCGCGTACTGCGCCGAGCCAGTCCGTATTCGAGCCAACGAGCTTTTCCCCTACGCGCGTCACCGTGTTCACCGCACCGATCCGCCGCGCGATCTCCTCCAGCTCGTCGACGTGGGCCATCGCGGCCTGCTTGTGCGGCAACGAGATCGCGAGTTGGCGCACGTCCAGCGCACGCGCGCCGCGCATCGCATCGGCGAGCCGAGCCGGCGGAACGTTGAAGGCGAGATACACCGCATCGAAGCCCAGCGCGGCATAGGCGGCGTTGTGCATCGCGGGCGAGCGCGTATGGCTGGCGGGGTAGAGCAGGATCCCGCACAGGCCCGTGCGGGCCGAGATCGGTCTGAATGCGGCCGACACGCTCCACCTCCTGCGCGGCGCGAGGCTATCCCATTTCAGACGGCTGGCACGTACACTCGTGCTCCCGAACCGGAGGAGAGGGTGATGGCGGATCCCCGAGTCGCGATCGTGATGGGCAGCCAGAGCGACTGGGAAACGATGCGGGGCGCGCAGGAGATCCTCGAAGCGCTCGCGATCCCCTGCGAGGCGCGCGTGCTCTCCGCGCATCGCACGCCGGATCGGCTGCGGGCCTACCTCGAGGCTGCACCCGGGCGCGGCATCGAGGTGGTGATCGCGGGGGCGGGCGGCGCGGCGCACCTCGCCGGCGTCTGTGCGGCCCACACGCTGCTGCCGGTGCTCGGCGTGCCCATCGACAGCTCGCCCCTCAAGGGCCTCGACGCGCTGCTCGCGACCGTCCAGATGCCGGGTGGCATCCCGGTCGCGACGTTCGCGATTGGCAAGGCGGGAGCCAAGAACGCAGGGCTCTTCGCCGCGGCGATCCTCGCGCGTGCGGATCTGGCCGTGCGCGAGAGGCTCGCGCAGTGGCGCGAGGCCCAGGCCGCGGCCGTTCCGGAATTGCCCTACTGACGGCTCCGCTCGAGCGCGGCCTTGAGATCGCTCCAGACCAGACGTCGATTCTCCGCCGTGTACTGGCGCAGGACGAACGCCGGATGGAAGGTGGGCATGACGGGGATGCCGCGGTAGGCGTGCCAGGTTCCGCGCGTCTTCGTGATGGCGACGTCGCGGCCGAGCAGCAGGCTCGCCGCGGGCTTGCCGAGGGCGACGATCACGCGCGGCTGCACGGCGTCGATCTGGCTGTCGAGAAAGGGCAGGCACGCGATCACCTCGTCGGAGAGCGGCGTACGGTTCGCGGGCGGTCGACACTTCACGATGTTGCAGATGTAGACGTCGCTGCGCGCGATCCCCAGCCCCTTCTCGATCATCTGGGTGAGCAGCTCGCCGGCCCGGCCCACGAACGGGAGGCCGCGCTGGTCCTCGGTTTCGCCGGGTCCCTCGCCGATGAACATCAGTGCGGCCTGTGGGTTGCCGTCGCCGAAGACGATGTGCGTGCGCCCCTCGCTGAGGCGACAGCGCGTGCACTCGCCGAGCTGCGCGCGGACCTGCGCGAGCGTCGGGCGCTGTGTGGGCCGCTCGGGGGGCGGCGCGACGGCGAAGCCCGGCAGGCTCGCGTCCGGCGTCTCCGCGGCCGCATCCGGCGCGGAGGCTCGCGGCGCGACGCGCGGGAATGCGTCGACCCCCTCCTCGACGAGCTCGGCGAGCCACGCTCGCGCGGAGGCGAGCAGCGCGCGGGCCTCGGCGGCTAGCGCCCGTTCCACACGGGCTTCCTCTTCCCGAAGCAGGCTCGGATGCGTTCCTGTGTGCCCTCGCTGCGCGAGCTGAGGACGATCATCTCTCGCAGGTAGCGCATCGAGGTCAGGTACTCCATCTCGCAGGGGGTGTACACGGCTTCCTTGCCGAGGCGCAGCGCCGCCTCGAGCGCACCCAGGGTCTCGCGGTCGATGGTCAGCGTCGCGATGCCGCCGTCGCGCTCACTGCGCACGCTCGGCATCGCCGTCAGCGGCCCGCATCGATGCGCGCGAAAACCTGCGAGAGCAGCTCTTCGACGCCGCGCGGCGTCTCGAGCCGCGCCGTCTTCCCCTTGGGCTTGCCCGTGCCGGGCTCGAGCGTTCCGTGGCGCTGCTTCGCGATCTTCTTCTTCACCTCGAACTCGAAGCCCGGGTCGTTGGCGTCGTCGTGACAGGCGCCGCAGATCTGCAGGATCACGCAGGAATCGCACTTGTCGCCCAGCGACACGATGGTTCCGATCTTGGTCGCGCCCTCGGCGATGTGGTCGCCGCCAGGGCCATGACACGACTCGCAGCCGACTTCGGCGCGATCCGCGTGGTCCGCAGGCAGGCCCTTCTCGGGAAAGCCGCCGGGACGGCCGAATCCGGTGGTGTGGCAGCGCAGGCAGTCCGGGTTGCGCTCCTTGTGGACGGCGGCCAGCGTCTCGACTGCTCGCGCGTGTGGCGAGGCGCTCCAGGTCTCATGCTCGGCCGCGTGGCAGCTGCGACAGGCGGCCGAGCCGACGTACACGGGGTTGGTCGGCAGCAGATCCTTGCGCGGCGCGCCGCGTGCGGCGAGCAGCCGGCGCTTCTCTTCGAGGGGAAGCTTCGCGATCGCCGCGTTCGCTGCATGCGAGACGCGGGGCAGGAACGTCGCATACTCGAAGCCGAGCGAGTGCTTCGCGTCGTGACAGCGGCCGCACGCGGGCTCGTAGTTCCCGGCGCTGACGATGCCCGGCGAGAGGTGCGGCCCGCCACGGCCGTGACAGGATTCGCAGCCCACGTTCTCGAGCTCGGCCGACTCGCGCGCGGAGACGAATCCGCCGGGCTGGCCGTACCCCACGACGTGACAGCCGATGCATTCCGGATCCGAATCGGCGCCGTGCTTGACGAGCGTGTCGAAGGCCGTCGCGTGTCGCGTGAAGGTCCACGTCTCGTGCTCGGACTCGTGGCAGACGCCACAGGCCTCGCTCCCGCTGAAGCCTTGCGTACGCAACAGCATCGGCACGGGCGCGCCGGCAAGTTTTGCGATGCGCATGCGCAGCACGGGACCGTTCAGCTCGGGGACCCACCCGCGCAAGCGCTGGCGGATGCGGCCCTCGGCGTCGATCAGGAAGGTGTCCGGGACGCCCGCGAAGACACCATAGGCGGCGCGGATCTTCCCGTCGGGATCGAACACGATGGGGAAGAAATCGAAGCCGTCCGCGCGCAGCTGCGCCCGCACCGCCTCCGTGCGCCCCGAGATCTCGACCCCGATCAGCGTCGGCCGCTGATTCTCGGGGAGTGCGGTCAGGGTCTCCTTCAGGAAGGCGAGCAGCTCGTGGCAGTGCGGGCAGGTGTGGAGGAAGAAGATCAGGATCAGCGGCTTGCCGCGGTGGGCGGCGAGGTCGAAGCTCTCTTTCACGTCGAGGATCGACGCGCGGAAGGTCGGGGCGAGCGGTTGGGTGCCGAGGACGGGCTCCACGGAGTCGCCGAGCGTGGGCAGCCGCATTGCCTCGCGGATCTGCGCCTCGATCGCGGTCGCCGCTTCGGGCTCGTCGATGGCGAACTGGCCGAGTCCAAAGGTCACGTAGCCCTCGGCGTCGGCCCCGAGGATCGCGACGGGCACGCGCAAGCCGAGCTGCTGCGCGATCGAAGCGCTCGAGTCGTCGACGATCGGGAAGTCGAGGCCGGTCTGCTTCGCGAACGCGGCCGCGCGCGCACGGTTCGACGCGCTGGCGATGCCGTAGATCTGGAAATTGTACTTGCCGCGCAGCGGCGCAATCGCCGCGATCGCGCGGGCGACGACTTCCGCCTCGCGCACCTCCGGGTTGAAGAAGAACAGCAGCAGACGCCGCCCGAGCAGGGTCGAGACGTCGAAGCGCTGGTCGTCGAGGGTCCAGCCGGAGAGGGCCGGTAGCGGCCGCTCCTGGCGTTTGGGTGCAGGCTTTGGCGCGGTCTCGCTCGGCGCCGCGGCGGCTGCGACGGTTGCTGCGGGCGCCGCTTTCTCCGCCGCCGGCGCATCCGGCTCCTGGCGGCAGGCGAGCGCGACGAAAACCGCCAGCGCCGGGGCGAGGGTCCGGAAGCGCACGGCGCGAGCATACCCCCCGCCCGAAGCCGATCAAGCGCGCCGGGCCCCGAACGCCAGCCGGCCTGTGAGCTAGGCGCCCCGCTCCAGGATGTGGATGCCGCACGCGCTGCCGAGGCCGATCACGTGCGTGAGCCCCAGCTTGGCGCCCTCGACCTGGCGATCGCCGGCTTCGCCTCGCAGATGCGTCGAAATCTCGTAGATGTTCGCGATGCCGGTCGCGCCGAGCGGATGACCCTTCGAGAGCAGGCCGCCCGAAACGTTCACGGGGATGCGGCCGCCGTGCGCGGTCTCGCCTTCGTCGATCAGTCGCCCCGCCTCGCCGTCCTTGCACAGGCCGAGGTTCTCGTAGTGCAGGATCTCGGCGGTGGCGAAGCAGTCGTGCAGCTCGACCAGGTCGAGGTCTTCGGGGCCGATGCCCGCCATGGCGTAGGCCTGCGCCGCCGCGCGGCGCGTGCAGGTATTCACGTCGGGCATCACGAGATCGCGCTCGGACCAGGGGTCGCTCGTGAGCACCGAGGCCGCGACGCGCACCGCGCGACGCATGCCGAGCTCGCGCGCCTTGCGGGCCGAGGCGAGCACCGCCGCCGCCGCGCCGTCGACGTTCACCGAGCACATCAGCTTGGTGTTCGGGTAGGCGATCATCTCGGAGTTCATCACCATCTCGAGCGGCGTTTCCACGCGGTACATCGATTTGGGATTCTTCACCGAGTGCTTGTGATTCTTCACGGAGATCTTCGCGAACTGCTCGAAGGTGGTGCCGTACTTGCGCGTGTGTTCCATGCCCGCCTCGGCGAACACGGCCGGCATCGTGCTCGAGCCGAGCAGTCCCTCCTTCGGGATCCCCTTGCCGCCGCCGCCACCACCGAGCAGGCCCGTCTTGCCGAGCTGCTCGACCCCGACGATCAGCACCAGGTCGTAGAGCCCGGCCTTGATCGCGGTCCAGCCCTCCCGGAAGGCCGTCGCGCCGGTGGCGCAGGCATTCGAGCTGTTCGTCACGGGGATCCCCGTCTGCCCGATCTCCTGCAGGATGCGCTGCCCGACCATCGCGCTCGCCTGCATCAGATTGCCGCTGTAGAGCGCCTCCATGTCCTGGATTTTCAGCCCCGCATCGTCGAGCGCGAGCAGCGCTGCCTCTGCGCCCAGCTCGGGGACGGACTTGTCGGGGAAGCGGCCGAACTTGATCATGTCGATGCCCAGGACGTAGACGTCGCTCATCGTGTGTCTCCGCTGCGCCGGCTAGCGCCGGGGCTGGAAGTAGTAGGTCAGGTACTCGTTGCCCTCGCGATCCTTCGTCGGGGCGACCTTGAAGATCACCTCGATGGGCATCCCCATCCGGATCTTCTCCGGATTCGGCTCGATGTTGATCAGGTTGCCCTTCAGCGTCCCTCCGCCGTCGAGATCGACGATCGCCGAGATGTAGGGAACCTCGATACCCGGGAACGAGCGGTGGACGATCGAGTAGACGTAGAGCGTGCCCTCGTTCGCGAGCCGCTTCGCTTCGAAGCGCCCGCGAGCGCCGCACTTGGAGCACGCGTCGCGCGTGCCGAGGAAGATCGCGGCGCATTCCCTGCACCGCTGGCCCTCGAGGTAGGGCTCGCCCTTCTCGGGAATCTTGAGGAAGTCGACGACCGGGAGCGGTCGCTTGGCCACCGCGGTGTCCGCCATGGTCGATCCATCCCTTCTGGCTTGCGTGACTCGGAGCCGCGCGCCGTCTTCGCAGGAGGGGGTCGACGCCGTCGTCGACCGACGGCGCAGGATGCCAGCGCCCGGGGTGGCGTGTCAAATTCGCTGGGCTGAGCGGGTTCGCGCTGCTCCGCGCGGCGCGGCCTCGCTCAGCGAGCGAGCTTCCGGACCGCGGCGAGCTGTTCCTTGAACAGCGCGTTGTCGGGCTCGAAGGTGAGCGCCGTGCGCAGATTGCGCTCGGCGGCGAGGTGGTCGTTCCGCTTCAGATCCGCGAGAGCGAGAGCCAGATACTGGCGCCCCTCGCGCGTGCGGCCCTGGCGCTGCGTGGTGGCCTGGCGACCGGCCTCCGCCTGCGCCTCGGCCAGCTGCATGCGCACGCCCGAGCCATCCTCGAGGCGGCGATCGTAGGCCTGGCGCCGGCGCGGGTCACGCAGCACGGAGTAGGCCTCGGTGATGCGCTTGGCCACCTTCGAGACGGCCGACTGCAGGTCGGTCTCCAGGTGGCGGTTCGCGTCCGGGTGGAACGCGCGGGAAGTGGCGTAGTACGCCTCCTTCACCTGGCGCGGAGTCGCGGCCGGGCTCACGTGGATGAGCTGGTAGTAATCGAGCTCGTCGAGAATTTTCGCGAGCGCCTTGATCTCGGTGGGGGCGAGGTCCGACACACTTCAGCTCTTCTTGCGCGCGTCCGGATCCGGGAGCGTCGAGAGGTCGGTCCCTGGCACATCGAACAGGCCGTGAGGGGAGGCGTCGTCCTCCGTCGCTGTCGGCTCGCCGTCGATGAGATCGATTTCGGGCGCGAGTGTGGCGAGATCTTCGTCCCCGAGCAGGTCGAGTGCATCGTCCACCGGATCGGCGGCGAGATCGGATGCGCGCTGCGTGGCTGGCTGGAACACCCGGTGCTCGTCGGTGGGCGCCTCGTTGGCCGAGATCTCGAGGTCCGCGGGCGCAAAGCCGTCCGCCGGCGGGCCGCTCGGTTGCGGTGTCGAGCCGATCGCGGGCGCACCGACTTCGAGCTCGGGCAGCGTCTCCTCGAGCTCGGGTTCGATCCGGGTCGCCTTGCGCTCGGCTCGGCTCGGCGGCGTCGTCGATGCGACTCGACTTGGTGTCGGAGTGGGCGCGACGGCCGGCCGCGGTGCGGGCGGCAAGGCGGGCGGGGCCGCGCTCGGCACCGCGCTCGGCGCCGCCGTCTGGACGCGGTCGGTGCGCGCTTCTTCGATGATGCTCTTCAGCTCGCCCTCGCTGAGGCCCGACGAGAGCGTGATGCGCGTCGAAGACTGGTTCCCGGTCTCCTGGTCGCGCGCGGTCACGTTCACGATGCCGTCGGCATTGATCTCGAACGTCACGTCGATCGCGACTTCCCCGCGCGGCGCCTTGCGGAAGCCGCTGAATTCGAACTGTCCGAGCAGCTCGTTCTCGCTCGCGACCCGGGACTCACCCTGGTAGACGCGGATCTGGACCGACGCCTGGTCGTCCTGGAAGGTCGTGAAGGTTCGGGTCTGCTCGATTGGCACCGGCGTGTTGCGTTCGATCACGCTCTCGGCCATGTCGCCCGCCACGCCGATGCGCAGCGAGAGCGGCGTCACGTCGAGCAGGAACGCTTCCTGTTCCGAGCTGACGAGCGATGCGGCGTGGATCGCCGCGCCCATCGCCACCACCTGGTCCGGATCGACGTCGGTCCTGGGCTCCTGCTGGAAGTATTGCCGCACCGCCTCGCGGATCAGCGGCAGCCGCGTGGGGCCTCCGACCAGGATCACGCCGTCGAGATCGCGCGCGATCACGCCCGCTTGCTGCAAGGCCTCGTCGCAGACCTTGAACGTGCGCAGGATCAGGTCGTTCACGAGTTGGCCGAACTCGCGGTCGGTGAGCCGGCGCTGGATCGAGCAGGACGGCCGCCCGGGCGCGCTGTAGACGTCGGGTATGCGGATCTCGACTTCGGAATCGATGGAGAGCGACTTCTTGGCCTCCTCGGCGGCGACCTTGAGCTTCTCCAGTGCGAAGAGATCGTTGCGGAGGTTCACACCCTCCTTCTGCATGAACTCGTCGGCGAGCAGGTCGATCAGGCGGTCGTCGAAGTCGTCGCCGCCCAGAAACGTGTCGCCGCAGGTTGCGAGCACTTCGAACACGTCGTCGCCGATCTCGAGCA
>Ga0210377_10000419_pt1 | contig 40627 bp, 42 predicted proteins | sample PLM4_65_b1redo_FD_155480 | JGI IMG/M metagenome (GOLD analysis project Ga0210377, IMG submission 155480) | Groundwater sediment microbial communities from an aquifer in East River, Colorado, USA - PLM4_65_b1 redo | ecosystem: Environmental > Terrestrial > Soil > Riparian zone | place: USA: East...
GCTGAACCAGACTATCGATCACATGATCCGAACTGTCACCGTGCCGGTAGTGGTGGCCCGGGTGGTCTGTATGGACATCTTCCAGGTACACGGCAAATTCACCGTATGACACTCTGACCGGTGAAGGAGCTGGCAACAATTCCACGAATTCATTATTGGCCAACAGCTCCCTTTCTGCAGCAACGACTCTTTCCGCCTCAGCCAAATAGTGGTCCAGATGGAGGACAGCCTTCTGGTTGCCATGCTTACGGTAGCCACCCAGCAGATGGTCAGCCACATGGAGCGGAGCGAAACGATAGAAACGTGTCCAGAGTTCAAGGTCGCCGGCATAATCCAGGTCGTGGCGGAGACAGCCACCGGCCCGCTCCCACAGCGTACGGCGCCAGAAGGTGCTCTCCTGCTGGATGGAAATCTGCATATATTGCCCATTCAAATGGCCGGCCCGGTCGAAACAGGGAAGATCGTCAACTAAGACATCCAATAATTCGCCGCTCTTTCCCCAGTAAGAATGCCGGCCGGTAAGCCATTCGATTTCTTTACACCGGGAAAAAAGCCAGGCTATTTTAAAGAATGCATGGTGATGGTACTTGTCGTCCGAGTTGAGCCACGCCATTATTTCGCCAGTGGTGCGGCGGAAACCATCGTCAATGGCCTGGTACTGGCCACCATCCGGCTTGCTCTGCCAGTAGGTCAAGTATTTCTCGTACTTCCGGATAATCGCTACTGAATTGTCGGTGCTGCCGCCATCCATGACCACATATTCCAAATTCGGGTAATTCTGGCTCAGTACCGAGTCGATGCACTCCTCCAGGAACTCGCCCTGGTTGAATGACGGTGTGACGATTGATATTTTCGGAAGTTTATTAATCATTTCGAAATTCGTTATCCATTTTTTAACTAAAACCTAGTACCGATAGGACAGGTCTACCTTGACGATCTGATTGGTCTGTTTCATACCAGCAACCAGGTTGAAGTTGTTGATCCGCTCCCAGCCGTACATGAGGTTCATATCAAGATCGCCGTAAAGCGGCAAGTTCCAGAAAGCGCGCCAGGCATTTTTATATTCAGTTGACTGACCAGGCAGTTTCCCAACCTTCCCCCGATCGGTATGGAAATACTCCAGTGCCAGGTTGTTGCGCACCGAAAACCAGTGGCTGTAGCGGACGAAAAAGTCCTGGGCAGCAGTTCCCTGGGAATGGCCTGGAGTCATGTTGTGGTAGACATAACCGGCCGGAAACTGCCAGTCACCGTAGAGCATGACGCTCCCCCAGAAATACTCAAAACGGAGATCGTCACGGCCGGAGGCCGTCAAGCGGGGTACATAGATACCGGCAACGTAGCTCTCGACAATCGGCCAGACACCGCCGGCGTTGTCTTCGCCGGAAAACTCTCCGTAAAGCTCCGTATTGCGCAGCCAGTGGATGCGAAATCTCAGATCGACACCGGCAATGGAGTTCAGATGATCATTGTCGCCGCCACCAAAGATGCTCTCCTTAAGCGATGGGCTGCCGGCAAATCCCGGGCCGCCCTGCTCCCGTACCACATTAAAACCGATCTCATACCAGGGCCTGGGCTTCACCGCCAGCTTGAGGCCGACGAACCAGGGTTGACGAAGCGTTACACCGCTGCCGGTTTCATCGAATCGGGATACGATAAGGGCATACTTCAAGTCCCCAATATACTTTTTCACCCAGCCCACATCGAGCGGCTCAGGACTTGACAACTTCACCAGATCGAAGTTCCGTGCATTGTTCGTCAGGATCGTGGTCCCCCGGTAGCCAGGGCCAAACCAGTTGGCATCCCGGCCGATCTCCAGCTCGAGCCCGCCGCTGCCGACTTTCAGGTACCCCTTCTGCAGACGGAGAACATCGTTTGCCGGTGTATGGAGCAAGAGAGGCTCAAGCAGCGCGGCAACCATGTCGCTGCCATACCCTTCCATGCTCCAGCGTAGCTCGGCGTTATGGCCGTGCCGGTAGATGACTCCTTCGTTGTTTTCCAGAAGCGGCGTACCCTCGGTCCCGGTGGTATGGACAATCCCGCCGGCTCCAAGTGGGCGCAGATCGCCGCCAATGAAACCGAACGCCGACTGGTGGGCCGGATCATGCACATCGCGGTTATAGTCGCGCGGGATGCCGTCAAGGTAGACGTAGCGAAGCCTCGCGGCAGAAAGGATGTTGTAATCCACAAGCGGCGCCTTGTCCGGCTCGTTCTGCAGCGAAACTTCCCGCGGCAGCAGCTCGTGCAACCGCAGCATCAATTCCGAGGCAAAAGCAGGCGTCTCGGCGCCGGGCCGTGTCAGGTTCCCCTCGGCCTCCAGCAGGAGTCTCGCTGCTTCGGCTTTGGAATACGGCTTAAGCCCCTTGACATCCGAGTCAAGCAGGCCGAAGCCGGACAGTTTTTCAAGGTAGAAATATACCGGACTGTCCAGGGGGATGTTGGTGGAGGCGAGCGCCCAGGATCGGGTGGGGACAATTACCAACAAGGCAATGATGACGAGGAACGCCTTTGTTTTCATGTTCATGGGTAGTCTCCATGATGCAATGTAAAGCTGTTTTTTAGATACTTTATCTCGGGTTTTAAAGCCATTTTTCTCGGATTTTATATTTACTAATCGCGGATTATGGCGTACAGTTTCAACCCGTGGGGGGCAAGAACATGTTAGTTAAACGGCATATCAAAGCACGGCTCATAGACCTGTTGAATGATTTTCGCATCGTATACCTCACCGGCCCCAGACAGGCGGGGAAAAGCACTCTTGTCAGGGAGATTGCCAAAGAGCAGGGGATGGGATACTACACCCTTGATGATGCTGCTCTGGCTGCCTCTGCAGAAAGCGACCCCCAGGGCCTGCTTGCTTCGCTGCCAAAACCGCTTGTTCTGGACGAATTCCAGATGGCTCCCAACCTGATCGGCGCTATCAAAATGGCTTCCGACACCGCCAATGGCCAGAAAGGTATCTTTCTTCTCACCGGGTCATCCGACATCTTTCGCTCGGCACAGGTGCAGGAATCACTGCCGGGGCATATGGCTCGGCTTGAGTTATATCCTTTGTCGCAAGTGGAGCGACGCGAGGGGCATCTCAATGCAATCGATTGGCTCATCAGCGGCACATTCGAGCATGCGATGCTGAAACCGCTGGACAGAAAAGAGTTAGGAGATCTCCTCGTGGAGGGGGGGTATCCCGAATCTGTAGCCAAAAGCCCCCGCTCACGAAGCATCTGGTTTGCTTCATACATAGAAGGGCGCTTATTGAAAGACTTTGAAACCATGCATCACGCCAAAGGAGACTATCATACAAAACTTTCAGCACTTGTCCGCAACCTGGCAGGTATGACCGGTAATCTCATCAAATACGCCAATATAGCCAATGATCTGTCGCAGGACGACAAAACAGTAAAAAAGTATATAGAGATACTTGAACTCATGTTTATAATCCGTCGCATACATCCTTACGTGCGTAACAGTGCCAAGCGTGCCGTTGTAGGGATGCCCAAGCTTCATTTTATCGACACGGGTCTGGCCTGCCACCTCCTGGGGCTGAAAAATTCCGACACGCTTCACACCTCGCAGTTTTTCGGAGGGTTGGTGGAGAACTTTGTTTTTTGCGAACTGTTGAAACATGCGACCTGGTCGGAAGAGGATGTGAACTTTTACCACTTCCGTGACACAGCACGGCACGAACTAGATCTTGTCATCGAACGGAGCGACGGGAAAGTGGTTGGCGTTGAAGTCAAGGCATCCATGACGGTGAAGCCGGAAGATTTCTCAGGGCTATCGATCTTTGCAGACTATGCCAAAGACAAGTTTCTCCACGGGGTGCTGTTCTATTCAGGAGACAAGGTACTTCCCTTCAGGATCAATGATAGAATTTTCCATGCCCTGCCAATTTCTTCATTGATGTAGCCCTGATAGTTCAGAACTGCAACTAATACCTGTAGCTCAAATCCACCTTCAAGAGCTGGTTGGTCTGCTTTGCCCCACCCACCAGGTTGAAGTTGTTGATCCCCTCCAAGCCGTACATCAGCCCGCAATCAAGCTTCTCCCGGAGCGGGAAATTCCAGAAAACGCGGCCGGCGTTTTTATATTCCACGGCCTGGCCCGCCACCTTGCCGTATTTCCCCCGATCGGTATGGAAATACTCCAGTGCGAGGTTGTTGCGCACCGAAAACCAGTGGCTGTAGCGGACGAAGAAGTCCTGGGCAGCAGTTCCCTGGGAATGGCCAGGAGTCATGTTGTGGTAGACATAACCCGCCGGAAACTGCCAGTCACCGTAGAGCATGACGCTCCCCCAGAAATACTCGAAACGGAGGTCGTCGCGGCCGGAGGCAGTCAGGCGGGGGACGTAGATGCCGGCAACGTAGCTCTCGACAATCGGCCAGACACCGCCGGCGTTGTCTTCGCCGGAAAACTCTCCGTACAGCTCCGTATTACGCAGCCAAGGGATGCGGAACCGTAAATCGATGCCGGCAATGGAGTTCATATGATCATTGTCGCCGCCACCGAAGATGCTCTCCTTAAGCGAAGGGCTGCCGGCAAATCCCGGGCCACCCTGCTCTCGTACCACATTAAAGCCGATCTCATACCACGGCCTCGGCTTCACTGCCAGCTTGAGGCCGACGAACCAGGGTTGACGAAGCGTTGCACCGCTCCCGGTTTCATCGAATCGGGAAACGATAAGTGCATACTTCACGTCCCCAACATACTTTTTCACCCAGCCCACATCGAGCGGCTCAGGACTGGAGAGCTTTACGAGATCGAAGTTCCGGGCATTGTTCGTCAGGGTCGTGGTCCCCCGGTAGCCGGGTCCAAACCAGTTGGCGTCCCGGCCGACCTCCAGCTCAAGCCCGCCGCCGCCGACTTTCAGGTACCCCTTCTGCAGACGGAGAACATCGTTTTTTGGTGTATGGAGCAAGAGAGGCTCAATCAGTACGGCAACCATGTCGCCGCCATACCCTTCCATGCTCCAGCGCAGCTCGGCATTGTGACCGCGCCGGTAGATTACCCCTTCGTTGTTTTCCAGAAGCGGCGTACCCTCGGTCCCGGTGGTATGGACAATCCCGCCGGCCCCAAGCGGGCGCAGATCACCGCCGATGAAGCCGAACGCCGACTGGTGGGCCGGATCATGCACATCGCGGTTATAGTCGCGCGGCACGCCGTCGAGGTAGACGTAGCGGAGCCTCGCGGCAGAAAGGATGTTGTAATCCAGAAGCGGCGCCTTGTCCGGCTCATTCTGCAGCGAAATTTCCCGCGGCAGCAGCTCGTGCAACCGCAGCATCAATTCAGTGGCAAAAGCTGGAACATCAACGCCTAACCGCGTCATGTTCCCCTCGGCCTCCAGCAGGAGTCTCGCTGCTTCGGCTTTGGAATACGGCTTAAGCCCCTTGACATCCGAGTCAAGCAGGCCGAAGCCAGCAAGTTTTCCAAGGTAGAAATATACCGGACTGTCCAGGGGGATGTTGGTGGAGGCGAGCGCCCAGGAATCCCATGGCAGCCCAAATGAAAGTGACAAGAGCAGCGCAATGAAGGATAATTTGACTCCGGCAGGTCTCATGATTATCATACCCAGCATAAAAGGCGAAACCCTGCCAGAAGAAAGGAGTTACCGCCGTTTGACAGATTGTCAAAAACCACAACCTCATGGCCAGCCTCAGACAGCTGTCGCACCACGTGGCTGCCGATGTAGCCGCAGCCGCCTGTGACAAGGATTTTTCCCATCGTTACCCCTCCCATTCAAGTACAATTTAGTTTCTGCTTGTCATAATAACTTTTAGATTGAAAGGTCAAGCTTTGTAACCGAACGCGATAAACTTAATGCTGCGTCCATCCCAAGACCAAACTTTGCTCCAGCTGAAATCAGTAGGCACCTTTTCCAGTAAGAACAATAAGTATCGTACGTCCCAACAGGCTCAGATCAAGCCAAGGGGACCAGTTGCGGATATAGTAGGTGTCGAGTTTTTCCTGCACTGCAAGATCGCCATCACTGCGCGCTGAAACCTGCCACAATCCGGTCATTCCGGGGATCACACTCCGGCGAATTTTACGGAAATCTTCGTTGAACTGCTCAAGGTGGTAATGGGGAAAAGGCCGGGGACCAACCAAACTCATTTCGCCGCGCAGTACATTCCATAGTTGAGGCAGCTCGTCCAAGCTGGTCTTACGCAGAATAGTTCCTATCCCTTTCAGGATACGAGGGTCATTCTTTAACTTGAAAAAAGTGTTCCACTCCTTCCGGACGGACGGGTTAGCAGCAAGGTGCTCTTGGAGAAGCTTCTCGGCATCCTGGTACATGGTCCGCAGCTTCCAGACCTTGAATTTCTTCCCTCCCCGACCTTCACGGACCTGGCAGTAAAAGGGATTGCCTGGACTTGCGATCATGATCCATACGGCAAAAAAAATCAAAATCGGTATACTGATGATAAAGATCGGTACTCCCATGAAATAATCCATGATCCGTTTGAAATACTTGTTTCTTCGCAAGAGAAGGTTCTTCTGAATTTCGAGACCGACAATCCCACCCAAGTCTCGGGCCTCTACCCAGAGACTCTGCAAGCCGATGAGATCCGGGATAATTATTATATGAAGGAAACGGAGTTTTCGTACGAGATCTACCTGCAGATTGCGGCCTGCGCCAGGGATCGCCAGCAAAGCGTACCTAAACTTTCCGGCAAATTCATTGGCTCTCAAGAGTCCATGAACGATCGGCACACCAGAGAGCATCTTACCAACCTTGTGGTGATCGTCGTCAAAAACCCCGACAGGGCGAAGCCCCATGGACGGGTCCTTCAGTAGTGACTGCACCACATGCTCCCCGGTGCGCGCGGCGCCCAAAACAACGACTGGGGTACCCCAGCAGTTTATTCGAATCAGGAATGCTCGGAGTAATGACTGCATAATCGGAGGTATAATAAGGGCAAAAACGAATGTGGACAGGAGAATCCCCCGCGAACTTTCTGCGTGGTTGACAAGAAAATCCCAGGAAATAAATAGGAGCAGAAAAACGAAAGTCGCCCGCACGCGGCGCCTAAGCCTTTCCACGGACGTAAGGCCGTAACCGGGATAGAGCCGAACCAGCCAATATCCGAAAGGAACCAGCAACATGGCAAGTATAAGAGAATGATAATTAGTGGCAGTAATATTGACCGGCCACCAGTAATCAAAAAGACGGCGAAAGAGATAGCCGAGATAGAGGGAAATCTGGAGAGCCAGAATATCCACGCTCATCTTTGCCCACATGACCCATTGACGTTCCCGAAAAGACGCAATTTCGCTGCCGGAGTAAACGGCTGAACGTTCGGCAGACCTCTTGTCTTCCTCAGCCGCAGCCATGGCAACCCCTTTCACGAACGGACCTTTGTAAGTTGGGCGGCAAAATAATCGATAGTTTTCTGCAGGCCCGTTTCAATCTCCACGGAAGGCTCCCAGCAGAGCTTTTCTTTGGCCAAGGCAATATTGGGCTGACGCTGCTGAGGATCATCGGCTGGCAGGGAGTTAAAAACAATCTTCGATTTCGAGTTAGTCAGCCTGATAATGCGCTCGGCAAATTCCAGAATGGTGGTTTCAGTGGGATTGCCGAGATTGACGGGGCCGATAAACCCGTCACATTCCATCATCCTGGTCATCCCCTCAACCAGGTCGGAAACGAAACAGAACGAGCGGGTCTGACGCCCCTCACCGTAGACTGTTATATCTTCTCCTTTGAGCGCCTGAACGATGAAGTTGGATACCACACGACCATCGTTGACCGCCATGTGTGGACCGTAGGTATTAAAAATACGGATAATACGGATATCTACCCCGTTCTGCCGGTGATAGTCCATCATCAGCGTCTCCGCTACCCTTTTCCCTTCGTCATAGCAGCTCCGACTACCGATGGGGTTGACGTTCCCCCAGTACTCCTCGGTCTGAGGATGAACCTGGGGATCGCCGTAAACCTCCGAGGTGGACGCCTGAAGAATCCTCGCCCGTACCCGCTTTGCAAGGCCAAGCATGTTGATTGTCCCCATGACGCTGGTCTTGATGGTTTTGACCGGATTGTACTGATAGTGGATAGGGGAAGCCGGACAAGCCAGGTTGTAGATCCGGTCGACTTCAAGGAGTATCGGCTCGGTGATATCATGACGGATCAGCTCAAAGCGATGGCTGTCGAGCAGTGGTTCGAGATTATACTTCGTACCCGTAAAAAAATTATCGAGGCATACAACATCATGTCCCTCGTTAAGTAACCGCTCACAGATATGTGAACCGATAAAACCGGCGCCGCCGGTGACTAATATGCGCATAAAAATCTAACCTCCTGTGGAATCCCTACCATTGCGTCCGAGAGGAACATAGCGAAATCTTGCGTCTTTCATCTTTACCGGACGGTATAAGTTACGATCGTCAATGACGAGCGGAACTTTCAGAGAAGCCATCATCCGGTCAAAGTCCAGGTTCCTGTATTCGCTCCAGTCCGTAATGATGACCAGCGCATCGCTCCCCTCGAGGATTTCATACTGGTTGCTGCTATAGGTAATGCGCTCACCAAAGAACTTCCGTGCCTCTTTAAGAGCTTCAGGATCATGAGCCCGCACCGCTGCACCCATTTCAAGCAGTTCGTTAACGATTGTGACTGACGGGGCCTTGCGCATGTCGTCTGTTCGCGGTTTGAAGGAAAGTCCCCAGCAGGCGATGGTTTTTCCAGCAAGCGGCTTTTCCTGTGACAGATCACCTAAAAGCTTCACGGTCTTTGCCGCAAGCAATTTCTTTTGCCGTGCATTAACCTCCTCCACTGCATTAAGTAAAAGGAACTCATAGCCGCATTATTCCGCAGTTTTGATGAGTGCCAGTAAATAAGCGCTTTTTTCATCAGTTAAATTCTCCATTAGGTCAGTTGTATAACCAACACCTAAGACCTTCTTCCAGATCAGTGAGACACTACTAAATTCGATTGTTTCCAATCTTGCCGTGTATTCACATCATACTTGACAGGGGTAGTTACCAATGTTTTTAACATCCTCTGAAATCCCGTATATGTCTAGCATATTACAATGCATTTTTTTTGAAGAAAATCTATTTAGCGCCATTTCTCTTCCTGCCTTCCCCATACGAAGCCGTAGATTTGAATCCAAAATTAACAATCGAGTTTTTTCGATAAAATCGAGCTCGTTATTACACACAAAACCAGTAACACCATCAAGAACTACATCCCGACTACCAACCACATCCCAAACAACAGATGGTAGGCCAATAGCCTGCGCTTCAATTAAAGCCAACGGCATCCCTTCCCAAAGCGAAGTCAAAACAAAGATGTTGGCTTTTTGCATTTCTTTTAGAACGATTTTGCGTTCTAACCAACCAGTCACTTTGAGGTTATCAGGCACACCTAAATCATCCTTAAATAACAATCTATCATCTCCACCGCCTATCCAAGCGAAATGAGCATTTTCTTGTAACAGTGATACTGCAAGACTTTTAAAGCGCCAAGGAGCCTTTTGATAACAGAGTCTACCGGCAGATACGATTCTTACACCATCGACAACTGAATTAATTGAGGGAGAAATGTCGTCAAGCGAAATTGCGTTCTCGACTACCCTAACCCTAGTACGACCGACAACTTTCCGTGCCAAGTCGCCCTCCGAATCCGAACAGGCTATGACTGTTCCACCTAAAAAATGCCCCAACTTTTCAAACAATAAAAATATACCTCTCTTTATAAGGGAAACGTCACGGCGCAAAAAAGCCAAACCGTGTGGTGAATAGAAAGTTCTATCCGCCATACCAAGGGATCTGGCAGCCAATCTACCCAAAGCACCGGCTTTTGATGAATGAAGATGAATAACATCGGGCTTAAGCTTGCCAAGCAATTCTGAGATTTTTTTAAGTGCTCTTAAATCTTTTTGGATAGAGATATTAGTTACCATTGGGACATAAATACGTTTTATTGGGTAAGGAAAAATATCATCAAGAATTTCTTCAGATGGGGTCTCGGGACGAACCGAATGTATCAAAACAACATTATATCCAGATTCTACCTGAGCAGAAATGATCATTTGTAATACATATAGAATGCCACCGACTAAGGCTTCTGTAATATGAATTATAGTTCCGGCGTCACGCTCGATTTCATCTGTACAATCAATTTTATTATTTATTTGCATTCAGCCACCAAAAAGAACCTCCATATATTCTCCAATAGATTTACTGTTTAAATCGTCGAAAATATGGAAGATGATATTTCTAAAGCGCATTTATCCCAGGAGAATAATCTTACCCTATCATATCCTTTGCTTATAAGTTTATTTCGTGTTTCAGGATTATTAACAACCTGCATTATTTTATCTGCTATATCTTGTGGATTGTATGGATCACAGTAAACTGCAGCATCATCACATATTTCAGGTAAGGATGCGGCATTTGATACAATAACGGGACACCCGCACTGCATTGCTTCAAGTGGTGGCAATCCAAATCCTTCGTAAAAGGATGGATATACAAAACATGCTGCGTTTGCATACAGAGTCTTTAGGGCAGCATCATCAACAAAGCCAACCAATTTAAGCCTATTAAGTGATAGAGGTGTGGATTCAGCAAACACCTTTGAATTAGTTCCGCCGGCGATAACTATATCAAGGTTTGAACAATCAAGCCTCTCAAGAGATTTTACCAGACCGGAGAAGTTCTTGTTAGGATTCATGCTGCTTACTGCCAAGACATAATTATTCTTGACTAATGCATTAGTTCTTAATATTTCAGCATCTTCACTGAGAGTCTCGATGTGATTGCAGCCAAGATAAACCACCCTTATTTTTTTTTCTGCAATCCTGAAGTGTTTAACAATTTCATTTTTTGAAAATTCAGAATTTGTAAATATTTTTTTTGCAACAACACCCAGGATTGGCATAAGGAATTTATACCATAGGCGAAAGTTTCTAGAAAAACCACCCGGTGCTGCCGCAACAGATGCATCATGCATAAATACTAATTGATTCCGTTTCAGAATTGGCCCGGTTCCACCCAAGGATAGTAGCAGACCCGCTCTGGTATAAAATGGCAGTTCAATCTGCTCCCATAAGTGCCCACTAAGTTGTCCCACACACCTGATCTTTAAATTTTTAAGATGGATTTTATTTATTACTCCCTTCGGAGTTAACAACGTTATTGAATGATGGGATATATCGATAATGCCACTCTCTATCAATTTATCTAAAGACTTTACGATTTCGAAAGATACGCGCTGGACTCCAGTAATTGACTGAGTCAAAAAACGGGCATTTATAAAAATATCTTTTTTTACGGCCACAATAATACCTTTAATTTTACAATAGCATCCGTATTAAATTTACGGCCATACTCAAATAAAACCCAATAAGCTGTATTGGTAATGTGGGCTAAACAAAAAATAAACTTCCCTGAAGCCTACCTTAAATTATAAATCCTGCGATTGGTACTGCCTAAAAAGCGAACACATCCTGAAATAAATAAGAACAAAAACATATTATTTGTTACTAACGGCTCTGAAAAACAGATTATTATTAAGGATATGAAAAAAACAACTGGCATCTTATTAAAAATAGACTGATTATATAGTGTAATTAAATAAATTGTTGCCATAACACAACCAAAACTAACGTAAAGCATCAAAATAGAATTTGTATTGCCAGCGTCACTGGTAAAAGTACTCTGTATATATTGTCCAGATAGCGATAATAATTTCGAATCAAATTGATATGCTGGAAATACTTCAGTCGAAAATCCCAGGCCGATAAAAGTGTGATTCTTTATAATATCAAGTGATTTCTCGAGATCAAACAATCGGTATGCAAGAGAAATGCTGTTATCAAATGACAATTTATCGATCAAATTCGTATATAAAAAAAACACTCCCGTGGCAACTGCTGGTACTGTTACGACAAGTGATTTAAGCTTCAGCTTTATATGTCCATGTTTTAAACCATATACGATTAGCAAATAAGCTGCAATTGAATAGCCGGCGGTAGAGAATGTCAGTAATATCGCTATAACAATTAATACTATTTTTAGTCTATTATTGGTAAACATATTTAGTTCTATGTACAGAAGTAAATTAAGAAAAACCTGCAACACACCGGGTTCCCAAAAAATACCTTGACTTCTTATAAATGGAAAATTCATTACTCTGATAGTTTGCCAAAAATAAAATACGTATAAAAAAGTTTGGGTTGGTGTATCAGCTTTACCATAGGGTCTAAGTAGTTCATGTGGTATTACAAATTGTAAGAAAACAAAATTAATAATAGAATGCACAAAAATTGCAGTCAAAACCCACTTAAAACACTTTATTAAATCAATTTGAGCCGTATCCAGATATATGTACAATAATACAACGTACATAAGGCGGATGCACAGATTAACATAGTTGGATGGTTCGATCGAAGAACTAGCACTTAGAACAAGATAATGAGCTATTAATACGGCTGATACTAGGGATAATGAAATAATGGCATAAAATGATTTTACTGAAATGTCTCGTTTTTGTAATATTGCTAACGACATAAAAACTACATAAATACAGCTAAGATTTAATGGTTTAGAGTAATCGAAAACCCATACTCCACCCGTGCTTGCAATCAACAAAAATATATTAATAATACCTACATTAAATTTAAATCCCTTGTCTACGAGTATTTCACACATTATTAATGTTCACTTATCTTGGATACATTTGATAAATACTTGTGATAGCACGTTACTATTGGTCTTAAACCAATAGATTCACACATCCTTCGCACTATCCCTTTAAAAATATGCCAAAGTAAATATAATTTATTTTGCAAGCTTGGGCAATTAATCTGCTTGGATTTATATGACTCCAATAAAGCTAACCTCCATTGCCTATCTGATACGCCACAAAGTCTCATGTTAGCTATTATTACTGGGATATATACGAAAACAAATCTGTTGCATTTGGCTCTTAACACCCACTCGTAATCCATGGCATATTTCATATCAATGCGAAACAGCCCGATGCTTTCATAAACACCGCGTTTCACAAAAACTGTTGGATGATTTATTGTCATTTCACGCATTAATAAATCATGATTTGCTGCAACAAGCTCTGTCTTTTCGTGCTCCCTCCAGAACTGTACGAGACCGTGAGCAATATCCGAATTGCACTGAATTAAAGCGTCAACAGCCTCTTTCACAGCGTCTTTCTCATACCAATCATCCGCATTCAAAATGCCAATAATATTTCCGGATGATAAAGTTATTCCCTTATTAAAGGCGTCACTAATTCCGAAATCTTTTTCACTTGCCCAATAATCAATAAGATCCGCATATCGATTGATTATTGACAGCGTGCCGTCTGTTGAACCGCCGTCGATGATTATATATTCGATATTGTCATACGTTTGATTGATAACGCTCTGAATCGTCTCCTCAAGATACTTTTCTCCATTAAAAACCACCGTAATCACAGTGACGAGAGGCTTCCCAGGTAATAACTGTTTGAAAAACCCTTGGGTGCGCAACCCGCCTTCTACTATGCGGCCTTCAACATCAGGTAAGAACAGTACCGATTCAAATTTAGCATCGAGTAGATTCACGATAATCGGCGCTTTCATTGACACCAGACGTGTGGTTGAGTGGGCGGGATTGAGGCAAAGGAGGTCGGTTGTAATTACGTTAGTTGACATAATTATGTAACACTGCTTTAAGCAAATCTGCTTTTATGAAACTAACTATCAAGGTCATGTTATGATTTAGCTGAATTATCCATGAGAAATGCCCATTGAATTTACAAATAATTGCTATACAACTGAAAAACATTACAAACTCCTGTAAATAGCAAGTGTCTCGGCAGCACACTTCTCCCAAGTGAATAACTTACAGCGTTCAAGCCCTTTTGTCGTTAAATCGGCTCGGCGCTCTGAAGACTGTAAAACTTTTTCAATGGTATACCGTATGGAATCAATACTGGATGGGTCAAAATATTCTCCCGAATTACCTACCACTTCAGGGATAGAGCTGATATTGCTACAAATAACTGGACACCCCACAGACATTGCCTCTAAAGGAGGAATACCAAAACCTTCATACAATGACGGATAGACGAAAGCGGCTGCATGGCAATAATAGTCAGCAAGCGCTGAATCATCCCCTCCAACCTGCTGGATATGAGTTTCGTTGACACCATTTATATTAAACATTTTTTTTTCAGTTGCGGTAAATGAACCACCGCCAAAACAAAGTAGTCGAAAGTTATTTCGCATCCACGCAGAACTTGCGTATGCCCTTACAAGGCCAGCAAAATTTTTGTACTCAAATCGTTGGCCAACATATAGAAGATACGGTTTATTTTTATTTTTTATATTGTCCGTTTTTTTTATTCTTACGGCTAGAGCATCAAAGCCATGATACACAACTGAAACCTTATCAGAAGGAACATCGAACAACTCTAGCAAATCACGACGCGTACTCTCTGAAACACAGATAATGTGGTCTACACGAGCAAACGCTTTCTTTTTTCGGTACGTGGTTGGATCATTCTTAGGAAACATTTCCGAAAAGTGTTCATGAATCATATCGTGCGCGGTAAGTACACGACAAGCGGCATTTGGGGCATACGCCCAAGTTGAATAATAGGTTTCATGAACTATATCAGGTCGGAATGATTGGATTAGTGGTAATGCCATCAAGCGGCTGGCATTAATCCTGATTCTTCCAGTTTTGGGAACTGTTTTTTTTACTTTAATTCCCGTTCTCATGTCAGGAGGAAGACTGGGTAAGTAGGCATTAACATGCAAAGGCGCGAATATTTTCGCGCAAACATTCGGTATTTCGGATAAGTGGGTTGCCAGGCTGCAAATATAGCGGGATATACCACCATATTCCTGCCATGCAAAGACTTGTTGATCAAAGGCTATTCGCATCAGGATTTGTGCCGCTTTAGTTGGCCGACGAGTGTGTCATGATCGCTCATTGTACGGCTTGAAAGATGCTTCCGTACCCAATGTTTAGTAAAAAAACTCAACCTGCTTGTATGTGCTTTTAGCAGACTTTCATTTATTCTATTTTTAGAAAAAACATGCAGCCATCCGTTCGAACTAAAATTTATCCCCAACTTGTTAGCGAGTACTTGTAAAGTCCTTCGCTGGAAAAATGCAATATGTTGGCCTGTCTCGAAGGAATAATACCACCACTGATCTGGAGATGGCGGCTTGCCTTCAAACAAATCCGTAGTAAAAATAAGCGTATCAGTTTGACCGTATTTCAACGCATCTTCTACAAAGCTGATGGGATTTTCAGTATGCTCTAATACTTCAAAGGCTGTTACTGCACGGCAGGCCCCTATTTCTGGAGTGTAGTCAAATCCGCAGGCCATAAGGTTTTGGCAATACTTATCTGACCAATAGAAATCAAACCCATAATCGCGCATAAGTCGTGTCAGCATGCCATAACCACCGGCAATATCAACAAAGCGGCCTTTGCCTCTTTCCTCCATGAGAAAATAAAGAATTACGGCTAATTTGCCTGCATTGACACCATTTCGTACAACCAGCCCGGTATCAGTTGAGGCAATGGCACTTGAGTAAGCCTCTTCCAACCAGTAAGGATTTTCAGCGGATAGGAACCCGCATTCTTCGCAAAAATTATACCTAGCCTCGTGCTTATCTAAGACAGCTGTGGTAAAGGCATGCGCAATGGGCGAACCACAGATTTTGCATTTAAGCAGCATAGAACCCCATGTAGTGTTGAAACAAAGTAGTAAAAATAAGTACGCCCTTTGGGGGGGGACATTACAATTGCTGGACCTTGAAGGGATCTGATCTCAATCAAGTTTATAGTCAAAAAAAAGCCAAATAACTTCCGACGACCGTGGTAATCTTCATTCTCCCTGAACCGTTAAACTTTGGGAGTCCTCACGCTAAGTATGGGGGGTTAACCACAAGAATTTATTTAACCTAAACTTATAAAATTTCGTTCAATAGCTGCTTGAATTTTGTTGAAAAGCTTTCAGCGGTCCAATTATTATTATAATTCTCAATAGTAAGACGAGATGCTTCTTCACACCATTCAACAGGTTTGGTACTGACCTCTCTGATGCACTTAATAATAGCGTCTACTTCATATGAATTTATCAAATAACTGTCTTTCTCTGTTGCAACCATATCTACGTAACCTACAGGAATAAATCCAAGGCCGAGGCTACCAATAAAAGCAGTGCCTATTCCAGTGTCAATAGGCGCAGATATTGTATAATTGATTTTACTGAAAAGTTCCTTTAACTTTGATCTGAATGGCCATAAGCGATAATGATAAATATAATGAATATTCGCTAGGCTTAGTTCCTTTTTATAAGCATAAAGTACTTCGTCTTCTACGGTACAATATATGTAAAGATGAAGGTCTGGTGTTTGTGCAAAAGCCGAAAGAAGCAAGTCCATTCCTTTTTGAATGTTACCGCCTGTGCCAGCCACATATATAAAGTTTTTTCTTCCTTGGTCGAAATCCCTCTTACGCGGTATAAGATCCTGTTCAACATATGCAGCCCATCCAACTACCTTGAATTTATTCTTATAGGGTCCAAATGTACTTATAGTTCGCGGATGATTAGCAAAAAACAAGAAATCAGCCTTTGTAGTCAGGTATTCCTCTCCCTCAACCAACCCATCAAGATTCCTTATAAAAGCTTTAATTGTCGGTAAATTTTTCCGTTTGCTGAAATTATCATACCGTTCAGTAGATAGCCGATTAAATTCCTTCCAATATGCTCCAGAAGTATATTGAATAACTTTCGTATTGCTATCAAAACTAGATAAAATGCTTTTGCAATTACCCCCATGTCCGATGAATACATCATAAGTCTTTGTAGGGATATAATTTACTACGTTCATATCAACAATATCGACAAGAAAACCGCTTTCATTCAGTGCCTTGACCATTTCATAGGTGAACCCATCAATGTTGAATCGCTTAATGTCAGGGTAATCAGTTGATGCCCTGATCCAGGCTAGAGGCGAAAGCATTATAAGTGCTCTCTTGTGCGATATCCCTATGGGAATAAAAGTATCAACTTCACCGATAAAATCCAGAGATTGAACTATTTTACTACTCTGAGAAAAGATGCTTTTGAGTCTCAGCAGCGCTTTAGGAAGTTTTTGAGTAATTATTATGCTATTAAAGGCGTTCACATGTCACTCCAACCTCATACCTGTATGATATTTTAGAATTTTTTGACTTATTCATTATTTCGTTGATTTTTGCCTGCTTTGCATGAATTCAAACATTTCATCATAGCTTTTGAACTGCTTGATTTTTTTTGCAGGAGTCCCTGCGTAAATCGAAAAATCCTCTACGTCTTTACTTACTACAGCCCCCGCTCCTATTACTGCATAGGCACCAATAGTAGCTCCAATAATCGTTGCGTTGCTGCCAATACAACACCCTTTTTTCAAATACGAATCAACGTATTCCACATGGCGGTGAGTTCTTGGATAGAGATCATTAACAAACATCACGCCATGACCTATAAAGACTTCGTCTTCGAGAGTAACTCCGGTACATAAAAAAGAATGACTTTCAATTATGCATTTTTTACCGATTTTAACTCCTCTCGTAATTTCCACAAAAGGTCCGACAAAACTGTCATCCCCTATCTCACAGCCAAATATATTAACCAGATTTTTATCAAATATTTTTACATTTTGGCCCAGCACTACATCATCATCAATCATTTTGACCCCCATAGAATGAATGTATTTTTTCGCATACTATTTCCACAATGCGTTCGTCAAGTTCCGGATATATTGGTAGTGAGAGGACTTGCTCGCCAATACCCTCAGCATGCGGAAAGTCACCTTTTTTGTAATCTAGGTGCTTGTATGCTGGATGTAGATGATGGGGAAATGGATAAAAAATATCTGTTTGAATTTTGCATTCAAACAAGTACTGTTTCAGCTCATCCCTTCTTTCCAGGACTTTCACGGTATAAACATGATAGTTGGGAATGTTATCACTTGAAATAACAGGCGGTACGAGTGGAGTCCCCTGCAATAGTTGTTTATAGCGAGTAGCAAGGGCACGTCGTCTTGCGTTCATGTTTTCCAGATCCATTAACTTAATGCTCAGGTAGGCTGCTTGGACTTCATCCAATCTGCTGTTTATACCGTCTAAGACAATATTGTCAGAAGACTCTTTCCCGTAATTGCGCAAGAGGCTCAACTTTTTAGCCATTTCTGGATCAGACGTCACCACTGCACCACCATCCCCGTAACCGCCAAGGTTTTTTGTCGGATAAAAACTGAAAGCAGACATTTCTCCTATTGAACCGGCGTAACGGCCGCGCATAGAACACCCATGTGCCTGTGCAGCATCCTCAATGACAGGAATATTTCTTGGCAACAATGAGCGCAATCTTTCAACATCAACCATCTGACTGAAAAGATGGACCGGGATAATCGCACGTGTCCGTTCAGTTACTGCCTCAGGAATCTTCTCGATATCAATAAGAAAGGTCTCAGGATCAATATCTACAAAAACCGGTCGTCCACCAGCAGCTACTATGGCAGATATTGTGGGAATTGCTGTAAATGGTGTGGTGATAACCTCATCACCAGACACTAAACCGATCGCTTTTAATGCCAGAATAAGGGCATCGGTTCCATTGCCAACACCAACACAATGACCTGCTCCGACATAAGCTGCGAACTCTTTTTCAAATGAGCCGAGGTGCGAAGCCAAGACATATCTTCCGCTTAATAAAACTTCTTTGGTAATCTCCAGCAGTTTATCAATATAATGTTGAGCTTGGGGTTCCAGATCACACCGCCATATCATTGCCTAACTCCTTAGTAATTGATATAGTTACAGACCATTATTTCCAGCGGATTACAGTTCTAGCTTGAAGTAATCTACAGTGTTTGAAAGTGCCATTAATAAATCGGTACTCCTTATGTCTCCTAGCTTAGCTCGTAACTTTTCTTCACAGATAAGTGCATTTCCCATATCAATGGCTTTTATATGGTCTGGCACCTCCTTAACAACGAAAGAACCAGAACCGATGATAGAGATCAGGGCTTCAACCAATTGCTGTATCGTTATCTCTTGTCCACCTAAATTATATGCACAAAAACCACTGGTTTTTTCCTGGCTCAACTTGAAAATGATTCCGGCAACGTCCTTAACATAGACAAGGAATCTTTTCCGCTCACCATAGACATCAAGAGTATGATTGTTAAGAAGATCACGTATGAAGCCGCCCACCAAACCAATATCCAGCCCGCTTAGTGGCTGATTTTCTCCGAAACAGTTGGGTAGCCTCAGACTTACAACATTGAGTTTTTTAAATTTTGCGTAGAGTCGGTAATATGATTCCGCTGTAAGCTTGTGAACCCCCTGGATATCTTCGGGAATCATGGGAGTTTTCTCAGTAATCAAATCAGAATCAGGGCTTCCATATTGGCCTCGCGACCCAAGAAAAATGATCTGTTTCCCTTGACCCTCATTGAGTGCATTAATCAAATGTAAATGTGACGCGGCATTTAACTGCAAATCATAGAGGGGATTTTCAATTGCAAGGTGATGCGAAGTCCAAGCCATGCAGTCAATAATAAGGTTAAATTTGCCTACTAGTTCGACAATATTATCAATATCTTCGATTCGTGACTCAATGAATTGAATGTGAGGTAAAATACGATCTATATTTTCCCGGCGCCCGCCAGACTGATTTAGTAGACCGTCAACGACCGTGACATCGTATCCCTCGTGATAAAACCTTTCCGAGATAGCACTACCTATGAAACCTGCACCACCCAGAACAAGAACGGAACGTTTACAAGCCATTATGATACCTCAAAATGTTTGAAATAACTGTCAGGATGCTTTATTGAAAAAGTTAGTATTAAAGTCTTCCTGTGCTTTTTCATAGTCATCTATTCTACCAATATCCAACCAGTATTCGTGTAGATCATACTTGGCAATAGGCATATTGGTCGCAAGCATAGTCTTAATGAGGGTATCCATGCCATAATATTCGCCACTTGGAATTAATTTCAATACTTCAGGTTTCATAAAGTAAATCCCTGCGAGCGCATGAGTGACGATATTCGGTTTTTCCTCTATCTGAGTGACATAATCACCTTCAAAATAAATATTTCCGAAAGCGTAGGGGGTAATTATTTTTTTTATGGTTATTGAGAGGAGAGCATCACTCCGTAATCCAAAATAATAAAACTTTGTAAAGTCGATGGAGCTTAATATGTCACCATTCATAACTAAAAAAGGTTCGTTTAGTTCGTTCTCCAATAATTTCAACGGCCCTGCCGTACCAAGAGGGTTTTGCTCCTTGCTAATGAACAGCTTGACACCGTAACGGGAACCATCGCCAAAAAAGTTTTCAATATAATCCGACTTATAATTGGTAGCTAAATAAATTTCATCAAATCCATGACTCTTTAAATGCTCCATCTGAATTTCAAGGACTGCCTTTTCTCCAATTGGCAATAGAGGCTTCGGAATTACCTCTGTAAATGGTTTTAATCTGGTGCCAAGGCCACCCGCAAGAATAACTGCTTTCATAATAACTCCTCTGTCTAATCTTATATATTATAAATATCGTGTTTATAATGGTTACTGTTATCCTTGATCCAGGCAATTGTTGAATGTAGTCCTTGTTCAAGAGAATACTCAGGCTTCCATCCGGTCAATTCCCCAATTTTACGATTACAAGCCACCAACCGATTCACTTCGCTCTTTTCGGGGCGTAATCGGATATCATCCTGCATTATTTTAGCCTCGGGATTGATCAGACTAATCAGTTTCTGAGCCAGATCTCCGATTGAAATTTCGGTCCCGGTGCCAATATTAATTTCTTCGCCGACCGTGTTCATTGAAGATGCAATATCAATGAAACCTTGGCAGGTATCAAGAACATAATTCAAGTCTCTGGTTGGAGTGATACTTCCCAAGCTCAATTCTGTTTTGCCGGCAAGCAACTGGCTAATGATCGTAGGAATAACGGCACGAGCCGACTGGCGTGGTCCATAGGTATTGAATGGTCTAACGATGGTCACCGGTAGATCGAATGAGCGATAAAAAGACTCTGCCAATCTGTCTGCTGCGATCTTTGTGGCACTATATGGAGACTGCCCCTGAAAAGGGTGTTTTTCATTAATAGGTACATACTGCGCAGTACCGTAAACCTCGGATGTCGAAGTTACGAGAACTCTCTCAAGATCAAAGTCTCGCGCCGCTTGGAGAACATTAAGGGTCCCCTTGATGTTTGTATCGACATAACTGTCAGGCGAATGATACGAGAAGGGTATGGCTATTAGTGCGGCAAGGTGGAAAACCTGTGAAACATCCTTCATTGCAGTACGTACACCATTCGGGTCCCTAATATCTCCGGCAAATATCTCGATTTCCGACAGAACGGTTTTCGGGAGAGAATCTAGCCACCCCCAAGTGTTAAAAGAATTGTACATCACAAAAGCCTTGACCTTATGGCCTTCAGTCAGTAATTTCTCCGTCAGATGACTCCCGATAAATCCATCAGCCCCTGTTATAAGTACGTTTGCCATATTCCCTCTATTTTAGAAAGATTTTCAGATCGTATTTTCCGTTGCTTTCCTTTTCAGGATAAAAGCCACAGGTAAGATATCCTTTTTGATCATCACCCAGTAATAGAACGCTACAATTAAACACCCTATTCCAGGAATAGTCATATTACTTTCAAGTTTGTTCGCTACGATAACATAGAGAGCAATAAGCGAGATCATACATGGCAAGATGTGGAACCCAAATGTTGCATTCAGGAATGCTAAATACGGAATTCCTATTTTTTTTGTTGTCAACTTAAAGACAAAGAAAACATTGATCACCGTAGTTATCAGCATGCCAACAGAAGCTCCAATAATTCCAAACTCTTTGGTCAATACCGGAAGAAAAACTGAATAGCAGACAACAGCAAGTATTCCAAAAAAGCCAATAAGCCTCGTATAACCCAAACCACAAATAATTAGATTTGGAACTGTTGTCTGAGATGCGATTAATCCGCTTAGAGTGATGATGCTTAAAACAAGATATGATTGTTCAGCAATATCCTTTCCCATCCACAGGAACAGAATCTGGTACGAAAAAACCATGATAAAGAGAAATACCGGCGTGGATATCGCAGTAAAAACTTTAGAGGCCTTATAGTAGACATCCTTAACCTTATCGTTGTCCGAAACACTTAGCTGGCTGATATAAGGAAAAACCACTCCCGCCGCGCTACTCAGGATGCCACCGAATGCTCCAAGCAATTTTGAAGGAATGACATATAGAGAAACTGCCGCTGGACCAAGGAAGTAAGAAACTATAAAACGAACCACATAATTGCTAAACACGCTTGAGATTTTGGATATAAACATGAATGAGCTAAAGCCGAAAATTAATTTAAAATAGTCCTTATCAAACCTTAAAACGACTTTCCACTCGGGGACCATCTTTCTCACGAGCACAACATAAACGCTTGCTGAGATAATCGACGAAAAAACTGTTGCTGACACTATTTCCGTTAGTCCAAACCCCTTGAATAAAAGCAATACGACAATGAGGTTTAAAAGTAAATTTATCAGTGAATCAACTTTACCTATGAGGTCGTATCGTTGTAAACCAGCCAAAACCGCATTGAATGTCCCTGATATCATCGTAAAAAAGAAACCAATAGAACATGCATAAATTCCGATTCTGGCTTCTACAATATGGCTGGCATCAACCTTTAGCATGAGAAGGATCGGGGTTGCAAAGACTGCCAACAAAGCGGATGCAGTGAGGCCAAGAGATAGTTGAACTAATAATGAAGCATTTATCGACCTACTCACTGATTCAAGTTCATTCTTCTCCCTGAACTCAGCGACGTACTTAGTTACTCCTTGGTTGAATCCAAGATCAAGAAGATTGTAGTAACCTACTAGGCTCGTTAATAAAATGTAAATTCCGTAGGATGTTATCCCCAGCTTTACCACAATATATGGAGTAGTGACAAACGCGATCAGGACAATAATAAAAAAACTTGACGAGCTGAATAGTGAGTTTTTCAGAAGTCTATTGGTTCGATTGGTCAATCATCCCCCTCACTGTCCCGCTTGACCATGTTATGGCAGAGGAGTTCGTGCAGTCACAGACCACCTGCTTAGCAGGTGGCTTGAAGAAAAGCCCTAAAAGGGGCTATGCGTTAAAGTTGAAGTAAATCTGGCCAGGCTTCCAAGGTTCCAACTTCAGCCTCTATGCTAAAGCTGAAACCCTTTTCTACCCTTCCTTCACCCGATACATCCCATGATGCGCCTCAGTATCCGCCCGGTGCGCGGCCAAGTCGGTGGCAACGGCATCGATCTTCTTGCTGAGCTTTTCGTCCACGGCATCGATTTTCTTGTTCAGGGTGTCGATCTTGAAATCAACCAGATCAAAGCGTTCATCGGTCTTGCGGCCAAGCTCACGAACCTCACTGCGAAGCACTTCATGCCCTTCGAGGACCAGGTCAAACTTGCTGCTGATATCTTCGAGTAAGACTTCCAAATTCTCTTTTTTCATATGTTCCGCCGTTATCCGTGAAGGACCCCAAGGGGGACGTTGCTTGCTAATTAGCTAACCAGTGGAGAAAAGGGCTCAACTCTTGACATCCCCCATTCCCTATTCCCATCTCATAATTTTCAATCACCAGATGAATCAGTGGTTTCGTTCAAAGCAAACTACGCCAAACCTGACTACCATATGCGCTTGATACCATAGTTGGTCAGCACACTATCTGCAGATACTATGGGCATCTTTTCACTGATTGCCTGGGCCACAAGTAGACGATCAAACGGATCTCGATGATGAAAGGGCAGGTGCTCAACCTTTGCTACATGTGAGAACTCGATGTTAAGTAACCGAAAGCTGTTTACGTGCATCTGCTCTGTCACAAACCGATCCACCGACTGGGAAAGCTTTAGTTTTCCAATGCTTATCTTGATTGCCAATTCCCAGCAGCTTGCCAGACTGAGAAAACATTCGTTGACAGGGCTAGCAATCGCCTTACGGGCGTTGTGTGTCAGATCCGGGGCATCTGCCAGCCACCAGAGAAAGACATGGGTATCAAGCAGTAGACGCATCAGATATATTCCCCGAAATCTGCCGGGGTTTGATCAAAGTCAGGGGCAATGTATAAAATACGCCCTTTGGCCGAGCCGGACTTCCTTTCTTCCCGTACAAGCGGCGAAACTGGTACTAGTTTCAGAAGTGGTTTATTGTCGCGTGCGATCACAACCTCTTCTCCAGTCATGGCCTTGTTGACCAGCTCGGAAAAGTGGGCCTTGGCTTCAGAAATGTTATATTGCAGCATGGTGTACCCCCTTGTTGGTCATATTATATGACCAAGTAATTACAGTCAAGGGTGAAAGAATCTGGGGCCAGGCTACCAAGATTCCAATTTCAGCCTCTATCCTCAAGCTGAAACCCCTTTTTACCCTTCCTTCACCCGATAAACCCCGCGATGCGCCTCAGTATCCGCCCGGTGGGCAGCCAAGTCGGTGGCAACGGCATCGATCTTCTTGCTGAGCTTTTCGTCCACGGTATCGATTTTTTTGTTCAGGGTGTCGATCTTGAAATCAACCAGATCAAAACGTTCATCGGTCTTGAGGAAAATCAAAGGGGTCGCGTCTACACATTTCACTTTTCCCAACCACCCTCACCCTTCCTTCACCCGGCACACCAATTACTGGCCCCCGTCCTTTACAATCTGTTGCAGCTTTCTGACTTGTTTGCCTATTCCGTCCGTACTGGCAGACTATATATTCAGGCGCAGGCGTTAATCCTCTCCAGCACGAATTTCTTTATCTGTTTTGCCATCGCAAAGGCATCTTGTGCCTCTTCCAGCGAAATTTCCGTCCAATCATCGGGATAACGGACTTCTACCGCATAATCTTCCAGATTCTCAACCAGGTCATAATTCTCTTCCGGTACTTGCTCTTTTTCATTTATCAAGTCAAGCAGATATCCCAGGTTATGCTTTCTTTCAAACCTGATATCAAGAAAAACGAGGTATGCCTTGAGGTACTTCTCAACTGCTTGCTGACAATGGAAGCAGATGGAATCCGTATATTCCGGTCTGTTTCCCAGTGCTAGCTCCGCCATCCCAAGATCGTGTTCCGCCTTGTGCATCCACTCCCTGATCAATTCCGTTTTATTACCCATGGAGAACCTTGCCTTTCCCCATGACTGTCGTTATGAATGCTGTATTGACATCGCGCCATTCTTCAACTTCCTTTTTTGTGTAAACAAGCAGATCAACCGCGATTTTTAAGCCGCGCAAATATTTTCTAACCTCTCTTCCCCGCTTATGACGCGGGAGTTCGGTATCCTTTATGATCAGAAGGTCCAGATCGCTGTCTTCCGTTGGCGTGCCATAGGCATAGGAGCCAAACAGTACAATCTTCTCAGGATGGTAGTTATCTGCAATCCTTTTGACGATTTCGTCTATCTGTTGTTTGGTGACCATCGGAAAGCTCCTTTTAAGGGAGAATCGAGGGGTCAGATCTCAACTCTTGACAGCCCCCATTTCCCTATTCCCATGTCATAACGTTGCCACTTGCCGCCAGCCACCTACTTACGAAGACGCAACTGCTCGCGGACCACATACTTCGTCGTTTGATACAAACCGATCCACCGACTGGGAAAGCTTTAGTTTTCCAATGCTTATCTTGATTGCCAATTCCCAGCAGCTTGCTAGACAGAGAAAACATTCGTTGACAGGGCTAGCAATCGCCTTACGGGCGTTGTGTGCCTTCCGGCAGATCACCAGGATGATTAGGCACCGTAGTATAGCGATTTGTTTCAGTGTTAAACCAGATTTCGTGACTGCCCGCCGCCTGCCGGTCAAAGACAAATCCGCTGCCCTTAAGACGCTTGGCCACTTCACGGTATCTGAACCCTGACAACCGCCCCATATCAGTTGCCAACGACCAACTGCATACCGAAGCTTTTCTTGAGGGGCTGCAGCTTCATGCTCCCTTTTCGCTCTTTCTGCGCCTCCAATAGTCTACGGGCAACATCTCGGGCTATCTCCAGCGTTTCTGCAACAGTCCGTCCCTGGGCGACGAGACCTTGAATATCATCAGAAGTGGCAAGATAAAAACCTTCCGGCAGTTTTTCAACATGTATTTTAACAATCCGTTCCATAACTCCCTCCTCAATCGTTACCCTTCCTTCACCCGATACATCCCATGATGTGCCTCAGTATCCGCCCGATGGGCGGCAAGGTCGACGGCAACGGCATCGATCTTCTTGCTGAGCTTTTCGTCCACGGCATCGATCTTTTTGCTGAGGCGTTCATCTACAGCATCAATCTTCTTGTTCAGGGTGTCGATCTTGAAATCAACCAGATCAAAGCGTTCATCGGTCTTGCGGCCAAGCTCACGAATCTCACTGCGAAGCACTTCATGCCCTTCGAGGACCAGGTCAAACTTGCTGCTGATATCTTCGAGTAAGACTTCTAAATTCTCTTTTTTCATACGTTCCTCCGTTATCCGAAAAAACTTTGCGCACTCAGGGGGGCAGGTCTTGAAATGCCACTTTTTATTCTACTTCCACAACACTTACAGGAGTCTTTGGGGTCTACATGATGACATTTCACCCCGCCTTCAAAACTGCCTCTCCAAACTCTCGAAAATCATTCAAATGCTCTTCGACAATATTTATGACCACATCCAGGTTCAACTTCCTGTAATCATGAACTGCAACGTTTCGGAAGCCTACCATCGCCTTAAGGCGGTCACGCAGAGTAGCCGCGATGATCTCTGCCTCGCACAGCATATCGAATGCCTCCCGTGACTCCTGCGGCACTCCCAACTTCCTAACTCGCACCAAATGCATGGCCGCATCTATGGATGCTTCGCAAGCACGTTGCAGGTTGAGTATTATGGAATCCTGGCGGGTGTAGTTTGTCTCCAACTCCTCCTCATGCCCGCGATATTCCGACTCCACACGCGCAAGACAACGCTCAATAATCGCAACCTTGTTCAGGAGAACATCACTTACCATATATACTCCTCCTCTGCAGCACGTCAGCCAATATCTCGCGGCGCTCTTCGTTCAGACGGGCATAGCTGGAGAAAACAGTATCCTCAAACTGATCAACATCATTGGAACCGGTGCTGTACAGTAACTCGCCATGTGCCACCACCTGCATCCTGAGGACCGTGGGCGCGCGCAAGAGGTCTACCAGATCAACATCTCGTCCGGCAAGGGAAGCCAGTGTCTGGGCCAGTTTCCAGCAACACACCGGGTCCAGCGCCTGATGCGGCAAAATCGCAATATCGATGTCGCTGTCGTTTCTCTGAGCGTCCGTCCCCCAAGAGCCGAAGCGGTAAATCGCGAGACAACAGGGTACGGCTTCCAGAAGTGTCTTGACAAACAACTTTTTCAACTCTGCTATGCGGCAAACTATGGGGTCAGGCTCCAAAGATGACAAGTTCGATTTCATCCACACCCCCCTTCAATCAGGCTTGCTTTGTTGCTGTTTGCAAAATCAACCATCCATTCCCAAGGACCTGCGGATCTGTTGCAGGAAAATATCCACATCATCCAGGCTGTTCATGATCTGGCCACAAATCATTTCTGATCGATCTTTTCATAATCGAGGGCCAAAAAATTTCTGAAACCGGCGACACTTGCAAAACGATAGGCAAAATCCGCATCCAGTACATGATTTTCACCAAGAATATCGAACGCCTCCGCATACGACTGAGGTATACGCAATCCTTTATGTTTTATTACCAGCTCCGCAAGCACGATGCAGCTATCTGACAAGATAATGAAGTAAAGCTCCACGATACAGGGGGGGATCAGTGGCAAATCTGACACTGCAATCATCCTTGACGCCGCACAAGTAAGCCCGCAGATTGACACAGCCAGGGCGGAAAAGGGCCGTTTCCGGATGAAAACTCTCTGGAAAATCAGGCTACTTGAAGGCCAATGCATGTTTCTTGATGTTCTCGATAATCTTCCTGTCATCGTCCGACATTTTAGCAAAATACTCCTGCACAAAGACAAGAAAAATTGAGACAAAAAACGCTGTCACTGTCGCCAGGATTACAATCAGCGACCGCTTCGGCTTGCTCTTTTTCGCCGGGGCAACCGCTTCATCGAGAACCTGCAAAGATGAAGTGTCTTTCGCCTCACTTAACTTGGCCATCTCATACTGCTTCGTCAACTGCTCGAAAATGGCTTCCTGGGTTTTCAGCTCCCGCATCTTCCGCGCGTATTCAAGCCCCAGTCCGGGCACGTTGCCGATGGAGGGAATCCCCTCTTCACCGCCGCCACTGCCGGCCAGTTTTCCCAACTCCCCTTTTAGCCGCTTGATACCTGACTGGATAGCCTTCACATCGGAGCTTTCGTCGGTCTGATAGTTGCGCAGGACCGCAAGCTGCACCTCTCGGCTCGCCAGCTCGGCCTTCAGGCGCGCAATGCCTTCGATGGACGCCTTGGCCTGGGAGTCCACCTGCACGACCTTATTCTGCTGGGCAAACGCCTTCAGGCCGTCTTCGGCATTTTTCAGGTCCTTCTTCACCAGGGCAAGGCGCTTTTCGAGAAAAAGCCTTTCCGTTCCCACCTTGGAGAGGTTCAGCCTGATCATGGTCCTCCCCAGCTCCTCAACAAAGGCGTTGGCCAGGAGGGCAGACATCTTCGGGTCTCTGTCCATGGCAGAAATGGAGATGATCCCGTCCTTGCCCGCCTGGACCTTGACCGCAGCCGCAACTCTTCCTCTCGTCGCGTCAATGGTCTTCGTTTTGTATACTTTTGCAAGGTCCAGGCGCTTTATTACTTCATCAGCAACGGAACGGCTCTTCAATATCCCCACATAAAGATCGCTCCCGCCGCCCAGGCCGCCCCCCGCCAGCCCGGCAAGCCCACCCATCTGACCGAGCAGGGAGGAAAGGCCGCCGCCGACTTCCTTCTGGGGAGGGAGCACCTTGGCGGTGGCGGAATAGATGTTCGGCAGGGTCAGACTGTAAATCACGGAAATTACGGCTGCTCCCACGCACATCCCAATAATGACCATCTTCCGCTTCACAATTACCTGGAGGAGTTCCAGCAGGTTAATTTCCTGCTCTTCTACCAGGTCATCCATATTCTGCTTATCTGTCATATACTTCCTCAGTCGGTTGCAAAGTTCAGAGTTCAAAGTTCAGAGTTCAAGGTTCACTCAAAGCCCTGCGGCAACAAGGACCCCTGCGGTTAAGGCAATCTGCCCTAAAATAAAGGCGATATCCTTGATTTCCCTCATCCAGGCTATCCTTTCAAGCCGTTGCGGCACCACGACGGTATCGCCGGAATCGAGAGGCCTGGACATGAAGCCGCCAAAACCGAAGATGCCGCCGGACGACATCTGCCTGCTGACGACCGATCCGTCCGCCTTAATGATGTAAATATCGCCTGTTTCCGCATCACGGGTAACCCCGCCGGCTTTTGCCAGGTAGTCTTCCAGGTCATCAGCCGACAGATGGATGAAAGTGGTGGAATTATACACCTGCCCCATGACGGATACCACTTTCGGGTCGCCGGGCACCTCCAGAACATCTCCCCCGACTACCTCAAAGTTGTATTCGCTCTTTTGCAGTTCGCTTTCAGGCGTAAGACGGATTACCATACGCCCTTCTGCCTTGGAGTTCTTCAAAACCTGAAGGGATTTCATCATCCCCTCCAGGGCTGCCTTGGTGGCTTCAAGCTCTTCCTTTGACGCAGCAACTGAGGCCAGTTCGGCTTGCTTTTTTGCAAGATCAGCCTCTGCCCTGGCGATAACCTCATCCATGCGTTTTTGCTGCATCTCCATAATCTGCTGCCGAGTGAACTTGGCCCCTGCCAGATAAGCCTTGTCGGTAAACCCGCCTGCGCGTCTGATGACACTACTCAGCTTTTCGCCTTTGAAGATCGGAAACACCCCCGGAAACACAAACTCCCCTTTTAAGGTTATGTATCGTTCGGTTTCTTCGGCCCAGTTGGGGATTTTCCTGACGTTAAGCTCATCAAAAGGCTGGAGCACCAAATTATCCTTGGAGTTCCCTTTGATAGCCTCATCCAGGTTGATATTGATGGGAAATGATGTCACGCCGTTGCCGGTCTTCCGGATACGACTAATTTCAGCGTTAGCGAGATAGGCTGTCTGTGTGGGATTGCCGGCCTGGAGCACCAGGTCGCGAACGGTCATGTTCTGAAAAAGGCGGTATTCACCCGGTTTCTGCACCTCGCCGTTTATTCTGACCTTCGGAATGTCTTCCATCTCCCAACGGGAAAATATCTGTACCCTGTCAAACTCCTGAAGGAGCAGGTCATGTGCCGGATCTTCGGCGAGCGCCTTCCCCACGTTGAAGAACATCACTTCAGGATGCAGGTCGGGGGGACAACGCCTTGTAATCTGCCCCGATTCAGGGTAGTACTCCGGCAGCAGGTTGTCCCTGGTAAGCAGATGGCTCAGGCGCATGCCGGGCCTGATGGCGTAATCTCCGGGCCGGAGAACGTATCCTTCCAGCTTCACATAATCGCGGAGGGTGCTGTCTATGGGGAACACATTCACCATATCCATATCCCGGATAGTGATGGCGCCGGTCAATTCATCCATGCTCCTGCCGGCTCCTTCGGGATCAAGGTTGAAATCGGTGACAATCTTCCGGTTGTGGGCGTCTACCCGCGAAAGCTGGATCCTCTGCAGATAGCCCCCTGAATTAATGCCGTCGGCAAGGGACAACAGGTCTTTCAGACTTTTTTCTTCTTTAAGCTCATAAATTGCCGGTCTTCTCACATTGCCGGCAATCCCTGCCACAGGTCCTAGTGAAGGGATAAAAACCGTATCCCCCGCATGCAGGCGGATATCCCTGCCCTTGTCCCCCATCAGGAAAAAGTCGTAAAGGTCAACCGTTTCAACCAGCTTCCCCCCTCTCTTTACCTGGATGTTGCGCAGACTGCCATTCTTGGTTGGTCCGCCGGCGGCAGATAGCGCATTCAGCAGAGTAGAAAGGGAGCTCAGATTATAGTCACCGGGACTATTGACTTCACCGACCAGATAGACCTTTATCGGACGCAGCTTCCCCATGTTGACGCTTAGGTGAAAATCTTTAAAGATCCGTGACAGGCTCCCCCGGACGACCTCCTGCACCTGGCCGTAAGAGACCCCTGCAACCTTGACTGAGCCCACCTTGGGAAGCACTATTTCACCGTTCCGGTTGACTTCCAGTTCATAACTGCCGTCGACACTTCCCCAGAGCGTCACAATTACTCTGTCACCCACGCCGATCATATAGTCCGGCCCCACCGGCACATCCGTAAGCGGGGCAAATCGCGTACCCCCCTTGCGAAAAAAACTGTAGCCGAACTGGGCTAGTTTATTGGTAGTAAGCTCCTGCGGCTGAACGTAGTCCAACATTTCGTGATCGTCGTTGAGGGCTTTTTCCGTAATCGACATCTCCGGCGGCTCAACGGGTTTGTCCGGCACTTCAGCTGTCGTTTGTTCGCCGCCTGATTCCTCTTTACCATCCCTGGCCGCGGCCGGCCGGATCTGGGGAGACGGCAGCGGGGAAATCTGCCCGGGAAAAGCCTGATTCTGCTCATTGTCATTATTGCCTGTTGTTATGGAAGATGAACGCCCCACGGATGTGGGGGGTGAAGAAACGGATGCGGATGAAGACGATGTAAGAGACGATGAACCTGCCGGACCTTCGGCATTGACGACGGTTGAATAACACAGGAGCAAAATAAGGTGCAGAAACGCTATTCTCTTCATGGGCAATCCCCTGTTAATAAATCTAAATAATCATTTTATTATTGTCAGCCGGGAGTTCTTAGTGACGTTCACGGGATCGATTACATCATATAGGAAGGGATTCCGAAAGTAGAAACTTCATTATCATTAAAATCCTGTCAACCTGCACTTCGATGTCATTGTGGAGGAATACTATGGGCATATAACTTTCAAGCTGCAAAAAACCCATTTGGTTATACGTGCAAAGACCTAAAAGAAGATAATTCGTACCATATCCATGGCTCAATGTAAACTGAAAAACTGGGAACGAGAAGCGGGGAACGTGGGATCTTTGGGGTACATGGGAAAGGGACTGGGACTTTACGCGGAACGGTTCATGTTATAGCCACTATGCCTGAAACTGTTGCCTTCCGCCTTAAAGTTGAAGGAAATATCCTTGTATTTGTCGTGACGCTAAAATTTCCTGGCTTGCGTCTCATGACATTATCGTTATAATATATAAATGTATATTTTTCATAGATCATTTACATGATGGCAACGAGTAAAGAACGCTCAAGAGTGACTTTCAATCAGCACACCCGACCTTCCCAGGGGGCTGACCAGACTCAGTTTAAAGGAGGTTTGTCATGACCGGTAGTGAGATCCTCAAGAGAATCAGGGATGAAAAAACCGCACAGCACTGCGTTGTCAAATGGTGGCGAAAGGAGGAAGATTTCATCGATTTTGAGCTCATTGACCAATTTGAGAGCAACGTCGGCAGAGATGAGGAAATCGCTGGATTCGAGCTCATTGGCATGGAGCAGTTGTGGACCCATGTGAAAGATCTCTGTGGCAATCGGCTCACGAAGGACAAGAAAGATGGCGAAGACGTGCTGCTCTGGAGCCGGGAGGGCGGCAAAATGCATAGACGCCCCTTAACGGCTAAATCACTCCTTGAAATACTGGATGTTGAGACAAAAGGGAATTATGTCGATTAGAGGGCGATATGCTGCCGATGACTTCCAGTCGCGAAACAACCGTCATTGTATCCCGCCAACGTTGACAGCTGGGAACGGGAGGTAACCACGCTTATGGAACGAAGACGATTCACTCGGCTATTATTGCATTCCGAGGCAAGCATAAAAAAAGAAGAAGTGGTCATTATGGGCGTAGTGGAAAACCTGAGCATGAAGGGGGCATACGTAAAGTCAACCGAGAAAATCCCGGTTGACGATCCGGTAATGGTAACAATTTACACCTATTCCACTCCCAACTTGTTATGCGACCTGCGGGCAAAGGTGGTGAGAGTCTCTGAAACCGGCATGGGGCTGCAGTTTGAAAAAACCCTTCTCGATTGAACCGAGCGGCCGTCTTCAGCATATCCGTGGCAACTGCTCACCCGCCAGCATGTCCACAGCCCGCAATCCTCCAACAACTGTCTCCAGCTGCACCCGCCCGCCGGAAACGCCGGTAACTGTACCAATAATGGCTGCCTCCGCCCCCAACGGATGGTTATGCATCCGTGCCAGTAACCGCTCGGCCGCCTCCGCTGCGACAATCGCCAAAAGCTTCCCTTCATTGGCCACATGGAGCGGGTCCAGTCCCAGGACAGCGCAAACTCCCTTGACTGCAGCCTTGAAAGGAAGTTCAGCTTCCTGCAACTGGATGGTAACCCGGGACTGAACGGCTATCTCCTTGAGGGTGGTAGCCACACCACCGCGGGTCGGATCGCGCAGCACGTGGATTGCATCCCCTTCCTTGAGCAGTTCCAGCACAAGTCCGTTCAAAGCGGCACTGTCGCTCTCTATGCCGGTTTCAAGGTCAAGCCCTTCCCGTGCAGCGAGGATAGCAATGCCATGATCACCGATGGTGCCGCTGATGATGACCTTGTCCCCTTCCTCGGCGCGGCAGCCGTTTATCTGGAGATCGTGAGCGAAAACGCCGATGCCGGAGGTGTTGATATAGATCCGGTCAACCTTTCCCCGCGGCACCACCTTGGTGTCGCCGGTTACAATCCGTACCCCTGCCAGGTCTGCAGCCTTGCGCATGGAAGCGAGAATAGACGCCAGCTCCTTTCTGCTGAACCCCTCCTCCATGATCAGCCCGACACTCAGACAGAGCGGTGTCGCCCCCATCATCGCCAGGTCGTTGATCGTGCCGTTTATTGCCAGGTCGCCGATATTGCCGCCGGGGAAAAAAATCGGATCAACCACATAGGAATCGGTGGTAAAGGCAAGCCGCCGGCCATCATGTTCCACCAGCGCCGCATCGTTCTGCCCTGAAACCGGGATGGCGGAAAGGGCAGGAATGATGAGATCGTCCAGCAACTGATGGGATAATTTGCCGCCACTGCCGTGGCCTAAGAGTATGAGGTCCTTATCCAAGTTCTGCTCCTCTTTTGTGAAAATTGATTACCAGGCGTTCCCTATCTCCCATACTTATGGGCCGCGGCGCAGGTCCCCTCCGACGACACCATACAGGCCCCCACCGGCGCTTCGGGGGTGCACAAAGTGCCGAACAGGGGACAATCGGCGGGTGAAACCTTCCCTTTGAGAATCTCACCGCAGAGGCATCCTTCATGTTCCCGCGTCTCTTCCACCTCGACCGGAATCGCCTTTGCCGCGTCAAAGGCCGCATAAGCGGCATTAATCTCCAGGCCGCTGCCGGGAATGATGCCGATGCCGCGCCAATCGGCATCACAGGGGCTGAAGACCCGGGCCAGAACCTCGCGGGCCTTTTTGTTACCCTCCCATTTCACCACCCGGCTGTACTGGATTTCCACCCTGCTCTCCCCAGCCAGTACCTGCCGGGCCAACATCTCCACCCCCTGCATGATGTCAACCGGCTCAAAGCCGGTAACCACGCATGGAATGTGATATTCCTCCGCCAAAAAACGGTAGGCTTCGGCACCGATAATGGCGCTGACATGGGCGGGACAGATGAATCCGTCGATCCGCAGTTCCGGGTCTGCCGCCAGGACTGCCATCGGTATCGGTATGGTTTTGTGCGCTCCCAGGACGAAGAAGTTTGCAAGACCCTCTCCGGCAGCGGCAAGGATGCTGCCGGCGATGGCGGGAGCCGTGGTTTCAAAACCGACGCCGAGAAAGATAACCCGCTTGCCCGGATGTTTCGCCGCCAGAGCCACGGCATCAAGAGGAGAATAGACCACCCTGATGTCCGCGCCACGCGCCCGCTCTTCCATGAGTGAGGTCGAGGAACCGGGAACACGCATCATGTCGCCGAAGGTGGCGATGATGACGTCGGGGAGCCGGCAACAGGCAACGGCATGGTCCAGATAGCCGTTGGGGGTGACGCAGACCGGGCAGCCGGGTCCGGAGATGAGGCGCAGCCGGGGTGGGAGAAGGGACCTGATGCCGTACTGGCAGATGGCCATTGTATGGGTGCCGCACACCTCCATGAAGGTCATCGGCTCGCTTCTTCCGGTCGTCAGCTGCCTGATCCGCCCTGCGAGACCTGTCACCACCTCCCGGTTGCGAAACTCGTCCAGGTAGTTCATGCCATATCCTCCGGAGTGAACGCCTCGCGCATCAAGGCCAGAGTCTCCCGGGCATCGTCCTCGTCCAGCTTGGAGATGGCAAAACCGGCGTGGATAATGACGAAGTCACCAACATTGACCTCTTCGCCCAGGAGCATGAGGCTCGCTTCGCGCCTCACCCCGTCGATTTCGGCTACTGCCGTGTTGCCGTCTTTACTGATGATCTGCATTGGAACACCTACACACATATATGACTCCTTCCCGCGATAACTGCCTGCCCGAGCGCCAACCCGCCGTCGTTCGGGGGTACGAGACGGTGGCTGAAAACCTGGAACCCCCTCCGCGTCAGCTGATCATGGACCCCCTCGGCTAGCAGTTTGTTCTGAAAAACTCCCCCTGACAGCACCACTCTCCCGGTACCGCTTTCTTTCCTGATCTTTTCACAGACATCCGCGGTGACAGCAGCAAGGGTAGCATGAAAGCGGCAAGCCATATCATGCCGCGATTCGCCGTCGATCAGGTCCTGCACCAGTGCCGCGAACATGATCCTTACATCGACAATCAACCGCTGGTCCCTGGCAAAAATGGCATACGGGTATTTCCAGCGTGCCACACCATTTTCAGCCATGGCCTCCAGTTCGATGGCCGCCTGCCCTTCATAGGAAACCGTGCTGCGTATGCCAATCAGCGCCGCCACGGCATCGAACAGCCTGCCGCAGCTGGAAGTCGGCGGCGAATTGATGCCCCGTTCCAGCATCCGCTGCAGCAGACGTTTGTCCTGATCGGCAAGCGTTGCAAGAAACGGCAGGGGGAGGCGGAAAGCCTCCGCGCCGAATGCGCTGTAACAATGAGACAAAGCCATGCGCCACGGTTCCCTCACCGCCGCATCGCCGCCCGGCATCGGCACAGCGGCGAAATGGCCGCGGCGTTGGAAGGTCCGGTAGTTGCCAAGCAGGAATTCGCCCCCCCAGACAGTGCCGTCCAGGCCAAAGCCGCTGCCATCATAAATCACGCCGATCACCTCGCCATCCAGGCAATTTTCCGCCATGCATGAAGCCATGTGGGCGTGGTGATGCTGCACCGGCACCATCACCAGACCGCTCCTGCCCGCTGCATAGGAGGTGGATAGGTAGTCGGGATGAAGGTCATGGGCAATAACGTCCGGTGTTATCTCCAGAATCCCTTCCAGATGGGCAACCATTTTCTCGAGCGAGCGGAGGGTTGCGACATTCTTCAGGTCGCCGATATGTTGGCTCATGAAGGCACGATCGCCCCTCGTAAGGCAGATCGCCCCCTTGAGTTCCGCTCCGACAGCCAGCACCCGCTGTTGCGCGTCAGGGAGCGTTACGCTCCGCGGCACATAACCGCGGGAGCGACGCAGGAAGAGGGGGTTCCCCCGGAACACCCGAAGCACCGAATCGTCGCAACGTGTATGGATTTCACGGTCGTGGACAAGGAAATAATCGGCAATGCCGGCCAGCTTCTCCAGGGCATCGGCGTCCTGGTAGGCGATCGGTTCGTCGGAGATGTTGCCGCTGGTCATCACCAGGGCGGTAAAGTTATCCTTGAGCAACAGATGGTGCAGAGGGGTGGACGGCAGCATCACGCCGAAATAGCCGTTGGCAGGGGCGACCTGTGATGAGACCTGCCTGCCTCCCGCCAGCCGGCCATTGTTCATTGCTTTTTGCAGTAAGACGATAGGCCGTTCTGTCCCGAGCAGCAGCCGCTGTTCGACTGCATCGGCGCGGGCAATTGCGGCAACCTCGACCAGTCCGGGCACCATCAGGGCAAAGGGCTTTTCATCGCGCAGTTTGCGCTTCCTCAGCTCTGCCACTGCCGGCTCATTACAGGCGTCTACCGCCAAATGGTAGCCACCGACCCCTTTCACTGCAATGATTTTTCCAGCCTGCAGCAGACGGATGGCCTCATCGAGAGGCTCCCCGGCGACAGTGTTCCCCCGCGAGTCGAGCAGCATGAGCCGTGGCCCGCAGTCAGCGCAGGCATTGGGCTGGGCATGGAAGCGGCGGTTGGCCGGGTCCTCGTATTCCGCGCGGCATGCCGGGCACATGGTGAAAGGAGCCATGGTGGTGGCAGGCCGGTCATAGGGGATGCCGGTGATGATGGAATAGCGGGGGCCGCAGTTGGTGCAGTTGATAAAGGGATAACGGAAGCGGCGGTCAGCGGGATCGAACAGCTCCCGGAGGCAATCCGGACAGACATCGCTATCCGGTGCGATCTGAACCTTTGCCACACCGGAGGAGCTTTCGAGGATGGCAAAACCGGAACCGCCGGCTGTGGGAACCGGCTCTCTCCGGACGGCGGTAATGACCGCCAGCGGGGGAGCCTCCGTCTCAAGCGCCCGGCAAAAGGCAGCCAGCGCGTGTTTGCTCCCCTCCACCTCGAGCAGGACTCCGCGCGGGCTGTTGCGCACCCAGCCGGCCAGGCTGTGCCGGTCGGCAAGGCGGTAGACAAAGGGACGGAAACCGACCCCCTGGACGATGCCTTCTATTTCAACCCTGATTCGTTCTTCGCTCTTCACTCTTCACCGCTTGATACGCTGCGCCAGCCAGCCGTACCAGGCAGCCATCCCGACGCCGGTCCTGCTGGAAACCTCGAAGATCGTGATGCCGGGACTGACCCGACGGGCCATTTCCTTGCACGACTCCACGTCAAAATCCAGGTGGGGGAGCAGATCCACCTTGTTGAGAAGCATCACGTCGGCTGCATGGAACATCTGCGGGTATTTTAGCGGCTTGTCCTCCCCCTCGGTGACGCTCAGAACCACCACCTTGTGGTTCTCTCCCAGGTCAAAGGAAGCGGGACAGACCAGGTTACCGACATTCTCGATAAGGAGCAGGTCCAGGTTGTCCAGCTCAAAACCCTCGACCGCATGGCCAACCATGTGGGCGTCCAGGTGGCAACCGGCGCCCGTATTGATCTGCTTTACCGGCACACCGGTTGCGGCAATGCGCACGGCATCGTTGTCGGTCTGCTGGTCACCTTCGATGACAGCGCAGCAAAAGGTTTCCCGCAGGTCTGTCAATGTTCGCTCAAGGATAGTGGTCTTGCCGGAACCGGGAGAACTGACCAGATTCAGGACAAACAGACCCTTTGCCGCAAAAAGGGCGCGGTTCCCCGCAGCCAGCCGGTTGTTCTTGGCAAGGATGTCCGTTTCTACGGATATTTTTTTTGCAGCGGGATCTGTCTCGTGGTGGTGCTCGTGCTGTTGGTGGGTGTGGTGGTGATGAACCTGCTCATGGTCATGGTGTTCTGCCGGGTCGCAACCGCATGTGGTGCACATCTCTCTTCCACCTCCGGAAATCTTCAAGTCCAGCTACCCTCTCCCCGCCCTCCTCCCCGACGGAGAGGAAGTCACGTTGAGCGTATATCGTATTCACCGAGAAAGTCAAGAACTCTCACTTCTCATTGATCTTGACGACATCGTCGCCGCTCACGGCCCTCCGGAACCCCTTGATGCTGCTGCCCAGGGCCTGGCCAAGCTGGGGAAGTTTGCTCGGACCGGCAACGACCAGCACGATGGCGAGGATGATAAACAATTCAGGCATTCCGAAGCCAAACATACGATAGTTCTCCTAAAAGCAGAGGGCAGGTCTCAGACCTGCCCCCTGCGGTTGATAGTTACGCCAATGTTGACGCTCCAGCATTCTAAACCTATGCCGCCTTGGCGAGAATTTCCACCCCGGCCAGGAGCAACTCATCCTGAACGAGTCTTGCCACTTTGGCAAGTCCTTTGTCCAGGGGTGGCGACAGTTCGTTGCCCGGGTCCAGGGTGGCGGGAACGATACCGAAAAAGGTGAGGTCGGCCGGACAGGCGCCGCGCAACTCGCTGATGAAGAGCATCTCCTGGATACCGATCTGGTGGGGCGACAGCTTGACCGGCAGCTTGTTGAGCATGATGTCGTCTTTACTGTAACGGAAGATATCCCCCGGCTCGCCGGGCGCGTCAACGATGTCGACGAGGAAAACCTTGTCGGCCTCCTCGAACTTGTGGGTGACCATGATGCCGAGGGTACCGCCGTCATAGAGTTCCACATTCTCCGGAAGATGGAACTGCTCTTCCATGTATTTGACGAAATGGACGCCAAACCCCTCGTCAGAAAGGATCAGGTTGCCGGCGCCGAATATAAGTATCTTCATTTCCCCCCCCCAATAAAAATTGTTTCACTCTTCACTCTTCACTCTTCACTCTTCACTCTTCCCTCTTCACTCTTCACTCTTCACTCTTCACTCTTCACTCTTCACTCTTCACCCTTCACCCTTCACCCTTCACCCTTCACCCTTCACCCTTCACCCTTCACCCTTTACAGCACCTTCACCGTCGTGATCTCTTTACCTTCCGGATCGATCGCATGCACGGCACAGGCAATACAGGGGTCGAAGGAGTGAATGGTGCGGAGGACCTCCAGCGGCTTGTCCGCCTGGGCAACCGGATTGCCGATCAGCGATGCCTCGTAAGGGCCCAGTGCCCCCTTTTCATCCCGCGGCGAGGCATTCCAGGTTGAAGGCACAACCGCCTGATAGTTCTCGATCTTCTTATTCTTGATGACGATCCAGTGGGATAAGGTGCCGCGCGGCGCTTCGTGGAAGCCGACGCCCCTGAACTCCCCTTTGGGGATCTCCGTATGGTTGGCGTAAACCTTGTCACCCGTGGCAATGTTGGCAATGAGCTTGTCCAGGTTCTCGAGGGCGATGTCGGCCATCAGGTGGGCTCTCACCGAACGGGCAACGAGGCGTCCCATCGTCGAGTGGTAGTCGTTGATGCCGATGCCGATCTTGGCGTTGGTACCGTCCACCAGCTTTTTAACCCTGGCGTTGCCGGCCGCATAGGAGGCGAATATCTGTGCCGGCGGGCCAGTCTGAACCGGTTTGCCGTCCAGACGTGGGGCCTTGCACCAGGAGTACTTGCCATTCTCCTTGAAGTCGGTGTATTCGGGTTTGGTCTCCCCTTCCCAGGGATGGAGGCTGGCAGTGCCCTCGTACCATGCGTGGGCCACCGACTCCTTGATATTCTTGATCAGGTACTCGTCGTGGTGGTCCTTTATCGACCGCATGGTCCCCAGGTTGCCGGCGGTGATGATGCCGCCGTTAAGGGCGAACTTGGTGTTCCTGGTGTCTTCCGGGAACTCCGGAACCGCCAGGTAGTTGGTGACGCCGGCGCCGTACTTGAACCAATCCTTGTACGCAGCGGCAATGGCGATCATATCGGGATAGTAAACCTTCTGCACAAAATCACGCGTCTCCTCCATCAGCGAACGGAGATAGGCGAGTCGCTCCATGTTGAGCGTAGCCAGGTTCTCCATGTTGATGGCCGTTGCGACGCCGCCCACCACGAGGTTCTGGATGTGCGGGTTCTTACCGCCGAGGATGGCAACTGCCTGGGCTGCCTTGCGCTGGTAATCGAG
>Ga0210377_10000420_pt1 | contig 40589 bp, 39 predicted proteins | sample PLM4_65_b1redo_FD_155480 | JGI IMG/M metagenome (GOLD analysis project Ga0210377, IMG submission 155480) | Groundwater sediment microbial communities from an aquifer in East River, Colorado, USA - PLM4_65_b1 redo | ecosystem: Environmental > Terrestrial > Soil > Riparian zone | place: USA: East...
CATCAATGGATCATGGAACGCCTGGGCTATCGAACGCCTGCCCAGGCACGAAAAGACGCTTGCGTTGCCGCGGAGATCGCGGCATGATTATCTACAAACCTGTGTCCAAAAAATCCAGGGCGGTACAGTACTCAACTGGGACACCATGTTCGACGCAGTGCTCGGCGGCTTCGTTCTTGCTTTCCACTTTCCGCGACCAGAGGACGAAATTATTAGGAAGTTATTTGACCCCAACATAAATGGGCCTTTGGTCAGTTTGACAAACAAAGCAAGACTCGCATACGCTCTTGGGCTCATCGACAAAACGCTTGAAAGTGATTTCGAACAAATACACAACATTCGAAATAAATTTGCCCATAATGGCGAAGCGGATTTTGCCAATACCGAAGTAACTAAACTTGTGAAGAAGTTGTCCACAGCCAAAGGAAAACAGGTTACAGCGAATAACTCCTATACATTCTACGGAAAAGCTGTGGAGGTGTGCAGAGAAGGTACTGCGAAGGCATTAAGCCAAGTAATGTCCAAGCAACTGAAACTGCGGAGGGCATGATATACAAACAAGAGTAGTTGACTGCTCCGTCCTCCAACCGACGATCTCAGCCGGAGCCATACCAAAGGTTGAGGTCGCAGCGTAGAATAGGGTCTTGGCCGGAGTCTTTTTTCTTGCAAATCTGATTCCTTTCGTGTAGATTCACCGGAGCGATTAAAGGAGAATTGATTGTGGACATTAAAGAATTCATTTCCGAGACGTTAAGCCAGATTGTTGATGGTGTTGTAGAAGCACAGCAGCGAACAAAGGAAAAGAGAGCAGTGGTGGTACCCCACCATGAGTACTTTAAGAGAGTGGGTTTCGATGTTGCTGTCACTGTCGTTGAGAGTATGGAAAAAACAGGTAAAGCTGGAATCACTGTGTGGTCTGTAGGTGGGGGAGTAAGTGGTAAGTCTGAAAAGTCAAGTAGCACGGTGAGTAGGATTCAATTTGAGATACCTATTGAGCTACCCAAAGGCAGTGAAACTCCTTCTTCCCCAGACCAGATGATTCCTAACAGTCCCTTCGCGTAAGGCTGATAGCTTTTCCTTATTGGGTAACACTAAAGTTTCTATACAACACTCTTGTTGAGCATACACATTGTCAACCAGACCGTCGTACCAGCGTTTTTCTGGGTGAAAAAGCCGTTCCGAAAAGGCTGTTTGGACAGCCAAACGTAACTGGCAAACAACTGAGCCTGTAGAAACAAGTCGGTGTATTTGGTGTATATGGCCGAGGCAATGCCTCTGAAAAGCTGCTTTTTTAGCAAAATCGTAGGAACAAACCTTAGCAACGGAGCTTCCACTTCAAGCGAACCAACTCCTGTTCAATCTCTGGAATCAACGTTTCTGAATAGGCGGAGAGTCCCAAAAAAGTTTCAAATGTTATAACTTTTACAAAGTTTACAAATTTTCCAAGTTTTCTCTTGTACTCTTGCTTATTCTATGCGATAGTATGTATAGATTGAAAGGACCACGACCAATGACTATTCTGAGTATGACAGATGCCAGGCAGGATTTTACTGCACTGGCAAATCAAGTGATGTTCAACAGAGAACGCGTGTGCATAAGCAGGAACAACAAACCTGCTTTTGCCCTTGTGCCCATAGAAGACTTGCAGGCCCTTGAGGCGCTGGAAGACAGGATTGATTTAGACGAGGCTCTCAAAGCCCTCAAGGAGCCGGGCAGCATTAGCCTCAAAGCCTTCAAGAAGAAACTCGGACTTTGAATTTGCACGGATGTATGCAATAGAATTAAAGCCTCAGGCACAGAAGTTCATTGAAAAGCAGACTAAGAAAGTTCAGCGCCAGCTTGTCGCAAGAATTGAAGCACTTCAAAAAGACCCGCGTCCAGCCCAAAGCAAGCTTTTACATTCCGATAAGCACATCTATCGCGTTCGATCAGGGGATTACCGTATTATTTATCAAATCAAAGAGGACAGACTCCTCATACTTGTTGCCAAGGTGGGCAACCGCAAAGACGTCTATAAAAACCTTTGGCGCTACCTCAGAGGCGTCTGCGAATAGCACTGTCAACTCTACTGCAGTCCGGCATTGTAGGTGGACAATTCTTCATTTCTCTGAGTTTTTTGATGGAATCGCGTTTTTCGTGTATCAGGTGTAGCTTGCATCGCAGCGGCATGGTGTGGTACAATCCTTGCAGAAAAGCAGAGCGGAGCAGGTTGTTGTCTCTTTCCGGAATGGAAGGGCAGACGAAATGCGAAAACGAAGCGGCTTTACGTTAATCGAGCTTTTGGTCGTTATCGCCATTATTGCCATTCTCATGGCCGTTTTAATGCCCGCTTTGAGCCGGGTTAGAGAGCAGGGCAAGCGAGCCGTATGCCTCAATAATACCAAGACGCTCGTCCTGGCGTGGATGCTCTATTGCGAGGATAATGCCGGCAATATGCCGAAAGCTCAGGTCTCGCCGGAAGAGGGCTGGATTCTGAAACCGCCCGGCAACAAGCCAGTCGATGCGTCCAAAGAAGTCCAGATAGAGGCTCTTAAAGGAGGATCCCTGTTCAAGTATGTGCAGAACGTCAAGGTGTACCGCTGCCCCGTGGCCAAGAGCTACGAAATGCGCACGTACAGTTGCACACACGCCATGAACGGCGCGAGCTTCGACGGCGGCCCGGTGCTCAAAAACATGTACAAGATCGAGCATCCCGCTCGGCGTATCGTTTTTATCGATGATTTTGGCGAAGACTGGGATGCGGCCTGGGCGGTTCCGTGGAGCCGGCCGGCCTGGTGGAACCCGATTCCCGCCCGGCACGGTGCAGGCACAATTGTGGCCTTCGCCGACGGTCGCTCGGAGTGGTGGCCGTGGAAGGACCCGCGCACCATCGAGTTGATGGCGAAATGGGAATGGGGCGCCAGAGGCGATAATCTCGGTATCGTGCAGCAGGACAATCCCGACCTGGTGGGCATTCAGAAAGCGGTGTGGGGCAGCATCGGTTATTAGTCCCGGCCGGGACTTGCGATTGAGATTCAAGATTGTGGCGAGGCCGTCCCGGCCTTGCGTCCCGCTGGCATCTTGCCAGCGGTAGGGGGGAACAAGGGCAGGATGCCCTCGCCACGTCGGCAATCGAAAATAGAGGAGAGGCTCTTATCCGCTGCTTCTGGGGTGATAGGCCCAGCCGGAAGTCATATAGTTGATATCCAGCGTCTGGCCATCCGGCGGATATTCGATGCCGTACGTTGCGACGCCTTGACGAATCAGCTTGTCCACGCGGTCGATGGTGAAGCGGTCCCGCCATTTTCGCACTTCCGAGTGGCCGTCACAGAATCCCAGGACGCTGCTGTCGCCGTGATTGACCGCCATCGGTCCCCACCAGCCCCAGCGGTTCGTTCCCGTGTACTCCGGCGATCCAAACGCAAAATGGTGGCTCGAATTCCAGTTTCGCGTTTCCGCACTCTCGACGAAAACGTAGCGGGTCGATGGCGACCTGATCTCGCTGAACGTCCTGATCTGCTGCTTGTATTGTGAGCTGCTCGGGTTCAGAGCCCCGTACAGACACATAGGCACTCCATAAGAGACAAAAACGCCCGTCCGGTCATACATGCTTTTGCGAACATTGTCGGCCGGACAATGATAGATTTTCGGATCTTTGACATAAGGATAAAGCAGACCCCTTAGGATGCCCCGGATTTCATCCTTATCCGTTACGGGCGGATTCGTTTGAGTATTGCTGAGCAGGTTATCATTTAAGTCGCGGGGCACCCCGATCCACCCAACGAAATTCCCGCTCGGTTCTACGCCGTTGTCTTCGGAGCTCATAATCTGGCCGTCATTGTCCTGCATATAGACGTACCAGCCCAAGGCAAGGTTCTTGGTATTGCTCAAGCACACGGTTGTTGCCGCCTTCCTTTTGACGGCGTTCAACGCCGGCAGGATGATAGCCATCAGTATTGCGATGATGGCAATCACGACCAGAAGCTCTATGAGTGTGAAGCCTTTGAACCTGGACATGACGACTCTCCTCTTTTACATCTTCGAGAGAAAGTATTCATTAGTAACTTAGCCGGCGTTCCGATTGTATATCGGGCGCCCTTTATAATTGTACTACAATCTGACCTGTCGATGCAAGCGGCATCTTCTTTGGCAACCCGCCCAACTCTTGAACAATCGCAGAGTTAATTCTTGACGCCCCGGCTCTTCGGCGATAAAATAATGCCTGAATTTTGAAAGACGAAGTATTGAGTAGCCGTATGAGCCCCTCACGAACCAGTGGAGGTTCTTAGTGTGTATCGCCGCGAGGGGGCGTGGTCAGCAGGCATGCCGAAAAAAACCGTTGTTTCCGTTCTACAGAGAAGGGGGCCGCTATGAGCAAACGAGAAGGTTTTACACTGATCGAGCTTCTGGTCGTGATCGCCATTATCGCGCTGCTGATGGGTGTTCTGCTGCCCGCTCTGAGCCGAGCGAAGGACCACGGCAAGCGGATTGTCTGCGCCAACCACCTTCGGACGCTCGGACTGGCTAATGTCCTCTACGCCGACGCGGAAGACGGCTGGTACGTTCCGATCATGGATAGAACACAGGGTGATAATCGCTACTGGCCCGCCAACCGGCTCTTTCGGGAGTTGGTCGGTTATAAGCCCAAGAACGTTACGGTGAACGAGGGCTGGCACGCACCGAAGCAGTATCTCTGCCCCAGCGACGTGATCTCAAAAAAGAAAATGCAGGACTCGCAGTGGAATAACTGGATCAGCTACGGCTACAACCTGACGGACTGGTATTTTTCAGACTGGTTCGGCATCGGCTACGCCGGGCATAAGACCACGACGGTCCCTACCCCTGCCGCAGAGCTTATCTTCACGGAGAGCCACGACTGGTGGCTCTGGTGGTGGGGCGCCAACTACAAGGATGGATGGGACGTTCTCGGCCAGGATACGATTACGCCTTACAAGAACGTCGGCGTTGATGGTCCGACATTGTACCGCCACGGCGAGGGCGTCAATATCGCCTTCTACGATGGGCATACCGAATACATGAAGAAGGAAAAGGTTTTCAACAAAGAAGCGTGGGATGCCGGGACGCCCGGCATGTGGTCGGTCTTCACGAATTACCCGCCGACGGCCGAGCAAAAAAGCAGACTGCCGAGACCTTAGCTGGGCGTTTCCGATCTCTCGACTTCGCTCGGGACATGTTTTTGATTTGGTATTTTCGATTCGGAACGATATACTTTACAAACCCAATCTGAGCCATCCCCCCACATGCCATCCAATTACTTGCTGGGCCTTTTTTTTTCTTGGTCTTCTTTTTCGGCTGGACAGACAGAAGACCCTCGACAGCCTTTTCAAACGGCAGGGGAATCTTGTTGGCCTTGATCTTGGCTCGTCTTTTTCCCATTAAGGTCCTCGAAGTCCATTTGATATTCGACATCCGGCCTGCAAATGTTCAGCTTTGGGGTCCCATACTTCCCGTCAAGCGAGATGAGATATTCGTCGAAGGTATGTAACTTAGGCACCTTCCGCAGTATGGCCGTGGCAACATGAATGGAATCTTTTGGGGCCAAAGCCTCATGTTTCCACATCAATTCGCGTGCTTTAATCCCAACATCTCTATCAACATTCTGAATGTAGATAAAGGAGTTCTCAAAAAAGCCGCGAATCGTCTTCTCCACTGCACTCGTTAGCTTGGGTTTACCCTTCATCTTGACAACCTCGATAAGGGTAAGTGCTGACGTGACGATGAGCAGTTCTCCACTCTCAGCTTTTTTCATCACTCCTTCACAGGACTTGATTTTTTCTGTCTCTTTGTTCAACAAGGCCAAGAAACAGTTTGCATCCCAGTAGACGATGTCCTTTACCATAGGTCACTCAGCAAACAAACCGATTATGTCCTTGAATTTAGGGAGCTTGCTATCATCAGGAAAGGCATGAATTCTCTCTATCTCAATGCTTTTTGGAACACCATCCTGACGGTAACTAATCAATCCATAAGCGGCAACGCGCTGTTTAAGTGACTTGATTACATCATTATACACTTCCTCGCCGAAATAGCACTTTACTCGCTTACCCGTAAGCGTTTCGTCTATCCCAAAGTGCAAGCGGCCACTAAGTTCCAATGCTAAGAGTTGCCCTTCCACCGTACCATAGGCTTTGGTAGGAGTACCGAGCAGTTCATCCACGTACGCCATACTTTTGGGAGAGACTTCGCTCACCCGACGTCCTACGCCCATGCGGATGGAACTTACGCCACGATTGCCCAACCCAACTACTGAGCTAAGTTCAGAGAGCCGTTCTAAGGCTTGATCGGAAAAGTGTTCCGGAGGTCTCCTTTTACTTACTTGCGAGACACCATCGCGGATTGAATGGGCAATGCGCTTAGCTATCGAAGAATCGCCATTTGTTGGACGTGGCGTAGCGAGAAGACCGATACTCCCCGGTGCAACAGAAATTATCCATTCAACGGCTTTCCTTTTGCCAGACACGTCTGCAGTAACCTCATTGAGTAGATCAAGGAAGTTCCGGACACATCTCCGGAAATCATCTGCAGTGATCTTGGGACCCTCAATATAGAACCGCACTGTATTTGGAGCTATCCGTTTCTCAGTCATAGTCGCACTACCTACATGTATGAGTCCCGGTAGAATAATCGCTTTCCTTCGGCACCCTCGATGGCAGCGATCATTCGTTCACCGTCGCTCGCCTTGCGGCGATCCCACCGAAAACCAAACTCGTCACAGTACCGATGCGTGTGTTTGTGACTGAACCAATGGAATATACCATAATGCCCACGCTTGAGCAAAGCGAAAAATGACTCGGCTGTGTTCGTGTTTACCGACACGCCATCATTTCTCTTTCTGGCATACTTGCCGGTCCCGTGGCAGATCACATCATGCCCGGAAAACTCTTTCTTCAGACCGCCATAAGATTTCCAGTCGTCCGTCATTATCTCTGCCGACCGATCAACGTGTTTTCGGACCTGACTCTTCAACGTAACCGAGTTTACCTTTTCTATTGGCATGGACCTCGCTTTTCCATTACGTTCCACAAGTACCATAACTGGCTTCTTGGACGTTCCGCGTCCAATCTTGCTTGTTCCTTTGAGCCTGGGTTTCCGAGCACCGATGTAGGTTTCATCCGCTTCAACGGTTCCTTTGAGAAGTCCGACCATAGGCTCTTGCCGCATGGCCTCACGGATTCTGTGACACAGGAACCACGCGCTTTTCTGAGTAATATCCAGTTCGCGGGCAATCTGATGACTGCTTATGCCTTTCTTGCTGCTGGTCATCAGGTGAATTGCTATCAGCCACTTGCGGAGGGGAATTTTGCTTTCCTCAAAAATTGTGCCGATGCGAACAGTAAACTGCGCTCGACAAGCTGCACATTTATAGACGCCCGGACGAACGGACTTTCGGCTATCAGTTTTGGGATTCAAAATATAAAATTTTATGCTGCCACAACGTGGGCAGACAGGTCCATTTGGCCATCGCTTGTCTTCAAGAAACTTGCGGGCCTTTTCTTCGTTCACAAAGATCGCCGAAAGCGAAATAAGGTTCAGGTCTGCATTAGTTCCGGTCGGTTCATTCTTGCGTGCCATACCGTTCTCCTTTACTCTTATAATCTATACGTTATAGTATGGCTTTGGGTTTGTCAAGTATATTATTCCGTTTCGATTTACTGATCGGCAATCGGTGTTCAACAATCGTAAGTCGTAAAGGCTTTCCTTCGCCCTTGCCTGACGTATGCGTCAACGGCGAGGTTAATGTGGTCTTCTGGATGAGCATGAGCGCCTCTTCGGGGGCGAATTCGTGGCCGCAAGACATACAGTAGAAACCGATTTCACGGTCAAAATACACCTGGCGACGAAGGCATTGGGGGCAATCTATATCAGCTTGGTATTCAGGCTCGAACATTTTCCCTTGAAGATTTACTCCTGCGATAATAAGCTTCCAGAGAGTTTTATCGGCAAGAGCGAGGGAGAATATTGAGTTGAAGCGCAAGAAACGGCCTGCCCTCGCATTTTTCCAGAAGCTCTTGCAAGTCAGCTCCTTGTTTTCTGAAAGCAACTTGCGGTAGCTTGTCAAATTCGACCAGGCAGGTTGTCATTCGGCATCAGGAATTGAAAATAAGGGGGGATGGAAAATTTTTGCAGATTTTTCTTGACGGTAGTGAGGTATTTATGGTAAAAATAGGAAAGTGAGGCAAGTTGGATTATGTCAATTGTAGCTTCACGACGTATTACAGATCCACAGTTCCTGGGCAAACGCCTGATGTGTAGTCAGGTTTGGGACAAAGTTGGATTAAGGTAATGCGGCTTGAGATGGAGGAGTGGTGTAAGGCAATCTGCCGCCGGGCTGTTTGGGCGTGGCGGGACGGTTGTCTTGTACCCCTTTAACCTGTGAATGAGGTGGTCTTGGACCTCTCTCATGGGCACGGTCTTTTCATGCCTCCGGGTTGTTTTCTCGCCCTACCTTGTTTCGTGAGCAACTGAGTCTGAATGTACAGTGGGGAGGGTCAGTGCGCAAGGCCCTTTCCGCCGGAAGGCGAGCGGATTGCCTCCGGAGACGTGCGCGAACAACTACAGAATAGGATGGAAATGGGATAAGGAGAGAGTGAGTGAAAAAACTACTATTAGCAGTTTTTGCAGTAGTTCTGTTCGCACCGGCCATAGGGCTGGCGGCCCCGACGGTTTATACGAATGAGGCCAGCTATCTGGCGGCCGTGGGTGGCTTGGATACGGTTTTCGAGGGTTTTGAGGGCAGCGACTGGGATGCGTTGCACTACCCCAGCAGCGTTTCGACGCTGACCACTCAGGGTCTGACGTGGACGGCCGGTGACAAATTGACCGTGATCGGCGGAGCCGGGACCAGTGCGTGGATTCGCAGTGGGAACCGGGGTGTTTTCGATAGTCTGGGCGATCCGGACGTCATCGGTGTCTCCACGGTCGCATCCTTTTTTGGCGTCGGAGGCTGGCTGGCCACCACTACGGCCAGTGTGATCAACCTGGCGATTGACGAGCAGTGGGTTGCTGCACTCAACTCGGGCCAGGACAGCAGCCACCGGTTTCTGGGCGTGACTGACCCGGACGGTTTTAGCCTGGCTCAATTCAGTACCCCCGGCGGACACTGGGGAGCGGATGATTTCACGGTGGCGTTTACCCCTCCTCCAGAGGTCATCCCCGACGAACAAGGCGACGGTGAACCACCCAACGGTACGGTTCCGGTCATTCCGGCTCCTGGCGCTATCTTGTTAGGCGGCACGGGAGTAGCCCTGGTCGGCTGGTTACGCAGACGCAGAACACTGTAAAGCTTGAAAAAAACAAGACTTGAGATTTGACCGGGGCTGTAAGTTTGACCCTTACAGCCTCATTGAAGCCTCCGGCTTCCAGGTAACGCATACTGGATGTCGGAGGCTTTTTCTTTGTGTACTCAGAACATCCACTACCTGGCCGGTCTGTTTGCCTGGTGGAATGCGACGCGCGCCACAAGGTGGTGACGGATAATTGAGCATGAAAGCACCTGACTCCACTCCGTGCTGTTTCTGTGCGAAGGTATTGTTTTTTTAGGACTTTTCTCTTGACACTTGTGGCGGCGGGCGGTCAAATGCCGCCTGATGTACGTGGAGAAGTGGTAAGAAGGCCGATACGTAAAGTCTGATCCGGCTTTCTTCCACAAGGGGTTTTTGTTTGAGAACCCAAAGGCAGCAAAAGGGTAAACCACAAGAGGGTTTGAACCGGAGGCCGTATTCTGATGCGAAGGAACGCCAAGCCAGAAGATCAACTCTTCGTTCCCCCTGTCATAATACCGCCGGCGGTGACTGCACGTAGTTGTTTCCAACGAGGTCGATGGAAAGAAACAAAGAGAAAAACGGATTGGCGATTCGCCTAAGATGAGGAGGTAGGAAAATGACCTTGGAGAGCTTGGCAAGTAGTTTCGTGGAGTATGTCTCGTGGCTGTACCGCGGGCGGCCTTGGGCCGGATGGGAATTAGCAATATTGGCCGCGACGGTTTTGGTTCTGTTGTTGGCTGTACGGCTGCGCCGACGAAAAGCAAAGCCTGAAAAAGCAAAGCCGGCACAAGCCGAGGAGCGAGCCCGGACCATCGGGATAGAACTGGCCGCCGAAAGAGCGGATAATCAGCAGATTGAGGACAGCGACGGCCGGAGTTTAACTGCTCCTGAAAAGGGAGATGGAGAAAAGAGACGCTGGAAGCAGACCACGGAAAAGTGGAGGAATTACGGGGCGCTGGTCGAGCAACTGCGGCATGAGGTGGCTGAGTACAAGCGGGCCGAGGAGAATTTCAAACAACAGCTTGCCAAGCTGAAAGCCGCCAATGAACGGCTCCAGCAGGAACTGGTGGGGAAAGGGATTTCGCGGTCGGACCTGGGCAGTTCCGGACCTCTTGCCCGATTCAGCATGCAGCCGGACAGAATGTTCGATGCTCGTTAAAATGCCTGTTGGTTCGCAAGCCTGTTCAATTAGGATCGTTGTGTTAAGGAAGCTTTTGAGATGGATGCGTTCGAATCCTTTGGCGAGGTCCTGGATTTCGCCATTGACAGGGAAATAGAAGCCAACCGGTTCTACACGGACCTGGCGAAGAAAATGAAACGCCCGGCCATGCGGGAGGTGTTCGAAGCTTTCGCCAGAGAGGAGCTGGGCCACAAGGCAAAGCTGGAAGCCCTGAAACAGGGCAAGAAGGTTCAGGCAGGCAAGACTCCCACGGACCTGCGGATTGCGGACTATATTGTCGATGTTGAAGCGTCTGCCGCTATGGCCTATGAGGATGCCCTTGTCCTGGCGATGAAGAAGGAGAAAGCCGCGTTCCGGCTCTACCTCGATTTGGCCGCTCAGGTCCAGAGCGAAGACCAGAAGACCCTCTTTTTGGCGCTGGCCGAGGAGGAAGCCAGACACAAGCTTCGTTTCGAGATCGAGTACGACACGGTTGTGCTGAAGGAAAACTGACAGTCTGTACTCTTCGTGCTCGCTATGGGGGATTGACTATTCAGGTGTACCTTCGTACCAGCGTTTTACCACGAAGCGCACGCCTTGGTCGTCGGTTTCGACTTTTCTAAGTGATTCGTCATAGTGGTAATTGCCGCCGGATTTGAATTCAAAGTTATCTGCAACGATGGATCCGTAGGCATCGCCGCCGGCGTAAAGCTCGATATTTGCATTGGGGGCGTAAATGACCCCTGTAAAATTGCTCTTAGCCTTGATATCAAAGGTCTGTTCGCTGTCACCGGTCCCATAGAGCTGGAGTGTCGTTGCCGCCTCGGAAGGATTCTGGGTATTGATGCCGCTGCCGTTGCCGCAGGTAATATTCCCATCACAGTAGATAATCAAAGAGGACCCTTCTGTTACAACAATCTCGCATGACTGGCCGAGCTGGATGTCTCCGGTGATGTGCAGAACCACTCCTTCGCCCTTTATCTCCAATATCCCCGGAGTCTTGTCATTCTTCAAGTCAATCCCCGTGTATTTGCCGCTGTCGGCGGGAGTGAGCGTTACGGTTTTGCCTTTGGCGTCGATAGACAGCCCCGTGTTGGTCAGCGTCGGCGGGGTGATCTGCGGCAGGGGGTCGTCTTGTGTTGCCGCATATTGGTCGCCGGTCGTAGCGCCCAGGTCTTTGATGGCGGTGTCGGGATTGCCTCCAATGCCCACGATAATATCACCTTCCACCGTAACGCCGTTATTGAGAATGATACTTGAGTTTGCCGTGCTCTGGGTTCCGATATCAACATCGGCATCGGTGTCGGATGAATCGAGAGAGTTGTACCCGTCAACGGTCGTTCCTGATTTCAACGTAAGCGTTTCCCGGGTGAGTATAGCGTGCTCGAATAGTCCCTCCAATTCCAATTCTGCATAGACTCGTTTTTCGGCCGAACCGGATTGTCCGATGGATTCCACGACGTAACCACCGCTGCCGGCTGTGACGGAGTAGCTGAAGGTGGCATCGCAGTTGGACAATGCCTGGCTGGCGCCTTCCGGAAGGATACTGTCGGACCATGGTTTAACCTTCAATTTCTCATTCATTTCGAAAAGGGCCATCTCCAGGCCGGCATCGGCGGCGCATCGGGCTGCGATGTCGAAGGCGACTCGTGTGGAGTAAAGGCGGCTGTGTACACCGAGGCTCAGAATTCCCACGCCCATGGCAAGCAAGAGCATCGCCACAAGGATGGCCAGCGGCATAGCGTCGCCACGTCTCTTGGATTGCAGAAGCTTCTTCATCGTACCTGTCGAAATTGTGAACAAGCACATCATTTTCTTCTGGGTCCTGCTTCAGCCGCCAACTTTTCAGGTCGGCTTTCTGACAGATGCGGTATTTGGAGTGACTACGTACTCTTTCCGGCCGCAACGGTTATCTATCGGGTTTTGGAGTGTGTGACACCATTAGGAAATCCCTTTATCCGGAGCAGGAAAAAGCAGAAATCCGCAGCGACGTTGTAACACACCGAGGCCGGCGTAGGACAGGCCGGGCTTTTCAGCTTACGGTAAAACGCTCATAACCGGCCTTTTCAATACTGGTAGGAGCGGTGTCCGTTTTTCGGCAAAGGCCCTCGGCCACGATTAGGATAAGGCATCACGGCAGCCTGAAGTGGCTTCCGGCTGGACTGACGCGCCAAAACACCGAGCGCCATACGGCGTTGGAACGTCCTATAAATTACGCTTCTTTTCCGACCTTTTCCTGTCGGCTATTTAGCAGGCGGCTATTCTTTCTGTTCGCCTTGCGCTTTCTGCACCTCGCCGGTCATGGGGACGAACCGAACGGGCATCACATTACTTTTCTGGAGGTTGCCTTGGCGATCTTTTGTGATCAGGACCAGATACTGGAAGTCAGCGGTGCCGCCATAGGGCAGGATCATTCTGCCGCCGGGCTTGAGTTGCTCAATCAGCGGCTCGGGAATGTGGCCGGCGGCGGCGGTGCCGATGATAGCGTCGAACGGGGCGTGCTGCGGCCAGCCGAAGTACCCGTCGCCGGCCTTGACAAAAACGTTTGCATAGCCCAGCTCCTTCAGGTGTTTTTCGGCCAGATCGGCCAGCTCCTGCACTATCTCGATGGTATAGACCTCCCGGCAAATCTCGGCGCAGACCGCGGCCTGATAGCCCGAACCTGTGCCGATCTCGAGGACCTTTGAGTTAGCGTTGAGATTCAGGGCTTCGGTCATGAAGGCCACGATATACGGCTGGCTGATGGTCTGGTCGTAGCCGATTGGCAGAGGGTAGTCGGCATAAGCGTACCGGTCCTCGGTTTGGCGGACAAAGGCGTGCCGGGGCACGACGCGCATCGCTGTCAGGACGTTAGGGTCCTTGATGCCGCGTGCCTCGATTTGCCAATCCGCCATACGTGCCCGCTCCTGGACTCGCTCGGTAAACGCCCGGTGCTTGTGGGCCGGACGCAAGGGTTTCTTATCGTTCGGGTCGTTGGGCTCAGCCGGCTCTTGTTTACTCGGCTGGTTCACCTCTGCCGCCGGCTGGTTCGGTTCCATCGGTGCTTGATTGACATCGGCCGGATTGTCGCGCGCAGCGAAAATGCCTTTTAGTCCGGTTGTTGTGCGAAAGGCCAGAACAACAGCCAAGCCCCCGAGCACTATCAGAAGGAGCAAAAGCACGTAAACCCGCTTTCTGCTGGGTTCGGGATATTCGTATTCTTCAAGCATCATTCATTCTCAGGAACCGCCTCTATCGCGGTGGGTATTGTAGCACAGGAATGGTCAAGCGTCAAACCTCAGATCGGCGGCGAAAAAAAACACAGCCGCTCCGCGTGAAATTTTTGCAGAAAAGCCCTTGCATGGACGATAAGAAACCCTATAATCTATCGCCAGTATCGCATCAGCGGAGTCGCCGGACTCGGGATGCGAAATACAAGCGACTCGTGCCTAAGGTACGAAATGCGAAGACGCGGGCGTAGCTCAGTGGTAGAGCGTCACGTTGCCAACGTGAATGTCGTGAGTTCAAATCTCATCGCCCGCTTTCCGGAACTATTTTTACATAGTATCGGCGAGTTACCGGCTACGTATAGTTGGGCGTTGGTCTCCGATACGTTCAGGTCCGGCGGCCTGGGCTCTTGAGCCTGAGCAAAGGGACGCCGGAAAAGAATCGTGAAGACCGGGCTAAGGGCGATGTTTGCCTGATGCCTTTTTTGTTTATCTCATGGAGCTGCGCAAGAGCGCTTTGGAGCATCGAAATGGCTGAAGAAGAACGATCCACGGACGTGAAGGAAGAAGGCCAGTCTCCGGAATCGAAGGAAGAATCCACCGAGCTGAAGAACACCGTCACGGTCGAAGAGGCGGGGCCCTGCAGAAAGAAAATCATCATCGAGATCCCTGCCGAGAAGATCAAGAAGGCCACAGACGAACAATACGAGAATTTGCGTAAAGAAGCGCTGGTGCCGGGTTTTCGAAAAGGCCGGGCGCCGCGCCGGCTGCTGGAGCGGAGATTCGGTAAAGATGCGTCGGAGCAGGTGAAGCTCAAGCTGCTTGCCGACGCGAGCGAGGCGGCCGTCAAGGATAGCGCCCTTGCGACCATCGGCGAGCCCGACATCGACTTCGAGAAAATCGAGCTTCCGGCGGAAGGCCCGCTGACGTTTGATTTTGAGGTCGAAGTGCGTCCTGAATTCGAACTGCCCGAGCTGGAAGGCATTCCCGTGACCCGCACGAAGCTCGAAGTGACGGACGAGCAGATCGACCGGGAGATCGAGCAGATGCGGCGGTGGTCGGGTGTCTGGACGCCGAGGCCGGAAGACGCGGCGGTCGAGCTTGACGATCAGATCGTCGCCGACGTCGTTCTCAAGCTCGAGGGAGTCCAGGAAGAACAGAAGCTGGATAACGTCGAGATATACGTCCGGCCCAGCGGCTTTGTCACCGAGGTCCCGGTTGAGAAGCTCGATGAGCTGCTGGTCGGAGCCCGGGCGGGGGATGCGAAAGAGACGACCGTCGAGGTGCCCAAGACGTTTTTCAGAGAAGAGTATCGGGGCAAGAAGGTCGATTTGAAGATCACCGTCAAAGATATCAAATGGCTCAAACCCGCCGAGGTGGACGAGAGCTTTCTGAAGCGATACGGCGCCGAGAACCAGGACGAGCTGCGGGAGAAGATTCGCGATACGCTCCAGAGCCGCCTGGAGGCCCAGGGGCGGGCGGAGATGACCGAGCAGATTTATCAGTATCTGCTCGACAAGGCGGATTTCGATCTGCCGCTCGACGTCGTCGGCCAACAGGCCAGCAACGTGCTCCGGCGGCAGTACACCAACCTGCTTTTACGGGGCTTGTCCCGCGAGCAGATCGCCGAACAGATCGAGCAGCTTCAGGCCGGCAGCGAGCAGCAGGCCAAGCAGCAGCTCAAAACGTTCTTCATTATGGATAAAGTCGCCGACAAACTCAGCGTGACCGTTAGCGAAGAAGAGATCAACGGCCATATCGCGCAATTAGCCATGCGCAGAGGGCAGCGCCCCGAACGGATGCGCGAGGAAATGGCGCGCGACGGCTCGCTGGCCCAGTTTACTCTGGAGGTGCGCCAGGACAAGTGCATCGCCAAACTGCTCGAGACGGCCACGATAACTGAGACCAAAGCTAAAAAGAAAGCCGCCAAGGCCAAGAAGACAACCAAGAAATCGGCCAAAAAGGCGGACAAGGAGTCGGCCGAACCCGAGGAACAACAAGATTAGGTTATCAGGGTAACGGGGTATCAGGATGCAGGACCTCAGGCAATCAGGGCATCAGGAAAGATTGCCGCGCCTCAACCTGATCTTCCGATAACCTGAATGGGGCTGTGCAATAGGGACAACGGAGAAAACGGACATGAACATGTACGATCAGTACGGCCAGTATCAGCGATATCGCCAGATGAGTCTGGACGACATGCTCCTGGAGAACCGTATCGTGTTTCTGATCGGCGAAATATCGTATGCGCGGGCCGCCGAGGTCATCATGAAAATGCTGTACCTGGATAATCTCAAGCGCAGCAGCGAGATCAGCTTGTACATCAACTCGCCGGGCGGCAGCGTGGACGACACGATGGCAATTTACGATACGATTCAGTATGTCGGATCGCCGATCGCGACCTATTGCATCGGCCGGGCCCAGTCGGGCGCCGCCATCATTCTGGCGGCCGGCACAAAGGGCAGACGGCACGCCCTTCCGCACGCCAAAGTCATGCTGCATCAGCCCTGGGGCGGCGTGAGCGGCCAGGCGGCGGATATCAAGATCCAGGCCGAGGAGATCCTCAAGGCCAAGAAAATGATCAATGAGATTCTCTCGAAGCACACCGGCCAGCCGGTCGAGAAAATCCTCGCCGAGACCGAGAGAGACAGGTACATGACCGCCGAGGAGGCCCTGCAGTACGGCCTGATCGACGAGGTGCTGCATGAAGAGAGGCCCAAGAACAAAGATAAGGATAAAGACAAGCAAGACGAAAAAAAGTGAGCTAAAGTGAGCTAAAGAGTGGCGAAACCGCCGGTAATTTTAGTCACTTTAGGCACTTTACTAAACTTTAGTCACTGTCGAGTATTGTTGTAAACACAGGAGCCGTACATGAGCGTGGATCAAAATCTGGTGCCGATCGTCATTGAAAAAAGCGGTCGAGCCGAACGAGCCTACGATATTTATTCCAGACTGCTCAAAGACAGAATTGTCTTTCTCAGCGGGCCGATCGACGATGACACGGCCAACCTGATCATCGCCCAGATGCTTTTTCTGAGCAATGAAGACGCGAAAACCGACGTTCATCTCTACATCAATTCGCCCGGCGGCTCGATCACAGCCGGCTTGGCCATCTACGACACGATGCAGTTCCTTCGCTGCGACGTGGCGACCTACTGCGTCGGCCAGGCGGCCAGCATGGCCGCGGTCCTGTTAGCCGGCGGCAAGGCCGGCAAGCGCTTCCTGTTGGCCAACAACAGAATCCTGCTGCATCAGCCGCTCATTTCGGGCCAGTTGATCGGCCCGGCGACCGACCTGGACATCGAGGCGCAGGAAATACTGCGTCTGCGTGCCCGTCTCTATGACATCCTGGCCACACACACGGGCCAGGCCGTCGAGAAGGTCGAAAAAGACTGCGACCGCAACCTCTGGCTGGACGCCGCCGAGGCCATCGAATACGGACTGGCCGACCGGATCCTTCAGAAGGCCCTCGAGATCGTGCGCCGGCCGGACCAGCCCGAGCAGCCGGAGTAAGAATCGTGAGTGAATTAGAGATTAGGGAATTAGAGATGAGACTCGTAGGGTGGGCAAATTCTGTTTTTGCCCACGCTGTTCATAATCCACGTGTGCAACAAGTTGCACACCCTACCTTTCTAATCAACCAATTCACTAATTCTCTGACTGTATTCTGTTTTCTGTCCTCTGTCTTCTGTCTTCTGTCTGTTGCGGGTTGTCAGGACACGCGGGAAAGGGATTCGCTGGCCGCACAGGTTGAGCAGTTGACGCAGGAAAAAACGCAGCTCCAGCGGCAGATCGAGCAGTCCGAGGCGCAAAACAAGCAGCTCAAAGAGCAAGTGCAGGTTCTGGCCGCCCTGCCCCAGGAGGCTAAGCTCGAGAATCTCCGCCTTCTGGCGAGCATCAAGATCGGCCGCTACAGCGGTTTCTACGACAAGGACAAAGACGGCAGGGCCGAGAAGCTGATTGTTTACGTCCAGCCGCTGGACGAAGAGGGCGACAAGATCAAAGCCGCCGGCGACGTGGACGTTCAGCTCTGGGACCTGAGCAAGGGTGAGGACGGCGCGTTATTAGGCCAGTGGCACGTGGCGCCGGGCGAGCTGAAAAAGCTCTGGTTTGACACGCTGCTGACCATCAATTACAGATTGTCGTTCGACCTGCCCGCCTCCATCGACCCCGGCGTACTGGCCGGCGATTCCCTGACGATCAAAGTCACTTTCATCGATTACCTGACCGGCCGGGTCCTCACCGAACAAAAAGCCATCAAGACTCAGCAGAACCCATAACGTCTCGCCGGGGCCGCAGAACCGTAAGCCCATGTGTTCTCAGACGCACACCGGAGGACTTGTCCCCCAGGAAATGAGATTCTTAGCCGAAGGGCGGTCTGTTCGCAGCGGCATTTGCCGAAATCAATTCTTGCTTGCAAACTCATCGCGAGTCTCTAATATATCGCTATGCAGGAATTTCTGAACAAGATTATATGCGGCGACTGTATCGAGGTCCTGGGCCGCGTGGGCGAGCCGTTTGCGGACCTGATCTTTGCGGACCCGCCGTTCAATATCGGCTACAAGTACGACCAGTATCATGATGAGGTCGCAGGCGACAAATATGTCGCGTGGACGCGGGACTGGATGGCGGCCTGCAAAAAGGTCTTAAAATCGACCGGCTCGTTTTACATCGCCATCGGGGACGACCACGCCGCGAACGTCAAAATCATCGCCGATGAGTTCGGCCTGGTGATGCGCAACTGGATTATCTGGCACTATACCTTCGGCCAGCAGACGAAAAGCAAGTTCGCCCGAGCACATACGCATATATTTTACTTCGCTAACGACCGGAAGAAATTCACGTTCAATGACGGCATCGTGCGGATTATCTCGGACAGGCAAAAAATATATGCGGACAGCCGAGCCAATCCGGCGGGCAAGATGCCGGATGACGTCTGGGATGAGTATCCCCGCCTCTGTGGAACGTTTGATGAGCGGATTAACTTTCCCTGCCAGATGCCTGAGAGTCTGCTTGCTCGCATAATCAGGGTCAGTTCCGATGAAGGCCAGTGGGTGCTTGATCCGTTCAGCGGCTCTGGGACAACTGCAGTGGTCGCGCAGAAGCTGAAAAGAAAATTCACAGGTATCGAAGTATCACGGGAATATGTTCAGGGGGCGCTCGAACGGCTTAAACAATCAGAGGGACCCTTCGACTACGCTGCGGGTGGTGAGCCTGTTGAACCATTGCCCGTCGAAGGCGAGGGAACAAGAGACTGGAGCGATCATCTCGATGCTGAATTGAAATGGCTATACCACGAAAATAAAATTCCCAGCGAGCGTCTTATAGAAGACCAGTATCTGCTGAGCTTATTTACCGATAAGTTCAACAATCGTATCGGCCAGAAGCGAGTTTTATTTCAACCGCAAGATATTCAAAAGCGGCTGGTTATCCTGCAAAAAGGCGCAAAACTCGGGCCCTTACGGGCGAATATCGAATCATTGAAAAGAAACAGAGTGCCTAAAGTTAAGAGTGACCAAAGTGCCAATTTGCATTGAATATTGACAAATGACTATTGACTATTTGCGCTTCGGCGCTGGATGGGGTATCGAATGTGCCTTTCATTAGTCAATAGTCAATAAAAAATAGTCAATTCCCTTTAGCGCACTTTGACATGGGGAAAGACAAAACAGTGTTCATTCGTGTTCATTCGTGGTTCATTTCAGCCTTTCCGTTCGTGGCGACGGCGGCGATGCTGACGGTGATTCAGTCGCCGATCGGCTGGTCGGCGCTGGCGTGGGTGGCGTACGTGCCCCTCATTCTGGCCGGCTCGCCCGAAGCGAAACCCCGCCGGCTGTTTCTGGTCAGCTATCTTGTCTCATTGCTTTACTGGCTGGGGAATCTCTACTGGGTGGCGCCGGTGACGATTGTCGGCTGGCTCGTATTTGGTCTGTACACGGCGCTGCTCTGGCCCATTCTGGTACTTTGCCTTCGCTATTTGCGGAAGCACATGGCCGATTGCCGCTGTGGCGATCCGGCATCGCCTGCCGGATTGCCCTTGTTTCCTGCCGCTGGCAAGATGCCAGCGGGACCCAAGGCCGGGACGGCCTCGCCACGATCGAAAATCTTCCTTCCGGTTCCGCTGTTTTTGGCCTCGGCGGTGCTCATCGTCGGGATCGAGCGGATGCAGGGTTTCTTTTTGGGCGGCTTTTTCTGGCGTCACCTGGCGCACAGCCAGTACCACAATATCACGCTGATCCAGATCGCCGATTTCTTCGGGGCCGGCGGCGTATCGTTTCTAATCGCAATGGTCAACGGCTTGGTGGCCGAGCTGATCCTGGCCGCTGGCGTGTCACGATGGACGAAAGGACGAAAGGACGATGGACGACTCATCCCTCGTCTCTCGTCTCTCGTCCTGTCGGGCCTCGTTGTTGGTTCGGCGGTGATTGCCACTGTCGCATACGGACGCTGGCGGATCGCTCAGGAGGCCGAATGCGTCGTGGCCGGGCCGAAGGTGGCCCTGTTGCAGTCGAATGTCCCGCAGTCGGTCAAGCGGTCGTTCGAGTCCGGCGACGATTTATTCAACGGGCTGATGGAGCAGAGCAGGGCCGCCGTCGCAGCGGGGGCCGAGCTGGTCGTCTGGCCCGAGACGATGGTACAGGCTTATTTGGATCCGCAGGTATGGCGCTACCTGGTTGACCCGAACGAGGATGAGGCGTTTGACAAGGCCCTGCGAGAACACGCCCAGGACAAGGCGTATCTGCTTGTGGGCGCTTATGGCGCGGAACTTCAGCTACGCGGTGCGGACCGCTATCTGGCGCGGTATAACTCGGCGTATCTCTACCGGCCCGATGGGCAGCGGGACCCGAAACGATACGACAAGATTCACCTGGTGCCCTTCGGGGAAGTGCTGCCGTTAAGGAGGCCGCTGGACTGGTTCTATAAGCTGCTCATGAAGGTCAAGTTCATCCCGTACAATTTCGATTATTCGCTCGATTACGGCAGCCGCTATACCGTCTTCGAGATGGCCCCTGGAAAGGACGGACAGCAGCTTGCCCCAGAACACCGCTTTGGTGTGATGATTTGCTACGAAGACACCGTGCCGGAGATTGCGCGAAAATTCGCCCTGGATGAGCAAGGGGCCAAGCGGCTCGACTGGCTGGTGAACATAAGCAATGACGGCTGGTTCGTTCGGTTCAAAGGGGACAAAGTCCTGCCCAGCACCGAGCTGCCTCAGCACGCCGCGGTCTGCGTTTTCAGAGCGGTGGAGAACAGGCTCGCCGTTGTGCGAAGCGTCAACACGGGGATAAGCTGCGTGATCGACAGCTTGGGGCGGATACGGGACGGATTCCCGGCGGGAACTCTGCCGCAAGAGGCGATGGCCCGAACCGGCATGCCCGGCTGGCTGCTGGACACTGTTCCCATCGACGCCAGAACGACGATTTTCAGCCGGTGCGGCGAATGGCTGGATTTCTCTTGTGAGCTGTGCGTGATTCTGCTCATAATACTACCGCTTTCGGTGAGATTTTTTCACAGCCGCAAAACGAAACGCTCGTTTGGCAAGGTGGTCAAATGAAAAACAAGCACAGAAGCAGGACAGCTTCCGTCGTCCTGGTCGTAGCTGCTTTAGCGGTGCTGCCGGCCGGATGCGGCGATTCATCGCAATCCCTGCTGGGAGACTTCTACGTCACGGAAATCGCCTCCGCTCAGACGGAGGCTAAGCACGTCATGGACGAGGCTTTGGCCGATAGCGACGCCGTGGCGCGGGTCAATGCGGCCGAAGTCGTGGGGACGACGGGCCGCGTCGATTTCATGCCGAAGGTGCAGCGATTGCTCCATGATCAAACGCCGCCGGTTCGCTTTGCGGCGTGTTTGGCCGTCGGTGACCTGCAATACGCTCCCGCAAAGATGGTGCTGGGCCCGCTGCTGAAAGATGAGGACGCAAATGTTATCGTGGCCGCGTCCTATGCCATGGGCAGGCTCGGCTCTACGGAGTATTATCAGGTGATTCGCAAAGCCGCCGATAGCAAGGACCAGACGGTCAGGGCGAACGCTGTTTTCCTGCTCGGCAAAATCGGGGACCAGCGCGAGCTGAACCTGCTCAAATCGGTGCAAGAGGACAACTACTCGACGGATAAGGTTCGGTTCCAGTGCCTCGAAGCCAGGGCCCGGCTGGGTGATGAAGAGGTTTTGAAGCGGCTGTGGGCGCTGGCTTTTAGCGCATACGCCGACGACAGGGCAATAGCCATACGTGCAATAGGGGCGCTGGGTACGGCACGGGCGAAAGAAATCCTCGGTACAAAATTGGACGACACCGTCCTGGAGGTTCAGTTGGTCGCGGCGGAGCAGCTTGGCAGGCTTGGAGATAAGACCGGCGAAGCGGAAGTGCTCGCCGTTTTCGAAAAGAACCTGACCAGCGGCATAGAGAAGGAGGCTGGCGAACGTGTTAACGTGCTAACGGCGCTGGCGATAGGCCAAATCCGCACCGCCGCTCTGACGAAATATTTGCCGCAATTGCTGAAAAATGAGTCGAAATATGTCCGTATAGCCGCCGCTAAGGCTGTTTTTCAGTGTAATATGAGATAGCTTGGCCCTGAAAAACCGTATGTTATAAGACCCTGCGTCGCATGTCTTTTCAGTTGGATTTAATTTAGGGTATTTGTCAGATTTCACTTGACCTTCCCGTGTTTTAAGCTTAAAATCATGGTATAGTTATGCGTGTCAGGGCGTGGAATCCCGTTTCGCGACTCGCACGATGGATATGGAAGGCTTAAGGCGTGCGAGGCAGATGGGGGTTTTTCGGACGTTCGTGTGTCCGCATCGCATGGCCCGGCACAAGAGCATGGGTTGTGAAAAGACGTAACAGGTTCGGTGAAAGGAGGTTGCTTTGAGCACTCTGACAAAGGTTCTGATAGTTCTGCTGACACTCGCCTCGATTTCCCTTTGCGCCATTGTTGTAACATACGTATCCAGCGAGGTGAACTACAAGGAGAAGCATGATAGTCTGCTCACTAGGTTCCAGGCGGCAAAGCAGAGCGAGGACAACGCCAACAAGCAGTTCAATGACCTGAAGGGTCAAACGGATCAGGAAAAGCTGGCGTTGAATGAAAAAATCGCAGCGCTTCAGCAGAACGTTTCGGCCCTGGAAGCGAAGCTCAAAGAGACCGAAATTGCCCGAGATGACGCCCGGCGGAAGGAAGACTCCTGGGAAGCGGCGGCCAAGGACTTCGCCAAGACGGTCGAAGTGAACAACCAGTTGAGGACCAATGCCGAGGACCAGTTGAAGAACGTCAACGCCGAGTTCATCAAAGAGCGGGCGCAGCACGAACAAACCTCGACGGCTCTGCGGGAGAAAATGGCAATCATCACGCAGCTCGAGGACAAATGGAAAGGGCTTCTCGAGGAAAAAACCGAGCTTCAAAAAAAGCTGGACGGGATGTTGAGTCAATACGGCAAGCTCGTTGCTGAGCCTGTCGCGGTTACCACGGTTTCAGAGGAAGCTCGCGTGGCCGCCCTGGCGAAAGATATTGACCTGAAAGGATCGGTCACTTCGGTGGATTTGAAGAATCTTCTGGCCGAGATATCCATAGGTGAGGCCGATGGCGTCAAGAAGGGGATGAGATTCCATGCCACACGCGGCGATAAGTTCATCTGCGACGTGGTCATCCTGGACATCGAGCCTGAGAAGGCGGTCGGCTGGCTGGAGATGATTCAGGATGGAGTGGAGCTTCAGCCGAAAGTGGACGATAAGGTCAGCACGAATCTATAGGACGCAATCAGACGTAAACGCGTTGTTATGCGAGGTTTAAGACATGATCCCTGCCGCACCGAGTCATGGTAAGAAAATAACTGCACCTGATAATATCTATACGGCTCTTCTGGCCGTGGCATTTTGTGCCGTTCTTGCGACGGCCGTTTTCGTAGCCTATCAGTGCTACACCCAGTACGAGACGATTTTTAGCATACAATAGCCGAATCGCTATTGACAATACCGCTCTCTGCCATTATATAAGGAAACAGCCTCTCAGAAGTTCTTGCATCTGCGAAGGCTTGTATCGGTAATTGGGAAAGGAGTCGAACGTGCTATTGGACACGGTCTTAGGTTGGTTCAGCATGGATATGGGTATCGACCTGGGGACCTGTTCCACCCTCGTTTGTGTCCGCGACAAAGGCATCGTCCTGAATGAACCCTCCGTCGTTGCCGTCCGCAAGGGAACGAATATCGTCCTGAATAACGGTGAGGCCGTCGGTCTGGTGGCGCGCGAGATGTTGGGCAAGACGCCGGGCTCCATAAGTGCGATCAGACCCCTCAAAGACGGCGTGATCAGCGACTTCGAAATCACCGAAGCGATGCTGAGCTATTTCATTCGCAAAGTTCACGGCCGGGGCGGGCTGGTCCGGCCCCGGGTCGTCATCGCCGTGCCCAGCGGCATCACCGCCGTCGAACGCCGGGCGGTCATCGACAGCGCCGAGCGTGCCGGCGCGCGGAAGGTCTATCTGGTCGATGAGCCGATGGCGGCCGGCATAGGAGCGGGCCTGCCCATCACGGACCCGACCGCTTCGATGATTGTCGATATCGGCGGCGGAACCACAGAAGTCGCCATCATGAGTCTGGCCGACATCGCCACGGCCACGTCCATCCGCATCGGCGGCGACGATATGGACGAAGCGGTCATCAACCATCTGAAAAAAACCTATAACCTTCTGATCGGCGAGTCGCGGGCGGAGAAAGTCAAGATCCAGATCGGCTCGGCCGCTCCGCTCGATGAGGAATTGACGATGGAGGTCGCCGGGCGCGACACCATCTCGGGCTTGCCGAGGAAGATCGTGATTACGAGCGAGGAAATCCGCGAGGCCCTTCGCGACCCGGTCGCCGCCATAATCGACGCGGTGACTTCGACGCTGGAAAAGGCTGAGCCTGAACTGGCGGCGGACCTCATTGATAACGGCATACACATCTGTGGGGGTGGCTCACTGTTGCGGAGGATGGATACCGTGCTGGCGAACGCGACCGGCCTGAAGGTCCAGACCGTGGATGACCCGCTCAGCAGTGTCGCGCGGGGCACCAGCGTCTATCTGGAAAACCTGGAGCTCTGGAAAGACACGATGGACCACAGTGAGTACGGATGGGAATAAGCCCCCGACGGTGCGCCAGGCCCGTTGCACAAAAACTGACAACATGCGATGATAGCAAGGAAGCACACAAAAGTCTCCCGCAGAATGCTGTTCACATGGTTCATGTTGACGGGGCTGATTCTGCTGTTTGCTCCGCAGGAATTCACGGGTAAGTTTCAGCTTGCGTTTGTACACGTCTTCCGCTGGCCTTTGAGCGTCGGCGGCAACGTCGCGCTGACGGCGCGGACGCAGCAGCCGTCAGCCGAAGACGCCTCGGCTCGCGTCGAGACCCAGTATCGCAACTACGTGGCCAACCTCGAACAGACGCTCGACCAGCAGCGCCAAAAGTTTGAAAAGCTGTACGGGCTGCACAATACCTACGTCTGGCAGGGCGTGGATTTTGCATTGGCCGACGTGGTGACGCGGACGGCGAACGAGTCCGGCAACGAACTGACGATAGACTGCCGCAAGCCCGACGGCCTGGCGAAGGGCCAGTACGTTCTGGGCGACGAGAGCGTCATCGGGACGATAGCGGACGTGTTTCCTCAAATCGGTAAGGCGGAAGTGAAGTTGATTACGGATTCGACCTCGAAAATACCGGTCAAGATAGGCAGTGTGAGTAGCATCATGATCGGCGCCGGCAATAATTCAGCCAGGGTCGAGATGCTCAAGAGCCAGGTCAAGGTCGGCGAGAATGTTTTTGCGCTTGGCCAACGGGGTTTCCTGGATGCGCCGATTATTGTGGGAAAGGTGTCCCGATGCGAAAGGAACACCCGAAACGCGTCGCTTTGGGATGTTACAGTAGTGCCGGCTTGTGACATACAAAAGATCGAGGACGTGGCCGTCATTATCATGAATCCGCAGAAGTAGAAAACAAGTGAACGAGCGAATTAGAGATTAGTGAATCAGAGTGCGGCAGGAAAGGGAAGTTCACTAATGAACTGATTCTCTGGTTAACTAATCCACTTATTCGCGATGAGGAAACCCAATGCGATGGCTTCGCTTTGCAGTTCTAATTCTTATCGCCACCGTTCTGCAAAAGGGCCTCTTGGCGCGCTGGGATCACAAGCCTGATCTGGTGCTGATCGCCATGGTTTTCTCTGCGATTCAATTCAGTACGCCGGATGCGATTATCAGCTCGTTCGCGATCGGTCTGGCCGCGGACCTGATCGGCTCGCCCATGCCGATGGGGCCGCACATGATCAGTTTCGGCGTGTTCGGCACGTTGTTGGCGTACCTGCATCGGGTCGTGGCCATCAAGAGAATGTCCTATCAGGGGGCGGCGATTTTTGTCACGGGGATCCTGGTTGGCGCCCTGACACACGGGCTGGCGTTTCTGACCGGGAGCGAGCCGTTCTCGAAGAGTATCTACGTGGCTGTTTTTGTAACGTCTCTCTACTCGGCCTTCGTGGGGCCGTTTCTTTTTCTGCCTTCAGCCTGGTGGATGGGCATAAAAACGAATCGTTATCGTCACCGGTTCTCGTGAAGCGGCAGGCGAAGAACATGTACAGCAGGCGAGTCAAAATTTTTGTGATCTTCAGCGTCTTGCTTCTGGGCGTGTGCGTGCTCCGCCTGGCCCAGATGCAACTGCTGACGGCCTCAACCGTCCAGGAAAAAATCGCCGAGCTCAAGCGCCAGAGGGGACAATCCAAACAGCTCAAGACCATCCGGGGCAAAATACTCGACCGAAACGGCAGAGTCCTGGCGATGGACGAGGCCCGGTTCTTCATCCACATCAATTACGGACTCAGCTCTTTTCTGGATGAGCGGGTGCGGCAGGTCTATCTCGACAGGGCGGCCGCCGAGGCGAATCCGGACAAGGCCGTCGAGAAGGCCAAAGAGGAAATCGACGCCGCCCTGGAGGCCCTGGAGCGGATTATCAACAAGTGCGCTCAATTCAAAGGGGTCGATCCGTCGCAAATCAGGGGCGAAATACTGCGGATAAACGACCTGGTCTGGGACCACCGGATGTTTCAGGCATGGCGGCGAAACGTCCCGGATTCGGAGATTCTTCAAAAGTACCCCAGCGTCGTCAGTGTCCCGACTTCGCAGGCCCTGGCCGACTTTGAAAAACAAGAGCCGGATCCGGACAAGCGGCGGCAGCTCACGGGCAAGATCGATATCGCCGAGATGCACAGGGACTGGCCTCTGCTGGAGCTGAAAACCGACGACGACATCTTCGCCGCTCAACTGGAATTCATCGATACCGATGGCGTCCTGATTCTGCCTGCCGAGCAGCGGCTCTATCCTTACGGCTCGGCCGCCGCCCAGACGATAGGTTGGGTGGGTCCGGCCACACAGCAGCAGGATAAGGAGCTTTTCGCCGCCGACAGGCTCTCAAGCTATCTGGAGGGCGAGCTGTGCGGACGGGAGGACGGGGTCGAATACGTCTGCGAGAGCATCCTTCGCGGCCGGCGGGGCGAAGAGGTCAAAGACCTGGACAGGCAGCTCGTCAACGAAATCCCGGCCGAGCTCGGCGACGATGTCAAGCTGACGCTGGACATCGAGTTGCAGAAAAGAATAGAAGACTACCTGACTCGCTATCCCCATGATCCGAATTGCGGTCCCGGAATGTCGGCCGTTATAATTGAGGTCGGGACGTCTGACATACTCGCTCTGGTTTCACTGCCCGTCTATGATTTGAACCGCGTGCGCTACGACTACGGCGATCTGGTGGCCGACCCGCGCAAGCCGCTGATTAACCGGGCGATCAACGAGGAGTATCCGCCCGGCTCGGTTGTTAAACCCTTGATTCTCATCGCCGGGCTCGAAAGCGGTCATATAACCCCGGAAGAAATCATTAGTTGTCCGCCTGAAGCGCCCCCTGAAGGATGGCCGAAGTGCTTGATATTTAGAAGAGCAAGAGTGGGTCATGACAATCGGTGGGAAAATAACGCTCGCAATGCCATCAAGGGCAGTTGCAACATCTACTTTTCCAGGCTGGCCGACCGAATCGAGCCGCAGGCGCTGCAGCAATGGCTCTTCAACTTCGGCTATGGGCAGGACGCCTTGGATTTACGATTTATGATTGACGATCCTTCGGCTACGCTCAGGACAGGCTTACGATTGACCAGCGCTTCCGATTCCACAATCGACAATCGATCCGGCAAGACTGCCGGAGCAATCGAAAACCTGTCTGCCGACAGGCAAGATCGAAATTTCGACCAGTCATCCGGGTCGATCTGGAGCACGGTTCCGAAAAGCCCTGTTCTGCGCATCGAGGACGCCCCTCCGCTGCGGCCGAGCGAGAAGCGAATGTTTGGCATCGGGCAGGGCAGCTTGCGTGTCACGCCGTTGCAGGTGGCTAACGCTATGGCCGCTCTGGCGCGCGGCGGAGTCTATATTCCGCCGAGGATTTTCGATTTGCAATTGGCAATCGGCAATCAGCAATCGGCAATCGATTTGGGCGTGCGTCTGGAGACACTGGCCGTCGTCTATGACGGGATGAGCGATGTTGTCAATGAGGCGAGCGGCACGGCCTATACGCAATTCGAGCCGTTCCTGTCGACTCTTGCCGCCGAGGACGTGAAGGTCTATGGCAAGACCGGCTCGACGGAGCGGCCGGAGCACGCCTGGTTTGCCGGCTTTGCTCAGGACAGCGCCGCTCGAAAGATTGCCATTGCCGTCATCGTCGAAGGCGGCCAGCACGGCTCGAGCGACGCTGCTCCCCTGGCCCGTGACATTATCCAGTTCTGCATCGAAGCCGGATACCTCGGAAAAGCCGTCTTGCAGAATCCGTCATTGTAGGGGCGGCCCTGCGTGGCCGCCCGAACGCCGAGAATGTATTAGGGCAACGGTTCGGCCCTGAGCTCACCGCCGAAGGGCCACGTGGGGTTGCCCCTACATCGAAGGGAGAACACGATGAACTGTCCAAAATGCGGAGCGGAGAATTCGGATAATGCCCAGGCATGTCAGTCTTGTGCTGCGAGGTCGTCTCCACCCCCTTTGCCCCCAGAAGGGATGCCTTATAGCGCCTCCGGAGATATTGTGCCAAGAACGAGCCGATTGGCTATCGCCGCTTTTGTGCTGGCAGTACTGGGTCCTTTCACCCTTGGGGTAACCATCGTGCCAGCGATTGTTCTGGGTTTCATTAGCACCGTCATCATAAACAAAAGCGGCGGCAGGTTGGCTGGGAGCGCTTTGTCCGCAGCAGTTATCGTCATTTCGTTTATTCTGCTGCTGTTGGGTGGGATTCTAATGCCTGCTTTGCTAAATGCGAGACAGACAGCATTGCGAGAAGCCTGTGCCAGGAACCTGTCCCTAATTGGGAAGGCGATGCACATCTACGCCAAAGATTATGATGGTCAATTTCCGCGTTCTGGCGGCAAGAAACCCGTGTGGGGCGGGCACATCCCAGACTGGAAGGCCCAGAACCGGTTCAACGCCTATGGCCTGGCGGCAGACGGCCGCGGTGGTACCGGATCGATCGGCTCCTGTTTTTACCTCCTGGTCAAGGATGCAAATGTTATGCCCCAGTCTTTTATCTGTTCAGGTGATACCGGGGCGACGATGTTTAAACCCGTCCGTGAAAGTGCAGGCGACCGAGCACTGACTGACCTGTGGGATTTCGGCTCTGAGCCGAGCAAGCATTGCAGTTATTCCTACCATCAGCCGTTTAACATATACTCTTTGAGTACATCGAGTAATCCGGGCATGGCCGTGGCGGCCGACAGGAATCCGTGGATCGAATCTCCCGCCCATGCACCTAAAACGTACCCAGGTTTGTATAATCCCGATGGCGGCAGAAAAGCAGTCACGGCCGGCAATGCCCGCCAGCATCAGGAAGATGGGCAAAACGTATTATTCCTGGACAACCACGTGGGTTTTGAGAAGAATCCCTTCTGCGGAATCAATGATGACAATATCTATACCTACTGGGACGGCGGAGACATCCGCAAAGGCGGCGTGCCTATACTTGGTGCAAGCGAATCCAAAGACCGGTTAGATTCATTCTTGGTCCACGATGGCCGCGATGCCGCGTCAGGAATGTCTTCTAAGCTCCCGACTGAATGATGACATAAAGCTGTCGATAAATACCGAACTCCTGGGCTGGTAGGTTTCCCTGTGTCTCTCATCGTCCCTCGCCTGCGATGCCGTAAATTATCCTTGCCATTTTCCAGCGATTCCACCGCCTGAATTTATGATTTCCAATTTTCGATTTTTCAATCGGCATTCGGCAATCGAAAATTGACAATCTATTCGACATCGAGGTAGATGAGGGTTCTTCGGATGATTTCCTTGGCGACGGGAGCGGCGACGGTGCCGCCCGTGTAACCTTTACCGAGTGAGCGTTTGGGCTTTCGGATCGAGACTAAGACGACGATGGCCGGGTCCTCGACCGGGGCGCCGGCGATAAAGGAGGCGACGTAATCATTCTCCGAATAGCCTTTGGCGTCGCTTCGTGCGATATTGGCCGTGCCGGTCTTGCCGAAGACCTGCCACTTGTCCAGGTGCGCTCGCTTGCCGGTCCCCTCCTCGACGACGCCGACTAAAGCGCTGCGGACGACCCATTCGGCGACCTCAGGTCTGATGATGTAGCCGACGGGGGACGCCCCGGCGGAGACGGGAAGTTTCGTCCAGCCCGAGGCCGGATCGAATTTCGGGTTTATGATGTTGCCGTCATTATCAACGATGGCCCTGATCAGAAACGGGCGCACCAGACGCCCTCCGTTGGCGAGGATGCAGAAGGCCCGGACCAATTGCATGCCGGTCACGCAGATTTCCTGGCCGAACGGGATGCGGGTCACGCTGTAGCCGGTCCACTGGCCGGCCGGCCTCAGCAGGCCCTCGACCTCGCCGGGCAGCTCGATGCCCGTCTTTTTGCCGAAGCCGAAGAGCGTCAGGCCGTTGTGAAGCTTGTCTTTGCCAAGCTTCTGTCCGATTTTGGCCATTCCGATATTGCTGGATTTGATCAGAATTTCGCGCACGGTCAAATCGCCGAAGCCTTCACGGTATTCGCCGATCCGGCCGAATCCTTTACCGGAGTAGCTTCCGTTTTCGCAGAAGAACGTCTCGTTTCTGCCGATGGCGCCGGCGTCCAGGGCGACGGCGACCACGAACGGCTTGAAGATGCTGCCCGGCTCGTACCAGTCGGTGATGGCCCGGCTGCGGAAGTTGTTCGGGTCGGTGCCTTTAATATCGCCGGGGTCAAAATCGGGCAGGGACACCATCGCCAGGATGGCCCCTGTCTTCGGCTCAGCCACAATCGCCACGGCCGACTCGGCCTGATAGCTTTCGTATTGTTTGAGCAGCTCGTCCCGGACGAACTGCTGGATGGTCGAGTCAATGGTCAGGATGATTCCCACGCCGTTGGTCAGGATCCCCTCCTGCTCTTTGAAGCGGATGGGCCGGCGGCGCACGTCGGCAAAGAATACGTTCCGTGCGGCCGAGCCGCTCAGGGGTTTGTCGTACGCCAGCTCAATGCCTTCGAGGCCGCGGTTGTCGAGACTCGTGAAGCCGACAAGATTGGCCGTAAGCCTGCCCATCGGATAATGTCTCTGCCATTCGGATTGGACGCCGATGCCGCGAATTCGAAGGGCGGCGCTATAGTCGTTGGCGTCGGAGGTTGTTTTGATTTTGGCGAAGCCCGGATTCTGACTTTCCAAAATAAGCCTGCAAATCTCATGAGCGCCCATGTCCATGAGCGGAGCGAGCTGCGAGGATGTCTCCTTGGCGTCTTCGATCACTCTGGGCTCGGCAAAAATGATCTGGACCTTGTTGCTGGCGGCCAGCACGCGGCCGCGACAGTCGAGAATCGCCCCTCGCTGAGGCTGCCGGCTCATCAGGTAACGCTGCTGTCTGAGGCTGGCCTGCGTGAAATGCTCGCCCCGGTAATACTGAAGGTAGAAACACCGACCGATCAGGGCCAGAAAGGACCCGATCAAAAGCAGCGACACGATGATAGTAACTCGAACGTTTCTCAACTTTTCGATACTCGATACTTGATGCTCGATACTCGACGAGAATCGGGGCAAACGCGATGATTTTAGTTGTCGGTTTTCAATTTGTCCAGATGCTCTGACACGGAGGCCGGGTTAATCAGACTTTCCAGCAAGAGCTGCTTGGCGCCCAACTGCTGTTTCAAGCGGCCTTGTTCGACGTTGCATGAGCAAAGCTCATAGAAGACTTGATTGCCTGCACTCCGCAAGTACACGGCGAGGATCAAAACCGCCGTAAAAAAGAAAACAACGAAAACAAAACGGAATTGAGACATCGTAAGCTCGATTCTCGATACTCAACGAGCATCGAGCATCCAGATTCTATCGCGCGGGCATTTTCAGTCGCATCCCGACGGTCAGATTGTCCTGGTCTTTCAGTTGGTTGGCGTTGAGTTTGGCTATCTCCAGGTACCGGTTGCCGTCGCCAAGCTGCTGGGCGGCAATCCGCCAGAGGTAATCCCCTTCCCGCACGACGTATTCGCCGGCCGGCTTGGCAGGCTTACGCGTGGCGGGCTGGCCTGCCACGCGTACGGCGGGCTGGCCTTTGCTGGCTTTCGGTCCGGTAGTACTGCCGGACCCTGAGCCTGTCGAAGGGGCCGAATTCGTTCCCCCCTGGGGTACCGGGTCGGGCAGAAGGTGCTTCTTGCCGATGGATAACACCTTTTCGAACATGGAACCTGAAAGCACGCCATCGTTTTTGTCTGCATTGGTCCCGGAAGCCTGCAGCGGCGGTATCGTCAGCTTTTGTCCGACGTATATCTCGTCGGGTGCTTTGAGCAATTGGCGATTGGCCTGAAATATCCGCATGACATTCGCGTATTTGTTGCCTTCCTCCTCGCCATAGACCTTCTTGGCTATATCGCCCAGGGTGTCGCTCTCGCAGACCGTATAAACCTGCGAGGCGGCCGGCTTGGGCTTGCTGACCTCGGCTTTCTCTTCGGGAGGCGCTGCTGGGGCAGCCGATTCGATGGCAGGGGCTGGGGTGGGCTCCGCCTCGTTGGCGGTTTCCTGAATCGGGGTTTCCGTTGCGACGGAGGTCTCCTGGGGGAGTTTCATCGTGAAGCGGATATCCTCTTTCTGTTCAAAGGACCTCTGCATATTCGCATTGGGCTGTTCGGCGGCCGGCGCCGACCGGTCGAAATCTTCCTGTGCGTGGCGTTCGTTGATGCCGATACCGAGTGTGCCGTTCGGGGTGCTGACCATGTTCGTGGTGAGCTCGCTGCTGTTCGCGACGCTTCGGAAACGCGGCAGACCGTTGATGATAAATGCAATTACAAATATAAATATCAGACCTAACAACAATCCAATCTTTGCGTCCGAAGTCATGATGAAACTCCATTTCCCTGCCGCTCTTGCACAACCCCCTGGGATGGCAAGGCCATGTGATTATTGTTTTTGTGCAATTCTCAGCTTTGCACTTCTTGCTCGTCGGTTCTCTCTGATTTCCTCTCGGCTCGGCACAATCGGTTTCTTCGTGAGGATTCTGTAGCGGCCGGTCTTGGCGTTCTGTAGAAAATCTCGCTTGACCAGTCTATCTTCCAGGCTGTGATAGCTCATGATGGCGATGTACCCGTTTTTGTTAAGCAATTCCGGCGCCGAGGTCAGCAGTTTCTTCAGATTCTCCAGCTCGTCGTTAACTGCGATTCTTAACGCCTGAAAGGTCCGGGTCGCCGGATGTATCCTGCTTCTTTGACTGCCCCGAGTTCTTTTTAGTGCCCAACAAACAATTTCCGCCAGTCGGCCCGTCGTTGTGATTGGCTCTATTTCACGCTGCTGCACAATGAAACGGGCGATCCGTCGTGAAGCTCTGTCCTGACCGAATGTGTAAATCAGATCGGCCAGAGATTTTTCGTCAGCTTCGTTTACTATATCGGCAGCGGTACGTTCGAATCTTTTGTCAAATCTCATGTCGAGCGGCATATTTGCCTGAAAACTGAGCCCGAAATCCGCATCCGCCAACTGCGCCGAGCACACGCCCAAATCCGCAAGGATCAAATCCGCCTTTTCGATGCCCAGACTCTGAAGCTGCTGGCGGATCTGAGAAAAGTTCGAATGAACAAGAATGACCTTACAGGCCAGTGGTTCCAATGTAATCTGGGCCCGTCGGACAGCATTCGTATCAATATCCATACCGATGAGTACCGCCTCGGGGCCCAAAGCCTTGCCGAGCAGAAGGCTGTGACCTCCTTGTCCGACGGTCGCATCGACCATCACGCCATCCGGTGGCAATCCGATCCGCTCAGTCAGCGTCTCGGCGAGAACCGGAATATGTTCTGTTGTTGAATCGCTCACCTGTCTGAAATGCCGTTCATTTCACGCTGCATGTCATCGAGAGGCCGGTGCGTCAAATACGCAACCCGTTTGAAAAGGCGCTGGTCAGCCCACGGCTATTGTGGTCCTGAGGCCCAGAAGCTTCTCAACATCGGGTGAGAATTCAACACGCGAGAAAATACCATCGAGCTGCCTTAATCGTTCCAGCTTCTGGCCAAGAGCCGCCAGCGCATCGAAGGTCTGTTCGTCAACCTCTCTTCTGCCGGCGAGGCTTTCAGCGACAATCCGGCAATGGTTCGAATCCGTTCCAATCATTGTGTCTTGTCTCCAATTCAAAGGTTATTCTTCGTCATTTTGTTTTTGCAGGACAACCTGACGTGCCTGCGCCATTTGTTTCTGATACTGAGCCATGTGGTCTGAAAGATACTGCTCCCAGCTTTCGCTGTTCCACAGTTCGATATGGTCTCTGACGCCGACCAGGGTAATGTTGTCTTTCAGTCCCGCCCTATTCCTGAGTTTCTCATTCAGCAGCAGCCGGCCTTGTCCATCCAGCTCCACCTTGCTGGCCAGCGCGAAGCTGATTCGTTCGAAGGTCACGGCTTCGTCGGGCGCCGTAGTTCCGGGCGCCACGGCAAGGGCTATTTGCTCGAAATACTTCTCGGGGTACAGACAAAGTATCCCGTTGGCTCCGAGGATCAGATAGAAATTGCTGCCGTGCTCCTCGGCGTCAATCTGGTTTCTTAACTTGTTCGAGATGAGGACTCTGCTCTTACTATCTACGACGTGTTGATATTCGCCTGTTAATAATAGCATGGCATTTGTCCCACTGATCGAAACTATGGTGGGGAATTTAACCACTTTCTGCCACTTCGTCAACATTTAATACCACTTTCTTGGGAATTTTTGCAAAATTATGTTATAGGACGATCCACGTAAAATGCTAATTCAAGGAAGCACAGTTGTTTATAGCGGTTCGGCGGAATCGGCGTCTGAGTTTTTTTTCTGCAGGAAAATTATCACAGGAAGATCCTTCGAAGATATTGACGGCAAGTTCAGGGATTTGGCCTTCCCATTTCAGCATATTTCTTGCTGGCATAGCGAGGGCATCAGCCGCTCAGGGTATGATGGGTTTTGGGTGAATATGGGGCCTTCATTTCGCCGTCTTTAGGGGCCGGGCTGGCTCATACGGGCGACGCTACGCAGTGGCGGGATGATTTCTGATGCGAATCTTGCTCGTGTCTCGTACACAGGCCGTTATCGAGAATGGGCGGAAATGGGCTGATGAGCCGGCCAGAGGTCTGCCGAAGGAATAACAAACAGGACAGGCGGCTGCGAGTTAGTCATGGCAATATCCTGCTCTCGATATATGTCGAGGCGCCGAAGAGCAGTTGGGTAGGCGGAAAAAAGTTGAAAATCCGCCGCCGATGTTGTACCCTAATAAGGGTTCAGGTGTCTGAATAGCTTGGCAAAGAATTGATGTTTGGGGGTGTGCAGGCGAAAATGACGCATCATACGAAAGTGCAAGCCGGTGTCGGAAATGGGCAGCAGAACGGCCTGGCAGGGGGCCGCAAGGGCAAGCGGTTTTGGGTAGTCGGTTCGGCGTTGCTCGCCGTTGCGGCGGCATTTGTGCTGCTGGGGTGGATAAGAACGCCGGCGTCGGCTGACGCCGACAAGATGTTGAATACCTTTACGGTGCGCACGGACGACCTCGTCATCACGGTGACCGAAAGCGGCAGCGTTAAGGCCCAGGAGTCAACGGACGTTATATGCGAGGTGGAAGGGCGCGGCGCCGAGATTGCCAGTATCATCCCTGAGGGCACGGTTATTACTGAGGAGGATGTCAAGAATGGGAGAATTCTCTGCCAGTTGAATTCCTCCGACCTGCAGGATATGTACAACAGAGAGCTGATAGATTTCTCAATCGCACAGGCGAACTATCTGGAGGCTCAGCAGGCGTACATCATTCAGAATAAACAAAATGAATCCGACATTGCTACTTCCCAACTGAAGGTTGAATTCAGCCTGATGGATTTGCGGAACTACATGGGGAAAATGGCGTCGCAAAAGCTTATCGACCGTATGGCTGAGGACCCTAACGCGGTGATCGACATGGTGGCCATCCTTGACTTTCTTGAAGATGCCAACAGTGAAGGAGGGGGAGCCAGGCAGAAGCTCAAACAGCTCAATGACAGCATTATTCTCGCAGAAGAGAGACTGACTCAGGCTCAAAGCGAGCTGGATTCCAGCAGAAAGCTCTTTGCGGCGAATTACGCTCCTGAAATTGAGGTCCGGCAGAAAGAGCTGGCGGTAAAAAGCTACAAGATCCAACATGAGCAGGCGTTAGATGCGTTGGACCTGTACAAGCGATACGATTTTCCCAAGCAGGCCAAGCAGCTTCTGAGCGACTACTATGAGTCTCAGCGTGAATCGGAGCGGACTCTGGCTCGCACGCGATCCAGGCTGGCCCAGACCCAGGCCAAGCTCGAGAGTATGCGGGCCTCTTTCGATCTGCAGAAGAGCCATGTCGATAAGCTGGAACGCCAGATTGCCGCGTGCACGATACGCGCGCCAAGTCCGGGCATCGTGATTTACGGCAGCAGTGCGGACTGGTACCAGAGGCGAGACGACCCTGTCGAAGTCGGAGATGCTGTCCACAAGGGCCAGAAGATTTTCACTATTCCCAACTCCAATCTCATGGGGGCGGAGCTGCGTGTTCACGAGTCGTCGGTGAACATGGTTCTTCCGGGGCAGCAGGCGACAATAATCGTCGAGGCATTTCCCGACACGCCGTTTTACGGCAAGGTTCTCAAGGTTGCGCCGCTGCCGGATCCCCAGCACGGCTGGTTTGACCCCGGCGTCAAGGTATACACGACACAGATCACGATAGACGGAACGCACGATGTCCTCAAGCCGGGGATGTCGGCAAGGATCGAGATCCTCGTGGACCAGTTGTACGACGTGAAAATCGTGCCGGTCCAGGTGGTTGCAAATCGAGGCGGCAAAAAACTCTGCTACGTTGCCACCGAGACGGGTTCGCAAGAGCGTGAGGTGCAGACAGGCGCATTCAACAACACTTTTGTAGAGATCACCAGCGGATTGGAGGTCGGAGAGAAGGTTTTGCTGAACCCGCCGCGTGCGGCTCAATCCACGGCGGAATCCGAATCGAAAGAACGGCAGCCGCGCGCACCGGGGCAGGACAAAACGCCAACGGGCAGTACCGAGAAAGGTGCCGCGTCGGCTGAAAAGCCGGCTCCTGATACAGCGCCTGCTGCGGCGCCATAGGTTCACTTGCAGCCGCAGCGGAACAGCCGCCTTCCGCCTGTTCCGGCCCGAGAAGAATTCTACGTCACATCTGCTTTGGACGCTCGTTCAGGGGCCGTCGTCGAGCATCAAATCTCAGATCACGGTGTGCTGTCGGCCCAGGACAGATGCCTGCTGCGCACGCATTCTATCGCGGTAACTTCGTCGTCTGCGAACTGAAACACCGTCACAAGACCTGTTCGGACAAAGATCTGTTTGATCGTTGGCGAGAGATTGCACAAGACAAGCTGGTGTCCGGCTCCGCCGAGCAGTTTGTCAAGGATCATCAGGCCGCAGATCGTCTCCGATGTGAGCATTTCGACTTTGGAAAAGTCGATTACCACGTCGCGGTCAACAGTCTCAGCGAACATATTGCTGACCGCTTCAAGCTCGGAACCATGCTGCGGCTGTTCCGGCAAGGTAACTACAACAACATCTTTCGAGAAGTTCTCAATTCCCATTTGTGCTCCCTCCGCCCGAGCGTGCGTGGGGCTGCTTCAGTTCATTATTGGAACAGCACACCTCACCCTACTAAAGTATAGTAGAACAATCTTCGGGTTCAAAAGCAGTTAGGTGAAAAAAAGCGGAATTTGCCGAGGCAGCCCAGTTCTTTTGGGGGAAAGGCGGTCATGATGGTCCGATAAGGCAATTTTCTCCAAAAGCCAGGCCTGATACAAAAATACGTAGTCACCACAATAGAAACAGGGGGACCATTTTTTGTACAATAGTATTATGATGGGATGCCGAATCAAGGGCTGCGAGCGCGGAGGCTCGCAACCCTTGTTACTGTATAAGCTGCCTCACGTGGAATCCGGACCGGACGTTTGCTCAAAGGAGGCGATGTCTTCCTGCCGTGCATCGGGCGCATCGCTACCCTTGAGGTCCTGCAGCTCCATCGTCGCCTTGATGTCTTCTGTCCGAAGGATACCTGTCCTGGCCAGTATCTTCATCGCTTCGACAGGGCGGTCCTTGATGATCGAACATTCCACCGAGTGCTGAATCCATTCGGCCCAGAACGACGCGGCGAGAAAAACCAATGCCAGGACGAACAAGGTCAGGGCCAGACCGAACGAAGAACCCCGGCTCAGTGCGTAGCCGGCCGCGATGACCAGCCCGACGCCGCTCATGACCAGCAGACTGTTTTCGGCGTGAGCGATGTTCAGCGAGTCCTTATTGGGGAAGAAATCGCTCCGCCGCAGAATGTTGTAGGCGGTCATTCTTCGCCGGAGCGGCACGCCGAGCGCCTCACCAAGGTATCGCGTCGGGTCCGGCGAAAATTCAGCCTGTTCTCCGGAGCCCCGGGCCCTGTCGCCGAGGCGGAAGAGAAAGCACAGCAGCACGTGATGGATGGGCATGACAATGCTCCTGTGGAGAACATGGATCGCAGCCCCGATGACGATAATGGCGAGAACCGCCACGCTCGGATGCAGGGCGTCGATCACGGCTGCTGTTTGCTCGTGAGAAAAGCAGGCCGCACAGACCACCAGGAGAAAACCGCCGTAGGAATAACAGAGTACCCGCAGAAGCCCAGCACCCAGTGACTCGATGGTCTTGTTCATCATGCACCTCATTTCTATCTACGAAAAATTCCGCCGAGGCTTATAACGTGACCACATCAGGAACATCGAAAAACGCCGAGCACCCCGTCGATGCCGTTTCGGCGTGGGAGCACAGGCGTCCTGAGCCTGCCCGCCAATTCCCGTGGCGGGCGAGCCGAAGGACCTTCGTACACTAACACACTCTGCCGGGATTGTCAAGACCTGTCGGTCAGAATCTAAAGAAAATGCCCAGGGACAGGACCGGATAGAACTCGAACGGCTCCAGGTCGTCTTCGATCTCCTGCCTTTCCTTTGCCAGATCATCTGCCAAGCCAGCCGCTACTCCCGTTGCGGAGAGTGTCACATCGGGAGAATCCGTAAAAGCAACACCGAAGTCACAGTAGAATCCCCACTTCTTGTCGGGATCCATCGGGTCGCCCCAGCCGATTCCTATATAGGGGGCCACGCCGTCGATCTCTACGTCGCCGGACAGCGTGCCTATGTCATCAGGTGTGTACTCACGATCACCGATGGTCACGTTTTCACTCGGTGTCGCATCCAGATCGAGTGTGTGGTCCATTGAGATCAGACCGCCGCTGATACGGAAAGAGCTGTCAAAGAGATACCAGTCCACCAGTGCGGAAAAAGAAGAGAAATCCAATCCAACATCGTACTCCACATTATCAAACTCGTCGTCGTAATCGAAATCGAGCGTATTCAAACCGACGCGGGCGTTGACATTCGACGTAATTCCCGTAGTGAGCTCCCCGCCGAGTCCTAACGTGCCGGCCTTGCCCGAGATTGCTAATCCGCCGGAGTCCGCGCAGCCCGCCCCGCAGGACAGCACAACCGACACGATCAGCAACAGGATGGCATTTGCTTTTTCTCTCATGACATTCCCTTCCTTTCTGGTTGAATACTTGGATCTCGTTTAAGTTTTGTTCTGTTTTCTGTACGCCGCCTTGTTCTCCATCAGGAAGCTGTCGCGACACTGTATGATAACACGATACAAAACCGAGTCAAACAACGAGATTCTCTTAAAGTTTTTTTCACCCCCTCGTTTTTGAGCTAAAAACGCATACCCGGCACAAAAAATACGTAGTTACCACAATTGACAATCGGCGGATTTTCGCCTAAAAACGACATATCAGTTTCGGGTCGAAGAACGTGTGGTTAAGCAGAGGATATCTTGACGGGCGTTGTGTCAGCCAACTGTAAGGCAAACAAAAAAAACGGCAGAGTGAACGATGAATTTGTTGGTGAATAGAAGCGTGTGTGCAATCTGGCGGTACTGCCGGACACACCTTACCAAGCACGGAATGAGACGGAGGTACTTATGGAAAAGTCGAATAAGTTGAAGAAGGTAACCATTCTGGCCCTCCTGCTTTCTGAAATTGGGTGCGTCTCAAACGAGGCAGGCAGATATTACTTGAAAGAGAAGCTCCCCACCAGGAAAACCCGCGAGGTCGAGGTGTTGCGAGAGGCGCCTCAAAAAGCGTATGTTGTGATTGCGGATTTTCAAGCTCGCGATGCTACTGTCGCGCACATGCGGAAAAGGGCGGCACAAATTGGTGCTGATGCTGTAATTGTCGTGCCCGTTGGGGGCTGGTACTCCGAAGGAGAGGTCTGGGCGCAAAGTGATCGGTACTCGAACACGTACACCCGGCTAATTGCGACGGCGATAAAATACAAAGATTTTGTCCCATCCATAGTTGAAGGTTGAAAAAAGCGATGGCTACTCCTGCCTGGTCTGACGTAAGATCAGGCGAGGATTTTGACGAACAGTCATAGAAAGGAGTAGCCATGCACAAGACAGAGTA
>Ga0210377_10000421_pt1 | contig 40568 bp, 24 predicted proteins | sample PLM4_65_b1redo_FD_155480 | JGI IMG/M metagenome (GOLD analysis project Ga0210377, IMG submission 155480) | Groundwater sediment microbial communities from an aquifer in East River, Colorado, USA - PLM4_65_b1 redo | ecosystem: Environmental > Terrestrial > Soil > Riparian zone | place: USA: East...
CTGGGCCATGCGTTCTGTAAAACGCAGAAACAAACGGAGAGAGTCGGCTCGTTTCTACCATTACAAGCGACATAACTTATTGGCTCCGCTAAGGGTTAAAGAACGAAAATGAAATTAGACAGTACAATTATTGAGTAAGCTATAAGAAAGGAGGTAGAGTCAGGTTGCGAAGAATTGTCTCGGGCTGATATGGACGAGATGTTTCAAAGGGAGAATCACCATTAATCATCCTATTTTGAGGGAGGACTATTATGTATCAGAAACTGCTCTATTCAGTGATGTTGGCGGTCTTTGCTCTGGTCGCCGTTCCATCGACCGCTCATGCACAGGTACAGAACCTTGTGCTGAATCCGAGCTTCGAGACGGATGAGGTCATCTTAAATGACCCTGCATGGGAACAATGGTGCACCTGGGGATACGAGACCGGCCTGAACAGCACCGTCGAAATCAGCGAAACCGAATTCGCGGATGGCGCAAAAAGTCTCAGAATAATACCAAAAGGAGACACCAACTGGTATTTCATCTTGCTGCATCTGCCCATTTACGTCGATGTTAACAAAAACTACACGGTCAGCTTCTGGGCCAAAGCGGAAAAACCACGTCCCCTGACCGTACAGTTGAAAGCAACAGATAACTCCATTAATGCCTGGGGCGCAACAGACTTTGCGCTGACAACCGAGTGGGCTGAGTACCACTATGCATCAGACGTCAAGATCAATAACGTAAAACTTGAGATATTGTGCTCCGGTTCTGAAGTTCCCTTCTGGTTGGATTTTGTATTTATGTATGAGGGGGACTATATCGCCGGAATTGCACCGTCGGGAGCCGGGGGTCCCGGAAAAGCTGCTCGTCCCGAACCGGCCGATGGGGCTGTGATCGAGCAAACCTGGGCGACCCTTTCCTGGAAGCCGAGCGCCCTTGCCGCCTCTCACAATGTGTATGTGGGTGACAATTCAGACGACGTGGATAAGGGTACCGCCGACACGTTCCGAGGCAACCAGCCTTCCGCGTATTTCACGGTGGGCTTCCCCGGATTTCCTTATCCGGACGGTCTTGTCCCGGGGACAACCTATTATTGGCGAATCGATGAGGTCAATGAGGCGGATCCGAATAGTCCCTGGAAAGGCGACCTCTGGAGTTTTTCGGTTGCGCCCAGGACGGCCTATGGCCCCGATCCGGCTGACGGGGCCGAATTCGTCGGTCCGGCCAATGTGACGCTCAAATGGAAGCCGGGCCTCGGAGCTAAATTGCATACGGTGTACTTCGGTGACAACTTCGACACGGTCAGTAATGCCGCCGGAGGACTTCCGCAGGCGGCTCCAACCTTTTCCGCCGGCTCACTTAAGCCGGAAAAGGTCTATTACTGGCGCGTCGATGAATTTGACGGCGCTTCCACGTATAAAGGCAATGTCTGGGCCTTCACGACGCCCGGCGCTGCCGGCAGCCCCAAGCCGGTCAACGGCGCCGCGGGCATGCAGATGGTCTCTAAGCTGAGCTGGACGCCGGCAACTACCGCCGTTTCGCACGATTTGTACTTCGGCACGGATAAAGAGGCTGTCAAGAACGCTACGGCCGCCTCGCCCGAATACAAAGGCAGCAAGGCCAAAGGCTCTGAGAGCTACGATCCCGGCAAGCTCGCCTGGTACACCCCCTACTACTGGCGAGTGGATGCGGTCTATGCTACGGGCACGGTCAAGGGTCTCGTCTGGAGCTTTACGACGGCCGATTTCCTGCTCGTGGACGACTTTGAGTCCTACAACGACCTCGACCCGCCCGATCCTGCGAGTAACAGGATATTCGACAAGTGGATAGACGGTTTTGCGACCCCGACGACAAACGGTGCGCTGGTGGGCAATGACCTGCCTCCTTACGCCGATCAGGCGACCGTCCATGGCGGCGCTCAGTCGATGCCCTATCGCTACGACAACGCGAACAAGACTTCCGAGGCAACGCTGACGCTGGTTTATCCGCGTGACTGGACTGAAGAAGGTGTTGCGAAACTGTCGCTGTGGTTTAGAGGCGCTTCGGCCAACGCCGCCGAACGGATGTGCGTGACTCTCAACGGCGGCACGCCCGTCTATCATAGCGATGCGAAGGCAGCCCAGGCGGCGGGATGGACCGAGTGGGTAATCGACCTGCAAGCGTTCCAGGGTGTGACCCTCACCAACGTCAATACGATCAGCATTGGCTTTGGCACGAAGGGCAGCCCCGCGGCCGGCGGCACGGGCAAGGTGTACTTCGACGACATCCGGTTGCGTCGGTGAAAGATATTTCGTAGGGGCAACCCCATGTGGTTGCCCGAGCCCAGGGCGGCCACGCGGGGCCGCCCCTACAAGCAGAGTGCCTGCGCGCAGGCCGGGGGCCGCATGCTCGGCGAAGTGAGGTCACAGCGTCCCGACTCATCGGTCATCGAGTGATTCTTCTTGACGGGAAGGCAACCGATCTGGTATAAGTAAGCTAAGATGAAGTCCGTAGATTTGGGGTTGTCCCGGTGGGATTCTGCCTGTTTTTCGGACTCTCGGAAGGAAAAAGGCGGTTTTTGGTCTGCGGGGGACCTCCCAAACAAATTCGGCTAAGAGGAGCGTGTCAAGATGAAGACCGTTGTCGGTCGATTCATTCCGCCCGTATCTAAAGGAGGACCATTATGTGTAAGAAGTTGACTGCGTTAGTATCCCTGGTTTTTGTGCTGGGTTTGGCTTGGACGTGCACGGCCCAGACCGCCGATCCGGACCCTGTCGGCTGGTGGAAATTTGATGAGGGATCAGGCACCGTCGCAGCCGACTCCAGCGGGAATGACATGGACGGCGCGCTTGTCAGCAACCCGGTATGGCGTCAGGACGGTATGCGCAACGGATGTTTGTTCTTTGACGGAGACCTGGCTCACGTTCGGATTGCGCATCACGACAGCTTGATTCCGGGGGCCGGCAGCTTCACGGTTGTGTTCTGGGCGCATCTGGAGCTGACGCCGGGTACGCGGGGATCGACAAACTGGGACGTCGCTGTGGCCAAAAGGGATACAGGCAGTGTAGGATACTACGTCGGAGCGGACAGAAACCAGGGACCTGCAGACCAAACCGGATACCGGTTCATGCTGGGAGACACCAGCGCGCGCAGAAAAGACACCCCCTATGTGCTGGCGCCGTTGGGAGAATGGGTCTTTGTGGCGGCCGTTCTTGACAGAGACCGCAATGCTCAGGAAATCTCAGTTGACGGAGGGCGGACCTGGGCCAACACGACCCCGCCACCCGGCCCTATTGCACCGGCCGTGGATCTGGCGATTGGATGGGACATAGGGCCGAACAACTATTGGTTTCATGGGAGGATCGACGATGTGCGGCTTTACAACTGGCCGTTGTCGGCGAAGGAAATTCGGATTGCCATGGACGGCGGCAAAGGATTCCCGCGTGCGATGCGTCCCGTTCCGCAGGATGGGGCCATGCTCCCAGCTACATGGGCCAACCTCTCGTGGATGCCGGGAAGTTTCGCAAGCTCGCATAATCTGTACTTCGGAGCCGGCTTCGATGATGTTAATGACGGCACCCCGGCTGCTTTTGCCGGTAATCTGGCCACAACCTCCCAGATAGTCGGAGTAGCCGGTTTTCCCGCCCCCGAGGGCCTTGTCCCGGGCACTACTTACTACTGGCGAGTTGATGAGGTCAACAACGCCGACCCGAACAGCCCCTGGAAGGGTGATGTCTGGAGCTTTATAGTTCAGTCCAAGGTTGCCTACAATCCCACCCCGTCCGATGGCGCTAAGTTTATGGCCACGGATGTGACCCTTAGCTGGACGGCCGGCTTCGGCGCAAAAATGCACACGGTGTACTTCGGCGACAATTTTAACGATGTCAGCGCCACCTCCGGGGGTACTTTTCAGCCCACCACAACTTATGCTCCCGGTCCGCTTGAGTCAGGCAAGACTTACTACTGGCGGGTCGATGAGTTTGACGCTGTCGACACATACAAAGGTAACGTCTGGAGCTTCACAACCAGACCCGCCATCCCGATTGTCGATCCTAATCTCGTCGGCTGGTGGAAACTTGATGAAGGTTACGGAGCCACTGCGCTGGATTGGTCCGGTCACCAGAATGACGCTACCCTTGTTAATAGTCCGCGATGGGTGGCGGGCTATTTCGACGGCGCGCTGGAGTTTGACGGTACGGACTATGTCACAATGGACCCTGTCGCTGACGACATAAAGGGCAACGATATTACGCTCAGCGGATGGGTCAAGACAACCGACACCCACGGGCTCTGGCTCTCCTGCAACACCGCCAGCCGCGGCAATGTCGCCATCTGGTCCATCGATAATAGCCGGGCGGCCATGTACGATGGAACTGACAGTGTTTACGAAGGCTACTCCGGCACGGTGGTTAGTGACGGCCAATGGCACCTGCTGACTTATGTCAGGAGCGGCCCAACCGGATATATATACGTCGATGGATTCCTGGAAAACACGCACGCGGCCGGTTACAGTTTCAGTGCGACTGACCTTTGGTCAATAGCGCAGGAGTGGGATGCCGGCGGCCCGACCGACTTCCTGGTTGGGATTGTGGACGACGTGCGCATCTACAATATGGCGCTGACGCAAGACCGGGTTGTGGAACTTATGAGGGGTGATCCGCTGCTTGCCTGGAATCCGAACCCGGCTAACGGCTCGACGCGGGACATCGAACATGCCACGCCTCTGACCTGGTCGCCCGGCGATAAGGCTGCTCAGCATGATGTGTACTTCGGGCTGGACAGAGCCGGCGTGGATAAGGCCGACGCGTCCGATGCGACCGGCGTTTATCGAGGCCGTCAGAACGCGACGACGTTTACTCCCGCCGAAGGCGTCGCATGGGGCGGCGGCCCTTATTACTGGCGCGTCGATGAAGTCAACAACGACGGCACAATCGCCAAGGGCAGAATCTGGAGCTTCACCGTCGCCGATTTCATTCTCGTGGACGATTTCGAGAGCTACGACGCCGGCGCCAATCAAATCTGGTACACGTGGGTGGACGGGCTCGGCTATGGCTCGCCGACGACTCCGCCCTACTCGGCCGGCAATGGCACAGGCTCTGCGGTAGGCGATGAGACTACGTCCTCTTACACCGAGGAGGCTAACGTTCACGGAGGCGGCCAGGCTATGCCGGTGGCCTACGACAACAATAAGCAGGGCTACGCCAGGTATTCGGAGGTGGAGCGGACGCTGAGTCCGCCGGCAGACTGGACCGCGCAAGGCGTTGCCGAGCTGTCACTCTGGTTCCGCGGCGACCCGGCTAACTCTGCCGAGCGGCTGTACGTGGCCATTGCCAACAGCACCGGACAGCCCGCGGTGGTGTACAACGATGACGGCAATGCGGCGAAAACGAATACCTGGACGCACTGGGTAATCCCCTTGCAGACCTTCGCGAATCAGGGCATCAATCTGGCGAGCGTGAACAAAATCGCGGTCGGCATCGGCACCCGTGGTAACGTCACGACACCCGGCGGCACGGGCAAAATGTATTTCGATGACATCCGCCTGTACCGACCGAGCACTGGTCCATAACAGCACATTCGGCTAACATCAGAAGAGGCATCTGTTCGGGGCCTGTATCGATTGATTCGGTACGGGCCCCGTTTGTTTTCACAAGCGGCAGGGTTATTATTGCCCAGGAAATTGCGCTGCTTGCTGGTTTACGACTTAATGACCGGCCAGTCGAATGTAGTTTGCATGTCGATGTATTTACCCGTTCTGCTCGATTCACGGCAGGCGATCATAATCTCCAGACAATGCAGGGCATGTTCGGCCGTGACCAGAATACGTTCGCCCGTGAGCAGGCGCTTGGCCACGTAGGATGCGCCCTGTTGCCAGCGGAAGCCCTGCAAGTCGGTGCAGTGGCGCTTCATCTGGGGATCTTCATCTGTCGCCAGGTCCACGCCGGCTGGTCCCCAATCGTAACCTGCCAGGCTCATCACTCCGCTGTCGCCGAATATCTCGATGGTAGTCTTGTCCTTCTCCATCGCATCGTGTGGCCTGGCCTGGTCGAACAGGGAAAATCCCGTCATGACCTGGCTGAATATCCCTTTGCCGTGGTCGATCAGTAGCATGGCGTTTTCATCGGTCTGGACCTTGACGTTGAGCTTCTTGCCTTCATGGGTGGTAACCGTGACTTCCGGATGCAAAATACCGGCCATGCCGCAAACACGTTTGGCCGGCCCGAGAATGCCGGTCAGGGTAGTGATATTGTAAACGCCGAGATCGTAGAGACTGCCGCCGCCATCCATAAAAAACTCCGGCGCCCACAGCCACTTGTGGCCGTTGTGGCCATAAAAAGCCCTCGCGCCGGCTATGCGTCCGAGCTTGCCAGCCGCAGCCGTTCGAGCCATAAACTCGAATTGCGGGCTGGTCACCATACAAGGCGCCGCCCAGAATCCAACGCGGTTCTTTCCGGCAAGATCGATGAGACTCTGTCCGTCTGAGACGCTATTTGCCATGGGCTTCTCACTCCAAACGTGTTTGCCGGCTTGCAGACCTGTTCTGTTGATTTTGTAGTGTTCGGTAATGGATGTCGTGTTGACCAACAGGTCAAAGTCAGCCCCCTTGAGCATCTCGTCGATGTGCCCATATACGTGGGGGATGTCATAGTCCCTGGCCCGCTGTTCGGCTCGGGAGCGGATAATGTCACATACACTGACGACTTCGATATAATCGCGAGACTTCATATCCGGGATGTATTTCCCGGACACGCTGCCGCAGCCGATAAGGCCGACGCGAATTTTCTTGCCGGATGGGACCGCCTGGCCCTTGTCGGCCGTAGCCTGGGTAATGGAGGCTCCCCCGAAGAGAGTTATCGCCGCCGCGGCATGACCGGTCGAGCGAATAAAGAATCGCCGGGACATGTTATTTGTTTGCCTAGTGACGGATTTCTTTGTTCTCATCGATCTTCTCCACTATAGACAACAAGTTCGAATTCCGAATTTAGTCTGCCTTAAACAGAGGCTTGTAACCAACAATCGGCCTTATTGGGCGGCTTATTGCTATCCTTGACTGTCAACTCCTGCAATGTAACGACCAGGACTGCCCATGTCAAACGCTTTGACGGGTTGGGTCTGATGGACCTGTCTCTTCTTTCATGGTCCTATGATGCAAAGACACAATCCCGGAACTCTCCTTGACAAGAAGGTGGTTAATATGGTATTAATAATGCCGATAACAACCTGCGTTCTGTAAGGTAAGGAGGATCATTATGCGTAGCAAATCGATTTACTTCGTCTCCGTTATTTTAGCGATGGTGGTGGTCTGTGATGCCTCGGCCGACCTGCTGGGTTATTGGAGGTTGGATGAGAATGATGGGGCTATTGCTGCGGATTCATCAGGAAACGGCTATGACGGGAAGATTAACGGGGCACTGTGGACATCAGGCAAGTCAGGCTCTGCTTTGGATTTCGACGGAGTCGATGATTATGTGCTTTGTGCTGAAAGAGCAGGGACCGGACCGGGTGTCTATCCGAAGCAGCTTATGCCCCAGACCTTCAGCGTATCCTGTTGGACTAAGCTTGATAACTTCGCCTATTTCAGCAGCTTCGTCGGCAACGGCATCGATACCGGCGACGATGAGTGTGGATTCTTCTTATACAACTGGGGCTGGGTGGGTGATAACGAACGTGACTTCGGCCTGGCCATACGAACCGAAACCGCGATGAGCTACGTCGAAACTCCGAATATCTACCAAACGGACACCTGGTATCACCTTGCGGCCACCTATGACGGAGCGGATGTAAGGATCTATGTCAATGGCTCCCTGGTCACCGGCCCGACGAACGTGGGCGGACCCATCAGGTGGGTCAGTGCAGGCAGCGGCAATTACCCTGAAAGGTTCGCAATCGGAGTATGGCTGGATCCGGGCTACGATTTGTGGATCGACGGCATCATTGACGAGGTGGGCTATTGGGACACGGTACTGACCGAAGTGGAGATAACGAAGCTCGCGGAGCGCACAAAAGCAAGTGAGCCGAGTCCCGCCGACGGGGCCCTGTATCCGGACACGTGGGTGAATCTGAGCTGGGTGCCGGGAGCTTACGCGACCTCGCACGACGTGTACCTGGGCGACGATTTTGACCATGTGAACAATGACAATAACACGGGCGGCACGTTCCGAGGTAACCAGACCTCCACGTTTTACGTCGCCGGTTTTCCCGGCTTTGCCTATCCGGATGGTCTGGTTCCGGGGACTGCTTATTACTGGCGAATTGACGAGGTCAACGAGGCGAATCCCAACAGTCCGTGGAAAGGGGATGTGTGGAGCTTCTCGGTTCCACCCAAGACGGCGTACAATCCCAGTCCGGGGGATGGTGCTGAGTTTGTCGCCGTGGATGTGAAGCTTAGCTGGACGGCAGGCTTCAGGGCGAAATTGCACACGGTATATTTTGGCGACGATTTTGACACGGTTGCGAATGCCGCCGGGGGATTGCCCCAGGGAGTGACAACCTACAATCCCGGCCCGCTCAAATTGGAGAAAGTCTATTATTGGAGGGTCGATGATTTTGACGGCGCCTCCACGTATAAAGGCAATGTCTGGGCCTTCACGACGCCCGGCGCCGCGGGCAATCCGAAGCCGGCCAATCGCGCTGCGGGCGTGCAGATGGTCGCAAAGCTGAGCTGGACGCCGGCAACGACTGCGACTTCCCACCAGGTCTATTTCGGCACGGATAAAGAGGCCGTCAAGAACGCTACGACCGCCTCGGCGGAGTACAAGGGCAGTAAGGCCAAAGGTTCCGAAAGCTACGATCCCGGCAAGCTCGCCTGGTACAGCCCCTATTACTGGCGCGTGGATGCCGTTTATAATACAGGTATGGTCAAGGGTCTCGTCTGGAGCTTTACGACGGCTGACTTCATCACGGTAGATGATTTTGAATCCTACAACGACATCGATCCGCCCGACCCGGCGAGCAACAGGATCTTCGACAAGTGGATAGACGGCTTTGCAGCCCCGACGACAAACGGGGCGCTGGTGGGTAATGAGCTTCCTCCTTATGCCGAGCGGACGATTGTCCACGGCGGCGCCCAGTCAATGCCATACTCCTACAACAACAACCTCAAGACCTCCGAAGCCACTATGACGCTGGTCTATCCGCGTGACTGGACCGAGGATGGGATTACGAAACTGTCGCTATGGTTCAGAGGCGCCCCGGCCAACGTCCCTGAGGGGATGTACGTGACTCTCAACGGCGGCACGCCGGTCTATCACGCCGATCCGAAGGCGGCTCAGGCGGCGGGATGGACTGAGTGGGTGATCGACCTGCAGGCGTTCCAGGGCGTGACGCTGACGAACGTTAACACAATTACGCTTGGCTTCGGCACCAAGGGTAGTCCCGCGGCCGGCGGCACGGGCAAGGTGTGCTTCGACGATATTCGCCTGTATCGGCCATAGATGGCTCCGTAAAGAGCGTGCTGTCCTTGTGGCACCGCCGTAAAGCGTCCGCTACGGGACTGACGTGGGACGAACATCAGGATTTGCCTTAGCTCGCGGTCTGTGGATCTCAATGCTCGATGCCGGATGCTCGATACTCGACGGGAGTGGTTCGATCCGGCTTTTGCCGGAAGCGAAGTCGAAGGATCAAGAATCCAGGATCACTGGGTCATGCCTGCTAAGCGCCGGCCCAGATTGGCGATCTTACGGAGCTCTTCGGTGTCAAGCGGGTACCGGCGAGCTTGCGACCTCGGCGTCCGCCCCGTCGGTGCGGTGCCGGGTGACGCATCCGAGCCAGTCCCGAGCACATCTGCGGCCTGCTCGTGCTCGGCCTTCTCGCGGCCGGGCGGCACACACGGAGCCGCTGACTGGGGTTGCCGTCTGCCGTCGGTCGGGCAGGTCTGTTGTGAAAGTGGCCCTGGCCGCCCTGGTGGCGGATCGGCGTATTGCCCCGGCATCTCCTGCGACTGGGCCCACTGGGCGATTCGCTTTCGAAGCTCCTGGCTGTCGGCGTCCATTTCGCCGGCTTGCTTCGTGAGGGATTCCTCCACGTCTCGAGCCTCGACGAGCAGTTTCTGAAGGCGGGCAATCCGCTCAGCGAACTGGACCACTCGTCGGGTGTTGTCCCTCAACATCTCTTCCAATCGCCGTCTTTGAGTGATGTCCGTGGCAAAGACAACCAGCGTGGTCGCTCTGCCGGCCTCATCCTTAACGACGGTCATTTTCATTTGTGCCAGAAAGCTCGTTCCGTCGCTCTTGAGATGTTCGCAAAGGCCGATCTTCTGGCCGCGCTGTTTGGCTTGCTCAATGAAAGCCATCCCATCTGCTTTCTGTTGCTCCCCGGCAAGAAATGCACTGATCGTCCGGCCGATAAAATCGCTTGTTGTTTGGTACCCGTGCATTGTGACCCACGCGGGATTAGCGAACTGAACAACGCCGGCCAGATCGAGCACGGCTACGCCCTCGCCTGCCTGCTCCGCGATGGCGCCCAAATATCGCAAGGCGTGTTCGACCTGTTTATATGTGGCAAGAACATCTTCCATTGAATACATCCTCCACAAAACTAACTGTATTGGAGGTTTCATCTGTGAAACATCAGCACGCGCAAAGTCATTCGGCAAAAATCGTCAGGTTCTTTTCAAGAAAAATCCGGGTATTTGAGAGAGGAACTCGGCAGCCTCGATTCCGCAGCAAAATCGCAGATTTTGCCCACCCAAACACCTGTTTTTCCTATAAAAATACGTAGTCACCACAATAGACAAAATTACCCATATCTCATACACTTTCATAAGAACCGCGGGAGGCTTTCTTATCTAACACCTTCTTGGCAAGACGTACGTGTGCGACGCGGGGTCTTGAGCAGTTGCTAAAACATGGGGGGGAAGGAAGGCCAAAAATGGCGGACGCATCAAATCCAAGAGAGTCGAGATCATTCCATAGCGCAACAGTTTTGCTCAAAGAGCAGAAAGAAGGAAGGTGTAAAATGAAATGGTTAAATGGTTACAGAATCAGGTTAGTGTTATTTGGATTTGTGGCCGCAATCTTGGCTGGCGGTGGTGGAGAAGCCTACGGTGATTTCACCTTCGGCAAGCCGCAGAACCTGGGACCAGTGATCAATAGTCCTTCGGGTGACGCGGGAATCTGCTTCTCGGCCGACAGTCTGGAGTTGTATTTCTCCTCGGACCGGCCAGGCGGGTATGGCTACTACGACATATGGATGACAACGCGAGTGACGACGAGTGATCCCTGGGGTCCGCCCCTCAACCTTGGACCGGCGGTCAACACCCCATACGCAGAAATCTGCCCGAGCATCTCCTCAGACGGTTTGACGCTGTACTTCAGTGACGACTGGTACGGCTCGGCCCGGCCCGGCGGCTTGGGCGGGTATGACATATGGATGGCCAGACGGGCAAGTCGTGGCGCCCCGTGGGGCACGCCCGTGAATGTCGGGGCCCCGATCAACAGCACTGCCAACGACATAACGCCGATGATCTCCAGGGACGCGCTAATCTTAGTCTTCGCCTCCACTCGCGACGGAGGCAAGGGTAGCTACGATCTATGGGTGTCCACTCGGGCAACCATACAGGACGACTGGGGTGCGCCGGTCAATTTAGGTGGAGTCGTCAACAATGGGTCCTTCGACGCCGAGCCCAGCCTCTCATCCGACGAGCGGGCCCTGGTTTTCGCCTCCCGACGCCCTGGTGGATTCGGTGACATCGACCTGTGGATGACCACTCGTAAGACCCATAGCGATCCGTGGGGTCCGCCGGTTAACCTCGGTCCACGGATCAACACCTATGGGCATGAAGGAGGAGCAGCGATTTCCGCCGACGCGAGGATGCTTTACTTCTATACCCACACCCTCCCGGGTAATTTTGGAAGTTATGACTTGTGGGAAACGCCGATCATCCCCGTCGTTGACTTCAACGGCGATGGAATGGTAGCCATTGAGGATCTCGTGCGGCTAATCGAATCCTGGGGCAAGGACGATCCCACGGTGGATATAGGCCCCATGCCATGGGGCGATGGCAAGGTCGATGAGAAGGACCTGGAGGTCCTGATGAGCTATTGGGGGCAGGAGATTCTGCCGGGGAGCCTGATTGCATACTGGAAGCTCGACGAGGCCGAAGGCAGTATCGCTGAAGATAGAGCCGGTGACAATGACGGCGTTCTTCATGGCGAGCCGCTCTGGCAGCCTGCCGGTGGTAAGAAAGCTGGCGCGCTGGCGTTCGACGGTATCGATGACTACGTCAGCACCGCGTTCGTGTTGGACCCGGCAGCCGGGCCGTTCAGCGTCTTGGCCTGGATCAAAGGCGGTGCGCCCGGACAGGCGATTATATCTCAAACAGACGGCCCGAATGGGACTGGAGAAACCTGGCTTGGCGCCGATACGCTGGAAGGAAAGCTGATGACCGGATTACGGCCTCCGGGGCAACGGGGACCCACGCCGCCGATGGTTTCGGATGCCGTCATCACCAATGGCGAGTGGCACCATGTCGGCCTCGTCGTGTCGGAGTACCAAGCCAGAGAGCTATATGCCGATGGAATGAGAGTGGCTTGTGATACCCAGACCGTTAAGCTGCCTTCCTCGGATGGCGGCTTGTATTTCGGCGCCGACAAGGCCCTTGGCGCGTCAACCTTCTTCTCCGGCCTGATCGACGACGTCCGTATCTACAATGTAGCTTTGAGCGCCGAAAAAATCGAGGCCTTGGCAAACTGAGTCCATAAAGAACAGAGAGGTAAGGTGGAAAATGGGACGCTTTAGTGATTTCAAGAGGGGGTTGGTATGGGTCGGGTTTCTCGCGGTCGTTCTGACTGGCGGCGTCCGAAACGCCAGGGCAGATTTCACATTCGGCAAGCCCGTAAATCTCGGGCCGAACATCAACAGTTCGTCAGTCGAGATTGACCCAAGCATCTCGGCGGACGGTTTGGAACTATTCTTTGAATCCCGCAGATCTGGCGGGCACGGACTCGCTGATATATACGTGTCAAGACGGGCAAGTAAAGATGACCCCTGGGGACCTTGTATGAACATTGGGGCCCCGGTCAACACCGCGAATTGGGAACAAGCCCCGAGTATCTCGGCTGATGGTCTCTCGCTGTACTTTTCCAACTATCCCAGTGTGTATGGGATCGATGACCTTTGTGTAACCACACGAGCAAGCGTCTCGGATCCCTGGGGACCGCCTGTGAATCTCGGAGTGACCGTCAACAGCTCGTCTGACGACTGGGCCCCGAGCATCTCAGCCGACGGCCTGGTGGTTTTCTTTATGTCGGGTCGGGCTGGCGGGTTGGGCGGTGACGATCTATGGTTTACAAGCCGGGCAACGAAAAATGACCCCTGGGGCAGTCCGGTGAATTTAGGGGCCACAATAAACAGCTCTTTTGAGGAGGCTTTCCCGGACATCTCTGCCGACAGCCGTATGTTATTCTTCAGCGATCACATGCTTGGACCATTTCGGCCCGGCGGTTATGGTGGGCAGGACATATGGGTTACGACAAGGGCAACAACAAACGATCCCTGGGGAGAACCGAGGAATCTCGGACCAGTTATCAATAGCTCGGATTGGGAGTTTTCGCCGAACATCTCAGCCGATGGTTCCACGCTCTACTTCTGTTCCGACCGTCCCGGCGGAATCGGCAGCGCCGACCTCTGGCAGGCACCGATTCTTCCGGTCGTTGACTTCAACGGCGACGGCAAGGTGGACATCCAGGACCTTCTGAGATTCATCGAATCCTGGGGCAAGGATGACCCATCGGTGGATATAGGCCCCATGCCATGGGGCGACGGTGTGGTGAATGTTCAGGACCTGGAGGTCCTGATGCGCTACTGGCAGCAGGAAATTCTGCCGCCTGAATTGGTTGCTTTCTGGAAGCTGGATGAGACCGAAGGCAGCATCGCCAAGGATAGAGCCGGTGACAATGACGGCACTCTTCATGGTGAGCCGCAATGGCAGCCGGCGGGGGGCAAGAAGGCCGGAGCGCTGCAATTCGACGGAATCGACGACTATGTGAGCACCGCGTTCGTGTTGGACCCGGCAGCCGGACCGTTCAGCGTCTTTGCCTGGGTCAAGGGCGGTGCGCCCGGGGACGTGGTTATCTCGCAGACCAATGGTATGGGTGGCAGCGGTGAGACTTGGCTGGGAACTGAGCCATCGAGCGGCAAGTTTATGAGCGGTTTAGCGGCTCCTGCTGTTGGCCGGTTTATCCCGCAGCCGCTGAAGTCGGAATCCGTCATCACCGACGGCCAGTGGCATCATATCGGCTTTGTCTGGGACGGCTCGTACAGGTTCTTGTACGTGGACGGCGTAGAAGTCGCCAAAGATGCGGCGGCTCAAGCCTCGCTGAAATATTCGAATGGCGGTCTCTACATCGGCGCCGGCAAGACCCTTGACGCGGCGGCTTTCTTCTTCGGCCTGATCGACGATGTCCGCATCTATGATGTAGCCCTGAGCGCCGAAAAAATCGCGGCCTTGGCAAACTGAGGCCATAAACATAAAGAACAGAAAGGAAGGCATAAAATGAAATGGTTAAATGCTTACAGAATCAGGTTAGTGTTATTTGGATTTGTGGCCGCTGTTGTGTTTGGCGGCGGGAGTGTAAGGGCGGATTTCACCTTTGGCAGGCCCGTTAATCTCGGGCTGACGATTAACAGCGAGAATAGCGACTGGCTACCTTGTATTTCGGCTGATGGGCTGGAGATGTACTTTTCCTCGAACCGGGCTGGCGGCTATGGTGACCAGGACATATACGTGACGACACGCCCCACGGCAAACGCTGACTGGGGTCCCCCCGTTAATCTCGGACCGACGGTAAACGGTCCATATGAGGACTCGGCCGCATTCATCTCAGCCGACGGACTTACGCTTTACTACGTTCCGCTTTACTTCGAATCAGGTGGCTCATGGGAGTGGGATATATGGACAACAAGACGTTTGTCAAAAGACGCCGACTGGGGCAAGCCCATAAATCTCGGTTCAACGGTGAATAGTCCAGGCATAGACGTCACGCCATCAATCTCCAATAATGGCCTGGAACTGTATTTTGCCTCCAACCGATCCGGCGGATATGGAGCTGGGGACCTCTATATGAGCACTCGGGCAACGACGGATTCCGAGTGGGGAACACCCATGAACCTCGGGCCAACAATCAACAATTCGAGCGCTGATTACTGCCCCTTCATCTCTTCCGATGGGCTTGCACTCTTCTTTTCCTCGGGCAACATTGGTCCTTTTAGGCCAGGCGGGTTAGGTCGTTCCGACATATGGGTGACAATGCGTACGACGGTCCTTGATTCTTGGGGACCACCTGTGAATCTGGGACCAGTTATCAATACCTCGGTTCGGGACTTGTCGCCGAACATCTCAGCCGATGGTTCTACGCTCTACTTCGGTTCTGACCGTCCCGACGGATTCGGTGGCCTCGATCTCTGGCAGGCACCGATCATTCCCGTCGTTGACTTCAACGCCGACGGCATGGTGGACATTCAAGACCTTCTGAGACTCATCGAATCGTGGGGCAAGGATGACCCATTGGTGGATATAGGCCCCATGCCATGGGGCGATGGCAAGATTGACGCCGCCGACTTGGAGGTCCTGATGAGCTACTGGAAGCAGGAAATCCTGCCGCCTGAATTGGCTGCTTACTGGAAGCTGGACGAGGCAGAAGGAAGCGTTGCTCAGAACAGCGTTAGTGACAATGACGGCACTCTTCATGGCGAGCCGCTCTGGCATCCGGCTGGTGGTAAGAAAGCTGGCGCGCTGGCGTTCGACGGTATCGATGACTACGTCAGCACCGCGTTCGTCTTGGACCCGGCAGATGGTCCGTTCAGCGCCTTTGCCTGGATTCAGGGCGGTGCGCCCGGGGACGTAGTTATCTCTCAGACCGATGGTATTGGTGGAAGCGGTGAGACCTGGCTCGGGACTGAGCCATCGAGCGGGAAATTCATGAGCGGGTTAGTGCCTCCTGCTGTTGGCCGGTTTATCCCGCAACCGCTGAAGTCGGAATCCGTCATCACAGATGGCCGGTGGCATCATATCGGCTTCGTCTGGGACGGCTCGTACAGGTCCCTGTATGTGGATGACGCCGAAGTCGCTAAAGATACAGCGGCTCAGAACCCGCTGAAATCCGCCACCGGCGGTCTGAACATCGGCACCGGCAAAACGCTTGACGCAGCGACTTTCTTCTCCGGCCTGATTGATGACGTTCGCATCTACAACAGGGCTGTGAGTCCATGATTTTGACAGGATAACTCGTCTCGGCAACCCAGCTACGCCAAAGGCTATGCCGGCGATCCGAGCAGTCCTGTCGGGGATGAGCCCGAGCCCAACGGCTGCAGAATCAATATGGGCGCCTACGGCGGCACGGCTGAGGCGAGTAAATCGCCTGTCGCACAGTAGCACGGCCATAAGCCGGACGTCTATGTTTAGAGACTATCCGAATTACCCTTTAGCGTTTGTCATTCCTTCGGCAAGCTCCGGACAGGTTTGCGATTTATTATGTATTAGCCGCGAATTAACACCAATTTACACGAAAGTTATTTATTCGACAGGATTTACAGGATTCACTTCACAGATTATGGTGGGGCAGAGCCGCCACCCTACGAATCCGCGTTCATCGGCGTTAATCTGCGGTTTCAGACTTAGTTTTTCGGGACGATCTTGAAGGCGACGTCGTTGCCGATGTGCAGGGCGTGGCCGCCGGTGGTTTTGAGCTCCGGGATTGTGCCGGTGAGCTTGCCGCTGCGGCATTCAATCGTCTGCGCGTCCAGGTACCGGCCGTGCCAGGTTCGGTACAATCGGACCTCGTACGGGCCGTCGGGCAGGCCGGAGATGGTGAACGATTCGTTCGCCACGCTGGTGCGCGGGTTGACCACCCAGCCGAAGATGAGTTTATCGCTCTTCATCGCCCAGGCGTCGCACTGGCCGGCGGTAATCTCGGCGGGCGCCAGATTGAGATTTGCAAAATCAATGTCCGAGACAAACTGCGAGAAATAGAGCATCTGGTTCGTCACGACGCTGTCGTTAAGCCAGTCGGAGTACGCCCACCAGAACGGCGTCGCGCACAGGCCGTTGGCCAGGCCCACCCAGAGGGCGTTGTGATACATGGCGAGGTACCCCGGCATTCCCGGCTCGTAATACGTATGGTCCCAGCCGCACTCGCCGACGATGGCCGGCTTGCCGAAGCCGTTCCAGAGGGCCTGCGTCTGGCTCGCGTAGTTGCGGTAACTGGATTGGAGCGGGTCTTCGTCGTTCGGGCCGAGCTTGCCCGCCACACTGACGGCGGGCTTGCCGCTCTTGGGCATCGGGTGGCCCTGGGCCTCGTAGATTTCGCGCCCGGCGATGTCGAAGATTTTGTACCCCTCCGGCCACCACTGACTCAGACCGCCGCTTTGCGTGCCGGTCGTCGGCCGGCCATACGGATCGTGCTCGTTGAAAAACGCATCCACTTTACGGCACCAGTTCTCAGCGACGGCGTGGTCGCCCTCGGTCCAGCCCTCGGTGCCGTTGATTTCATCGACGACGAACCACAGGAACATCGCCCGGCTGTATCCCCAGCGCGCGATGATGTAGCGGTAAAGCTTCTCCTGGTATTTCCACGCCTGCTCGCTGCCGAAAAAGTCCTTCGCGCTGCTGACGAGGCTGTAAGGGTTATTCCTGTACCGCGCGTTTCCGCCGCCCCAGACGGCCATCGAAATGTAAGAATGAAACCAGATGTTCCAGCTTATGTGGATGTCGCGCAGCTCGCACCATTCGAAGAGCTGGTCCATCCGCCCGCAGCGGTTCTGGTCGTATCGTCCTAAGCCGGTGCCCATCGTCTCCAGCGGGTCCGGGAAGAAGCTGATGAAATTCGCTCCGCGTTTTTTGAGATTGTCGAGGCCGTCTTCTGTAATCGCGCCCTCGTTGAAAAGCTCGTAGGCATCGTTATACCACAAGCCGACGCCGTAGTATGAGGCGCCGTCGTCATACTTGAGATACCGCTGGTTCGGCGCGATTTTGACAAAGCCGTGATGGGCCGAGCCTGTCGCGGTGAATGTGCCGGGCCGGCTGCTTGCGGTGCCTCCGGCGTCGGTGGCTGTCACCACGTATCGCCACGTGCCTTCTTCAGTCGGAGAAAAACGCACCATCCAGAGCGAGGCCCAACTGGACGGATTGTAGAAGCCCCAGATGGTCATTTTTTTGCCCGAAGGCGAAGTGAATTCCGCTCGCAGGTCAATCTCCTGCGGATCGAACGGATTGGTATAGGCGGCCTCAAGGTCGATCCGCAGCTCAAACTTCTCATAGAGACCGACTTGGCCCGATTCCGCCCGTACGGACAGAATGGCCGGCGGCTTGGCCACAGCGACCGTTGCCGCAAACAAGCCCATCATTCCAGCCGCCATAAGCAGCAGGGTATCGTAGGGGCAACCCCATGTAGTTGCCCGATTCATAGGGCGGCCACATGGGGCCGCCCCTACCTTCGTTTGAATCTTCATCGGTCGAAATCCTTTCGTTTGCGTTGTTTTCATCGGCACAGCAGGAGATTCTATCCTGCGACTCCAAGGCGGTCAAAGGTTCTTATTGGACAACCGAGCAACAGGGTGGCGTCTTCGAGCCTGATTTGCTATACTGCTGCAAAACAGGTAGGATGGGCAACTCGTTGCCCATGCTGCATCTCATGAGTGTCTTGAAGTGAAAGGTATCAGATGTGCAAGCGCCTTTTCATGTTCGTCCTTTTCTGGGCACTTCTTGTTCCCGCCGAGTCGGCCAGGTCCGAGGATTGGCCCACGTTCATGCACGACAGCCACAGAAGCGGCGTGACCGGCGAGAGGCTGACGCTGCCCTTGACCGAGTCGTGGATGTTCAAGGCCGCCCAGCAGCCGCAGCCCGCCTGGCCGCCGCCGGCCAAGCAGGACTTCTTCCACAAACTCTACGAGCTTCGGGAGACCGTTGCTTATGACCGGGCCTTTCACGTGGTCGGCGCCGGCCAAACGATATTCTTCGGCTCCTCGGCTGATGACAAAGTCTATGCCCTGGACGCAGCAACGGGGCGGCAGCGCTGGACGTTTTTCACGGAAGGCCCTGTCCGGCTTGCCCCTTCTATCGCGGATGACAAAGTGTACGTGGGCTCGGATGACGGATGCGCCTACTGCCTCTCGGCCGGCGACGGGGCGCTCGTCTGGAAATACAAAGCCGCCGGGCAGGATCGAATGATTCCAGGCAACGGGCGCATGATATCCGTATGGCCGATACGAACGGGCGTGCTCGTCGATGATGGTACGCTCTATTTCGCCGCGGGGCTGTTCCCCAATCAAGGTACGTTCCTGTTCGCACTTGGCGCCAAAGACGGGGCCGTAACGTGGAAGCAGCAGGTGGACATTTCGCCCCAGGGCTACATGCTGGCCTCCGATGAGCGGCTGTACGTCCCCACGGGCCGGGCCAATCCGTTCGTCTTCGCGCGAGCGGACGGCGGCTTAGTGGGCGAGCTGCCCAGCGCCGGCGGGACGTTCGCGCTGCTGACGGAGGACGTCCTCGTCGCCGGGCCCGGCCGAGGTTCCAAAGAGCTGAACGCCGGCGACCTGGAGACCAAGAGCAAAGTCGCCATGTTCGGCGGCCTGCGAATGCTGGTGAACGGGCCGACGGCCTACATGCAGTCGGAGGACCAGCTTTCGGCCTTCGACCGCGGCTCGTACCTCAAGCTATCGAGGCAGCAATTCGCCCTGGCCGCACAGCGCGACAAGCTCAAAGAGCAGCTCAAAAAGATAGATAAAAGCAGCCCGCAGGCCCAGGAGATTCAGCAGCAGACGGACACTCTGACGGCGCAGATCAACGAGCTGGGTGAGAAATTGAAAGGCTGCTACCTCTGGACGGTTGCGTGTGAATATCCATACGCGATGATCATGGCGGGCGACGTTCTTTTCGTCGGAGGCCGTGATAAGGTCGCCGCGATTGACCCCAAAAGCGGCAACGTTATCTGGACCGCTTCCGTCGGCGGCGCAGCATACAGCCTGAGCGTCGTCAACGGCGGGCTTTTTGTCAGCACGGACGAGGGACAAATACACTGTTTCAGACCCGGCGCACAACAGAATGCTCGAACCATTACCGCTGAGGCGGAACCTAATCCTTATCCGCAGGATTCTCTCTCGGAACGTTATACGCAGGCCGCCGAGCTGATTATCAGTAAGACCGGGATCACGAAGGGCTACTGCCTCGTGCTTGATTGCGGGCGGGGGAGGCTGGCGTATGAGCTGGCCCGCAGGAGCGATTTGAGAATTGTCGGAATTGAAGATAACGCTGAAGAAGCGGCCGCCGCACGCCAGGCCATCGACAGAGCAGGACTCTCCGGCAGAGTCGCCGTTCATCTGCGAGATTCAACGGCACTGCCATATACGCCATACTTCGCGAACCTCGTCGTCTCGGACGAGACGCTGCGTGCAGGCAAGCTGCCTGCCTCAGCCCAAGATGTCTTCAGGGTCCTGCGACCCTGCGGCGGGACCGTTGCTTTATTCGGGCCCGGCAAGAATCTCAGGCAACAGGACGTGAAGAAATGGGGACAACCCTCGCTGGTTGATTGGAAACTGCACAAAGCAGGTGACATGACCTTAGCTTATGCCACACGTCCGGCGCTGGATGGCGCCGGGCAGTGGACCCATGCGTACGCCGAGCCAGGCAACAGCGCGTGCAGCGCCGACAAGCTCGTTAAGGGCGAGATGACGATCCAGTGGTTCGGCGAGCCGGGACCGAGGGACATGATCGACCGTCACCACCGCAACGTGCCGCCTTTGTTCAAGGATGGACGTCTTTTTGTTCCCGGTGACTGCGTCGTTTTCGCCGTCGATGCGTACAATGGGACGATAGAATGGAAGATCGAGGTTCCCAATTCGCGCCGGCTTGGGGCGTTCCTGGACGCCGGCAGCATGGCCGTGGACGATAAATTCCTGTACGTTGTGGCCGAAGATAAATGCTGCGGCTTTGACGTGCGGACCGGCCGACGCTCGGTCACGTATGAAATGCCCCAGCTCATCGAATCCGAGCCGCACAATTGGGGCTATATTGCCTACACGGGTGACGTTCTGTTCGGCAGCGGCCGCAGAAAAGAGGCATCCTATACGCAGACCAGCTACGACGCCGACGAGTCGCTGTGGTACAGAGATATGAAGCTGGTGACGAGCGACTACCTCTTCGCCGTTGAGAAGGGTGGCGGTCGGGTATTGTGGAAATACCAGGGCGGACTTGTGCTCAACACGACGCTCGCCGTTGGAGGCGGACGAATGTACTTCATCGAGACGTACAGCCCGAAGGCCCTTGCCGACAAGCTCGGGCGTATGCCCGTCAAGACGCTCTTCGACGGGGGCGAGCAATTCCTTGTTGCTCTCGATACGCAGAGCGGCGCGACCGTCTTCAAAACCAAGCTCGATGTCACCAACTTTGAAGAGCCTGTTTATCTCAACTACGCCAAAGAGACGCTTCTAATGAGCGGTTCGCGGCTCGTACCTGAGGCACAGGTGACTCAGGCGGGCGTCGAGGATTCCGTGCGTTATTACTATCGCGCGTTCGATGCCCGCTCCGGCGAAGTCCTCTGGGACGCCGCCCACGACACCGGCCTGCCCCCGAATGGTGCTCACGGGGAATACAATCGCGCCCCGACGATTGTGGATGAGACGGTTTACACCTGGCCCTACGCATACAATTTGAGAACGGGAAAGAAAATCGACGAGTGGAAATTCGACCGGCGCGGGCACGGCTGCGGGGGCGTCACCGCCTCGGCCCAGTGCCTGTTCTGGCGGGGCGGCAACCCCTGGATGTATGACCTGGGGCCGAGCGGGGGCCCGCAGCGGCTCACCAAAGTTACCCGGCCGGGCTGCTGGATCAATATCATTCCCGCCGGCGGGCTTGTCCTTATTCCCGAGAGCAGTTCCGGCTGCACATGCGGTTTCCCTTTGCAGACGTCACTGGCCTTCGTTCCCAAATAGTATCAATTACACGGGGTAAGAACGTACAATGTCACCCCTGCGAAAGCAGGGGTCCAGAACGAAAAACTGGATTCCCGCTTTCGCGGGAATGACAAATACTGTTCTTGCGACCAATGGAGCACACGAATAGTAGCATAACTTCAAAAGAACGCATGGCGGCGGCAATGAACCATCGGCAGCCCGACCGGGTCCCGGTCATGTGCCAGCTTGCCCTGGGGCACTACTTCCTGAACTGCGCCGACAGCCCTTCCCGGATATGGTTCGACGGCGAGACGTTCGCAAGGGTGCTCGTCGAGCTGCAGCAGAAATATGGGTTCGACGGCGTTCTGGTGAACCTGCCGGGCAGGCCGCCCGATTGGAGGAGCTGCGTCAAGTCACAGCAGAAAGTTGACAATCGTGAGCATCTTCAATGGGCGTCAGGTCTGGAGACCATCTTCCCGCCCGACGACAATGCGCAGACTTACCGGCCGGGCCGAGCGCCGTTGGAGCGGGCGGATTACAGATCCGTTGACATCGACGACCCGGCCACGTACAGGCTGAGCGGCTATGTGTGGAACACCTGGCACGCGCCCGAATTGTGGGGGATTGATCCTCAAGCCGACCTTTGCGATCCGGCCGCTTACCCCGCATGGTTCACCGGAACGCTCAAGGCCGTTCAGCGCCTTGCACCGGACATCTCAATCCACGCGGAGGTATTCTCGCCCTTTACGCATCTGATGGAGCTGTTTGGCTACGAGCAGGGACTTCTGGCCCTGGTCGATGAGCCTGACAAGTGTCACGAGGTGCTTGCCGTTTTGACGCGGAACGTTCTGGCCCAGGTTCAGTTGTACGCGGCCTGCCAGCCTGATGCTATTCTTGTCAGCTCGGCGTTTGCCGGCGCGGGATTCATCAGCCGGCGGATGTACGAAGAATTTGTTGCTCCTTACGAAGATGAGATTTTCCTGGCAATAAACCGGGCCGGCTCGAAATCCTACGTTCATACCTGCGGCGCCATCGGCGACCGCCTGGACCTGATGAGTAAGACTAGCGTCGATGGCATTGACACGTTAGACCCGCCGCCGCTCGGCACGGTGCATCTGGAAGAAGCCAAGTCAACGTATGGCCGGCGTTTCTTCTTCAAGGGCAATCTCGATGCCGTCAACGAAATGTTGCACGCCGACGATGGGACCTTCGAGCGGGCCGTGGAAGAGAGAATCAGAATCGGCAAGCCCGGTGGCGGATACATCCTCTCTTCGGCGTGCAGCGTCGCCCCCCACGTCAAGCCCGAAAGACTCAAGAGACTGACAGCGTTAGCAACGCAGCTTGGCCGATATTGATCCTGTAAAAAATGCTCGCACCACGAAGGGCACGAAGAACCACGAAGAAAAATAGTAATAAAGTTTTGTTTTATATCTTCGTGTACCTTCGCGATCTTCGTGGTAAAAAGACAATAAAAAGTGTTCTCCTTCTTCCGGTTCATTTTGAAAAAAAGCAGAAAACCTTATGAAATTTGACGAATTGTCGGGCAAAGTGATCGGCTGTGCGCTTGAGGTTCATAAGCAGTTAGGTCCCGGGCTCTTGGAATCGGCCTATGAACGGTGCTTATCCTACGAACTGCTCTGTGCCGGGATACAGCATATACCACAGAAGGAATTGCCCATTGATTATAAGGGGACGAAACTCGACTGTGGCTATCGCGTGGACCTGTTTGTCGAGGCCAAGCTCATTGTGGAGCTCAAGGCGGTTGACAAATTGTTGCCCATACATGAGGCGCAAATTTTGACCTATATGAAGCTGGCGGGTGTGGAAACCGGCTTGCTGATAAACTTCAATGTCACCAGGCTCAAGGACGGCATAAAACGATTTGTCCTGTAGTTTGAACCACGAAGGGCACGAAGAACCACGAAGGAAAATAATAATCAATTCTCGTTAAAACTTCGTGTCCCTTCGTGATCTTCGTGGTAAAGGAACTTCTATGAGTGATTCTTACAGGCTCAAAAAACTCACGGACTGCGAATGGGCGAATCTGTTTGATGTCCGCTTCAGACATAAGGCTCAAACCGAAAAATCATGGGTGATGTGCTCCCGCAAAGAACGGCCCATCGAAGACGCGGCTAAAGCGGACGCGGTCGTAATCGTTCCTACAATCGAAACGGACGAGGGGATAAGGCTCGTCGTGACGAAGGAATTCCGCGTGCCGATTTGGGGTTATGAATATGGTTTTCCCGCCGGGCTGATTGATGGGGGTGAAAAGTTGGAGGAGACCGTCGCTCGCGAGTTAAAGGAAGAGACCGGCCTGGAGCTTGCGAAAATCAAGCATATCAGCGCGCCGGTGTTCTCGTCGGCCGGGCTGACCGACGAATCGTGCCACATGGTGTTAGTCGAGGCAAGAGGGCAGGTATCCAATAAATGGCTCGATCATACCGAAGACATCGAGGTCCTGTTGTTAGACGTCCAGGGCATCCGCGACCTGCTCGCCTCAAACAACAAAATAGCCGCCAAGGCATGGGGCCTTCTGTACCACTACGTGCAGACGGGCCGAATTGACTGACAACTGAAAAGCCGGTGCCTTGCGATCATTCCATAGGCCGGGTGCGACCGGCGTCTCTGATCTTCTTGAGTAGCGCCGCCAGCTCTTTGACGACGTCCGGATGCTCGGCGGCGACATTGTGCTTCTCGCCTATATCGGCCTTCAGATCATAGAGCTGCGGCTCGGGGTCGTTACCGAGCTCGATATTGACGTTGCGGTTTATCCTTTGCCCCTTGCCCGGCTCGATGTACTTGAAGTCGCCTTTGATCAGCGAAAGCGTTCCGGCGTGCTCCACTAAATGGTCCCGTCCGGCGGGCGATTCTCCTAACATCGCCGAAAGGACGTTGAAGCTGTCCGGGGCGTCGTCACGTTCGAGTATTTGGCCGGTCAGCGCTGCAAATGAGGCCATGAAATCAATCTGACAAACCAGTGCATCGGAAAGTCCCGCTTTCACTCGCCCGGGCCAGCGCGCGATGAAGGGCACGCGCGTCCCGGCGTCGAATGCGCTGTACTTTCCGCCCCGCAGCGGCCCGGCCGGCTTGTGCCCGCTGAGCTTCTCGACCGCCTGGTCCTTGTAACCATCGTCCACGACCGGGCCGTTGTCACTGGTGAAGATGACCAGCGTATTCTCAGCAAGGTTCAATCGCTCCAGCGTCGTGAGGATTTCGCCGACACAGAAGTCAAGCTGCAAGATCACGTCTCCGCGAGGGCCCAGGCCGCTCTTGCCGGCAAAGCGCGGATGAGGCACGCGCGGCACGTGAATATCGTGCGTCGAAAAATAGAGGAAGAAGGGCTTATCCTTGTTCTTTTCGATGAAGCCTTTGGCCTTGCCGGTGATCGTATCGGCTATTTCCTCATCGACCCAGCGAGCCGCTTTTCCGCCGCTCATGTAGCCGATCCGGCTGATGCCGTTGATGATCGTCTGGTCGTGCCCGTGGCTGGGGTGCATCTTGAGCAATTCGGGGTGGTCTTTGCCCGTCGGCTCGCTGCCGACCGGCTCGCCGAAGCTGACCTCGATGGGGTCCTTCTGGTCCAGCCCGACCACGCGGCGGTTTTCCACGAACACGCACGGCACGCGGTCGCCCGTGGCGGGAATGAGGAAACAGTAATCAAAGCCGATATCGAGCGGGCCGGGCGTAATGTCGCCGTTCCAGTTGAGCTCGCTGCCGCCCAGCCCGAGGTGCCACTTGCCGACGGCGCCGGTTGTGTAGCCGGCCCTTTTCATCAGGAGCGGCAGCGTCGTGCGCCCCGGCTGGATAATCATGCGGGCGTCGCCCGCCGCTATGCCCGTTCCTTTCTTACGCCAGGCATATTCCCCGGTCAGCATGGCGTAGCGGGACGGCGTGCACGTCGCCGATGCTGAATGGGCATTGGTGAACCGTACGCCCTCGGCTGCGATTCTGTCGATATTGGGCGTTTTGATTTTGGTTGCGCCGTAGCAGCTCACGTCGCCATAGCCGAGGTCGTCGGCGTAAATGATCACGACGTTGGCAGGACGTTTCGCATCGGCGGCCATCATGCCGGTGGGGACGACGGCTGCCGCCGCAGCCAGACCCACGGATTTCATGAACGTGCGACGAGACATATAAAGCGGTTTCATGGCTTCTCCCACAAAGAACGGTTACTCATTGACACGTGTCGGATTCAAAATCTGCGCCAATTCGGCCACTGTGCTTCGAGACAGCATGTCTTCGGCGGTCGCTTGCGCCTCGTGTATATCAATCGTCGAAACAACGTGCTGCACGTGCGGCAGATAGCTTGGGTCCATACTCAGGATCCGCACTCCTATCCCCAGCAGAAAAGGCAGGTACGGCTCCTGGTGCGCCATGTCGCCGCAGACCGAGATGTCCCTGCCGCTGCGATTGGCCGAGGCGACCACTTTCTTCAACGCGCGCAGGACCGCGGGGTGGTGCGGCAGATAAGAGCCGGCCACGTTTTCGTTCGTCCGGTCCACGCCTAACATGAACTGGATAAAGTCGTTGGTTCCTATCGAGAAGAACTCCGCTTCCTTCGCGAAATCGTCTATCAGGTCCACGATGCACGGCAGCTCGACCATGATTCCGAGCTTGGGCGTGCGATGGTGCTCGACGCCGCGTTTCTGGAGCTCGGCCAGGCATTCCTGAACGACCTGCCGGGCCTGGCGGAATTCATCGATGGACGAGACCATGGGGAACATGATCCGCAAATCCTCGCCCGCGCCGGCGCGCAGCATGGCCCGAATCTGCTCGGCGAAGACCGGCTTGTTCTGAAGCGAGAAGCGGATCGATCGCAGGCCGAGGGCCGGGTTCTGCTCCTTGACGTCATGGTAGTAGGACAAGGTCTTGTCGCCGCCGATATCGAGCGTCCGGAACGTAATGGGCTTGCCCGGCGCCAGCGCCACGAGCTTGCTGTAAATCATAAACTGCTCGGCCTCGCTGGGCAGATTGCTTCGGATCATGAACGGAAACTCGGTGCGGTACAGGCCGACGCCTTCGCAGTGCAGCTCGCAGGCCACCTTCAGGTCGGCCAGCAGGTTGACGTTCACGAACAGGTGCACCCGGGTTCCGTCGCGCGTCGTCGTGACGGGCTTCATCGAGCGCTCCTGCTCGGCCAGCGTGTGTCGGGCCTTCTGCTGCGATTCGAATTGCTCCAGCACCTGGTCCGACGGGTCCACGTACACGTTGCCGGCTTCGGCGTCCACCAAAACGGACGTATTGTCCGCAAGATCGAGAAGCTCATACGTGTCACTGACGATCATCGGCAGTCGCAGCGACCGGGCCAGGATGGACAGGTGCGACGTCACGGTCCCGCCGACCAGGACGACGCCGGAGGCCTCCTCGGACGACAGGATCAGCAGGTCGGAGGGGAACAGCTCCCGGACGATGACGATCCGGTGCTTCAGTTTACCCAGCTCGTCCACCTCGCTCAGAAGATTGCTGATCAGCCGGACGACCAGGTCCTCGATGTCCTGGGTTTTTTCCTGCATGTACGTGCTGCCGCTGGTTGCGAAGCCTTCCATGTACTCTCTGGCCACCTGCAGGATGGCCAGCGGCGGATTCACGCCGCCCTCGATCAGCTTGACGATGCCTCCCACGAAGTGCCTGTCCTTGAGGATCACCAGGTGCGCCGAAAAGATCAGCGACGCGGCGTCCGACAGCTTCTGCCCGACCTGCTCCTGCAGCGTCTCAAGCTGGTCGGCCGTCTTGGCGAGGGCCTGGTGGAAATCATCCAGCGAATAGGTATGTTCGTACTGGCGGTGCAGAAGCACGGCGAGGTTCTTCTTTTTGTCGGTCACGGTGACAAGGCCGTAGGCGAAACCTTCCGACGCCACCTTGCCCCGGACGAATTTGAGGGCCTCGGCGCCAAGGGCGGCCGTCTGCTCGAGCTGCTCGTGCGGCTCGTGCATCGCCATCAGGAAGCGGGCGTTTTCGATGATATTGGCAAGCTGCGAGGCCGCCGCCTCCAACGCCTCGATGTCGGATTCATCGAAGTACCGGACTCCCTGGCGCTGAACGACCAGGACGCCGATGCGCGAGATTCCCCGAACGATAGGCACGGCCAGAAAACATTGATACCGCTCTTCGTATATGCCGGGGAAGAACTTGAAATTCGGGTTATGGACGGCGTCCTTCTCGCAGATGGGCCGCAGCTCTTTCATCGCCAGGCCCGTCAGGCCCTGGCCCAGCTTCAGCCGGACTATGCCGATGGAATCCGGGTTCAGGCCCCGCGTCGCGCTCAGGACCAGCTCGTGGTTCTCGCTATTGTAGAGATAGACCGAGCAGACGTCGGAATGCGTGTGCGATGCGACCATTTCCACGGTTCTGTCCAGCAGCGTTTGAATGCTGGCGCTTTCGCGGAAAAGGTTGTTAAGCTCACCGATATCGTACAGCAGTTGTTTGTGGCGTAAGTCATCCCGGTGATTGTCCATCGGCTTAAATATCCAATATCGAATATCGAATTACAAGGCGTCCGGCTCATTATCATACCCGGCCGCGCCGGCGATTTCCAGCATTTCCTGCGGTTTAACCCGAGGCAAGATTGCCGCCCATAATCAATACCTGAGCGACATATAAAGGTTCGCGCTCTTTGTCATTGCGAGCGAAGCGAAGCAATCTCAACCATTCGTAAGCTGGAGATTGCCGCGGCCACATGCTGTGGCCTCGCAATGACAATCGTGGAGGTTCCCGGTGTTGAACATGCGTATTCAGGAACAAAAAATCGCTTGCCGGGAAATCCGGCTCAACAAGAGGTTTTTTTTGCCGTAAATTCTCCTTGCAAAGTTCCCATGCCGTGCCATATACTTGTCTTGTCGTAAAGCGGGTACACGTGGGATTCTCAGTTTCGTAGCGGTGTGCCCGCGGCTAAAGCTGCTTGCTGCGCAACCGACCGGGACGAAGTCCCCCGGCCTCGATATGAACCGCAGGAAGAAAACGGTAGTATGGATGATTGCCGTGCCCCCGGCGAGATCGCCTGGGAGTGTTAACATTTGATAGGAGAGAGACTTATGAGATATGTGATAACAGTTGTCGTTGCCGTGTTGTGCGGCGTGTTGTTTTTGGCCGGATGCTCTAAGAAGACGCCCCCGGCGGAAAATCCAAAGCCTTCTGGAAACCAGGAATCTTCGCCTGCGCCCTCGTCTGCGCCCGCGACCGAGGTCGTGGTGCTCAATGAGGCGAACTTCGACTCGCAAATAGGGCAGGGGGTCGTACTCGTGGACTTCTGGGCGGCCTGGTGCGGGCCGTGCAAAATCCAGGGCCCCATCGTCGAGCAGGTAGCTAAGCAAATCAGCGGCGCCGCCAAGATCGCCAAGCTCGACGTCGATGCCGCTAAGAAGATCGCGCAGAGATTCAGCATCGACAGCATTCCAACGCTGATCGTCTTCAAGGACGGCAAGCCCGTGCAGCAGTTTGTCGGGATCACGCAGGCCGAGACGCTCGTCTCGGCGATCCAGGCCGCACTCAAGCCTCAAGGCTGACGGACGCCTCGCCGTCCCCGGTTTTTTCAAATCTGCCTTGAGTTCTTGTGCGCAAGCAAAGAAGGTGAAATAAAAGACCGACGCCTAAACGTGGCCATCTTTAGCTCATAAGCATCGATCTTATTCGCGCGACCGCCATCTTCCTGTCTATTGAAATCATTATTCTCATGTCATAAAATGGCGGCCAATTATTGGCACTGCGTAAAAGGGAACAACAGAAAGGGACGACTTTATGAAAAAGCTCATTATCGTATCTATCGCCGCGGCACTCACTCTATCCTGCGCAACCCTGTCTCAACATCGAACGAGGAGTCTCTTCAACGGCAAGGACTTAGCCGGCTGGCACGTCGATGTTCCCAAGATGGACAAGGACCCGAATACCGCAAGCCCGTTCATCGTTCGTGACGGCCTGCTCGTCAGCCTGGGCACGCCCAACGGGCACCTCATCAGCGATGCGGTCTATCAGGACTACCGGCTCGAGGCTCAATACCGTTTCGCCGGCAAGCCCGGCAACTGCGGCGTCCTCGTTCACGCTTCCACGCCGCGCGCGCTCTACCGCATGTTTCCCAAGTCGATTGAAGTCCAAATGAACCACGAGCACGCCGGTGATTTCTGGTGCATCGTCGAAGACATCAGCGTGCCCGATATGGAGAAACGGCGCGGGCCTAAGGAGAAATGGGGGGTGACGGAAGACAAGGCCCGCCGCATTCTCAATCTGACCGACGGCTCTGAAAAGCCCGTGGGGCAGTGGAATACGATGGTCATCGAATGTCTCGGCAATGCCATCAAGGTCTGGGTCAACGGCGATCTCGTCAATCACGGCTTCGATTGCACCGCCGCCAAAGGCCAGATCGCCATCCAGGCCGAAGGCTCCGAAGTCGAATTTAAAAAGCTGCAATTGACACCCATTACCAAATTTAGCAGCGAAAAGTGATGACAAATGGAACCACACAAAATTGAACGTGAGAAACCGAAAGATGCCGGCGAGGGGACGCCGGTTTGTCTTCGATGTTCGGCTAATTCGAACGTCGTACCCAGCGAAGCATGAAAAGCACGCCACAAGTCGAATATCTGCCCGATTCATCCGTGGATGCGTCGCTGGACGCGGAGCTTAGGACGCTTTTGACGACGTGCTTCACGAAGCCGCAGGACGTGGTGTTCAAAGACAGGCGCTATTTTTGCGAGCCGTACGCGCATCGCTGGGTCATACGGGATGCACGGCGTTGCATTGTCGCGCACGCCGGCGTGCATGAGAAGGCCGTGGAGGCGGAGGGGTGCAGGTTCCCTATCGGCGGCCTCGCGGAGGTCTGCGTGCATCCTGAATTTCGCGGCCGGGGATTCGTCAAGGCCATGCTCGCGTGCATTCACGATTGGCTCATCCGGCACGAGTTCGAATTCGCCGTGCTGTTCGGTGAGCCGTATATCTATCAGTCCAGCGGCTATGTCCAGGTAAGCAACCTCGTCCACGACGAAGTGACACCATCGGGCGAAAAACACAAGGCCCAAAGCCCCGCGATGGTCAAAGAAATCTCCGCCACACCCTGGCCAATCACCCAGGCCTATCTGCCCGGCCCAAAATTCTGAAAGCTGACGATGACCAATAGGCTTGAAGTGGTGCGAAATATCGCACCCTACATGCTGATTTCTGATCGGCAGGGGCAACCCTGTGTGGCCCTTCGGCAGTGAGCTCAGGGCTGAACTGTTGCCCGATTTATAGGGCGGCCACGTGGGGCCGCCCCTACAAGGAACCTGTTATACTGGTGTCCCGAAAAACGATGAATCGTATAGTCCGATGGTAGGGTGTGCAAAATTCGCCCTGGGCGTGGCAAGGCCATATTTTGCACACGCGGGGAAAATGGTTGTGATGGAATAGAATGGCTGTCATGTTTAGACCTCGACTAAGCAGACCTCCGACGGAGGCCGACCGAATAGTCCTTTTCTGGACGATATTCATAGCCCTTATAGGCATCGGGCTCGTGTGCCTGTACTTCGGCTATCGGATGCCGGTGGCGAGGGCACAAGACGCCGCCAAGCTGATTCGGGCCGGCTGTGGCTTGATTGCCGGCGGCGTCGTGATGTTTGTTATTCGCAGATTCTTCTGCGGCTTCTCATACTAAACCCGATTTGTAGGGCGGCCACGTGGGGCCTCCCCTACTATTCAATGACGACTTCCTGGACGCCGGTGGACCATTTGGGCTGGAGGGTGATTTCGATTTTGATGGCGTCGGTTTTGACGGGGGCGAAATCGACCTTGTTGAAGGTATCCTTTTCCGTGCGGTAAGGCGTTTTGCTCTGTACGGGCTTAAAACTGCCTGACGCATCCCGATACAGCACCTTCCACGACGCCGGGACCTTACACTCCCCTCTGCCGGTGTCGTCGAACCAATAGACCTTCACGTTAGAGACTTCCTGCTTCTGGCTCCACTCGAACTGAATCCACTCCGTCGTACCCTTATGCGGCCAGAAGTCCAATTGCAATGCCGATGAATCCGAGGAGCTGTCCGGTACGCTCTGGTCCTTGATCGCATCCAAAGACATGTGAACGAAGGACGCCGTGGTTTTGCTCCTGTAGGTCAGCGTGTCGGCGGGTTCCGGCCGGGCCGCCTCCGCCTTTCGGGCGGGCCAGACCGTCATCTCGCCTTTGCCCCGATGGGCCCAGGCGTAATACGGGATGGCGGTAAATGGTTTGGCTCGTGATGAGACAATCTCGCCATCCATCGTTCGTTTGACCACCTGTCCCGTCCCCTGAATCACCACGACGCCGTTCAGCAGGTCCGGCCTATGTTCGGCCCGCAACTCGGCGTCGTCCGGAATCACCATGTTCAGCACCTTGCCCTCGTTGTCGGGCCATTCGAGGCAAAAGACAATCGGCCCCCGCTGAAGGGCCACGCGGTCCCGGTCGGCCCGAACGTTTTCGTGCGCGACAATCCGACGGATCGGCATCGGCAAATCAAGCTCTATCGTGTCGCCCTTTTGCCACTGGCGCTCGATGCGGGCAAAACCATCCTTTACATCCGGCGAAACCCGCTCGCCGTTGACCTTCAGTGTCGCCTGTTCGTCCACGGCCTTCTGGAACCTGTAGAGGTCGCTCGGCACGCACTCGTTTCGCGCCCAGCCGGGGATGCGAATACAGACGGCGAACGTGCCACTTTTCTCCGGCTCGACGCTGATTGTCACTTTGCCTTCCCACGGATACTTCGTCTGCTGCGCCAGTTTTACCTTGTTATTGGCTGTTTCAATCACGGCATCACCGCCAATGAACAGGTTCACATAGACGTCATTGTCTTTGTGGGCGTAGGTGTAGCCCGGCACGGAAGGCACAAACCTCGCCACGTTCGAGGGGCAGCACGCGCAGCCGAACCACGGACTTCTCTCGTGCTGACCGGTCGATTCGAGCGGGTTCGGGTAGAAGAACCGGTCGCCTCCCATCGAGATCCCCGACAGCACGGCGTTGTACAACACGCGTTCTAAGACGTCGAGGTATTTGGCGTCGCCGTGCATCAGGAACATGCGGTGGTTCCAGAGAATATTGGCGATGGAGGCGCAGGTCTCGCAGTAGGCGGTCATGTTGGGCAGCTCGTACTTGCCGCTGAAGCCCTCGTTTCCGCCGCTGGCCCCGATGCCGCCCGTGACGTAGAGCTTCGTGCCGACGACGTCCCGCCAGATCGCGTCAATCGCCTTGACGTACTCCATGTCCCCGGTCAGAGCGGCGACGTCGGCCATGCCCGTGTACAAATACGCGGCCCGCACCGAGTGGCCGACGGCCTCGGTCTGCTCGGTGACGGGGATGTGGTCCTGGGCGTACACGCCGTAAAGCCCGCCGTCGCCGTTTGGCCCGCGGTTGCCTTTTCGCCCTCGCTGGTCCAGCAGGAACTTCGCCTGGTCGAGATACTTGCGGTCCCCGGTGACGCGATACAGCTTGCAAAGTCCGATTTCGATTTCCTCATGTCCCGACGGGTCGGTCCGTTTGCCGGGCGCGAAGGTGCTGCAGATCAAATCCGCGTTTTTCGTGGCGATATTCAGGAACGACTTATCGCCGGTCACCTGATAGTGTGCCGCGGCCGCTTCGTACATGTGCCCCGCGCAGTATTGCTCGTGCATCTGCCGAATGTTGGTCCATCGCTTTTCGGGCTGCCTTTCGGGCAGCGAGTAAAACGTATAGAGATAGCCATCCTCCCACTGGGCGGCCGCGATGAGCCTGATGAGCCGGTCTAAATAGAGCCGTATCATCGTATCGGGATAGACCTGCAAGGAGTACGCGGCCCCTTCCATGACCTTGTAAACGTCCGAATCGTCGAAGTAAATCCCCTCGTGTTTCCCCTCGCTCAGGCCGGCGGCCCTCTCGAAGTTCCTGACCCTCGGGGTCTGCTCGCATTGCCAGAAGGTATAAGGAAGCGTTACCTTCCGGCTGGTTTCGAGCCGGGGCGTCCAGAAATCGTCGCTGACGCGGACTTCATTGAACGGCACGGGTTTGACGTTGTAGTCGCCGGCCACCAGCGGCGCAGCCGAGGGACCCATTTTCTGCTGCTGGGCCGCCCACAATGACGCGCAAAGCCCATACATGACAACGGCTGAAAGAACGGCGGCAAACATTCGTTTTTGATGTTTCATCGCAGCTACCCCTAACCAAAACCGATCCGCAATTTCCGATTTTCGATTTACGATTTGCGATTTTTCATTCTAAAGCGGCGATCAACAATCGGCAAGCGGCAATTTGCGATTTAGAGTTGACGATGAGCTTTTTGGGGAAATTGAGTTGGCGCACCTTATTAAGACAGGTAGAATCCAGCGAATTCGATTTTCGATTTACAATCGGCAATTGATGGGTGGCATCCTCAAGCGCAGCTTGGGGATGGCTTTTCGCAGGCGGGCCATGCCCAAAGGCTGCGCCTTTGAGCCTGCCACCCGTCGTAAATCTTAAATTAGTACGTTAGGAGACTTTTCATGTCAAACAAGAACGTAAACCTCACGCGGCGTACATTTCTGAAAGGCACAGCCGTCTTAGTGGCGGCGCCGTGCATCGTTCCTGCCTCGGCCCTGGGCCGCGACGGGCGGGTCGCCCCCAGCGAACGGATCATCTTAGGCGGCATCGGCATCGGTCGCCGAGGTTCGCACGACCTGCGCTGGATGCTGCCGGAGGCGGACGTGCAATTCGTCGCGGATTGCGATCCCCAGAAGGCACGCCGCGAGGCCGTCAAGGAAATCGTGGATACGCACTACGGCAACAAGGACTTCAAATTGTACAGCAACACGCCAGAGTTCCTCGCCGTACGCACGGACATCGACGCGCTGCTGGTCACCACCGGCGACCGCTGGCACGCACTGGCCTCCATTATGGCCATGCGGGCGGGCAAGGACGTGTATTCCGAAAAGCCTTCGTCCATGACCATCGCCGAAGGGCAGGGGGTGGTCGATACGGCGAGGCGCTATCGCCGCATCTATCAGACCGGCACACAGCGGCTCAGCGAAGGCAACTTCGTTTTCTGCAACGAGATGCTGCGTCTGGGCCGGCTCGGCAAAGTGCATACCGTTCGAGCTCACATCGCCCCATGGGACGCGGCGGAAATGCGGCACGACTGGCTGCCCGCCGAACCGCTGCCGTCCCAGGACGAGGTGGACTGGGACGCCTGGCTCGGCCCGTGTCCGTGGCGGCCTTACAACTCCGCGTACACCCGCGGCGGCTGGAGCGGCTTCTACGATTTCCACACGAGCTGCATCGGCGAATGGGGCGCCCATACGTTCGCTCAGTGCCAGGTGGCGATCGACGCCGCCGACACCTCGGCGGTTGAGTACAAGTACGTCAATAATGAGAGCGGCGACGGCATGGTCACGACCTTCGCCAATGGCATCAAAATGATTTTGGAACGCGACATGGATAACGAATACTGGCGCGGCTCGTGCGGCGTGCGGTACGAAGGCACCGAGGGCTGGGTCGCGGCCGCCGACGGGTACTCCAAGCCCGATGTCTCCACGCCGGCCATGCTGGATGATTTCAGAAAGATCGTTTACGATTACCAGGCCCGCACGCAGCGGCCGATGAGCCACGTGCGTGATTTCCTCGATTGCGTTAAGTCGCGCCGCCAGGCCGTGGCCAATCCCGTGATGATGCACAGGACCATGACGACCGTTCACGCGGCCAACGTTTGTATGTGGCTCAAACGCGACCTGAAATTCGACCCGGTCAAAGAAGAATTCATCAACGATCCCGAAGCCAACCGGTTCCGCAGCCGTGCGATGCGTGAGCCGTGGACCATCTGAGGACGAGTTGAATCGGTGGGCTAAAAGCCCGCCCTACAAAGAAAGGAAGTCAAGCCATGTTCAAGTCAAGAATACGCGTCATCACGATCGTCGCATTGTTTCTTGTCATCTCTACCGGTGCGTTCGCGCAGACGGTTGCCGCCAAACAGGACGAGCCGAAACTGATTGCCGTCCTCCAGAATCCCGGCGCCTCGCAAAAGGACAAGGTCGATGCGTGCCGTCAGTTATCTATCGTCGGCACTAAAAACGCCGTCGCGCCGTTAGCGGCGCTTCTGGGCGACGAGCAGCTCTCGCACATGGCCCGCTACGCGCTGGAGCCGATTGCGGACCCGGCCGTGGACGTGGCGCTGCGCGCTGCGCTGGGCAAGCTCAAGGGTAAGCCGCTGGTCGGCGTCATCACCAGTCTCGGCGTCCGCCGTGATGCCGAGGCGGTCCAGCCTTTGCTGCAAATACTCATGCAGAACCAGGCGGGACCGTATGCGTTGAGCGCAGCCTTGCGCTCGCTGGGCCAGATCGGAACCGTGGGCGCCGCTGAGGCTTTGAAGGCAAGCCTGGACCACGCGCCGCCGGAGGGCATGCCCGATGTCTATGAGGGTTTGTTCCGCTGCGCCGAAAGGCTCGCGGGCGAAGGTAACCGCGGTGCGGCCATCGAGATTTATGACACGCTGCGCGCCAGAGATGCGTCGCATCAAGTCCGTGCCGGGGCGCTGCGAGGAGCAATTTTGGCGCGCGGCAAGGACGGCGTCGCACTGCTGCAGGAGCACCTGCGAAGCGATGATTATGTTCTGTTCTCGGCCGCCTGCCAGACCTCGCTGGAGATGCCGGGCGAGCAAGTCACCCGAGCGCTGACAGCGGAGCTGAACCAACTGCCCGCCGATAATAAAATCCTGGTGATCTGGACGCTCGGCAAGCGCGCCGACGCGGGCGGGCTGCCTGCTCTGTTTGCTTTGGCGAAAAAGGGCGAGAAAACAGTGCGTCTCGAAGCGATCCGGGCTTTGCCGCAAGTCCCTGACGCCTCGGCCGTACCTGTATTGGTGGAGCTGATGGGCGACGCCGATACTCAGATCAGCCAGGCTGCTCAGGATGGCCTGGCCGCTCTGCCGGGCCAAGGGGCCGACGATGCCATTACGGCTATGCTCGAGGGCCGCCAAACCGACCAGCGGCTGACTGCGCTCGATCTGATGGGACGGCGGCGAATGACCAAGAGCATTCCCGCTCTGCTCAAGGCCGCCGGCGACGCCGACGCGAAGGTTCGTCCGGCCGCCATCAGGAAAATAGGCGAGCTGGGCGGTCCGGATGAATTGCCGGCGCTGCTCGACGTGCTGATGCGGCTGAAGGATTCACAGGACCTGGACGCCGCCGAACGGGCTTTGAGCGCTGTGTGCGTCAAAACCGATAATCCGCAATCTCACGCAGGCAAGCTCATCGGCCTGCTGGCCAAAGCCCAGCCTGCACAAAAGGCCGTGCTGCTCCGCGTCCTGGGCGTCGTCGGGGGACCCGATGCTCTGAAGGCCGTGCGTGCGGCGGTTGATGACGGCGACGGCCAGGTCCGTGACGCCGCCTTTCGCGCGCTGTGCTCGTGGAAGACGGCCGATGCGGCGCCCGACCTGCTGACGATGGCCAAGTCCGCCCCGGAGGCGTCCCGAAAGACGGCGGCCCTGCGCGGTTATATCAATCTGGTTCGAGACGAAAGCCTCTCGACAGAGCAGAAACTGGCGATGTGCAAGCAGGCGGCTGAGCTGATTGCCCGCAATGAAGATAAGAAGCTTCTGCTCGGCGCGCTGGGCACGGTGCCGTCGGCCGAGGCGCTGGCGATGGCCATGACAAACGTGGACGACCCGGCGACGGCAGACGAGGCCTGTTTCGCGGCCGTAGCGATCAGCGAAAAGATCGTCGAACAAAAGCCGCAGGAAGTCACCGAGGCGCTGCAAAAGGTGCTGAAAGCCACGGAGAACAAGAACGTCATTCGCAACGCCAGGCAAACGCTGCAAAAAGCCAGGAAAAGATAGCGAATTAGAGAATTAGCGAATAGTTGGTTAGAACAGCAGGATGACCAGGCACAGCACGGGCAAACCAGTTGCCCATCCTGCGAGTCTAATCAACTAAGTAACCTGGCTGAGCTTATCCCGGTTCTCATAGACTTTCACAATGGCGTTGACGACGTCGTCCATGTCTTCTTTGGTCCCGAGCAGCGGGCCGGACGCCCAGATCATGGCCATTTCCTGGCAAACCTTGTCGCAGTTGGGACAGGCAACCTGCTCGCGGTATTGCCGCAGTCTTTTTTCACTGAACATCTTCGTATAGACCGGCCGGCTCAGGATGTGCTCGATCCAGGGTTCTCGGTGCAGACCCTGAGTGATGTACGGGCTGAGACTGACGCCTTCGGCGGCAACGGCCTTGAGGAACGTGCTGCGCGGCGCATCGTTGAAGTGTTCCTTCAGGTACGAGGTTGCGTACAGATAGAACGAGCCGCTGGCGGTGCCTTCGTATAGCTTTTGCGGACGAATGCCCGGGATATCTTTGATCCCGGCGGTCAGATAGGCGGCGTTCTCATTGCGGCGTTTGAATCGCTCAAGCACGCCGGGCCACTGACCGAGCAGCACGGCCGCCTCGAACTCATTCATCCGGTACTTCGGCCCGGCCACCTCCGTCAGGCCGCGGCGCGATGTGCCGTGATTGTGAACGGTGTAGCACTTATCCATCAGCTCTTCGTCGTCTCCGATGACGGCGCCGCCTTCTCCACAGGCCAGCGTCTTGCTCGACTGGAAGCTGAAACACCCAACGTCGCCAATCGTGCCTAACTTCTTACCCTTGTACTCCGCCAGGTGCGCCTGGGCGGCGTCCTCGATCACCTTCAGGTTGTGCTTTTTGGCGATTTCCATGATCCGGCCCATGTCGCACGGCTGGCCCATCATGTGAACGGGCATAAGCGCCCTGGTGTTTTCGGTGATTTTGCGTTCTACGTCGGCGGGATCGAGTTGATACGATTCGGTGTCCAGGTCGGCCATGACCGGCAGCGCCCGCGCCGACAGAATGGAGGCAATCGTTCCCGGATCGGTGTAGGGCGAGGTGATAACTTCGTCGCCCGGGCCGATTCCGAGTGCCTCGACGCAGGTGTGCAGCGCCTGGGTTCCGGAGCCGGTCGCCACGCAGAACTTCGCCCCAATCAGGTCGGCAAATTTCTTCTCGAACGTGGGCACGGTTCCCGACGTGGATTGGATCCGGCACCAGATTCGGCTCTTGGTTGTCTTTACCACGGAGTCCACGATGCTCTGGTCCGAGTAGGGCCAATCGGGCCAGTCTTTTTTCTTTCGGACCGGCTCGCCGCCCAAAATCGCCAGCTTGCCTGCCTTCTTCGCAATGTTTGCATACGAAGGAATGGTTCCGGAAGTCATTCCCACGAGCGAGCCCGCCGAGGCCGCCGCGATGAATTGCCGCCTTGTTAGGTTCTTGCCGTCCATCTCCAACCCCTTTCATTGAGTGTTCTTTGCCGTGTAAATATCAGCCACGGCGCAATTATAATCCCGGCCGCTGCTCGATGTGAAAGGAAAAATGCCACAACACGCTCAGTCATGTCGAGCGAAGCACTTTTGCTTGTGCATGCATGCAAATCAGTGTAGATTACGTCATAAGGACTGCCGGAACGCAAAGGGGCAGAAACAGGAATTCAAGAGGAGAAGTTCTATGTTGTTAAATCGCGCTTTCACGACTATCTTGTTTGCAACTATGATTTTGGCAAAACCGACAATCAGCCGGGCCGAGGGGCCGACGTACGCCGAGCGTCTCGGCTGGCCGGCGGGTACGAAAGCGGTCATTTTCCACGTGGACGACGTGGGCATGTCGCACAATTCCAACATGGGCGGGGTCAAAGCAATCGAAGACGGCGTCGCCACGTCGCTGAGTATCATGATGCCGTGCTCGTGGGTGCCGGAATTCGCCGCGTACGTCAAGGCGCATCCGCAGGTTGACGCCGGCGTGCATCTGACGCTCACGGCTGAGTGGAAGAATTATCGGTGGGGGCCCGTCGCTGGCGGTAAGGCTGTGCCGGGGCTGGTGGATGGCGACGGCTATTTATGGCACGGCGTGGCCGACGTTGTCGCGCATGCCACCGCCGATGAGCTTGAAGCCGAGATTCGCGCCCAGGTTGATAAGATGCTGTCGATGGGAATCGAGCCGACGCATTTGGACTCGCACATGGGGACGTGTTTTGTGCCGGAGTATATCGACCGCTACGTGAAGGTTGGGATCGAGAAGAAGATACCCGTCCTCATTTTCGGCGGGCACATGCAGCATATCGGGGCCGAGGCCACAGCGTTCAAGCCGCTGGTTCTTTCGATTGCCGAGAAGGTCTGGAACGCCGGTCTTCCGGTCATTGATGATCTTGTCACCAGGCCGACCAATGCAGAGGACTACGAGCAGAGGAAGGCGGAGCTGACAAAATTGCTTCATGAGATGAAACCCGGTGTTACGGAGATCATCGTCCATTGCACCGTTCAGACGGAGGAGTTCTCGCTCATTTCCGGCTCAGGCCCGGCCCGTGAGGCGGAGCTGCGCCTGATGACGGACCCGGACGTCAAGACATTCATCAAGAGCGAAGGAATCGTTCTGACCACCTGGCGAGAGCTCAAGCAGCGACGGCAGCACGCAGAAAATTGACCCGGTGGGTCGATGCGATGAATAAGGATATGAAAGCCTGAAGTCGCGGACGATTCGTCGTTTGTTATTTATGGAGAACGGCTTTGGTCCAGCGGCAGGTGCGCCACTGAGCCAGAACCAGAACCAGCACGGTCAACGCCCAAACACCCGAGAAACGCAAGTAGAAAAGCCCCGTCTGTGTAATCCGTCAGTTACGGGTGGGAAGGGGATGGTTAAGAGGAGTTGAGGTTGAAGAGGGCGTCGGTGGGGTCGATGTCGGGTTGCTCGGCGAGCTTGTCGAGTGCGGCTTTGAAAGCGGCCGTCACA